>WBZQ01000285.1_pt1 | contig 44442 bp, 43 predicted proteins | sample 5204251 | NCBI WGS metagenome assembly WBZQ01 (sample SAMN12412402, study PRJNA552823) | activated sludge metagenome | isolation source: activated sludge from nitrification reactor of wastewater treatment plant... | place: USA: Virginia | collected 2017-09 | reverse complement strand
GTTCATTCAGGTGTTCCCCGCGCGAGTGGGGATGAACCGGCGAAAATTTCAGCCGACTGATTCAGTGCCGCGTGTTCCCCGCGCGAGTGGGGATGAACCGGACCTGAACCGATGGGCGTCCAGCAACCGATTGTGTTCCCCGCGCGAGTGGGGATGAACCGCTCCCGGTCGAGTTCCTGGGGATGCCACTTGAGTGTTCCCCGCGCGAGTGGGGATGAACCGTTATGCCCTCACCGGCTCACCGGCTGGCCTGCGTGTTCCCCGCGCGAGTGGGGATGAACCGCACCGGAGGCAGCGGGCAGCCGCCGGGCAATCGTGTTCCCCGCGCGAGTGGGGATGAACCGTGATCCTGAAGCGAAAGAGGCGTGGTTTCGTTGTGTTCCCCGCGCGAGTGGGGATGAACCGGTGTGCTGATGCGCCAGCCCCATCACGGCGGAGTGTTCCCCGCGCGAGTGGGGATGAACCGTTGGAGCGGGTGACGCCAGGCGGATTGAAATGGTGTTCCCCGCGCGAGTGGGGATGAACCGCCCATGATTTGACCGGCAAGGGCTGACAGTTCGTGTTCCCCGCCTGAGCGGGGATGTGCCGGTAATAGAGTCGCGGGGAGCAGGATTGGACATGGCAGGGAGGCCGACCACCGCATTGCACATCATTGTTGCTTCCTGGCTCAGGTGGATGTGACTAGGTGAGGGGGGAGTTGCAAAAGTGACGGGAGGCTGCAGCCCTCACGGTTCCGCTTCTTCGATCGCCTCGATCGAGTCTCTCAGCGCTTCCACGAATGCGTCCGGCGCAGCAAGGGCTTGCTCGGTTAGTTGAAATTCCGACACCAGCACTCCGTCCTTATCCACCACGATCAATCGATATCCCTGTTTCACGGCGACTCCTTTTTTTGCGAACATCCGCACCGCGTTACGATGCGGCAGTCAGGGCACCATGCTGTCAGGCTCGTCTCCAGGAAGCAAGCCGGCTGCTGACTGGATCGGCGCGCCGGACGATTGTTAGGTTTTCGACGTTCATTGCTGATAGGATGACAGAGGTCTCCGATTGTTTCGAACGTCAAGAGAAAGGAATCCAGCTTGAATACAACGAAACTCATGGCTGCATGTCTTGTGTGTGTCCTGGTCGGCCTGCCGACCCTGTCTTTCGCCAAGGCGCGAGGCGGATCCGGGGGCGGGTTTTCCAGCGGTTCACGCAGCGGTGGTTCCTCGGGAAGCATGGGCAGCCGGGGATCACGCACCTACCAGGATAATGGCGCGAAGCCGATCGAGCAGTCGGCAACCGCACGACCTTCTGCCACGCCGCCGCCTTCGGTTGCCGGTAGCCCGTCGCCTGCATCCAGGCCTGCCCCTGCCGCCCAGCCTTCGTGGTTTCAGCGGAATCCGCTGTTGGCCGGGATCGCCGGTGGTCTTGCCGGGTCATGGCTTGGTCATATGATTTTCGGCGCGACGGACAGCAGCGCGCGCACGACAGAAGCCGGGGAGGGCGAGCAAGCCGCGGGCGGGTCCGGCTCGAACGGCATGTTGCTACTGCTGATGGTGCTGGGCGCGGGTGGCCTGTGGTGGTATATGCGATCACGGCGGACGCCGGCTCCGAATTTTTCCGGGCTTTCGCGAACCAGCGCGGTGAACGGATCGCTGTTGGCGGAATCGTCATCACCGACGCTTCGAACCGCCACGATCGATAGTGAGATCACGTCCGTCGATAAGGCCGCCTTTCAACAATCGCTCACTGACATTCAAACGGCCTGGAGTAAACAAGACCTGCCGGGCTTGCGCCGGTTGGTCACTCCGGAAATGCTGGAGTATTTCAGCACCGGCTTGGCGGAACAGGCCAGTCAGGAAATCGCCAATCGGGTGGAAGGCGTGGTTCTGCTCCAGGCGGAAGTGCGGGAAGCCTGGGTCGAGAACACGGTGCAGTATGCGACGGTGAGCCTCCATTGGAGTGCCCGGGACTATACCGTGTCGCTCGGAAAGGCGCCCGGCGAGGCTGGTTATCTCGTCGAAGGCAGCGAGCAGGAGCCGGTTGAAACAACGGAAGTGTGGACCTTTATGCGATATCAGCATGGCAAGTGGCTGCTTTCCGCGATTCAGCAGGTAGCGTAAGCTTCCGTGCAGCCGGTGTGGTAAGGGCTGACAACTCAGAGATGATGCGATGCGGGGGCAGTCACGTAGGTGGCTGCCCCCGTTGTGTATGGGGCTAGCGTTTCTTCGACCCTCGCCGTGGTCGTTTCACGGGACCGTCCTCGATCGACAGGCACCCCTGCGCCTGGGAGATCGCCTCCAGCAGCGCGGTCCGTTCTCTGTCCGTGTCCTGCACCGGCGGCATGCTGTTCACGAACTCCTCCGCCGCATCCACCAACGCCTGCAGCGTGGTTTCGATTCCGTTCGATGCCACCGTTGGCGTCGCGGACGCCATGCGGGCCATGGCCCTTCTTCTTCTCGGCCCGACATAGATCTGCGGGGCCACGGGATTATCCTTCTCCAACTCCGGTCGTCTCGATATCGGCATGCGTCCTCCAAAATGGCAAACAAGGAACGCCCACTCTACTCGATTCTGCGGCGCGTTTGCATGGCCGAAATCATTCTTGTTTCGACGAAGACTTGAGCCTGATCCGTCTAGCGACCCACGGCCTGCCAGACTGATTATCTGGAATCGTAGCCGCGTCATGGCTGTGATTGACGGGTCGTCACAGGGATGACGAGTGAGGTGGTCTGTCGACTCAGATAGACGGTTGGGGGAAAGCGAGTGCACCGGTTAACTGTACGGAAGGATTCAGGGAAATCACATCGCTGTTGATCAGTGCATCACTCAGTCGCTCATGTCTCCATCGGTGGATTATAGGCACGACTGTTGCGTAATCACCTTACTGTAACGCGAGGTGACATTCATTCGGCCAAGGCTGTCAGCGATGACGGCCAGAGGAGTGAAGCATGCGACAGTCTCTCGGAATGCGTTGCTATTTCACCGCCTTCGCCATGTTCCTCTCGGCTCTCGTCGGTCGTTCCTGGGCGTCTCGAAAATAGCCTCTCCGGCAACCTCCCGGTGGCCTGTCTGCCGCCGGCAGTTTCCCCCCCCACGCTACTGCTTGTCTGATTGAATTCTGTTCCTTCCTCCGTAGTCCGGCGCGGACTGCACACGCGCGTGCCTTTTAACGCTCCCAATTTCGTTGATGAGGCGCGGGCATCGACCGGATGTCGCTTGACTCCCATTTTCACCGGCCCCTATAATTCGGCGGTTCTGACGCGATAACCAGCTGATTTGGCGTAGAGAATGGCCGAGTTTACCCATTTCAACGAGTCGGGGCGGGCGCGGATGGTCGATGTGGGGGCAAAGGCCTCGACTGAACGACTGGCAACCGCGCAAGCCATCGTGTTTCTTCAACCGGAAACCCTTGAAAAGATTCAGCAGGGCAAGATCGCCAAGGGCGACGTGTTGTCGGTCGCCCAAGTGGCCGGCGTGATGGGAGCGAAGAAGACGCCGGATTTGATCCCCATGTGCCACCCCATCCTGCTGACGAGCGTCGACATCTCCTTTCAGGAAGCAGATCAGCCGGACCGTGAGGGACGCTGCTCGATTACGATTACCGCTACGGCCAAGACCACTGGGCCTACCGGCGTGGAAATGGAAGCGATGACGGCCGCGTCGGTGGCGGCGTTGACGATTTATGATATGTGCAAAGCGGTGGACCGGGGCATGAGCTTCGGCGACATCTGCCTGTTGACCAAGTCGGGCGGAAAATCCGGCATCTATACGCGCCCGGCCCCGGTTCGATGATGGACCGGCCCGTTGCCCGGGAAGATGGAGCAGTGACATGGTGACGGTGCGACTGTTCGGGATGACGAAAATGTTGGCGGGGAATCAGGGTGCCCTGTCGATGGCCCTTCCCGACGGCCGGCGGGTGAAGGATCTGGTGGCTGTGATTGACGCAGCGTACCCGAAGATCGGTGAACTGCTGCAGAAGAAGAAAGTACTCGTGTCGGTCAATCAAGACATTGCCCATGAGGACCTTGAAGTGAAGGATGGGGATGAGATCGCCTTGCTGCCGCCCTTCGCGGGCGGGAGTGACGGATGCTGAACAAGCCTGCCAGCGGCGTTCTCGCTTTGCGCGTCGGCTCGACGTACCATACCGTACGCCTCGCCTCCGTGCTCGCTGCGGCCTTGCCGGACAGGCTTGTTGAGCATCCTTCCTGAGAGAACGAGAGACGAAACCGGAGGGGACAAATCAATGAGTCTCGAACAGGTCACCACAGACGGCCGGCCCGCCACCGACGATGAAGCTATGTTGGTCAGGGTGCAGCGTGAGGATTTCTCCATCGACGAAGAACTCCGTCGCGTGCGCGCGCGTTCGAAGCGCATCGGCGGGATTGCGATATTTCTGGGCACCGCGCGGGATCGCTCGAAGGGCAAGGATGTGGACGGCATCACCTTCGAGCATTACGAAGGCATGGCGCAGAAGAAGTTGCGGGAGATCCGCGAGCGCGCCTTGAAAGACTTCGGGGTGATTGAACTGCTGATCCTGCACCGGTATGGCGAGATCGGCATCGGTGACAACATCGTGCTCATCATCGCGGGTGCCGAACACCGCGCGGAAGCGTTCCAGGCCTGCAAGTGGGCGATTGACGAACTGAAGCAAATTACGCCGATTTGGAAACTCGAACACACCCCCGAAGGGGAGGTGTGGGTCGAGGAGCACCCATAGCCCTGTCAGGGGCACGCAGTTAGGGGGAGAGGCCCGCGCCCTCGAATTACCATGGACCACAGCACCCTCGATACACCCGCTCCCACGATTTACGACCGATTGGGGCGTCCGCTCCGCAGTCTGCGCCTCTCCGTGACCGATCGCTGCAATCTCCGGTGCAAGTATTGTATGCCCGAAGATGACTACGCCTGGTTGCCGCGGGATACGATCCTCACCTTCGAGGAGATGGCTGAACTCACGGCGATCTTTACCGAACTGGGCGTGGACAAGGTTCGTCTGACGGGCGGGGAGCCGCTGTTGCGCCGGGACCTGCCGCGTTTCGTCCGGCAGCTGTCTGAAAATCGGCGGATTACGGAGATCGCCCTCACCAGCAATGGTGTGCTCATGGCGGATCAGGCTGCCGACCTGTCATTCGCCGGCTTGAACCGTGTCACCATCAGCCTGGATACCTTGCGCGCGGACCGGTTCCGCACGTTGACCAAGCGCGATCTGCACCATCAGGTGTTCGACGGCATCAAGGCGGTGGTACAGGCCGGATTCCCGTCGCTGAAATTCGATACGGTGGTCATCAAAGGCTACAACGACGACGAACTCATTGACCTTCTGGAATACGGCAAGACCGTCGGCGGCGAGGTGCGGTTCATCGAATACATGGATGTCGGCGGGGCCACGGACTGGTCCATGAGCCAGGTGCTCTCGCGGGCGGAGATGCTGGAACTGATCGGCCACCACTACGGAAGCGTGAAGCCGGTAATTGAGAACAGCGTCGCGCCGGCGGAGCGGTTCTTGCTGCCCGACGGCACCACCTTCGGCATCATCCCTTCGACGACGACGCCGTTCTGCCGTTCGTGTGACCGGAGCCGGCTCACGGCCGACGGAATGTGGTATCTCTGTCTCTACGCGAAGGATGGCCTGGACTTGCGGGCGCCCTTGCGACAAGGAAGTTCTCGCGATGAGTTGAAAGCCCTGATCACTGCAGCCTGGGAAGGGCGGGCGGATCGCGGCGCTGAGGAACGCAAAGCCCTGGAAGCGATGGGTCTGCGGGAACAACACCTCATCGAGATCAATCGTCTTCGTGAAGATCCCCACCTTGAGATGCATGCGCGAGGCGGATGACCGTCAGTTTGTGCTGCTCCTGTTGCCGGATCGGCCGACGCATCTCCCTCGGAGCAGTGGATGTTTGAACCGCATACCCTGACCATTCTGAGCCTTGGATTTGTGCTGGGGCTTCGTCACGCCCTCGACGCGGATCATCTCGCCGCGCTCTCCACGGTGTTGGCGGAGCGGCCCACGGTCCAGGCCTCGACGGCCATTGGATTTTTCTGGGGACTCGGGCACACGTTGATGTTGTTGTGTGTCGGAACCCTGTTGCTGGCGCTGAACCTCACGATCCCTGAGTCCATGGCGAACATGTTTGAGTTTGCCGTCGGGGTGATGCTCGTGGCGCTCGGTCTTTCGCTGGCCCGCCGGATCTACAAGGAGCAGTGGCATCTCCACACCCATGAACATGAGGGGCGGCCGCATGTGCATTTGCATAGCCATCATGTGCAGCGCGACCATGCGCACGGGCATTGGTATCAGGGATCGTTGCGGCCCCTGTTGATCGGCATGGCGCACGGGTTGGCCGGATCGGCGGCGCTGATGTTGGTGGTGCTGTCGACGGTGACGGGAATCGGCCAGGGCATCGGATATATCGTCGTGTTCGGTGTCGGGTCTATTCTGGGGATGGTCGGCGTCGGGGCGATCCTGAGTCTGCCGGTGGTCTATTCGATGACGGTCGGGCCGCGTGCCTATTGGATGATGCAGGGATTGGCCTGCCTCGCCAGTATCAGCCTGGGTGTGCTGATGATGATTCGGATCGGACTGGGAGCCGGCGTGGCGTAACGTCGGAAGGCGCTCGCTTCAGGTCCGTCGTCTTCGAGAGCCCATTGCGCCGTCACCTGCCCCTGATGGATCTACAGAGACGCTCATCAACCGTGCAAATCTGTGTGCGCCTTTCCGAGAGGTATGGTATTCTGCCGCCCAGTGCAGAGGACTCATCCACAACAGATTGAGGAAACGCCGGAATACGTGGGCAATTCCGGAAAGCCACGGCCATGAATGTCCGTGTGCTGGGCTGTCATGGTTCGGGGCAACTCGTTCCAGGGGAGAACGGTCCGGTTCAGTGCGGAACCTGCGGTTTTTTATTGAACGATCAGCTGCTGGTGGATGCCGGAACGATTGGGTCCAGGCTCTATCTCGAAGAGCAGCGGCGTATCCGGGTGGTCGTACTGACCCACCTGCATTTTGATCACATTCGTGAGTTGCCGACGCTGGCCGATAACCTGGTCGGCGAAATCGATGAGCCGGTGGTTATCGCGGCGATTCCCGAAGTGTTGGATGGATTGCGGACACATATTTTTAACGGCCGGGTGTATCCTGATTTCTTCCGGTTGCCCGATCCCGCCAGGCCGGTTTTTCGGTCCCTCGAGCTGCAGGTGGGACGAGAGACGTTGTTGTGCGGGCTGGGTGTGACCCCGATTCGGGTCAACCATGTGGTACCGACCGTAGGATTTTTGCTTCGCGAGGGTGATTGCACGGTGCTCTACAGCGGCGACACTTATCACACGGATGAGTTATGGCAGGCGGCGAAGACTGTAACCGGGTTGAAGGCGGCGTTTATCGAAAGTTCGTTTCCCGACGACATGGCTGACTTGGCGCGAGTTGCGAAACATCTCACTCCGGCGTTGCTGGCTGAGGAGTTTGCCAAAATGGCGAGGCCCGACGTGCCGGTCTATGCGTACCACCTGAAGCCGCGGTTTCGGGAACAAATTCGGCAGGAGCTCGGACAACTGGACATCCGTCGGTTGACCGCGCTTGAAGAAGGCCAAACCCTTGTACTATAGGTGAGCACAGATGGCTTGGTTTAAAAAAGGAAAAACCGAAGAGGCAGAGCCACCCAAACGCTCCAAAGCGGCGGAGGGGATGTGGCTGAAGTGCAATCACTGCCGGGAGATCGTGTATCGCAAAGAGGTGGACCGCAATAACAAGGTCTGCCCGAAATGCGATTATCATTTCCCCATCTCGGTCATTGAACGCATCAACCTGCTCGTCGACCTCGGCACGTTCAAAGAGTGGGATCCGGAGCTGGAGCCGCAGGACCCGCTTCAATTCCAGGACACCCGCACGTACAAAGACCGGATCAAGGCGCAGCAGGAAAAAACGGGCCGGAAAGACGCCATGGTGATCGGCCAGGGCGTGATCAACGGACGCAAGGTTGCGCTCTGTGTATTTGATTTCGGGTTTATGGGCGGCAGCATGGGCTCCGTCGTCGGCGAAAAAATCTGTCGGGCCGTCGATCGCGCGTTGGAATCGCGGATGCCGTTGATCCTTGTGACCGCGTCCGGCGGCGCCCGCATGCAGGAAGGCATCCTGTCACTCATGCAAATGGCGAAGACGTCTGCGGCGGTCGCGAAATTAGGCGAGGCGAAGCTGCCGTTCATCTCGATACTGGCCGATCCGACTTTCGGCGGAGTGACCGCGAGTATTGCCATGCTGGGTGATGTGATCATCGCGGAGCCGAAGGCGCTCATCGGATTTGCCGGTCCGCGCGTCATTGAGCAGACGATCAAGCAGCAGTTGCCGGACCAGTTCCAGCGGGCCGAGTTTTTGCTGGATCATGGGATGATCGACATGATCGTCGAACGGAAGCAGTTGAAAGAGGCGGTGAGTACACTGGTCGGTCATTTCTAGCAGAATGCGAACACTGTCCGTCGCCGGGGCTCTCGCTCTTCGCGTAGACTCGAGGTCCCAAGCACCTACGCCTCGTCTCCGTACTTGCTGCGGCCATGCCGGACGACCTTTATTCGCATCCTGCCGGAAGCTTCGATTCCGACATGCTACGTGAGCCTATCATGCCCACGATGACCTATCCCTCCACCGTGCAATTTCTCTACGGCCTGCAGCAGCACGGGATCAAGTTGGGGCTTGAGACTATTCGCACCTTGCTCACCCGGGTGGGTGAGCCGCATCGTCGATACCCTGTGCTTCACATCGGTGGCACGAACGGGAAAGGCTCGACTGCGGCAATGACTGCGTCGATCCTGCAGGCCGCTGGTCATCGGGTGGGCCTCTATACCTCGCCGCATCTGATCGATTTTCGCGAACGGATCCGTGTCAATGGCGAGATGATTCCCGAGTCGCGCGTGACGGAGTTGGTCGAGACCTTGCGCGCGGCCGCCGCGCCCGATCTGGCCCCGACGTTTTTTGAGTTCACCACAGCGTTGGCCTTTCACTATTTTGCAGAATGCCGCGTGGATATTGCCGTGCTTGAGGTCGGCATGGGCGGGCGTTTCGATGCCACCAATGTCGTGGAGCCCCTCGCCACCGCCATCACGACGATCGACCTCGATCATGAAGCCTATCTCGGATCGACCATCGAGGCGATCGCCTTTGAAAAGGCCGGGATTATCAAGCCGGGAGTGCCGGTTGTGTTGGGCCGTATCGGTGAATCTGCTGGTCGAGTGATCGAGGATCGCGCGTCGGCGGTGGGCGCCCCTGTCTCTCGTTTGGAACGTGACTTTCGTTGTGAAGGATCTTCTCCTGCCGACTGCCGGTATACAGGCCTCGCGTTACGGACTGAACATCTCGGTTGTCCTCTGCAAGGCCGGTTTCAACTCGACAACCTGGCCTGCTCCTTGGCTCTGATCGAGTTGGCCGGGCAGCGTGGCCTGTCGGTACCGGAGTCGGCTATCTCTGCCGGTTTGCAGCAGGTCGCCTGGGCGGGACGGTTGGAAGTTGTCGGCGAGGCGCCGACGGTCATCGTGGATGGGGCGCACAATCCGGCGGCGGCGACGGTGCTCGCCGAATATCTTGCCGAGTGGCGGCGTACCAGGCCTGCCGCGCATATCACTTTGATCGTTGGGATGATGCGCGACAAACATCCACGCGAATTTCTTGCCCCATTGCTGCCGCTGGTTGATTCGCTGATTTTGACGCAAGCGGATCTTCCTCGCGCGGCTTCCGGATCGGAACTCCGCGCCTTGCTTGGAGACGCTGCGTCTTCCGCGCAGGTGGCGCCGACTCCGGCTGATGCGCTGGCTCTCGCCCGGCGTTCCGCTGCCGCGTCCGATCTGATTTGTGTCACTGGCTCCTTGATGTTGGTCGGAGACATCAAGGCCCTTCTTCGAGGGTGTTCCCTCTCACCTGTTCGTGGTTGAGATGGGGCCAGACCGTTACCCGGCTTCAACTCGGCGGCGCGTGATCAGCCGCTTCCTGTCTGTTGTCGCCCTATGGATGTTCATCGCTGTGGGGCCGTTCTTTGCGTCCGCTTGGGCGCAATCGACGATGACCACGGCCTCACCCACCAATCAGCCTCTCACTGTTACCGCTGAACGCATCGATCATCTGCAAGAACAGGAAGTGTACGAGGCGGACGGGTCCGTGGTGGTGACGCAAGGTCCCCTACGGCTGACGGCCGATCACGTGACGATCAACTCGCTGCCGGGCACGCTGGTGGCGACCGGCCATGTCCATTTTCGAGATCCCAGCTCAGATTTGAAATCGGAACGGTTGGAGTTGAACGTGAATACCGAGGCGGGTGTCATCGCGCATGGGTCGATGTACATCCGGCCGAGCAATTCGTTTTTCACCGGACGCAGTATCCGGCGGCTTTCCGAAGATCATTACCGGATCAAGGAAGGCACCTTTACCAATTGCGATGCCAAGGACGGCGAAGTTCCGGCCTGGCGGTTCAAATTTGAAGATCTCGATGTGAATACGGGAGAGAGCATCGGCATGAAGCGGGCCTGGCTCTGCATGCGCGATACTCCGATCATTCCTGTGCCGACCCTGACCTATCCGCTGAGCAACCGGCACAGCGGGTTTCTCATTCCCACACCGGCCTACGACAACCGGTTCGGATTACACTACCAGCAGGGATATTTCTGGGCGATCAATCCCAGCCAGGACCTGACGATTTCCCCCTCGTACTATTCGAATCTCGGCTACGGAAGCGACTTCGCCTATCGATACTACTTAGATCGTCGATCGAGCGGACAGTGGTTCGCGAGTTTTATCCAGCAGACAAAATTGCCGAATGTGTCGGGTGTGGATCAGACGAGCTCGGACGAGCGCCGTCTCCGAGGCTTGGTCAGCGGCCAGCATATACAGCAGGTCACCGAGACACTGCTGGTTCGGGGGCAGGCGTCGTTTGTGTCGGATCGGCAGTATCTCCAACAGTTGAGCAACTCAGGAACGCAGCGGGCCTCGCCAAGCGGTGAGTCGACATTGCTGGCAACGCAGCGACTGCCTTATGGAAGCGCCTATTTTCTGGGGCAATATCTCCAGCCGTTGAATTCCGGCGGTCCCGACACCTTTCAACGCCTTCCGGAGGTGGGCTACGTCCTTCCCAATACGTCGCCCTTCGGGATGCCGTTCCTCCTGAATGTCGACACGAACTTCGTGAATTTTTATCGCGAACAGGGGTTTGCGGTGAATCGCATGGACTTTATGCCCGGCGTGACGACCGATGTGATGGACCTCGGGCACGTGATCGGCCTCACGCCCCATTTCAAGTTCAAAGAAGTGTACTACACGCGCGGAATTCAAGAGGCCAGCCCGCTGCATCGTGAGACATTTTGGGCTGCGATGGATGCCTCTTCGAAACTGAGCCGTCGGTACACCGGGGGCGAAGGTGGCAGCTTTCTCCACACCATCGAGCCGAGCGTGATGTATGAATACGTGCCGGGCAGCGATCAAACCAAGATTGCGCAGATCGACCAGATTGACGACATTCCGAAGAAGAACCTGCTGACCTATTCCCTGCGCACCAAGTTACTCGAGCAACAGTTGAACGGGCAGAGTTTCAACTGGCTCGATCTGACCGTGGCGCAGAGCTATCATGTGGGCGCGGTGCAGACCCGTGCGCGGGAGTTTACTCCCGGGGTGTTGCCGTTTCTGGGATCGTTGACGCAGCCTCTGCAACCGGCGACCGTGGACGTACAGGGGCGGAAAATGTCTGATGTTTGGATGCGGGCCGTGATCGGCAATACGGCGCCGGAGTTCCTGCGTCCTCCCGGACAAACCGAAGCGCTGGGGAAAAACATCACGGCCGGGCAGATTTTACCGCCGATGAATTCGTATCTGACTGTAGATGCGTTTCTGGACCCCTATCGCGGGACGTTCAGTCAGTGGAATACCGACCTTCGGGTGCAGCAATCCAATTATTGGTATATTGAGGTCGGTCAGCGGTTCAGTCATGACGGTAACCGAGTCCGGCGCGGCGATATCTGGAATCCGGTGTCTTTCAATGAAGTGTATGCACCCACGAAGGAAATTCAGTTCGCGACGGCCGGCGGTGGATTCCGGACACCCTGGGGGTGGACCATCGGTGCGAAGGGGTACTACGACGTCAAAGGCGGCCGCAGTCCGGAATACGACGTGGTGGCGCTCTATCAAAACCCGTGCAAGTGCTGGTCGCTCGGACTGTATTACTTGCAGTTCCCGGACCGGCAAAGTTATTCGTTTATGTTGAGCATGACCGGAATCGGCTGGACGGAAAACTTCGGCACGATTGTGGCGCGGACGATCCTCGGTCCATTGTTGGTCGGGGACCGTGGCTTACCGTGGGCCGCGCCGGGCGGTCCATACGGGCGTGTGCAGAATGCGCTGCCTGTGCAATCGATGCCATTTGGTCGCTACTGACAGGCTGTGGCAAAGGCGCCGACGGCGTTCTCGCTACGCTCAGAGACCCAACGTACCGGTAGCGACTTGCTGTATCCTTGCTGAGAGATTGAGGTCTCACGTGCGAGCCTGCCTTGGTCGGTTGTCACCAATCGGCTAGTCGGGAGTTCGGGTACGAGTGAGCAACGGGTGCCCGCAGGAGGTTCGGCGAGTATGTTGGCCAGAGACAATCCTGCCGTTGTGCGACGAAGGCGTTGGAGTCTTTTTGCAATTGCGATGCTGCTTTCTGGGGTTGTGGCGCTGGGATGGGCCGAACCTGCGCTGTTGGCGGCAGATCAGCTCTCGCACCTGCAACGGGCCGCCGTATTTCTGAAAGCCGCCGACTACCGGCAAGCGTTGGAGGCCTGCCAGGCGGAGGTGCGAGAGTCGCCTTCCGCTCGAAGTTACGTATTCCTTACCTATGTCTATCATGCCCTCGACGGATATCTGCAACACCTGGCGGCCACGGATCAGTGGGTGCGAGTTGAGCAGCTCTCTTTGAATTTGTCCGCCGGACGAGTCGAAGATCTACTTGATTCGCCGGATGTGCTGGCGCGTATCGCCAAAGAGGTGATTCAGCAGGCGGTGCAGCGGCAGGGTGATGTCACGGCGGCCATGGCTGCGCGGTTGGACGAGGGGTTGGTGAACGTTCTCTGGCTGGAGCAAGACGCATGGCGGAAAGCGCGACCGGCTGATTGGTGGTCTGCCGCACCTCTCCAGTGGCAGTGGGAGAGGCCGTGATTTGACTCTCTGCAAAACCGTGTTATAGGATGACAAGACGTGCCTGAAGTCCGCTTCAGGACAGTGACAGCGAATGCATCTAGGTGAGTAGCGCGAAGGAGGGTACTGTGGCAGGCGATGCGTTGAAGGCGACTGATGCGACGTGGGATGAGGATGTCATGAAGGCATCCGAGTTGGTCATGGTGGACTTTTGGGCGGTGTGGTGCGGACCTTGCCAGATGGTCGCCCCGATCGTCGATGAACTTGCAAAAGAATATGCGGGCAAAGTGAAGGTCCGTAAGCTCAATACGGATGAAAACCCGGAAATTGCCGGCCGTTATCAAGTGATGAGCATTCCGACCATTCTATTCTTCAAGAATGGGCAGGCAGTCGAACGCTTGGTTGGTGCGCGTCCCAAGCGTCAGTTCAAGGAAATCATCGATTCGCTTCTCGCTCAACATTCCGGCGCCGCCTAGCGCCTGACTCTCAGCGGCATGCTGTCCGAGCTGCGCATCTCGAATTTCGGCGTCATCGAGCAGCTGGCCGTCACCTTCGGCTCCGGTTTCATCGTGTTCACCGGTGAGACCGGGGCCGGAAAATCTCTCCTCATCGATGCGGTTACGCTGCTGGTCGGCGGCCGCGCCTCCGTCGATCAGATCCGTGCCCAAGCCGACGAAGCCGATCTCGAAGCGGCGTTTCACCTGTCCCCGGATCATCCCCTTCTCCATCTCCTGCAGAGCAAAGGCTTTGCGCGGCCAGACGACAGCGATATTCTTATTCGACGCGTGATCTCCCGCACAGGGCGCAATCGGACTTATCTAAACGGCAACCTCTGTCCGGTTCATCTGCTGGAGGAATTGGGTGGGGCGTTGGTGGATGTGCACGGACAGCACGAACAGCAGTCGCTCCTTTCGCCGTCCGCCCAATTGGAGGCGCTGGACGCCTTCGGCCGGCTTCATGGCCTTCGCCAGGAATATCAGGCTGCGTATTGTCTTTGGCAGGACAGTGTGGCCCAACTGGAAAACGTCACGGCGCAAATCGCACAGCGTCGCGAGCGAGAGGATTTACTCCGGTTTCAATTTCAGGAGATCACGGACGCCGGAGTCGAGGCGGACGAAGATGCCCGGCTGGCTCAGGAGCGCCCGCGGTTGATGCATAGCCAACAACTCGGGGATCTGTCCGACCAGCTGCATGAGTTGCTCTATGCCGGCGATCAGGGCGTGCTCAGTCAGCTGGCCACCGCGCGTAAGCTCATCAGCAAGATGGAATCGATCGACGCCACCGCCACAGAATGGGCGCGGATCGTGGACGATGCCACCGTTCCACTGAGAGATTTGGCCGATCAGGTTCGCCGGTACCGCGATCAAGTGGAGGCCAACCCTGCGCGATTGATGGAGATCGAGCAGCGATTGGACCGGCTGCATCGCCTCATAAAAAAGTATGGGGGATCGCTGGATGCGTTGTTGTCCCTGCAGGATTCCCTGCGCGCCCAACTGGCTCAATTAGACACCGCCGAGACTCACCTGCAGGACCTGACCCGCGCCGTCGAGCAGGGGGCCCGCCGCTTGGGAGAGGTGGCTGAACGGCTGTCGAAAAAACGAGCGGATGCCGCCAAGAGACTGACGATCCAAGTCATGAAGGAATTAGGCGCGCTCCGTATGGAGCGCACGCGCTTCGGTGTGGAGATCTCGCCGCTGTCCGGCGATGCGTCCTATGCTCAGACCGGTCAGGATACGATCGAATTTCTGTTTTCAGCTAATCCCGGTGAGCCCCTCAAGCCGCTGGCCAAGGTGGCCTCAGGAGGGGAGTTATCGCGAGTCATGCTGGCGTTGAAAACGATATTGGCTGAAAGCGATCGAGTCCCTGTCCTTATTTTTGATGAAGTCGATGCCGGTGTGGGAGGGGCAGTCGCCGAAGTTATGGGGGCGCGGCTCAGGGACCTCAGCCGGCACCATCAGGTGTTATGTGTGACGCATCTTCCCCAGGTTGGATCCCAGGCGCATGCGCACTATTTGGTGGAGAAGCAGGTTCGGCAGAAGCGCACGGTCACGCAGGTTCGTCTATTGACGTCGGATGAACGGGAAGAGGAGGTGGCGCGTATGCTGGCCGGGGTGACCGTGACGAAGAATGCGCGTGCAGCGGCGGCTGAAATGATCGAGAGCGCGAAGGAAAGACGATAACGGCAGGGTTAGCTGGTCGGTGAGGTTTTGGCAATTGCGAGGGCGGGCAGAGAGGATTTGCATTCCCGCACCACCTGCGCAAAGAGCTCCGTCAATCGCGGGTCAAAAGTCGTGTCCGCCTGCAGGATAATCTCCCGAATCGCCTCATCGATGGAGGTCGGCTGGTGCCCCCGCATATCCACCGTCAGGTTGTCGAATGCTTGCGCAATGGCGACGATACGCGCCAGAAGGGGGATGCCCTCGCCTTCGAGCCCGTGGGGATTGCCCGCTCCGTCGAAACGTTCCTGGTGATAGGCCACAATTTGACCGACCTCTGCTTGAAATCCGAGCGGCAAGAGCATGCGGGCTCCGGCTTCGGAATACTCCTTGGCTCGAGAACTGTTCTTGAGCGCCTCGTCATCATCGGCTGAGTACTTATAGTCGGACAGGCTGACTTTCCCGATATCGTGCAAGAACGCTCCCAGTGCCAATGCCTTTTGGTCTGGCAACGGGAGATTTAGTTGGTTGGCGAGTAGGGACGCGTAGAAACTGACGCGGCTGCAGTGATTCAATAGTTGCCGGTCTTTTGCCTCGAGCAGATCCGACAAAAGAGGAATCAGGGCCGTGACATCCGCTGAACCGGCGACCGTGTCTGTCGAGGAGTTCCCGATGGCGAAATATTTGGCCTGCAAATCCTTCCACGCGTGCGCCGCTTCCTGTTCTGTTCCCCATAAGGCGGTTGATGTCTTCAAGAATGACCGGAGATAGTCCAACCGCTGCTTCTTCTCCAGTGTCTGATTGATCAGTGTAATGAGCTCCGTCACGTTGAACGGCTTGAGCAGGTAGCCGGCTGCGCCATGCCGGATGCCTTCCATCGCCGACTTCAAACTGCCGTAGCCGGTAATGATGATGACTTCAATGTCTGCGTAATCCTGTTTGATATCCTGCAGGAGATCGATGCCCTGGCGGTCGGGCAACTTCTGATCGAGCGTGATCAAGTCGATGTGTTGGTCTTTGAGAACCCGAAGCGCGGCCTTGGCATTATCGGCGGAATGGATGGTGAAGAAGGGGCGGAGAATAACTTTCAGCGCGTCTCGCGGGCCGGTCTCATCATCGACGACCAGGACCGACGGTTTCACGCCTACGTGTTCAGGTGATGTATGGGTCCCCATCCAGAGCGCTCCCGGGTGCATTGCCAACTTCTAGGAAGATGAAACGCAAAACCTGTACCGCTCATACGTATCTAAGCGGACAATATATAGCAGGTCCGGAATGTTCCGGCCACAAGATATTTGATGCAGGACCTTGGTGCATTGAGCAAATGAGACAGATGCAGGCACTGGTGTGCCAGACTGTGTCATTCCTGAGGCAGTGGCGGCTCAGAATTCCCGCCGTTGTCGGGTCTGCTGATGCCCAATGTGTCCATGCGATATTTCAGCATGCGCCGGCTGATGCCCAGCATGGTGGCCGCATGAGTTTGTACGTAGGTCGTGCGTTTGAGCGCATCCAGAATAATTTCACGCTCGAATTCCATTACGGCTTTTTCCAGCGACAGACGTCCCGCCAGTGTGTCATCCCGGAGAGACGTGGAGCGTGTATCGGTCCGTAGGATATTCGGCAGGTGCTCGGGCGTGATCACATTGGAGCCTTTGGACCAGATGAACGCCTGCTCGATGATGTTTTCCATCTCGCGCACGTTTCCAGGCCAGGGATAATGTGAGATCAACTCGAGTGCGTCTTTGGTGAATTCCTGCGGAGGGCGTTTCTCCTCTTCGATGCGTTTCGCAAGGAAATGTTTGGCCAGGAGGGCGATGTCCTCACCTCGCTCACGTAAAGGAGGGAGGTAGAGCGCAATCACGTTGATGCGGTAATACAGGTCTTCGCGGAACTGGTTTTTTCTGACCATCTCATCAAGGTTCTTATTGGTAGCTGCCACGATCCGTACATCGACCTTGATGGACTGCACGCCGCCGACTCTGGTGAATTCCCGTTCCTGGAGCACACGCAGCAGTTTGGCCTGTGTGGCCGCACTGAGATCGCCGATCTCATCCAGAAACAGCGTGCCTGTGTGTGCCAATTCGAACTGTCCCACTCGTCGTGCCGTCGCATCCGTGAAGGAGCCTTTTTCGTGGCCGAAGAGTTCGCTTTCGATGAGGGTTTCAGGCAATGCTGCGCAATTGAGCGCCACGAAGGGGCGTTCGCGCCGAGCGCTGTTGTAATGAATCGCCTTGGCGACCAATTCTTTTCCCGTTCCGCTCTCGCCGGTCACCAGCACGGTCGTGCGGCTATCGGCCACCTGTTCGATCTTGGCGTAGATTTCCTGCATGGATGGGCTTTTGCCGATCAGATTGTGGAAGGCATAGCGTTGCACGACCTGTGCGCGCAAGTGACGGACTTCCTGCTCCAATTCCTGCTTGCCCAGGGTTCGTTCGATCACAATCTGAAGCTCTTCGACGTCGAACGGCTTGGACAAATAGTCGGCAGCTCCGAGTTTCATAGCGTCTACGGCGGTCTTCACCGCTTTCGTGCCGGTCAGCATAATGACCGGTACGGCACGATTCTCGGTGCGCATCGTTTGCAGTGCTGACAGCCCGTCCGTTCCCGGCAGAATCACGTCGAGAAGGACCAGGTCAGGGGTGTCATGCTTAAAAATGCGCAGACCCTCGGTAGCATCCGCTGCTTCCAGAACCTCATACGTCGGTTCCAACACCGTTCTCAGCGACGCTCGGACACGCGGCTCGTCATCGACCAGTAGTACTCGTTTTTTCATGTTACTCCCGTGCTGCTGAAACTGTGGTGCGTTCATCCGGCGCTGGAAGATTTACAGAAAACGTGGAGCCTGCTCCGACCCGGCTTTCGACCGTCACGGTGCCACCATGCTCACGGACAATTTGATGCGCCGTGGTGAGTCCGAGACCGGCTCCATCGCTGGCACTGTTGGAATGTTTGGTGGTGAAAAAGGGATCGAAAATATGTTCGAGATGGTCTGGCGCGATGCCGCATCCCTCATCCTGAACCTGCAGCTGTACCCAGGAGGTGCGACCGACGCAGGGCAGGAGGCGAGTGTAGATGCGAATGATGCCATTGCCGTTCGGCATCGCATCGAGCGCATTGAGCAGGAGATTCAACAGGACCTGCTTGATTTGTTGACGATCGAGCGAGAGCGGAGGCAGCTGCGGCGACAGAATCGTCTGCAACTGAATGCCGCGATGGGAGGCATTCGACGAGACGAAGCCGATGCACGAAGCGACGAGTTCATTCAGGTCTACCTCCGTAGGCTGCGGGGTCATGTAGCTGGCATAGTCGAGAATTTCATGGAGCAGACGCTCGATACGGTGGATATCCTCGATGGCTAGCTTGCTGAATTCTTTGATGAAGACCGGATCCTGCTGTCGTTGAGGAGCGAGCTGAACAAAGGTCTTGATAGACGTGAGCGGATTGCGGATCTCATGGGCAAACCCGCCCGCCATGATTTCCAGGGAGCGTAGCCGATCGGTTCGCCTCATCAAAGTGGATGAGCGACGCAGGTCGTCTTGCGTCAAGTGATGGTCCAGTGTATTGGCGGCGATGCGTGCGATTGTTTCAGCGAAGGCCAGGTGGTCCTCTTCCAGATGACTCTCTTCGCTGGCCGGACCGAGAGTGCAGAGCCCGAGGAGTCGCGTCTTGCTCCGAAAAGCCAGGCACAGACTGGCATGGACAGTTGTCATGGCTATGTAAGCCGGTGAGGAGGGCTCCTGGTCGGCCTGGAACATATGCGCTTTATCCGAAAGTCCGGCCACCAGCGGGTGGCTGTCTGGAAGGGTAGCCGGCAATTTAGACGAAGGGTTGCATCCGTGGGACGCAAGGAGACGGAACTGTCCGGCTTCTGATTCTCGAATCCAAAGGGCTGCTTCCGGTAGGCGTGTCTGTTGCGAGAGGGTCTTGACGATGAGGTCACCGAGACGCGGGAGTTCTGTAGCGATTCCCAGAGCCTCCGCAAACTCAGCGACTATTCTGACGATGTCCTTGGAACCTGGAAGGGTAGGCGTCTGCCGATTGTGGGAGTGAAATGTCATAGTCCTGTGCAGAAAATATCAATCCGGACACCAGGTTGCTCGTGGTGTCGCCAGACCCACTGCATGTTTTGTGCTAGTGAGTGAAGTATATATGTGCCCTATTTTTTCAGCTAGAGGAATCCGGTTTTTCAGCGGCGGCAAGAAGAATCTGCCCGGAGAGCGTGTGAACGAGTCGTGTAGGAGCGGTAGTAATCTGCGAGAAGAGCGTATTGAGACGGTCCTCCTCAAATGCGTGCAATTGCCCGATACGCAGGGCAACACAGCACTGCGCCATACGGTTTAGTGCTGAGCGGGGCTCTCCCGCAAATGCGTCGATGCCGAGTTCTTGTACGGCAGGTCTATAGAGACGGGCCGCATCTGCGGCAGGGGTGAATGCGCTCAGGATGAGTCTGCCGCCAGGCCGAAGGACACGGAAAAGTTCCCGCAATGCGTGATGCGGTGAGCGGGCGAAGCTAAGGGCGAGATTTGCTACTACTCGGTCGAATGAATTGTCTGCGAAGGGCAGCGTTTCGATGGAGCGACCGAGCACCCATTGCTGAGTGAGAGGCGTTGGTCCTGAAATGCGACCGGAAAACAGTTTGTCGACGTGTTGCAGGGCATCATTCATTGCGGTCTGCGCAGACTGCAGTGCGCTGGATGAAAAGTCCACGCCCACGTACCGGAGCGGTTTGTTGTGATGCCAGGTTTGCGCACGGAGACGATACGAGAGATTCAATAGGAGCAACCGCGCAAAGGAATGCATCCCGCACCCGACGTCAAGGAGGGCAAGGTTTCCGTCGAGCGGTTGCAGGAGTTGATAGAGCTGATCGATACAATGCCAATGTGCCGGCAGCTCATCCAAGGTGCGCGTGAGTTCGGTGTGTGCCGCCCAGAGGCGTTCGTTGCCTGCAGTGCCGAGAGCATATTTGCCGCGCAGTTGGTCACGTTCGAATCGGGCGCGGGTAGATGTTGCGCGCGAGAGGCCGGGGAGCGCTCTGGTGCTGGGTTCCTGGAGGCTGTTCCCTGAATGGCAAAGCTGCGAAATCTGTTGCCAGCTTGCGCGCAGAATCCATGGGGCGGTTTGGCCGGCAGTGAGGAGAGACGAAGGGATGAGGACTTTTCTACTCCGTGATCCAAGGCGACGGATTACATCATCCAAGAGGAGCGGAGGGGGCGCGGGAATCGCAAAGTCTGGAAGGTCCTGCCCGGCGGCGAGGAACACCACGTCGGTCCCGCAATGCGTGAGCTCCTCCTGTAATGTCGCGACATTCGTGTACTGTGCTGTGATGGCATCAGCTAAGAAGTGGTCGATGTCGAGTGGGAGGCCGAGCAGGTTGCCCAGTCCCGGTCTGGATCCGTTCACATGTTCCTGCAGCAAATCTCGTTGATGCAGTGTCGTGAGGCAGTGTCCGATGTCGAGCGTGGGATTGAGAAGAATCAGGCGACGAAGCTGCCTGTGCCAATCCTGGCGGCGCAGAGCGATCCGGCCAAGGAGGTCCGGCGCCAGCAGCGTGAGAGGGGTCTCAGGCCAATTTTCACGCGTGAAAGCCAGTACTGTGTCGAGGTCATCTTCCAGGGACGTGAACGTCGTCTGTGAAGGATCGCCGCCGCTCAGTCCGATGTGGCGGCTGTGATCGTATCGCAGGACTTGCAGTCCGCATCCGGCCAGAGCATAGGCAAACGCCACGTAGGATTGTTGTGTCGTGCCGTATCCCGGGCAAAGTAGCACGAGCGGGCACTGCTCCCTCAGAGCTTGTTTGGGAAAGTCATGTCGTAACGCAATGGTTTCCCCCTCGCGATTTCGCAAGAGGTGTGACGCTGTCAGGACGGGTGCCTCAGACATCGGTTCGGCGAGCTCCCCCGTGCCGCGGAGTTCCGGATCAATGAGACTCCGGAGTCGCTGCTCTTGAGCGATGGACAGGCGCTCGAAGCGCACCCCGATATACCGTCGCTGCTCTTCCGTCGCCGCCGGGCTGGATAGTGTCTGTGGCCGGGCGGGATGTTTCCAGATGATGCGTGCTGCCCACGGTTGTTCAGACCAGGGCATATCCGGAATGCTGGAGGAGGACTTGTTTGGTCCAACTGGAATCAGTTGGAACGCTTCTTGATTTTCTGGTAAGCGGAAATTTGTAGAGACTTCGAGGCAGGCGCCTTCCAAACTCAGGTTTACGATGTGCCCGGGCGAGCGCGAAGGGGAAACTCGTAAATCGACCACTTCAACAGGACACGAAAATCTCAGGCGAACCGCTTCACGCCGATCTTCTTGCATCGGAGTGGATGCCACGAAGTCGTGGGGCAGGCTCTCTGTTGCTGGAGATGGTGGAAGAACTAAGCCTTCGAAGGTGACTTGGGTTGAGCCATCATGTAGCCCGTCCAGAAGCGAACGGAGGACATCCCGATCACGTTTGACGGTGATGACGAAAGAAATGACGAAGTCTTTGATAGCGGAGAGGTGCACCTCTTCGGCAGACGAGGGCCGCTCATGCACCACTCCTTGAAGTTCCAGGAAACTCACCGGTGTCTTGATGACCACATAAGCTGGCTGTAAGTGAATCGAGGTCGACATCCCACGAATGGTCAGAAGCGCTCCTTCGGTGCTCATGTTGCGCAACAGGCCACGAAGCGTTGCGCCCCCGATGGATAATTGAACCGGTAGGGAGAAGGGCTTGCGTTCTGAACGGCGCCGCTCCGGTCGCTGCTGTGGCACATATCGAGCATGCGTTCCAATGCCCGACTGGGGTAATGGAGTTGGGGCGGACGGTGAGTCGGAAGGCTCTGGATTGAAGGGGAGATCTTCCGCAGCAGGAATGCGAACCGTGATGGCGAGGCCGCTGTCGGACGTGTGTTCGACCGCGATGGCGCCTCTATGCGCCTGAACGATTTGATGTGCTTGGAAAAACCTGTCGGCCAAAATCTCCTCACCTAGCGGAGGGGCCACAGCTAGGCGTCTGCTCAGGGCTGTTTCCCGGATACTGAAACTGGCATAGGTTTGAAAAGGTTCTGAGTGTGATCCGGCGCTTTGCAGGAGGCGCTCACGATTTTCCGAGGTGATTGTTTCTGTCTGCAGAATGAGCCGGGAAGGCGTGGTGATATCGGACGTATAGACTCGTGCATATTGAAGAAGAATCTGTGCCACGTCTTTGAGCGCCGCACGTGATCCGAGAATGAGGGGGAGGTCTTCTGCAAAATGAGTGGTGAGCACGAGCCGCGACCCTTCCGTTTCATCCCTAACGGTTTGAGCAACCGTTTGAAGAATCTCATTCAGGGCGACGGGGGCGAAATCAATCTGGTGAGTATGGATGGCTTGGGCGAGCTGGTGTCCGAGTTGGCTCGCCTGCGACGCCTTGGCAATCATCGTTTCCACATGTTGCTCGATCCTGCTGCCTTGGATGGATGTCAGCAATCGTTGCGAGTCCTGGAGCAATGTGGTGAGCGGCTGCTGCAACTGGCGTGAGACCCGGGCTGCCTCACGTGAGAGGGTGAGTTGCCGGTCGGTTTCTTGTAGGCGTGATTCCAATTCGGCGAGGCGATCCTGCTGAGCCTTCTGCTGCGACAGATCACGAAGTAACCCCACGGTACCCAGGTAACGATTGGCGGAGTCGAATAGTCCCTTTGCCGTGACCTCCACGGTGATCGGCATTGGGGGAGCATCCCGCAGTGGTTTTCGATGCAGCGTAAGTTCCAGCCGGCGAATCGAACGGCTACCTGCGCGGCGCTCGTTCAATCGGAACCGTCCTGTTTGCTCCTGCAAAGGAGGCAGCAGGACAGAATAGTGTCGGCCGGCCAACTCTTCCGAAGTGTAGCCGAGCATGGCGGTGACGGTTGTACTCAAGTAGACAAAGCGCCCTTCTGCATCGAGTTCATACAGCAAGTCGCTCAATGTTTCGATGAAGCGCAAATGTCGCTGAAATGTATGGTCCAACTTCATTTGCAGATCGCGTTTTTCGACGGCTTCCTGCACCGAAAACAGCAACTCAGTGATGAAGCCGGGAGAGCGTTTGAAGAGGAGAAAATCGGCTCCGTGCTGCAGGGCTTGAATGGCGGTGTGGGAGTCACTCTCGTTTGTCTGAAGCAGGATCGCAGCATAGGGCGCATTGCGACGAAGGCGGGCGATGAGGTCCAGTCCCCGTTCCGGACCCAGATCCTGATCAATAAGGATGATATGCCAGTCGCCCTGTTGGCTGAATGCGAGCGCTTCCTCGGATGAGTAGCCGGCTTCGATGCGACAACCTGTGAAGAAGCTTCTCAGGCTGGTGGTCACCAGCTTGATCTCGTCGGGATTCTCATTGATGAGAAGAATATTGAGCGAAGATTCGGGCAAGGACATGGAAGATCTCATGGTCCTCATGTAGGAGTGCGATCAGCGTCCCCGAAGGCTGCGTGTGCTCCTCGGAATGCACCACCGTACAGTGATGAACATGCTCTCCCTTTCAGTGGGACAATTCTGTCCTGAAGAAGCTGGTCGGCCTGCATGACTGGTTCAATATCATACATCTTCCTGAGAATCCCAGTCCGCTGCCTGAGGGGGCGATTCTACTTCGGTAGGGGGAAAATTGCTTGGCACGGGCAAAAATGATCAGGGCATAAACCTTCGTACCGTCTATGAGAAGGCATTGAGGCGGAGACTCGGGTGGATGTGTCGTTTCCGAAGGGCTCAACATGGACAGGAGTAGACCCACCACAGGTGTGATCCTGTGGTGGGCGGGGAGAGAACGTAATCTAGCGGGCCGAGGCGGTGTTCGATGTCTGCTGGCAGGCACCCGGCGTCATATAAAGCAGATAGTTGCCCATACCATGTTGAATGTTCTGGTTTTGCAGGGGGTGATGGTGAACCATCACCATCTCATAGTCATCCTGCTTGGTCACCGGGAATCCTTTGCCGTCACGGTAGACCTGGTGGGGCCGGAAGTCACGGAAGGTGCCGTCAGCATCCACCTCCGGAACCGTGCGTAGAAGCGTTTCCTTGGATGTCTTGTTCTCAAGCGCAACCATGAGCAATTCGTCATGCCCGTGGGGATAAGCAAATTTTACGCAGCCGTCCATGTTGAACTTCAGAGGCGCGGAGAGGACCGAAACCCCCGGCTTGATTTCAATGCCCTCGTCGGTCTGGTCTGCACCTCGTTGACCGAATTTGCTGTAGCACACGATGTTCACACCCACTTGGTAGACATCCATCTCCTGCACTTTGGTGCCTTTGGGGGCGATATACATGGTGAACCGGGCCATCACATCTTTCGTCGGCGGGGCCTTATGGTAGAACGCGACGACTGACATGAGGTTCTGCCCTTTGCCCAGCTTCACTCCGTACCCTTCAGGAAACCGGGCTTCTGTCATTTCCAGCCCCGCGCCGGCAAAGAATAACGGTTCCCCATCGCAGGAGACGCTGGGTTTGTCATTGTTCAACATAAGGATGTGATGGAGATAGTTCTTCGGGAGCGGCTTGCCATCCTTGGTAAATACCTCGGATTTGTAGCCGATCATGTAGGTATCTTCGGGAAGTTGAAACACCTTCTTGGGCATGCTCGAAGCGAGGTCGCCGTCGTGACCGGTCGGAAGATCCACAGGGCCGAACGTGAGGGTCACGGTATGGTCCTCAATGGTCAGCTTGGTCTCGCCTAAGCTCGGCATGGTCGGAATGGCGTGATGGTCATGTCCGCCGTCCGCATAGACCGTGCTCGTGATTCCCACTAGCATGACCATCAATAAAAGCACACGATTCATAGCCCCTCCTCGTTGTAACAGACCGGCCGTCCGTGAATGTATGTGACACTATGCAGGGAAGTCCCGCCCGTTCGCTATGGAGCCGTCGGAAGCGGAGTGAGTCGTTTCCACAGGTAAGTACCGCCATGTTGCCGGGGAGGGATGTTGTCTCTGGTGCCGACACGCACATACCACCAGATTCCTTTCGCTTCGGTGCCGTCCTCTGAGAGGACCACTTCAAAGGCGCCTTCCCGATCATTCCCGGTCTGTCTCCAGGTGCCCTGCCAGCGCCGATCATTGAAGCTGGTGGTAGAAAACTGGCCCCCCTGCCAGGTGTAGGGCCCATTGCCTTGCGGATCCAATGTGGCGACGTATTTCTTATTGTCTTCGATTTCCGTGACTTCCCATTCGCCGCTTAAGTTAACCCCGTTCGGCACGGCTGGCTGGGTATCGGATGCCCGGTGAAGCAGCGCAGCCTTGTCGGCGGCGGCCTGCTCTGTTCCGCTGTCATGATGACGGGTGGATTCGTGCCAGGCCACCAGGATCCATCGGCCATCCCGCCGTTCCATCACGCCTGTCTCCCGAAGCGGGAGTACCATCCGTTGCGTCAGGTCGGCCGGGTTGCTGTACCGAATGTAGTTCGACTCCATCGCAAACCAGGCGATATCCCCCTTCGTCCACATGTGAAGGCTGGTGATAGGAATCTCGAGCTTGACGACCGAGTCAAACTCACTGCGCATGTCGGCAGCCAGGTCGGGCCACCCGATGTATTTACGCCCGTCAATCGTATAACCAATGGCATCAACATCGTGGGACATGTATTTCGACATGGTGGCCAGATCCCGCTCGGCATTGGCCTGAACGAGGGCACGCAGCGTGGTCTCGGGATCGAGGGGTTCATTGGCTTGCGCTGCAGTCATGCACAGGATGCTGAGCAGCGGACCGAGCAGGAGGCAGTGCTGAAGCCTCAGGCCGAAGGATTTCTGTTTAAAAAATAGACGGTGCATAGGTGTGAAACCACGGAGGACAGTGACTCGTAACTCTACCGGCGCCACCGAGTTGAGGCTACCTGGCGCCTTGAGGTGGTGTCAATGGATATTTGCCTGGTCGGGGATACCAGTAATGGTGCAGGCAACCACCGTGACATTGTCGATGCCACCGTCGTCGAGGGCGGCCTGGATCAGAGCCCGAGTCGCGAGCGCCGGATTGTCTGCGTGGGAGAAGGCGGTTTCCAAAATGTGTTCGTCGGTCAACATCTTCGTGAGACCGTCGGAGCAGAGCAATAGGAGGTCGCCGCTGAAAAGCTCGAGCGACAAACAGTCGCTCTCCAAGACCGGGCCAAGTCCCATTGCGCGAGTCAGCACATGGCGGTCCGGGTGTCGCGCAGCCTGCGCGGGGGTGAGGCGCCCTTCGCGAACATCGGCTTCAATGAGCGTGTGGTCCCGCGTCAGCAAGGTGATGGTGCGTCTCCTCACCAGATAGGCTCGGCTATCGCCGACGTTCAGGACGAGGAGCCGCGGGTTCGGCAGCGGCAGCAGGTGCGCCATCACGAGCGTCGTGCCCATGCCCAGTAATTGAGGATGGCGATCGGCATGGGCACGGACGGCTGCATGGGCCTGCTCAGCCATGGTCGTCAGCAGGAACTTCCCGTGCTCTTCGTCATTCTCCGTCTCGTTGGCAGGGCTGCGAACAAGGGTTGGTGAGAAATCGGCGAGCGCATCCATCACGAGTCGGCTAGCTACATCACCTCCCGGATGGCCTCCCATCCCATCGGCTACAGCCCACAGTCGGCGTCGGTTATCGACGAGGAACGTATCTTGGTTGGTGGCACGGACCAATCCACGATCCGTCTGGCCATATCCCGCCCATTCCCACATGTCGTGACGTGTATTCACTCTATCCGATCGGATTCAGCGACGGAGGACCGTATCGCAGAGCGAGCCTGTCATAGAGGCAGGCCGCGAGCGGCTCAAGGTTTTGCGTATCGGCGGCATTATAGCGCACGAGCTGGTCCAATGCCGCCTCATCGCCGGCGCGATATTGATGCCACAACCGGACGGCCTCCAATCCGTCGAGTTGTAGGAGATCGGTGTCCCGTGCAATGTCCAATTCGCGTTCAATGTGTTTCAGTCCGCCCTGCAGGCCCACGCGTCTGGCGGCAAAGCAGAGATCGAAATGTGGAATCGAAACCCGCAATCCCTTGAAGCAGGTCTGCAGGTAGGGAATATCGAAGACGGTCCCGAAAAATGTGACGAGCAGGTCGGCCTGATCGAGTTCGTCCTGAATGGTCTCTTGGGTAAGAGACTCGCCACACACCAACGTGCGCATGCGTCCCTGGCGGTGGAGTCCGACAATCGTTACCTGTCCCTCGCGGGCCGAAAGGCCCGTCGTTTCAATGTCGAGATAAAGCGCCCGGGAGCCGAACGTACGAAACAGCCGCCAGTGGTCGCGGGTGTGCAGGCAGTCAGCAAAGTACCGGGGGTTGTGGAGATCAAGATGGTCCTGCGCGCGAGCCAGCTCTGCATCGTAGGCGACCTTTCTCGCCGGAGAGATGCCCGGCAGATTCGATTCCCGGCGAAAGGCGGCCCAATCGGCAATGCCCCCTTCCCAGAGCCGTCGTTCGGTTGAGGGGCCGATGCCCTTCAGATGGACAAACGTAGAGGTCAGCATAGACGTGACGTGAGAACCTGTGGTCCGGATTGTAGCCTTGATTTCAAGGGATAAACAAGTTAGAGTCCGCGACTGGTGCGGAGTTTCGTCACTATGGTGTTGCGCACGGCATCACGGCGCAGGTGAGGGGTCATGACCACGAATGGAACGATGAAGCGAATTCGAATTAAAGTCGGCGGTGTGCAGTTGGAAGCCGAATTAAAGGGAACCCGGACAGCTCAGGAACTCTATCAGGCCTTGCCTGCGGAAGGTCCGTTGAATGTGTGGGGCGAAGAGTTTTATTTTAAAGTGCCGGGTGTCAAAGATCACCGTGAAACTGCGACGACGCAGGTCAAAGTCGGTGATGTGGCGTTCTGGGGAGCCGGCCAAGTTCTGGCCATTTTCTTCGGGCGCACGCCGATGAGCATGGGGGCTGATCCAGTGCCTGCCGATCGGGTTAATGTCGTGGGGCGAGTGCTGGGGGATGCGGCGACGCTTCGGCAGGCCATGAACGCAAGTACGATACGGGTGGAACGGATCGAACCGGCGTAGCTGGTGGTGTAAGTTCATTGGGGAGTCGACTGGAATGAGACTGGCCAAAGAGCGGGTCCATCATATGGCGGATTCGGTGATCGCCCGCCTGCACGAGTTGGATTTTCTCGAGGTCACCGGAGATCGAAAGGCCCTCCGCGAGTCGTTGGAGCACACGATGACGGAGGAGCTGATGGTGGAAGATCGTCTGAACGTCGAAGTGCGCAAAATGATGCAGCCCTATGAGCGACAAATCGAGCAGGGGCAGGTCGATTACCAGAAGATGTTTACGATGATCAAGCAGAAGCTGGTGCGTGAGCGCGGGATCATTCTCTAGGCGTCTCACCATCCTGGGTCGGAGTCTTATTCGTGATCAGTGACGACAAAGCCAGCCATCTCGCCCATCTGGTACTGGGCGCCCTGAAGAAGAGTGCTCAATGCAGGCTGACCGAGGATGACGGGAAGGTCCTGCGCGAGATTAAACGGGTCGTGGCGTCCGAACTCGCACTGGAAGCGGAGATTGACAAAAAAGTGCGGGCGAGGCTCGCGTCCTATACCAGGCAGATTGTGGAAGGCAGTCCGGAATGGGACGTGATGTATCGAAAGACGTCCGAAGAAGAACAAAAGAAACGCGCGAAGCCCTGATCGCGCGTGGCGAACGATATCGACGAGGTGATGTGATGAGACTGAGTGGATGGATGGCCCTGTGCCTGCTGGTGCTCTCGGTTTCCGCCTGTACCCATGCGAAGCCGAAACCGCTTGTGCCGCTCGAGTTGAGCTACGGCACCAAAGCCGATGCGATCGCCCTGAACACCCAGGGGGCACAGGCGTTTCAGGCCGGTCAAATGGCGGAAGCCAAGAATCTGTTCGGCCAGGCCGTGAAGGCGGCACCGGACTCCGGCCAGGCCCATTATAATTACGCGCTGGCACTCAATGCCTTAGGCCAAACGGACCAAGCGCGCCAGGAATTTATCGAGGCAGCGAATCTGGCACCTGGAGACAAGGTGATTTGGGATTCGCCGGCGCTGCGTCCGTTTGGAAATCCCGATGTGCCCAAAGGCGCGCCGAAGGAACATCCATACGGGACGAACAGACCCACGATCGGCAGCGGCCCGCGTTAGCCTGCATGTGAAATATTGTTGAGAGGAGATAAGCGCGACATGGCGACCGAATTAGAGGTGGGTGCAAAGGCGCCGGACTTTTCCTTGCCGGATCAGGACGGCAAAGCCGTCACACTGAAAAGCCTCAAGGGCAAGCAGGTGGTCCTGTACTTCTACCCCAAGGACGATACCTCCGGTTGTACGAAAGAAGCCTGCGACTTCAGGGACTCCCTCGCGCCGATTAAGAAAGCCGGAGCTGTAGTGATCGGGGTCAGCAAGGATGGGAAGTCATCGCATCAAAAGTTTATTGCAAAGTACGGGCTCCCCTTTGCTCTTTTGAGCGACGAAGATGCGGCGGTGTGCACGGCCTACGGAGTGTATAAGGAAAAGAGTATGTACGGCCGGAAATATTTGGGCATCGAGCGCAGCACGTTCGTGATCGACGCGACGGGGCGGATCAAGGCCTTGTTCAGGAAGGTCAAGGTTCCCGGTCATGTGGACGAAGTGCTCGAAGCGCTGAAGGCTTAGGCCGTAGTCCAGGTTGCCGGGGCGTATGTACCCGTGGCTCGTTTTCTCGCTCGTTATGGACCCGCTGGAAAAAACATCCCATGCCTACCGTGCCGCTGCCTTGTCCCTCGTGCCCGGGCTTGGTCATCTCTATATCGGGGAAAAGCGGGGAGGGCCGCTGCTGCTGGCCGGGTTGCTGCTGATCATTCTCTGGATGGGGGTATTTTCGTTCGCCCTCATCCCATTGATTGGGCTGGTCTTGTTTTGCATGGGAGATACCTATCTCACGGTCAGTCGCGACCGCGGACTCCTCTCCTAAACCATCGGAATGTGTGCTGAGAGGAAGGTCGCCCGTACCATGACCACATCGTTTCGTCGGATCTTCCTCGCTGTCGTGTTCTGGTTGGCGGCAGGGGTTGCGGTCGAAGCCGCAGACAAGGCCGCCGCTGTTCTCACGGTGCGCGATGCGCTGACGTTGCCGAATCATTCGGTTCGAATTGAGACTCGATTGATCGGGAAGGACTCCACCGGCAACGTGCCGCTGGGCGGTGTCCTGCTGCATCTGCGCATCGACGGCAAGGAAATCACAACCGGGAAAACCAATGACGCTGGGGAGGCCTCATTCGAGTACCTGCCGAAGATGCGGGGCACCAATACCATTAGTGTCTCGGTTGATGACGCGGCCCAGGTGACTGCGGAGAGAAGCGACGCGACACTGTGCGTATGGGAGCGCCGGCGTCCGATTCTGGTTGTGGAACTCGCCGCGCTGATCCAAGCGGCTTCCCCTTCGACGGTGCCCGCGGACTCTCTGGCAACGTCAGCAAGTGGTGAGGTTGCGCCGACGCCGGTTCCTGAATCAGCCGACGAATTGTCCCGATTGACCCAATACTATTACAACGTCGTCTATGTGACGGGCGGCGAGTCCGGACCGATGGCAAACGAGTCCATCGCGCAGGTTCGTCGATGGTTGGAGGCGCACAAGTTTCCTCCTGGATTCCTGGCGCCGCCGTCGTCGGGAGGACTGAGCACGACACTTGAGACGTTTAAACAGGATGGTTGGGCGACGATGAAAACCGGTATCGGGCACACAAAAGCATTCGCAGATACCCTGCTGCAGCACCGGATGGAAGTAGTGGTGGTGCCGGAGTTGCCCAAGAGCGAAATGCCGCGCAAAGCGAAGGCGGCCAAGGATTGGAAAGAGGTGCGCAAGAAACTGTGAGCCGCGCGCCGGCCGTTTTCTGCTTGCGCATCTGATGCGGAGGTTCCGGACGACTTTCCTGGAGCCGAGCGATTCACTCCCCGGTGCAAATCATGGTATGTTCAGCGCCCGGGAAGGTGTTATCTCATTGAAGGAGCAGGAGCCCGTATGTTGTTAGAAGGCAAGAAGGGTCTGATCATTGGTGTGGCCAATAAGCATAGTATCGCCTGGGCGATCGCGCAGGCTGCGGCGCGGGAAGGCGCGCAGATGCTGTTTAGCTACCAAAACGAACGGTTGCGCGAAAATGTTGAGGAATTGGTGCAAACACTGCCCGGCGCCTCCGCCTGTGTGTGTGATGTGGGCGATGACAGTCAAATAGATGCGATGATGAAGCAGGCTGCTGCGAAACTGGGGCGGTTGGATTTTCTGGTGCATTCCCTGGCCTTCGCCCCCCGCGAAGAATTGACCGGAGAATTCGTGAACACGACCCGCCAGGGATTTGCGACGGCCCTCGATGTGAGCGCCTATTCCCTCGTGGCCGTCACGCGGGCGGCGATGCCGTTGATGACGGAAGGCGGCTCGGTCGTGACGCTGACCTATCTTGGCAGCGAACGGGTCGTGCCGCACTATAACGTGATGGGAGTGGCCAAGGCGGCGCTTGAAGCGACCGTGCGGTACCTTGCCCACGATCTCGGGCCGAAAAACATTCGGGTCAATGCCGTCTCCGCCGGACCGATCAAAACGTTGGCGGCTCGTGGCGTGTCCGGTATCAGCAAGATGGTCGATCATCATCGCGCGTTCGCTCCGCTTCGGCGCGCGACCGAGCAGGGCGAAGTCGGAGATACGGCGCTGTTTCTGGTAAGTCCGTTAGGCCGCGGCATCACCGGAGAGGTGATCTACGTCGATGGGGGATACCATATTCTCGGCTCCCTGGCTTCCGTCGATTAGGAGGCCGGACGCTCTGTACGCCCGATCCGCACTGCGCGCCGTCTCCGGCCGCTTCGAGGGTGTGCCTCGGCGGACTCGGGCGGTTCTTTGTCCGCTCACCATTCTCCTCTGCTTTTTCATCACTGTCTTTGGGGCGAGCCAGCCACGGCCCGGTTTTTCTGCACAGCTCACCGATCGGGAAGAGGACGGGTTGGTGGGTCCTGTCCAGTCCGTCGAAACCAGAGAGAGTCTGCTGGTGCAAACCGATCGCTATGATTCGCACGGTCGCCTCGTGGAGCGCATTCAGGGAGGCCGGGAGTCGGCTCAGGGGTTGTGGCCGCTGCAGTTTAGCTACCGCTATGATCAGGTGGGAAGGCGGGTTGCCGAGGTCGTGCGGGATGCACGCGGTGAACTCGTGAAAGAGACCCGCTCGGTCTACGACGATCACGGGAATCGCTCTGCCGAGTTGGCGGTCTGGGGTGATGGCACATTCGAGAATGTCTCGCTCTATGAATACGATGAGGCGCATCGGCGCATAAGAGGGCTTCATTACAATGGAGTGCAGGTGATCAATCGCAACCTCTATGCCTATGACGGCGCAGGTCGCTTGCTGCGGGAGCGATTCGAGCGGAACTATCAGTATGACGCGGCCGGTCATCACGTGCTGGCGACGGATCGATTCGACGTCGGGTATGACGTGGCCATCCTCTATGACGACCGGGGACACGTGCGCGAGAAAGTCGTATCCGATCTCAAGGGGCGAAGACAAAGCCGCTCCGAGTTTCGCTACGATGAACGCGGCAGTCAGATCGAAGAGCGCAGCTACGATGCCGCCGGTCGTCTCACCGACCGGAAGGCGTATCGTTACGACTACGATGCCGCCGGGAACTGGATCGCAGAAACCTTTCACTGGTGGGAGGTTTCTGATGGACGCGAAACGCTTAGGCATTCCAATGTCCGGGAGCGTAGTATCACGTACTACTAAATCCCTGCCTGATGCAGCGTCGTGCCTGATCGATGTGAGACACTTAAAGCCTATCGGCCTCTTTCCGCGTAAGCGGTGACATGGCCAAGGGCGGATGGAGCGCGTGGCCCCTCGGTATCTGCTGAGATGTGTCCTTAGTATCCTGCTGCTGTGCGTGGCCGGCGAAGCTCGAGTTTGGGGTGGCGATGATCCAACGCCGTTGCGGACTCGTGGCCCGTTACGCCAGTCTACAGAAAATCCCAGATACTTTGCCGATGCGGAGAATCGGGTCCTGTACCTGACCGGATCCCACTCGTGGGAAAACTTTCAGGATGTCACGCAGGTGTTCGACTATCCGGCCTATCTCGACCGGATATCTGCGTTGCATCACAACTTCATTCGGCTGTGGGCCCATGAATCCATGCAGTCCGATGGCGGCTGGCTCATGCATCCGCCGTCCAGGGAAAACCAGATTGCGCCGCTGCCCTATCTGCGAACCGGCCCCGGTACCGCGCTGGACGGAGGCCCGAGGGTGGATCTCACCCGGTTCAATCCTGACTACTTCGAACGTCTTCGGGCCAGAGTCCGGCAAGCCGGACAGCGCGGTTTCTACGTCTCCGTGATGTTCTTTCAGGGGTTCAGTGTGGTGACGCCGGAAGCCTGGAAGTCGCATCCCCTCAATGGCAGGAACAATACCAATGGAATCGACGGGGATGCAGACAGGGATGGCACGGGCAAAGAGGTTCATCGATCACCCGTTCCCCTGGTCCTGCAAGTGCAGGAGGCCTATGTGCGCCACGTGCTGGAGACGCTGCACGACCTGGATAATGTGTTGTATGAGGTGGTGAATGAGGCCATTCCGGAATCGGTCCTCTGGCAATACCACTTCATTCGCTTCATCAAACAGTATGAACAGGAACACCACTACGCACCCCACCCCGTCGGGATGACGTTTTTCCAACTCGGCGAGTTCGGCGGTGGCGACAATGCCACGCTGTTCGACAGTCCGGCCGATTGGATCTCTCCCGGTGGCTATACCCAGTATGCGCGCAACCCTCCCGTGGCCGACGGCCGGAAAGTGATGCTTCTGGATACCGATCACATTCACGGCATCGGCGGCGACCAGGACTTTGTGTGGGAAAGTTTCTTTCGTGGATACAACCCCATTTACATGGATCCACTGAGCGCGCTCCACGAACTCACGATCGGGGAACCGGTCTTGAATGAACCGCAGCACGAACGCGCGCGAGGGGCGATGGGAGAGTCACGACGCTGGGCTGCGAGGCTGGATTTGCGGCGCGTGACCCCGCAAGGAGAACTGGCTTCAACCGGCTACTGCCTGGCGGATTCGGGGCAAGAGTACCTTGTCTATATTCCTGCAGAGCGCTCTCTGCCGCAGGGGCCTGAGTCGAGGATCTCCCGACCGGTCACTGTGAACCTTACGGATGCGGCTGGTCTGTTCACTGTGGAATGGATCGATCTTGATGAGCGGGCGGTCTTGCAGATGGAGTCGATCGAAGGAGGTGGGGAACGGTTGCTCACGGTGCCGGTTCGCGCCGCCGCATTGTTACATCTCACACGACAGAACTAGCCGTGTTCCCTGCGCGCGGAGCGAGGTGATACACGCTTTCGGAACGTCCGTTGGTGGGTACTTTCCGCACATGGATGGTGTTCGAACGATCTTCCGGGTTGCCCTGCGATGCCCCCTACGGAAGCGCCTTCTAACTAGCTAATTTCCCTCACGTTTACTTTCTAATCGTTTTTGCGTCTAACCCTCAGACGATCATTGAGGGGGGGACCGATGCCACAATCAAAAACCATGTCTCTGTTGTTGTCTCTGAGCTTGGGGCTGTCAGGTTGTACGACGACGTTGATCCATGACGAGATGAAGCGGCCTGTAACGACGGAACGACACTGCGCCGGTAGCGAATGGGCGGACAACTCGTCGGTCGCGGTATTGCCCGTTCCGGTGGTGGCCTTTTTTGTGCCACATTTTGATCTCAACAAGGTCAACAGCGAGCCCTATCTCGGTCGTTGCGGTGACAGTACCAAGGTGGTCAACCGGGACGTCTCGGTGAGTCGAGCGGCCTGTATTCCAGCGGGGCTTACTCGTATCGTCACGCTGGGAATCTGGCAATGGTGTCCGTCGCACGTCTCATGGGCAGCGGATATTTTGACCGAGGGACCGAAACCAGACGGGGTACTGCGTGAGGCGTCTGCAGGCGGCCACAGTTTGTAAGCAGCGTCTTCGGTAGACAAGAAGGTGGGGTCACACCAGTAACAGGGAGTCGGTGTATGAACAGCGCGACACACATGGTACGGGTAGCGGTGTTGGTGGGGATGGCTGCCGGGGGAGCCGCCCAAGCGTATGCGGTGAGTGAAGGAGAGACTCGGACGAGCAGTGGCGTCGTCGAAACGACTGTGCATGCACGGGGGGTATCGGATCGGTATACGCAGGGGGCTGAAGATCTAGATCTCCAGGACCGTTCGCTGCGGGGCGATGATCGACACAACGATCGGCGCAGGGGCGACGGTCGTGGGGCTGGTTCGTCGATGAATAGCGGCCCCGGCTCGTTCAATAGCGGGCCGGGAAACGATGGCAGTCATGGCCGGCGGGGCGAGGATGACCCAAGGCTTACTCAGGCCGGAGGTGTGAGGCAGGAAGATCGTCGGGAGGATCGCCAGCTAGACCGGCGTGACAATCGTCAGGAGGACAGGCGGCTGGATCGTCGAGAGGATCGTCGGGCCAACAGCGGCGGCGAACTTCGAGGGCTTGATCGGGCCAACTACGCGGCTGATGACCACGGCCAGCGAGGCCGCGACAATGCCAACATGGTGCAGATGGACCGGGGGAGTCGTGTGGAGCGAATCGAGCGGCCCGACCGTCCGCAACGAGTAGAGCGCCCCGAACGGCTGGAGCGGTCGGGACGACAGTAACGGCCGCCATCGAGGGAAAGTGATTACATCGTGAGGTGATCGAATGTGGAGCGGCGCGCGCATCGGTCTACGCATCTTCACTGTCTGACGAATGCTTGAAGGCATGGGAGCGATTGGTTAGGGTATGGCGAATGTTTGCCGGCGAGAACACGTAATTCGACAGAGGCCGGTGCGGAGCGCCGGAACAAGGTGGAGGCACAGGGATGGGTTTGTGGGGCCGTCGAGTAGCGGGGGTCGTCTGGTGCTTTTTCGCAACTGCGACTATTGGATTCACAGCAGAAAAAACCGATCAGGGCCCTCAATCGCCCGATCGGAACTGGCAGATTGGATTCACGCCGAGTTATTCCACCGGAAATTTCGGAACCAGTTCAACCAGCAGTTTCTTATATGCGCCACTTTCCATGCGCCGTCTGTTCAAGGATGGCGATATTACCGTCATCGTTCCGTTTGTCACCTCCACCACCGATGGTCGGACGACCATCGTCGGTGGGACTGCCACCCGGGTTGATGACAATCCGAAGAGCGGGTCGAGTGGAAGTGGAAGCGGCACGAATGACGATGGCGGGTGCAGCGGCAAGGGACAGTCCGGGTCCGGGAAGGACCGGGTCTGCGGTCTCACGACCCGCGCGCCGGGGCAGAAGGTGACGGCATCCGGTCTCGGCGATGTGATCATCAAAGGCCGGTATTATGTTGTTGAGGAAAAGGCCGCGCTGCCCCTGATTGCCATGACGGCCCGGGTCAAGCTGCCTACGGCCAACGAAAGTCAGGGATTGGGAACCGGAGCGCTGGATTACGGCTTCGGCGTCGAGATGTCCAAGATGTTTGGGGCGAACTGGATTGGTTTTCTAGATGCCGGATACAACATCATCGGCGATCCGGACGGACTCCAATTCCAGAATCAGCATTGGTACGATGTGGGCGCGGGATACTTCGTGACCAAGGATCTCCTGGCCAGTGTCTATTTTGAGGAGTACCGTGCCATCGTGCCGGGATTTGTGAATGCGCGCGACTTCTTTTTCGCGATGAACTATACGGTTTCATCCGCATGGCGCCTGAACAGCGGCGTGACCGTCGGTGTCTCCAATGGAGCTCCGGACTATGCGCTTTCCGTCGGCGCCAGTTATCGCTTTTGAGCGGGGTTGGTGCCTGGTTACGAATTGCCTGGCGGCTCGTCAAAGAGGGTAGCAGGACTCAGGGGGTGGCGGCCGGGCTGACACGAAATGGTGGACATGCCGGTTCAGCCACATGCGGGGGGCGATGAAGCGAGGCTCATTGCCCGAAGTCAGCAGCAGGATCATGAGGCCTTCGGGCAACTCGTCGATCGGTATGCCGGGGTGATTGTGAACCTGGCGTACCGGATGGTGGGGAATCGTGCCGATGCAGAGGACCTGGCTCAAGATGCGTTCTTGGCGGCGTTTAAGGCCCTGCCGACGTTTCGTGCCGATTCGAAGGTTTCGACCTGGCTCTATCGGATTGCTGCGAACAAGTGCAAGGATTGGCTTCGGGCAAAGCATCCTGTTGCGGTTGATCTGGACGATGAGGAGGCCGTGGCGGCTCAGGTGGTCGAGAATCCTACGCCGGAGCGGCTCTTGTCTCAGCAGCAGGTGGCGCAGCACTTGGATGGAGCCATCCAACGTCTTCCCCCACTCTATCGAGAGGCCTTTGTGCTGAAGCATGTTGAAGGACTGAGTTACGAAGAGATGCAGGAATTGCTCGGGGTCAATGCCGATACGTTGAAAATGCGGGTCTATAAGGGGCGTGTGCAGTTGAGTCGTGAGCTGTCGGAATGGAATGACAGGCAGTCGCCGGTGCCGAGGTGAATATGGATGAGCAGGACGTGTTGATCCAGCGGTTTCTCGATCAGGATCTGACGCCCGACGAGCGCGTGCAGTTTCTCGAGCAGGTGGATGCCGATTCGCGCTTGCGTCGTGAGTGGCTGAATCTTGAGATGGTGGTTGCGGAGGCCGGGCGTCTTCCGCGGATCGCTCCGTCGCCGCACTTTACGGCGCGTGTGTTGGCGGCCCTTGATCCTGAGTCGAAGAGTCTCCTCGATCGGCTCGTGGAATGGATGACCGCTCCTCGGACCTTACAATGGAACCTGGGCGGCGCTATGGCGGTGGCCTGTGTGGCGCTGGTGGCGGTGGTGGGGCTTCTCCGGGTCGCACCCGAGCGCATCGTCGAGGTGCCGATCGTGGCCTCGCCGGCGCAGACCGTGTCGCTCCCGCAGGGGCAAGAGCCCACGACTTATGTTCGCTTGGTGCTGGTGCAACCGGGGGCGCGCTCCGTCTCGGTCGCCGGTGATTTCAACGGCTGGAATCCAGGCGAGACGCGCATGGAGCGGTCGGACGGCGGTATCTGGACGACCACGATTCGAGTGAAGCCGGGCCGGTATCAATACATGTTCGTCATCGATGGGAAACAGTGGGTGGCGGATCCGCTGGCTGCTGAAGCTGCGGGCGATGGATTCGGTGCGCAGAATGCGGTGCTTGATGTCACCACGACACTCTAACGACCAGGCGCGTACGCTTGCATCACTGCCCGCGCTTCAGTACGCTACGTACGATGCGGATGGTGATGCGGATAGGTGTGTGGCTGATGTGTGTGCTCTGGCTCTCAGCCTGCGCGGCGACACACCGGCCGGACGTGCCCAAGCCTGTCTCGGGCGGCGTGCGGTTTTCGGTGGCAGTGCTGGCCGCGCGATCGGTGGCGGTCGTCGGATCGTTCAATGGATGGTCGCCGACGGCGCATCCGATGTCCTCCGCAGGGTCGAATGGCCTGTGGTCCGTCGTCGTTCCCTTGCCGGAAGGGGAGCACGCGTTCATGTATGTGATCGACGGGGCAACCTGGATGGTACCTCCTCTGGCGGAAGATTTTGTCACGGACGGGTTTGGGGCCACCAATGGCCTGGTGGTGGTCCGGTAGGGGCAGCCTGATGCGACGCGCATTCACCAGTCTTGTGCTGACGACGTTGCTCGTGAGTGGAGCCGGCCAGGCCGTTGCGGAATCGATCTCCGCGCAGGACCGCGACGAAATTGGACGTCTCCGCGCGGCGCGAGGATTGGCGCAAGAGGAGCTGACCCCGCTGCTCGAGCAGGTGAGCAAGGCGGGTGAAAAAGGCATCCCGACCGAGCCTCTGGCCAATAAAGTGAAGGAAGGGCTCGCCAAGGGTGTCGATCCGAAGCGCATCGAGCCCGTGCTGCGGCAATTGGTGACGCATTTTGAATCGGCGCAAGAAGTCCTGCGCGAGGCGAGCACACGCGGTGTGGCTGAGGGGAATCGGCGAGTCGCCCTGGAGACGTTGGCCGACGCATTGTCGCGCGGCGCCACGGTCGATGAGGTGCGGGAGCTGACGCGTGTAGCTCAAGATGGGAAACAGAAGGTCACGCAAGAATCCTTGGCGGCCGGGGCCAAAAGCCTGGCCGTGATGAAAGAAGGAAAGATCGCCTCTCAGGATGGCGCCGCGTTGATCGGCGAAGGAATGCGCCAAGGGTACAAACCGTCGGAGTTGCTGGATCTGAGCCGTGAGGTCAAACGGCGCGGGGGCGAGTTTCAGAGCGGGCGTGCCAACATCCAGGCGCTGCGTGAACAAGTGCGGCGTGGCGACCGGGGAGATCGACTGTTTCGAAATGAGCATGGCGATTCCGGCGGCGGCGATCATGGTGACCGCGGAGGAAATGCCGATCATGGGGAGCGCGTCAGAGAGGATCGGGGAAGCGGCGGCGGAGACCGTGGCGGTGGTTCTGATCGTGGAGGGCGTCCCGAGCGAGGCGGGGGCGGACACGGTGGTCGGGATCACTGACAACGCATCGAATGAATTCGGATAAGTGAAGGGCCGCTCCGAAAGGAGCGGCCCTTCACTTATGGGTGACAGTTCGAGGCCTTATACCGACCTCGAGCGTAGCAGTGTGCCAGAGGAACCTTGGCACGAGTTGGTTCGCGGTGGGTCTGATGCGTATAAGAACACGGCGTCAGGGGAGAGGCCCTGACGCCGTGTGTGAATGGGGGGAGTCTTAGCGGAACCGGGCTCCACGGTCCGCGCGGCGGTCTTCTTGACGCACATGTTGCCGGTCCAGCTGATGATCCGCCCGGCGATCCTGCTGTCGATCCAGTTGCCGATCCTGCTGTCGATCGGCTCGGCGATCCTGTTGTCTGTCTTCCCGGCGATCGTTCTGCCGGTCTTGCTGCCGGTCAGCCCGGCGGTCTTCCTGTCGAATATCGAGTTGTGCAATCGCGATCGACGGGATCACTGCCGGTGCCGTGACGGCTACAACCAGGCTGGCGATCAATCCTGCTTTCAGCATCGTGTGGTTCATCATGTCTCCTCCTTCTGTGAGAGAGTGTGGTGTTGGTAGGATGGGTGGTTGTTATTGAAGGGCACCGCTCCGGCTCTCTCGTCCGACGACACGCTCCAATCAACCTGTCATCAAGTAAGACGGCAGCCTGGAGAAAAGGTAAACGGACAGTATGTAATTAATCGGAAAAGAGAGGTATCGTGCCAGCCGTGAGACACAATCTGGCGAGATGGTGGGGTGATCATGCACAGGATATGGAGTGTGGCTGCTTTCGTGAGAGCCTGAACGAGTTCCCCTTATTGTGAAGTGGCTAGGGCCATTGCTCGGAGTCATGTATAGAGCCATTCAGCCGTATTGGCAAACGGCCGAGAGTCCTGTATAGCTGCTGCATTGTGTTACGAGCTAGTACGTACTAGCTCATAGCCAGTGCGTAGCCGATAGGCGGTCCGTCAACCGGAGGAGGTGTGATGGGACGATGTGAGCGGATGCTTCGGGCTGTAGGGGTTGTCCTCGCCCTGGCGTTTACGCTGGTAGCGAGCCTTCCACTACACGCCCAGACCGTCCTCTTCGGCCCCATACAATATACCCGCACCGCCGGGCCGCCTGATCAATTCACCGCCACGTTCGCGCTTCCTACCGGCACGACCGCGCCCTATACCATCCACATCGTCAATGGCAACGCAGATGGGACCAAGCGGGTGTCCTCTGGGACCATCAAGCTGAACGGCATCCAGATCGCCGGCCCTAACGATTTCGGTCAAAACGTCGCGGTGATCGACCGGGCCGTCACATTGCAAACGAACAATACACTCGAAGTCCGCCTCACCAGCGCACCCGGAAGCGTTCTCACGATCAGTGTCTTGGATACCGGCGCCGGATCTCAGCCCACGGCCATGACGCCGAATCCGCTGAACCTTGCAGCCACTACGACCGGCACGTTGACCGTCACCTTAGCGCCAGCGTCCACTACCGCCGGATCGTTGATGGTGAGTAGCGCGAATCCCGCGGTGGCCACCGTGCCGGCCTCCGTGTCGTTTACGGCCGGACAAACCACTGTACCCATCACCGTGACGGCCGTTGCTGCCGGTTCGACAACCGTGACCGCTACGCTCAATGGTGGGAGTGCGGCTGGCCAAGTCACCGTGAGCCCCGCCTTGCCCACTATCACCGGCGTGATGCCGATCAGCGGCCAGCCTGGCACGTCGGTCACAGTTACCGGCACCAACTTCGTCAACGTGCAGACGGTCACGTTCAACGGTGTCGCGGCCACGTTTACGGTGACCGATCCGACGACACTCGTCGCGGTCGTGCCGCCCACGGCCACCACCGGTCCACTCGCGGTGCAGACCTTCGCCGGCACAGCGATCAGTGCAACGCTGTTTACCGTGGTTCCCGCGCCGACCCTTGCGAATCTCCAGCCGGCCACGCTCTCGATCGCTCAAGGTAATACCGGGTCCTTGACCGTCACGCTCAGTGCTGTCCAAACGACGGATACGACCGTCGTGCTGGCGAGCAGCACTCCAACGGTTGCCACTGTGCCGAGCAGCATCACGGTTCCAGCTACTCAGCTCAGTGCCTCGATTGTCGTCACCGCGGTCGCACTGGGCCAGGCCGACATCACGGCCTCGCTGAACGGCACCAGCGCGACCAGCGCCGTCACCGTGATACTCGGGCCATCCACGATCACAGGGATCAATCCCGCCAGTGGACCGGCTGGGACCGTTGTGACGATTGCCGGGAGCAGTTTCAATCCAACGGCCGCGAACAACCAGATTGCCTTCAATGGTCAAGCTGCCATTGTGAGTTCAGTGAATACGGCCGGCACGGCGCTCGTCACGACCGTGCCGCAGGGGACAACGAGCGGACCAGTGACGGTCACCACACTGGTGTCACCTCCGGCCACCGGGCCGATTTTCACCGTCACAGTGCCGGACTTTACGGTGACCGCCTTGCCTACATCGTTACTCCTGCCGGTGACTGGCCAAAGAACCGTTGCCGTCACGGTGGTGGGTATCCACAACTTTTCGGGGCTCGTCTCCCTATCCACGTCGGACGTCCCGGCCGGGGTCTCGGCAGTCTTTGCCTCGACGACACTCGCCGCAGGCCAGTCAGGCATGCTCAACGTGACGACCTCCGGGGCGACTACGGCAGGGACCTATCCCGTGACTGTGCAAGCAACCGGCCTGGTGAACGGTAGTCCTATCGACAAGACCGTCACGGTGAATCTGGAGGTGTTGAGCGGAGGCCTCACGTCGTTTGCAGGCCAAGTTCAAGATGAAGACAACCAGCCGGTCAAAGGCACACGAGTGGCGATGGGGGCGGTTCATGCTATCACGGACGCCGGCGGCAACTTCCTGCTGCAGAATCCACCGGTCGGGGTGGACCAGTTATTCCTTATCGATGGTGGGCCAGCTTCGACGCCAGGGCGCAACTTGCCGATTATTCCCTACAAGGGCACCATCGTTGCTGGGCAGGCCAATGTGCTGAGTTTTATTCCGAAGCTGCATGTTCAGAAGACCACGGGCCTGGTCGATATTGCCGACAGCAGCGTGCAGCGTGTCGTGACCGATCCGGAGTTGCCTGGCTATCAGATGACCATCCCTGCCGGCGCGACCATCACCGGATGGGATGGACAACCTAATACGCAAGTGTCCATCCGTCGCGTCCCGCTGGACCAGAATCCCCTACCGCCGATTCCGGGCGACCGCGTGGCCACAGATATCTACATGGACTATTTCGGAAAGGCAGGCGGCGGCACCGCTTCGGAACCGATTCCCATCACGTTGCCGAATGATTTGAATCTGCCTCCCGGGACATCTTCGGAACTCTGGTTTTATGACGAGGCCCCTGATGGGAGTCGGCCTAATCAGTGGGCCAAGCTGGGAACAGCCACAGTTTCGGGAGACGGTAACCAGCTCGTGCCCGATATTGATCCGGCCACAGGAAAAGCCTACGGTCAACCCCGGTTTTGTTGTGGTGGCATCTTTGCCGCTATGCTGCGAGCCGCCTTCGATCTCATCAACAATCAGGTCAACGGCCAGCCGCAAACGCCGAACGGGGCGAAAGGGGGGGAGCCAGTCGATCTCGGCACCGGCGCGTTCAATTTGGAAAAGACCGACATGGTCTTGCCGGGGCGTCTGCCGATCACGATCACCCGTCACTATCGGAGCAATGGCCCTGCCACCGGCCCCTTCGGTCCCGGCACGAGTCACGGATACCAGGTCGTGGTGCGCGCGGAAGCGAATGTCCGAACGCTCTTCATGCCGGACGGTAGCCGCATGCAATTCCGCCAGCAGCCTGACGGAACATTTCGGAATAGTTCAGAGCCGACCGTGAGGGGCGCGGTCTATTCCGAAGTGAACGGCCGGGTATTGCGGTTCAAAGATGGGACAACATGGACATTCGGCGCCGGCTCGCAGGGCTTCTTCTTTCTCACCGCCCTGGCCGATCGCAACGGCAATCAGCTGACGTTGACGCGAAGTGGAGCCACGTTAAATGTGACGGCCGTCACCGCGCAGGATGGCCGTCAACTCACGTTGGCCTACGATGCCGGGAACCGCATCACACAGATCACGGATCCTATCGGGCGGGTCGTGCAATACCAGTATGGTGGGTCCGGTCGATTAGTGAGTCTCGTTGATCCCGAAGGTGGGATCACCCGGTACGTCTATGATGCGGCGGGGCGTCTGGTGACCCTGACCGATGCGCGAGCCCTGACATTTCTGACGAACGAGTATAGTCCGGGTAGCAGCCGTGTTCTGCGACAGACCCAAGTAGATGGTGGGATTTGGAAATTCCGGTATCAGCTCAGTGGCGCGCGTGTCACAGGGCCAGGCTGTCCCGCGCCTGGTAGTCAGGATCTCTGGGTGGTGATCGAGGGAACGCCCATCTGTCCAAGGGAAGAGAGTGCTGAAAAAGTAGCCCAGGGCTACCAATTTGTCGGGGGTGTGGTCACCGCAGCAACGGTCCTCGATCCGCTGGACCACACGACCACCTACCGATTCAACGGGGCCGGACACAGTGTGAGCCAGACTGATGCATTGGGACAAACGACCATCTCTACCCGAGACGGAAACAGCAATCAGATTGTGAGTAGCATTGATCCGCTGGGGCGCACCACCCGGTTCGAGTATGACGCCGCGGGGAACGTCATCACGATCACGGATCCCAACAACCAGGCGACCCGGTTCGAGTACCATCCGACGTGGAATCGCGTGACGAAGATCACGGATGCGTTGAACCAGGTCACGGCGCTCGGCTACGACCTCGCGAACGGGAATCTCCTCACCGTCACGGACCCCCTCAACCACGTCACCACCATAGC
>WBZQ01000284.1_pt1 | contig 44455 bp, 37 predicted proteins | sample 5204251 | NCBI WGS metagenome assembly WBZQ01 (sample SAMN12412402, study PRJNA552823) | activated sludge metagenome | isolation source: activated sludge from nitrification reactor of wastewater treatment plant... | place: USA: Virginia | collected 2017-09 | reverse complement strand
GTCGACGCATCCTTCCACCAGGTGGCCGTTTTTGTACAGCGCCATGCCGCGCAGGTGGCGAGCTTTGTTGTCGGAAGGGTAGAGGCGTACCACCTGGTCGAGCACTTCGAGGCTTTGCGAGAAAGTGGCCTGGTTGTCAGCCATTTGTGCTGCTTCCAGGGCTTTGTACAGCATATCCTTGTAGCCGGGAGGCACGTTTTCGCAGGCAACGCCGGTGGGTGAAAACGTAACCAGCACGTAGTATTCGGTAGACTCGTCCAGATTCGGGTAATCCGTATTCCAAAGGCCGTTGGTGTGTTCGAGAAAGCGGGCTGCCGCTTCCTGGAATTTTTCGCCGAGCTTGTTGTAGTCGATGACCTCGGTGATCGACGTTTCGCCGAGCAGGCGGCTGATCCTGAATTTCAACTGGATGACGCCGTAGTCGCAGGCGCCGACGTCCTGCCCGATCGGGCGTTGCAGGTAGGTGTTCAGAAAATCCTCGAATCCGGCTTTCCCGGTGATGAACAGGGGGCGCGGATCGAGCAGTTTCAGTTTGGTTTTCGAGCGGGTCCGGTTGGCAAGCCGGAACGGCACCTTGGCTTGCATCAGTACGTTCACTTTTTTGCCGTTTTCTTTTCCGGGTATCCAGCCAATTTTTTTCTCGTTCATCAGGTTGACTACGCGCAACACCTCGGGATCATGACTGAGGTTCACGTCGTTGACCACGCGCACATGGCGCACCATGCTGTCGGTACCGACGACGAATTCCACCTTCACCTCGTCTTCCATACCCGCATCGGCGGCATACTGCGGGTAGCGGAGGTTCTGGACGAAAAAGTCGTTCAGAACCTTGTCCACGCATTCCACGATCTCCTCGTCTTTCTTTTCCTTTTGCTGGCAGCCGGTCAGCGAAGGCGTTTGGTCGACCATTCTGTAAACGGAATCCCGGGGAAGTTGAAAGGCTTTGTTCCAGCCTTCCCAATTGTAGTGGACGGCAATTTTTACCTTGGAGCGCACCTCTTTTCCCAGCGCCATGCCCGGATCCCAGCGGAGGTCGGTGCGCATCATTTTCAAAAATACTTCCTGGGCGTTTTCGTCGTATTCCTGCAGTCCGGGCTGTACGACCTTGGGAGAGTGTATGCGCCCGGTTGGCTCCACCGTAATTTCCACCCAAACTACTCTGGGGGTGAAACTGGCCTTCCGGGCTATGCTGGGGTACCGGAGGTTTTCGCGGATGTATTTCTCCAGTTTGTCCTCGGCACAACGCAGTTTTTCCCGTTCGGTGGCTTTGGACATGTCACAGCCGGGGAAGCGGGGTTGTCCGTCCAGGGTACTGACCGGCCGCTGGATCTTGTACGGTGATAATTGGGCAATGGTGTCTCCGGGGCGCAGCGCGAGTCCGGCCGTCATAAGCAGGACGGCAATGAGTGCGTGTCGATGAGTCATAATGTTTAGATTTTAGAATATGAAAAATACTATCCATAAAATGGAGAATTGCTCCATCTGTAGGTCGAAATAATACGGACGTGGCGGAGCCGGATGAAGGCCCGGCCTGACCGGTCATGTTACGGGACTAAATAATTCGCCGGATATTTTACTGCATTGAAAAATCATTTGGTTTGTATCCAGACAATGGAAATGCCGAAGCGAACGGATACGCGCTTCCTGCGCACGGTGCTACGCCGTGAGCAAAAAGTATTGGGGGAGGAATTCTACAGTACAGTCGGGAAGGATCCGAAGCGTTATTTAAAACAGGGATTAGAGAACCCGCTGCCGGATGAAAGGGCGGCAGTTCCGGGCGATGGTTTTTTGTAAATAATGAATGATTCCGGCCGATTGAGCCGTAAACAGGGCCGGCTCAATCTCCAAAATCTATGGGCATATTTCAATATTCCTGCCTAAAATCTGGTATAATGCCCTTTTGCCGCCATGATTCGTTAGATAACAACAAACTGTCGTTGAAATGGCCGGTAGAATCGTTGAATCGTGCCTAAAGAAAGTTTAACCGGTCGAGTAAGCCGGACCTGAACCCCTGGCTGACCGGCAGGCTTTGCCCGCCCAGGAAAACCCGGTTGCCTTCCTCCACCTTCTCTATCTTATCGAGGGCCACGATAAAACGCCGGTGCAGCCGGACGAATTTTTCCGGCGGGAGGCGTTCCTCCACCAGCCGCAATTTGGTATGAACGAGATGTTTCTTATCTCCCAAATGGAATACTACGTAGTCGCCGAGCGCCTGCACCCAAAGCAGTTCGTCGAGGCGGATCTTGAGCAAAGAATTGCCGGAACGTACGAATACAACGGATCCTTCGACCATATTCCGGCCCAGTTGGCGGCCGTCGAAAATTTCTTTGGCGCGTTGCAGCGCGGCCATGAACCGGGTGGGAGCGACGGGTTTGACCAAAAAATCCACCACCATATAATCCCAGGCCATGGCGGCAAAATTTTCATCCCTCGAAATGACGATGACGAGCGGGCGCCGGGCAAGGTGTTCCAGGAAAGCCAGGTTGGGTTCTTCTTCCACGACGATCAGCAGGTCGACCGGCTTCTGTTGTAAAAATGCCAGGGCTTCCAGGCTGTCATGGCAGGTGCCGACAATCGGGAAATGGCCGATGGCGGGAGGCGTTTTTTCTAAAAATCCATTAATAAGCGTGTGATCGCCGAGTACAAGGCAAGTCATAAAGATTAAAGCATTGGGTGCCCCGAAAAGGGAATTAAAGCGTGCAGACAGGGGAAACTGGAGTGCTCCCTAAAAAATAAGTGGCGCAATCACCATGCCTTTTTAGCGCGTCTTTTTGTCCGAAAATAATGGGACAAAGGCCGGAAACGCAGTAAAAAAGCAAGCGGCAAATTTAGGTTATTTCGGAGATTAATGCGCCTTTTAGGATGAAATCCAGGCATGTTTTGTGGAATTCTCCCGGCATTAAGACCAGAAAATCCGGGATAAAGTGTCATACAGAGCCTTCAGGCGTGGCATCCGACGGCGTAGCCGGAGGATGTTTTTCTCCTGTTTCGGCCTTCAGCCTCAGATACCACGCCTGAAGGCTCTGTATGACCAGCCCCGGGCATTTCTACGGCTTCGAAACGGAATGGGCAGCCCGTTGGGCCGTTTTATGCCGCTTTACAATCCAAATGTTCGGACGATGATGGCATTTTGACCCCCGATTCGCATGACTCAGGTATGTCCCCCGCTCACCAGCTCCACATATCGTGTTCCCGGTTGAACAGCGCATCTTCGATCCTGTCGCTTTGCAGCAGCAGGTCGGTGCCGGCCAGATAATCCTGCAGGCGCCGGTCGTGCATATTGTTCTCCTTCACCACATGCGAAGAGAAATACCGCATCTCGAACAAGTCTTCCCAGGTCGTCGTGGCGGCGTAGTTGCCACCGGGCGTGACCACCTTGCGCCCCGCCAGCAGGGGGCGGGCGGAGGGGTAGTGTACCCAGAACAGCGGTTTTTCGTACAGAAAATCCCCGTCCTCATTCTTGATGTCGATCAGCGGGGCGATGCCGAGGATGCGGACCTGGAGCGAGCCGGTCTTGCTGTCGAAGTACCAGGATTCCTTCACCCGGAACCGTCGCACGTCTTCCCAGTTCAGTTCGTTTTCCACGATCCGGACGTCCTCTTCGTCGGTGGTCATGTTCCAGGTACTGATGGTGTCGCGCTTGAACAGCAGGCTGCGCACGGCGTCCGCCGCGAGCGGTTTGGAAAACCGGTCGTCGTCGGTGCTGTACACGGTCAGGTCGCCGGCCAGTGCGGCTTCGGTAAATAGGTTGAACAGCGGCGATTCCGGCGCGATGAACGGCAGGTTCATCTTTTCCCGGGTGTCGATGACCCGCCAGAGGCGCTTTTCCCACAGGATGTCCGCCTCGCGGACGTGCTGGTATTTCAGCACCCGGTGATCGGCGATCACGCTGCGTTCGGTGATGTCGTCCAGCGGGGGGCTGGGGTTTTCCGGAGTGGGGTCGCTCTGCGCGAGCAGCAGGTTGGCGGCGAGCATGGCGCCGGCCAGACAGCCCAAAGCACGGGCCGTCCGCAGTGACAGCAGTGATGTCATGTCGGTTGTGTTTAGTAATCAGTGAAAAAATTAAAGGAAGGATTCCGGGGCAAAACAGCGCTGTAACTTAACCGGCGTTCAGGAAAGTGCTGGTTGGGCGGGAATACTCCGACGTTGCATCGGAGAGAAAACCGGCGCGGTTATGCCGTGCGGAAAATCGGCACGCCGGTACAAAGCCAAAACGGAGCCTTGCAACAGCGTATTTTCAAGGTTAAAAATTTTAACATCCGGCTATAAAGCGCGCGAAATGCAGGAGGGTAGGGAAGCGGAAATCGATGGACATAGCAGCCAGTTCGGCCGCATCTTCGAATTTCCCGTCGATGAGCACGGTGCGCATGCCCAGGGCCTGGCCCAGGCGGATGTCCGAAGCCGAATCGCCGACCATCCAGGCATTTTCAAAATCGATTTCCGGAAAATCGGCCAGCGCCAGCCAGGCCATGCCCGTGGCCGGCTTGCGGCAGCGGCAGCCGGCGTCTTTGGTATGCGGGCAGTAGTAAGCACGGTCGATGCGCCCGCCGGCCGCTTCCACCAGGCCGAACATTTTCTGATGCACGGCCAGCAAATCCTGTTCGCTCATCAGCCCTTTGCCGATGCCGGCCTGGTTGGTGACCACCACGATGCGCCCGAAATGCTCCGCCAGCAGCCGCATGGCTTCGCCCAGGTGTTCCACGGGCTCGAAAGCCTCCGGTGCGCGCACGTAGTCGCCGGGCGTGCGCGCGTTGATGACGCCGTCGCGGTCGAGGAAAAGGGTGGGTAAGGCGGAAGTGAGGGCCATTGTGGTGCATCCGGGGCGGCTTTCCAGAGGGAAGGCCGCTATTGATAAACGGGGCAAAGTTCGCAAGCCTGGTATTTTATGCATTCCTGCCGGCTGAACCTTTTTTTAAAAAATAAGTTTTATAACACTAAAAATTAAAACACCGGACTGTTGTTTCACTCCGGAATTCGTGTCAAGCAAATCATGTACATCACCATTGTATCCTCCAGCACCCGTTTGAACCGCAATTCCCACCGGGTAGCCCTCGCGTTGGCAAAAGCCATCAACGAACAGGGAATGCACACCGCCGAGGTACTCGACCTGGCCGAATACAGGTTCCCGCTCCTGGAAGAAGTGCTGCACCGGCACCCCAACCCGCCGGCCGGCCTTTCCGATTTTGCGGAAAAGGCGCGCGCTTCCGACGCGCATATTTTTGTTTCGCCCGAATACAACGGGAGTTACACCTCCGCGCTGAAAAACGCGGTGGACTACCTCAAAGAAGGAGAATTTGCCCGAAAACCCATCGGCATAGCCTCGGTCACGACCGGTATGCAGGGCGGTATCCGCGCCGCTTTGGCCATGCAGCAACTGGTGTTGGCCATTTCGGCTTACCCCGTACCGCAAATGTTCACCGTGGGTAACGTGCTGCAACGTTTCGATGAAGCGGGCAACCTGCTCGACCCGGCATTCGAAAAGAACCTGGCGGCATTTCTCAAAAATTTTCTCTGGCTGGCCGAGGCCGTGGCCGAAAAAAAGGAAGCAGAACTGTCCGTACCGGCCTGATCTCAGAAATCCGTTCCCAGCGCAAAGTGGAAGATCGGTTTCTGGATCACCCGGGTCTCGATGCCCCAGCCGTAGTCGGCGCGCAGGTACATGCCGAAAATAAGTGCGCGCGCCCCGAACCCATAACCGGCCACCAGCGGATCGCGGTAGTAATTCACCTTCACCGTGACGATGGGGGAGGGCGGGGTGCCGGCCGTCTGGTAGTAGTACACGATGTTGATCGGGTTGTCGCCGTCGTAAGGCGTCAGACCCTGCCAGGCGGTGCCCACATCGAAAAAGCCGATGAGCTGGAAGTTGCGCCAGAAGTTGCCCATCACCGGTTTTTTTGAAAAATACTTGAAGATCGGTACACGCAGTTCGGTATTGACCAGCGCAAAGGAGTTGCCGTTGCGGATGTTCTGGTTGAAGCCGCGCAGGTTGGCCGCCAGGGTCTGGTAGGCGAAGTCGTTGCCCTGCGGCAGGGGGATATTGTCGTTGAACTTCGGGAATATCCAGTTGTCCACTCCGCCGAGGTAGTACAGGATCTTTTCCGAGCCGAACGAAGTGGCTGCCGCCAGCCGCACGGCCAGGATGGAGCGCCGGTCGAGCAACTGGTAGTGCCGCGCGTCGAGGCCGATGACGGTCATGACGCCTTTATTGAACTTCAGGCTCCATTCGGGCTGGAAATTCAGGTCGAAGCGCTTGATGACTTCGGTGTACAGTTTGGCCCGGGTACCGGTGCGCAGGTTGAGGTCCACGTCCACGGTATTGTCATACACGGCGCTTACGCCGATGGAAGCGCGTTGTTCGGCGTAGTCGGGTGTTTCCAGGTTCGTGCGGTTGGTGCCGAGCAGGATCGCCTTGTCCTGGCGCAGCATGGCCCGGCCCCGCAGGCTGAAAAAGGCGTCGAAGGGGTATTTCAACTCATAAAAACCCAGAATGGTATTGGTGCGCACCTGCTGCGGGGTGGGCGGCACCCCGGGAACGGGCTGGTCGAGCGTGTTCACCACGGTTTTCCGGTACAGCGCATAGCGTTTATCGAAACGGCGTTTTTTGTCGTCCAGCCAGAGGTAGTATTCCGCGCCGTTGAAGGTGGTGGGCAACCTGAAACCGGCCTCCACCACGTAGTTTTCCAGCAGGTCCTTAAAATTGGCTTTCAGCAATATGCCCGGCGGGGGCGTCTGGAAACCGTCGGGGGAACCGGCGTAACTGTCCAGGCCGCCGAACAGCAGGTTGTTGTCCAGGCTGGTAGAGACGTAGTCCGTGCGGAATTTCAGCCGGTACGGAATGATCTGCGAGGGGTTGAAGCGGATAACCGAGTTGTTTTTGCCGATCTCCACGGTTGGTTTGGCGGCCTTGAGGGGCCGGCGGGGCGCGGGCAGGGAATCCGGGCGGAGTTCGACGGCTACATCCTCGTCTTCCTCGCGGGCCGGTTTGGCCGGGCGCGCGGGTTCCGGCTCCTGCTGGGATGCCGGCGGCGGTGCGACGGTCAGGTATTCCGGCACCTGGAACATCCAGCCGGCCGGAATGGGCCGGTTGGTAGTATCCTGCCGGGCCGGCAACACCTCGTTGGCGGGCTTTTCCGGGGCCTGGGAGGAAGATTCGTCGATCTGCGGCTGCGGCGGCACCGGCAGTCCGGCGTGGCGGTAGGTCAGTTCGCGGTACCGCGTAATGCGGGCCGGCGCGACGACAGCGGGGTCGGGCCGGTGTACGTAAAAAATGGTTTTGCCTTCGCGCGGGATGGACTCGGCCATTTTGCCGGTGCGGAAGGACAGGTGCTGTTCGACGACATTGCGGTCGTAGTTGGTCTGGTTCCAGGTGCGGGCGCGTTTCTTGTACACCGGGCCGAAGCGGATGCTGTCGACCTGGCTGGAGTCGACGTTTTTCATCACCGTGTCGAGCGGGGCCAGGAAGCTCAGCACCCGTTCCAGCGGCCATTCGCCGGGTTCCTTGTCGTTGAGCGCTTTTACTTCCGTTCCGTCCTTGAGGTAGACCACAGCCTGGTTGTAGGCCAGGTAGGGCTCCAGATACCCGGCCTGGCGGTTGAAAATACCGTTTTCATCGCTCAAAAAAGCGAAGCGGGTGCTGTCCAGGCCGATCGGGTTGCGTTCGTCGAACAGCGGAGTTTCGGTGATGCGCAGCAGTTCGTTGCTGCGCTGGTCGAGGTCGAAGAAAAACACGTCGAAGCGGCCCAGCGGCAGGATGGTGTCCAGCCTTTCCGTCGCCAGGGTATCGGTGACGCGGTTGCTGCTGAACAGCAGGCCCTTGTGGCCGTCGAGGGTGGTGACCGCGGCGTCGAGGTCGTCCCAGAAATCCTGGGTGAGGCGCTCGGTTTGGCGGGTGACGGTGTGGTAGATGAAGAGGTCCGAATAGCCGCGTACCGCTCCGGAAAAGGCAATGTCCGCCTGATTGACGAAGTCCATGCTGAACACGCGCTGGAATTCAGGCGAGAGGTCGCTGGTCGTTTTTTTGATTTTTTTGCCCGTGAGGTCGAGAAAGGCAAAGCGCGGAATGTCGCGGCGTTCGTACAGTACGGCCAGGGTCCGGTTGTCGGGGTTCCAGGCCAGTTGGGGGTAGTTGTAGTCGGTGGTTTGCAGAGCGTTACGGGCGCCGCCTTTCAGCACGCAGCGGCGTTTGCCGGTCTGGAGGTCCTGTACCCATACCTTCCACTTGCCGATGTCGTTGCTGGTCCAGGCCATGCGTTGACCGTCGGGGCTGAGCCGGACCTGGTCGAGGGGGAGTTTCTTTTTGTTTTTGATGGTGATCTGGGCGGCGGGGTCGGGCGTTTTGATGCTTTTGGCTTCTTCCTTATAGCGTTTTTTGTAGTAGTCCAGCATCAACTCCGTGGTGCGGCGGTAGCCGTTGCCGAGCACGTAGAGGAAGCCGGCGTCCACGCTGCGGTTGATGCGGGTGAGGTACAGCAGGTTGCTCACCGTTCCGCGGCCGAAGTGCAGGCCGATGTAGTTCCAGAAGGCGTGGCCGGCCAGTCGGGGTTGTTCCCGGGCCAGTTTATCGAAGTTGGGGTATTTGCCCGAGAGGACCAGGTCGCGCAAGTGGTTGTCGAGTTCCACGTTCCACTCTTCGCCGCAGTAGGCCATAAGGCCGTTGGTGTACCAGCCCGGCAGGTTGAGCAGCACGGCGTTCTGCACGATCTCCTGGAGGTTGGAGCCGAACAGCATGGAATTGATCAGCACGCCGGCCACGCCTTCGCGGAGCTGCGCCCGCAGGTGGTTGTGGTTGCCGTCGAAGTACACGAACACCTTGTTGCCCACTACCTTGGTTTCGCCGGCCTTGAGTTGGAACACCTCGTCCTCGCCGATATTGCTTTGTTTCAGGTCGGTCAGGTCGGAAAAGACCAGCATCTCGATCTTGTCGGTCATCTGGTGCTCCAGCGTCTGTTGCAGCATGGGGAAGTCGTACTCTGCGGTTTGCAGGGCCGACTGGGCAATGTTGCGGGCGTCGCCGTACCAGTAGGTGACCAGGTTGGCGGTTTCGTACACCATCCACTCGTCGATCTGCCGGTTGAACTGCACCCGGTTTTTGCCGAAGGAGGTTTGGGAAGTGGTTTGGGAAAAGAGGGAGAAACTGGAAATCAGAAATAAGAAAATGGGAAAGCCGAGTTTCCAGTTTCCCGTCTCCAATTTCCAGTTTTTATGTTGAAAAAATCGCTTCATAGCCGCGCAGTTTTTGAGCCAGGTTAAGGATCGGGCCTTTTGTTGGGTAAAAGTGAGGCTTTTACCGCAAAAGACAATGCCTCGCACTGGCAAAACGCGTGGGGGCGGGAAAAGATTTTAGGGGTCAGTTCAACATCGCCGCATTTATCCCCGAAAAATCGCCCGATGACGTCCAGTCTACCGCTTCGCCCCGGTCATTAAAGGTCCAGACGAAGGAAGCCGACACCCGGAACGGTTTGCCGGTGGCCGGCACCACGCCTTCGTGTACCACGTCGTTGAAGACCCGGTTGCCCTCCTCGCGGAAGTTGGAAGGTGCAAAATGGGTGGTTTGCGTGGTGGTGCCCAACGCGGTGAAAAAACGGGTCACCCCGTCTTTGCCCCGGAATTCGCCGCCGAAGGGGGCTACGGCCGGGTCGGCGGCGTTGAAGAACACGACGTCGTCGGCCAGTTTGGCCAGGATGCCGGGTACGTCGCCCTGGCCGAAGCAGGTGTAAATGTGTTGTACGGTTGCCAGATTGTTGTGCATGGTGGTTTTGATTTTTGACGTGAGTAAATTTTGTTTGCCGCGACAAAAGTCAGCCCCGCAGTTGTTCAACCGCCAGTCCAATACCTGCTCACCGCCTGCTCAATTTTGCCGGCCGGGCACCGGCTCCCGGGATCCGTGGCTACAATCGATACCTTCTGATTAAAATTCTTCCTTTTTTACATTCCGAACGTTTACCTTTGCACCTGCTTTTTCCAAAACAACCTCTTTTTTTTGTTTAAAATTTTGATTTTCAAATAATTAAGTAAAAATGGCTTTAATCGGAAAGATTCGGAAGAACGGATGGATCCTCATCGTCCTGCTGGCTCTGGCCCTCGGAGGTTTTATCCTGATGGACATTGTGAAGAATGCCAGCAACTACTCCGCCGGCGACGTCAATACCCTGGCCCGGGTGAATGGCAGGGAGATCAAACGCTCCGACTTTGAGGCGTATCAAAGTCTGATCTATACCAACGCGGAAAACCCCTACCAGGCCCGCCAGCAGTCCTGGGACTATTTTCTGGAGCAGGCCATCGTCAGCCAGGAAGCCGAAAAACTCGGCCTGGGCGTGGACCGTGAAGAGCTGCGCGAACTGGAATTCGGCGACGCGCTCAGCCCGGTTATCCTGCAGCGCTACAGAACGGCGGAAGGCCAGCCCGACCGCAACTACCTGAACAGCGTGAAGAATGCCATCGACAACAACCAGCTCGACCAGGCCGGACCGAACTTCCGCGCTTCCTGGGCCGAACAGGAAAAAGAGATCGTCAAAGACCGCCTGGAGTCGAAGCTCACGGCCATGGTCAGCAAGGCGATCTATACGCCCAAATGGCAGGCCGAAATGGTGTTCCGCGAAAACAACGAACGCCTCGACTTCCGCTATGTGCGCATCGGTTTCGACAAGGTGACCGACCAGGATGCCCCTGTAACCGATGCCGATTACGAAGCCTACCTGAAAGAAAATCCGAAACTGTACGAGCAGAAGGAAGAAACCCGCGTGATCAACTACATCTCTTTCGATGTGATCCCGACTGCGGCCGACACGGTCGCCGCCCGCGATGCCGTAGCCGCCATGACCGCCGGCCTGCGCACGGCCGCCAACGACTCGCTCTATGTGGTCGGTAAAAACGGCACCTACGATGCCGGCTATAAAGCCAAGGCCGACCTTTCGCCCCTGCTTGGCGATACCCTGATGAAACTGCCCATCGGCACCATCGCCGGCCCCTTCCTCGACGGTAACACCTGGAACGTGACCAAAGTCATCGATCGCAAAGTGGTGCCGGACTCCGTACGCGTGAGCCACATCGCCATGCAGAACAACCCGGACAACGAGCGCCGCATCGACAGCCTGCTCAACCTGCTGAATACGGGCAAAGCGCGCTTCGACTCGCTGGCTTCCCGTTTCAGCCAGGACACCAAATCGGCCGCCAAAGGCGGCGACCTGGGCTGGGTGGGCCGTACGCCGGAAGGCAACGAACTGGCCAACCTGATCTTCTACAAAGCCGAAGAAGGCAAATACTACCGCCTCAAGAACGCGCAGGTGCTCCAGTTGGTGCAGGTGACGGGTAAAAAGTTCACCAAGAACGAAACCGGCGTCCGCGCCATTTACCTCAGCCAGCGCATCGAGCCGAGCAAAGCGACCCAGCAGACGGTGAAGGATAAAGCCACCGCCCTGGTGCAGCAGGCCAAAACCCTGGAAGCCTTCACTACCCAGGCTACCCAGCAAAACCTGTCGGTGCTGACCAGCGCCCCGCTCAAATCCTCCGATTTCAGCGTCGGCGTGCTGAGCAGCGGCGACGATGCCCGCGATGTCGTACGCTGGGCTTTCGACAAGAACACCAAACTCAACGGCGTCAGTTCGGAGGTATTCGCTTTCCGCGATGCTGCCGGCGGCTACTTCGACAGCAAATACGTCGTGGCTGCGCTGAAGAGCATCTCGCCCAAAGGCCCGGCTACCGTAGCCAGCCTGAAGGCCAACCCCGAGGCCGACACGCGGGTCAAAAACCGCAAAAAAGCCGAAGTGATCACCGCCAAAATGCTGCAAAATGCCGGCGACCTGGCCGCTATTGCCGCAGCCTGGGGCGTCTCGGTGGATACCGCCCGCGGTACTTCCATGATGCAGGCCGGTTCCGAGCCCCGTGTCGTGGGTGCGGCCTTCGCCCTGGCCAAGGACGCCGTCAGTGCTCCCGTTACCGGTAACAGCGGCGTATATGTGGTTTCTCCGCTCAACGAAAAGCCGCAGATCCAGATACCGGCCGACCTGACTATGTTCCGCAAACAAGCGACCTCCTCCACCGTTTCCTCGTTCCGGATCGGCCTGATGGACGCAGTCAAAAAAGCCGCCGAAGTAGACGACTTCAGGGGCCGGTTCTATTGACGCTTCCCGTACAAAAAATAGCCAACGCCCCTGCCGTCGCTGCATCGCACCCGGCAGGGGCGTTATATTTGTCCCCGATTTTAATTTTTATCCTGACTCAATGAAAAAACACAATTTCTCGGCCGGGCCGGCCATTTTGCCGGCACCCGTACTCAAGGAAGCCTCCAAAGCCGCATTCAATTATGAAGGCATCGGCCTCAGCCTGCTCGAACTCTCACACCGCGGGCCGGAATTCACCGCCATCATCGAGGAAGCCAACGCCCTGATGAAAGACATTCTGGACCTGCCCGAGGGCTACCACGTGCTGTGGCTCACCGGCGGCGCCAGCACCCAGTTCTACATGGTGCCGATGAACCTGCTCGATGCGGGCGAAACCGCCGCCTACGTCAACACGGGGGTGTGGGCCGACAAGGCCGTCAAGGAGGCCAAAGGTTTCGGCAACGTCAACGTACTGGCCTCCTCCAAAGAGCAGAACTATACGTTCATTCCCAAGGACTACAAAATCCCGAAGGACGTAAAATACCTGCACCTGACCAGCAACAATACCATCTACGGTACCCAGTTGCACAAATTCCCCAAATCGCCGGTGCCGCTGGTGTGCGATATGTCGTCCGATTTTCTGAGCCGCCCCGTCGATCCGCGCCCCTTCGGCCTGATCTACGCCGGCGCGCAGAAAAATCTCGGACCGGCCGGCACCACGGTGGTCATCGTGCGCGAAGACATGCTCGGCAAGGTGAACCGCTACCTGCCCACCATGCTCGACTACCGCACTTTCATCAAGGAAGACTCCCTGTACAACACCCCGCCGGTATTTCCCATCTACGTCAGCATGCTGACCCTGCGCTGGATCAAAAAGAACGGCGGCCTCAAGGGTATGCAGCGCCGCAACCGGGCCAAAGCCGCAGTCCTGTACGACGAGATCGACCGCAACCCGCTGTTCCGCGGCACGGTGGCCAGGGAAGACCGCTCGCTGATGAACATCTGCTTCGTCATGGAAGAGAAATACGCCGCTCTGGAGGACGACTTCATGAAGCTCTGCAAGGCCAACGGCATGGTCGGCCTCAAAGGCCACCGCTCGGTGGGCGGTTTCCGGGCCAGCACTTACAACGCCCTGCCGAAAAAAAGCGTGGAAGCGTTGGTGGCGTTGATGAAAGATTTTGCGGAGCGGAAGGGTTGAAGGTTGAAGGTTAAAAGTTGAAGGTTGAAAGCGGGGGGGCGGCTTGAAGGCGGTGAGAAGGAAGAACAAATTTGAACTTTTCTTTGGCGCTTTGGCAGCGAGTGTTACCTTTGCGCTCCATTTTTTAACACACATCATTTTTGTCATGCCGAAGATGAAGACCCATTCCAGCGCCAAGAAGCGTTTCTCGGTGACTGGTACCGGTAAAGTAAAGCGCCACCGCGCCCGGCTGCGTCACATTGCGAGCACCAAAACGAAGAAGGCCAAGCGCCATCTTCGGGGCAGTGTCGTCGTGGACCAGAGCGAGCACGCCCGCATCGAGCGCCTGCTGGCTATCTGAGTATAGCCGGGCGTTCATTCCTTTCCCGCAAAGGCGGGAATTTTCAAACCATATTTTTTAACGAGGACTCCGGTCGAAGAGCAGGATACCAGTAGTAGTTGGCAGTTGCAGTTGGCAGTTGCAGTTGCACTGGACCGCGCCCCGGCGTCGTACTAAAAAATCACTTTTACTCATGCCAAGAGCAACCAACAACCCGGCCAGCCGTGCCCGCCGGAAAAAGATCATGTTAGCCGCCCGCGGCTTTTTCGGTGCGCGCTCGAAAGTGTACACCGTTGCCAAAAATACCCTGGAAAAGGGCTGGCAATACGCTTTCCGCGACCGCAAATTCAAAAAACGCAGCTTCCGCCGCCTGTGGATCGCCCGTATCAACGCGGCCACCCGCGCCGAGGGCATGAACTACAGCCGCTTCATTCACGCGCTGGGACAAAAAGGCATCGGCCTGAACCGCAAGGTACTTGCCGACCTGGCCCTCAACCACCCGGGTGCTTTCAAAGCCATCCTGGACGCCGTAAAAAGCAAAGGATAAATCACGGCTTTGGCCGCTACAATACCGGAAACGAGAAACTGACCCGATGTGGTTGGTTTCTCGTTTCTTTTTAGGTGATGGCCGAAACTGTCTTTCCCGCGGCCGGACACTCGGCCCGAATTGTACACTTCCACTTAAATTCCGGTCAAGGCTCCTAAAAATTGCCGGAAATGCCGGAACTTCAGCCTCGTTTAAAAGCAACCCTTTCATTTTCAAATATTTCCAATCCGGTTTTACATCATTCAACAACCTGAACTATGAAAAAAACAATACTCTTGCTGTGTGCCGTGGTCTGGTCTGTCGCCCTCAATGCCCAGGACTGTATGCGTGACTCCTCGCTGCTGATCTCCGGCGCGCTGGTTTCGCCCTGGTACTGGACCCCCGACAGCCCGATCGTTCACACCAAGCCGGCCTGCATCGGCGAGCCGTACGCCCAATCCGTAACCTTCAACGTTCCCGATACGTTCGCCATTCCGGGTTTCCCGGCCATTCCGCTGAACCAGATCTCTATCGCCACCTCCGGCGCCATTACCGGACTGCCGGCCGGGCTCACCTACAAGTGCGACCCGCCTAACTGCGTATTTCCCAAAAATACGCTGGGCTGCGTACTCATTTACGGCACTCCGACCGGCCCGACCGGACAAGCCGACCTGACCATCAAGGTGGTCATTCCGCCCTTCCCGGCCCTCGATTTCCCCAGCGTCATTTCGAGCAGTTACCACTACTACATCGTGGTGAAAAACGCCGGCGAATGCGTCAGCGGCACCGAAGACCTGAGCGGCCAGATCGCCGCCGTGAAAAATGTGCCCAACCCGTTCAGCGACCAGACCTCCATTCAGATATATTCGAACGTCAGCGGAGAATTCCGTTTCCGGGTGTTCGACCTCACCGGCCAGGTGCTCCACGAGCAAAGCGTGCAGGTGCTGGCCGGCCCCAACCAGTTCACCTTCGAAGCCGGCGACTTGCCCAACGGCGCCTACTTCTTTACCTTCGGCAATGAAAACGGCCGCGTGACCCGCAAGATGGTCATCGCCCGATAGTCAGTTGGCAGTTCTAACAGTGGGCAGTGGCAGTAAGCAGTTGGCAGTCCTAACAGTTGGCAGTGGCAGTGGGCAGGAGGCAGTAGAACTTCAGCCCGGCTTATCACCACTGCCAACTGCCCACTGCCACTGCCCACTGCCACTGCCACTGCCCACTATTTTAATCTCTCCTGAAAAGTTGTTGCCGCCGTTCGGCCGCTCATCCCCATTCCTTCCTTCGCGCAACGTGTTTTCCTTTCACACATAAAAAACCGGTTGTGTTTATGCGACAACTTTTTCTACACCTCATTTGCTTTATCGCATTTTCCAGTTTCTGCTACGCCCAAACCGGCTGTCCCGGCTGCACGCTCAACCTGCCCGCCGGCCTGCCCGCCGACACCCTGTATCTGCAGGATCTGCCCGACGGACAGCAGGGCGTATATTATGATCGCGATATTTCGTTCCGGATGCCCAAGACCACCACACCGGTGAATGCCGTCGACAGCATTACGCCGCCCGGGCTACCCATTTCCAAGATCGAAATACTGTCCATCGAAGGCTTGCCGCCCGGGCTGTACTGGCAACCCAGCCAGTTTGTTTTTGAAACGGCTACCCTGACCGACGGGTGTGTCAAGTTTTGCGGCACCCCTTCCGTATCGGATACCTTTGTCATGACGGTCAAGGTACGGGCCACGGTGTTCGTTATTACCCAGGAAACCTCGTTCCCGCTGCGGGTTTACATCGCTCCGGCCGTCAGCAACACCGACGGGTTCTCCATGACCGGATTTACCGGCTGCGGCAGCACCACGGCGACCTTTACCAACAACATCCCGTCGGGCGGCAAGCCGGGCTTTACCTATACCTGGGACTTCGGCGACAACACGAACTTTCAGGGCGAAAACCCGCCGCCGCATACCTACGGCGCTCCGGGCGTTTACCCGGTCACTTATCACGCGACCATCGACACGGCCGGTTACGTGCTGGAAAGCGTCCGTTTCCTGGAAGTCGACTGCGGGGATAATTTCAGCGGGCCCGACCTGTACTTCTTTATTTTCGACCAGAACGGCGACCAGGTCTTCAACTCCCAGCCGGAGGTTACCGACATCAATCTGCCCTATACCTTCCCGATCAACCTGAAACTGGACAGCGGCAATTATTCGCTGGTGGCCTGGGAGGAGGACTCCGGCCTGAAAGGCACGGACGATCCCTGCGGGTCCATCCCCTTCAACCTTCTCAGCAATGATACGGTGACCGCCGGCGGGATCATGGTGGTGTTGAACATCGTGCATGACGTAAAAGAAGTGACTTCCACGGACACTGTTTTCGTATACCCGCAACCGGCTGTGCCGCTCGTTTCGGCGCCCAACGGCCTGGCCGAGTGTGCCGGCGAAGACTCGATCCGCCTGGTGGCTTCTACCGGTACCGGTATCCAGTGGCTGCTGAACAGCGCGCCCATCAATGGGGCCGCCGATTCGCTGTACAACCCCGCCCAAAGCGGATACTACCAGGTTCAGGTAAGCAACTCCGACGGTTGTTCGGCGGTTTCCGACAGCGCGTTCGTGGCCATTAACCCGCTGCCGGCCTCGCCGCTTTTTGTGAACATCAACAACTCCCTGCGCCTGGCCGATACCACCGCACTCCCCGCCGAGTACGCGCTGCAGTGGTTTAACGGCACGACGCCGATCCCGGGCGCAACCGGTTTCCGCTATTGCGCCATCGACAGCGGCAATTACGGCCTGCTGGTGACCGACCTGGCTACGGGTTGCATTAACTTCTATTCGGCTACGGTGATGTTCGATCCCAATTTCGACTGCACGGTCGGCACGAACACCCCTGGCCTGCTGGCACTCGGCATTTTCCCGAATCCTGCTTCCGACCTGGTAACCGTTCAACTGGACCGCAGCCTGCCCAACGGAGCGCTGCTCCGGCTCTGGGATGCCACCGGACGCCTGGTCAGAACGGACAACCTGGCGCCGGCCGATAACTTTATCCTGGAATGCAGCGACCTGAGTTCGGGTCTGTTTACGCTCGAAATTGTGGCAGACGGCTTCCGGGGAACGGGAAAATTGGTGGTGGTCAGGTAAGCCTCGTTTTACGTTGACGTTTACGAAACTTCTAAAGTTTCGTAAACGTCGCCCCTGCCATAAAACAGAAGAGCCATCCCGGTTTCGGGATGGCTCTTCCTTTTGATGCTGAAGGGGTGACTGCCGGAACTGAAAAACGGATTCTGAGTCCGCCGGATTTACCCGGTTCAACCGGTCCGAAATCCAACGTCCAACAGTCCAACAATCCAACGTCCAATTGTCCAACGTCCAACAGTCCAATTGTCCAACGTCCTACTAATTAAACACCACCTTCTGCACGACCAGGCCTTCGCGGAAAGTCACCCGGGCGAAGTACATGCCCGGTGCCAGGCCGGCCCGTTGTACCTGTAACTGGCTGGCGTTCACGTCCTGGTAGGTACGCACCACGCGGCCGCTGACGTCCACCAGTTCGATGTGGCGCATCGTGAAGCGGCTGTCGGTTTGCAGCAGGAACGATTCGGAGGCCGGGTTCGGGCGGGCGCTGATGCCCACTTCGGCGGCATTGAGATAAGTGGTGCCGGAGGTCACCTGGCAGTCGTTGTACAGGCCGAACACGGCACAGGCGCGCGGAGCGAAGTAGGCCATGATCGTGTCGATGTAGGCGCTGGCGGCTACGCTGCCGGTGTCGCAGTTGGAGCCGGCTACGCCGTAGGGCTCGAGGGAGGAGGAGAATGCCCAGGGCGAAGACTCGGTATCGGGAAGGCCGATGAAGGGGTAGAATCCTTCAACGCCGCCATTGATCGCTTCGGCGTGCTGCGACAGCGGGTCGTTCAGGTTGGCGGCAATGATGGCGCTGTTCAGGCCTTCCGAGTTGACCACCGGCTGGAGGCCACAACTGCCTACCACTTCCACCACCGGCAGGCTGATGGGCGGCGGAACGTTCACGATGCCGATTTCGCAGGGAGCGAAGGGGTCGTTGGGGGTGTGGAAGGAAATGATGGCCGGGTCGCTCGGATCGATCCAGGAGATGTCGCCCAGTGCGCCGCCGAGGTTCACTGCCAGGCCGAACTTCGAACTGAAACCGACGTGGTTCGGATAGCACAGCGTATCGCCGGCCGGGAATCCGGGATAACCGGGGAAGGTTACGCCGACCGAGGTAGCGTCCACGTTACCGTTGACCGGTTCGATCACCATCGGGCCGGCAGCGGTAAGGAATTTCGGAATGTAGGTGTCGGTCACCGTATCCAGTGCGGCGGAGTTCAGCGAGATATAACCGCCGGTGCCGATACCCCAGAGCGTGATCTTGTCCGGGTCGATCTTGAATACGTTGTCCGTAGCGTTGTCTTTGTTGAAGTAACGGATGCAGGTGCGGGAGTCCTGCACCCCGCGCCAGGCCGCGTTGATGAGCGTGAACACCCGTTCGGTCTGCGTGCTGGCGATGGGGTTCCAGCCGATGCGGTAGTCGGCCACAGCCGCTACGTAGCCCATTTTGGCCAGGCGGGTAGCGACGGCTACGTCGGTGGCGTCGAAGATGGTACCCGAGCAGCCGCCGTTGAAGGTCGGAGGCAGGAAGTTGCCGGTGTGCATGATGATCACCAGCGGCCGGTTGGTCGCCGTGTCGCCGGCTGGGGTGTAGACGTTCATTTTCAGGGCCTTCGGAATGGCCTGCATGGCCACGGAAAGTTCCAGCACCGAGGCATTGACGCCGTAGGTGATGTTGGTTTGTACGTTGACGTCGGTAAATACCGGGTCGTAGTATCGCCGCTGGGCCTGGGCCGAGCCGCATAGAAGAACCAATAGTAGAATGATTTGCAATTGTTTCATGATGAAAAACTTTGTTGGTTACGATGTTATTTTTCCACGAAGTCGTACCCGATGCGTAACGCCGACTGCCAGTCGGCCAACCTGCGTCGGGTTACGATTTATTTTTTCACGAAGTCGTACACGACGGAAGCATACACCATGCGGCCGATGCGCGGGCCACCGTAGGTCTGGGAAACCTGATTGTCCAGCAAATTGGCGGCGCCGAGTTTAAAGGTCGTATGAATGCGGTCGAAAGTAGCATTGATCTGGGCATCCAGCAGGTCGTAGGTCGGGATACTGCCGGTGAACTGCGGGGAGCCTTCAAAGGTGAAGCCTTGGATCCATTTGTAGTTTATGTTGAAGCCGGTTTTTTTCAGGCGGGCAAAGCCGAGGTTGAGCGGAATGTCGCGGCCCGAAAAACTGAGGTTGTACTTGTGTTCCGGAGTGTTGAAAGCCGGCACGATGGGGTCGTCGATCTTTGAGTTCAGCCGGTTCCAGGAGTAGTTGCCGGCCAGCATGTAGTAGTCTTTGAAGTAGTAGTTCAATCCCACGGCCAGTCCCTGGGTGGTTACCTGGTTGAGGGAGTTGGCCGCTACCCGGTACACGACGGTATTGATGGGGAAATTCGTCTGCGGATCGAAATCGGAATCGATACCGATGTTGTAGCCGATGAAGTCGTTGTAGAAACTGTAGTAATAGCCCGCGTCGACGTAAACGCTGTTGAACAGGGTGGTCCGGAAACCCAGTTCGAAGGTTTTTACCTTCTCCGGCTGGATCGGCGGCGCATCGAAGTAGTCCAGCGAATCGAAACTGCGCGTGTCGAGGAAACTGCGGAACGATTCCACGGTGATCAGGCTGTCGAAGCCTTCCAGGTTACCCAGCAGGATGGCCCGGCCGACCGGCAGGTTGAGGTACTGGTCGGTCAGCGTTGGGTTGCGGATGGCCGAGGAAAAGGAGCCGCGCAGGTAGGTGTTCTGGTTCAGTTTCCAGACCAGCGAGGCGGCCGGCGTGGACACCCAGTCGAAATTCTGATTTTTATCCACCCGCACGGCACCGGTAGCCATCAGGTCGCCGTCGAAGAATTTTTTCTCGATGCCGGTGTAAAAGCCGTATTCGAAATTACGGATGGTCGTGCCGGCGGTGTCTTTGAAAATGGTGCCTTCCGAACGCGGGGTGTACAGGCGGGCGCTGCCGCCCACGGTGATGCGGTCGGTGAATTTGGGCGTGAAGGTGTACTCGCCGTGGGTGTGGTACAGAGCCGATTTGTCGAAGAAGCGGGTGCCTCCTTCGGTCGATTTCAGGCTGGTGATGCTGTCGAAAGCGGCGTTGAAGCGCGCGGTGCCGGGCTGGAAGAACGGCTGCGTTTCATCGGGCTTTTGCGGGTCTACACCGTTGGCGTAGGCTTCGGCCAGCGTATGCCAGTAGGTCAGCGAATCCTGGTGGGCGGCGAGCCAGTCCAGTGAAGCCTGCTGGTCGAACAGCACGTAGGGCGGATCGGGGATGAAGATCACATTTTGCGGATATTCCTGCGGTTTCATACGCTTCAGGTAGATCTCGCTGGCCCAGTAGTCCACATAGTTGAGCGACCAGGTTTCGTTGTCTTTGGCCAGGCCTTGCATGCGCAGGGCGGTGAAATAGGGGTCGAAGGACCGGCCGGCATCTTCGTGGGTGGCATAGGCCCGGATAAAATAGCGGTCTTTTTTGCGGAATTCGATCCGGTTCTGGAAGAACATGATATCGCGCAGGCTGAAGCGGTTGTCGCCCTGGTACACCGTGGTGCCCGTGCCGAAATTGGAGGCGAAGATCAGTTCCGGGGACTCGAATTCCTGTTCCGGCCGGGTGCGGATGTGGTAGGCGAGGCCGGCCTTGAGGTTGCGCGTGTCGTAGTCCACCAGGTCTTGTTCCCGGTAGCCGGTGCGGTAAAAGACCCCCAGGCCGGCGGAACTTTGCGAGAGGTTGGAGGGGTCGGACAGGTCGTTGAGCGAGAAAAATTCGTCGCCGTAGGTATTGACGGCGTCGAAGCGGCCGGGGTTGCTGGCCGGCGAATCCGAGCCGTCCACCGGGTTGGTGTTGGTGGCTTGCCAGTCGTCGGCGCGCAGGTAGAACACGTTGAGTTTCAGGGCCGACCAGTACTGGCCGTTTTTGTTTTTAAAGGCTTCTCCCCAGCGCACCGCAGTTTCCAGCATGTTGCGGCTGCCGGTTTTTACGCTGGCCGCCAGCCCCCGCTGGATGAAGGGGTTTTTGGTGGTCATGGAGATAACGCCGTTGAACGCGTTGGGGCCGTAGAAGGCCGAACTGGCGCCCTGGATCAGGTCGACCCCGATCACGTCGAGGTCGCAGGCCCCCAGGAAGTTGCCCAGTGAAAAGTTGAGCCCCGGCGCCTGGTTGTCCACCCCGTCGATGATCTGGAGCGAGCGGACCGGGCTGGTGGAGTTGAAACCGCGGGTGTTGATGATGGTAAAGCCCAGCGAAGCGGTGGTCAGGTCCACGCCTTTCAGGTTGCCCAGGCCGTTGTAGAAACTGACCGCCGGGGTCTCCTTGATGCTGATGGCGTCGAGTTTTTCCACCGTCAGGGGGGCCGCTTTCTGTTTGTCGTCGATGCGCTGGCCCTTTACCACCGTTTCCTCGATGACGATGGCGCCGGCGGCCAGGCGTATGGTGAGGCGCTGCTCCGGGTCGGTCACCTGGATCTCCTGCGTTGCATAGCCGGTGTAGGAGAATTTGAGGGTGACGGGCAAGGCTTCCACCTTGACGGCAAATTCGCCGTTGTAGTCGGTGATGGCGCCGCCTGTGCCACCCACTATGGCCACCGCCGCGCCGATCAGATCCTCTCCCGATTCGCCGTCCACTACCTTGCCGCGCAGCGTTGTTTGCGCGTTGGCGGACACCATGCCGACCAGAAGGCACAACAGGCTGGAAATCAAAATTTTGTTGAGTTGTTTCATACGGGACTTAGATTATTTTCAGTAAAAACTTTTCAAAATGCTGCGTTTTTAAGAACCCTGTTTGGTTGGCAAAAAAAGAAAGAAAATTTGATTCCAAATCAAAAAAGGATGGATTGACGCAAGACGGGCGAAATATAAAGGCAGCGGAAAACAAAGTGTCCGTAATTTGCAGATGCTTCCGGGATGTGTGGCCGGACCGGAGCGAGGGTGTATTGTTATTTTTTTGTGCCGCCGGCGCGTATAAACACTTCAATAAACTTTAAATCCATGCAGATCAAAGACGTTTTGTCCGTTCTGGAAACCGTAGCCCCTCCGTACCTGCAGGAATCGTACGACAATGCGGGACTCATCGTCGGCGACCCGGAAACCCGGGTGACCGGCATCCTGTTCTGTCTCGACTCGACCGAAGCGGTGGTCGGCGAGGCGGTGGAAAAAGGCTGCAACCTGGTAGTCGCGCATCACCCCATCGTATTCCGGGGCCTGAAACGACTCAACGGCGCCAATTACGTGGAGCGCACGGTCATGCAGGCCATCCGCCGGAACGTGGCGCTGTACGCCATCCACACCAACCTCGACAATGTGCACCGGCAGGGCGTGAACGCCAAAATTGCCGAGAAGATCGGCCTCGTCAACCACCGCATCCTCGCCCCGAAAGCCGGGACGGACGGCAGTGTAGGTGCTGGCCTGTTGGGCGAACTGCCCGCACCCCTGCCGGAAGCGGACTTTTTGAAACACGTAAAGCAGGTTTTACGGGCCGGCGTGGTGCGCCATACCGCCCTGCGCGGCCGCCCGGTGGGTACGGTGGCCGTGTGCGGCGGCAGCGGCAGTTTCCTGCTCCCCGAGGCGCTGAAAGCCGGCGCGGATGCCTTCGTTACCGCCGATTTCAAGTACCACGAGTTTTTCGACGCGGAGGGCCGGCTGGTGATCGCCGACGTAGGGCACTTTGAAAGTGAACAATTTACGATCGAACTTTTATACGACATTGTTCGCGAAAAATTCCCTAATTTTGCGCTCCATTGCACGGAGGTGAACACCAATCCGGTGTTTTATCTTTGACATTGGACATTGGACTGCTGGACCCCTCCCGGCTGCGAACCGATCAAGTCCAACGTCTAATATTCCAACGTCCAAAAATCCCAAAGCCCAGCGTCAAAATTTATCACTCATCAATAACTGTAAAGAATGGCTGTAGAAGCATCCGTTGCCGAAAAACTCAAATCGCTGTGGAATTTGCAGCAAATCGACTCCCAACTGGACGAGATACAGATCCTCAAAGGCGAATTGCCGATGGAAGTCTCGGACCTGGAAGACGAAATCGCCGGCCTCGACACCCGCCTGAAGAAACTGAAAGCGATCCTGAAGGAAAGCGAACAGGAGATCGCCAGAATGCAGGTGCTGGCCAAGGAAGCCGACGCCAACATCAAGAAGTACCAGAAGCAACTCGAAGAAGTGCGCAACGACCGCGAATACGAAGCACTGCAGAAAGAGATCGAACTGGCCAAACTGGACATCCAGTTGTCCGAGAAAAAAGTGCGGGAAGCCAAAGCCGGCCTGGAAAGTAAAAAAGACAGCCTGACCGTGGCCGAAGCCCGTATGGACGCCAAACAAAAAGAACTGGAAGCCAAGCGGGTCGAACTTCAGGGTATCATCGAGAAAACCGAAGAAGAAGAAAAACAACTGCGGGCCCGGAGCGAAAAAGCCCGCCACGGCATCGAGGAGCGGCTGCTGAACGGCCTGTCGGTGGTCACCGTGGAGCGCAATTCCTGCGGGGGCTGTTTCAACAACGTGCCGCCCCAGGTGCAACTGGAGATCGGTCTGCACAAGAAAATCATCGCCTGCGAACACTGCGGACGCATCCTGGTCGACCAGTCCATCGCCCATCCGGCTGAAGCAGTCGAAGCATAGGACGTATTACCAAACAGTTAATTTTCGGAAAAATCTCTTTGGAAAATAACCGTCCAAAGAGGTTTTTTCTTTTGCTACAGGACATTTTCAATTTTTTCGTCGGAAAAATTGTTAAAGTGGTGGAGGTTTCCAGACTTCTTCGTTCCTTGCATTCGTTTTTTTTGTCATAATCAAGTTTCATAATACCTATGTACCCGTATCGGTCTTACTTCGCAGCAGTTCTACTGCTTTTCCTGTTGGCTCTTTCGGAGGCGAGAGCGCAGGAGTTTGTTATTTACGATAGTCTGCCACAACTCGCCTCCCGTATCAAACAAGCCGGGAATTCTACTCTGGTACTTAACTTCTGGGCTACATGGTGCAAGCCTTGTGTGGAAGAACTGCCCTGTTTTGAAGAACTGCGTAAACAGTACGCGGACAAAAACGTGCAGATCGTCCTGGTCAGCCTGGATTTCAAAAGCCAATTGGAGAAAAAACTGAAGCCTTTCCTGCAGGCACAACAACTAAAATCCGAAGTCATACTGTTTACAGATCAGGACGCCAATTCCTGGATACCCTACTTCCACGACGAATGGGATGGCGCGATACCGGTTACCCTGGTATTTAAAGGCGATGTGAAGGCCATTTCACACGGAAAGTTCGACGATTTTGCAGCACTGGAAAAATTCGTTTTGCCTTTTATTGCGGAAAATTCAAATATTTCCCACAAGAATCTGGTTAATTGCAGCGGGAAATAATCGGCCCCTTCCGGGCATTCCCGCTGCAACGTAACAACACGCGCTCATCATCCCATTCATCGTTCATTTTTTCTTTTACTCATGAAAAGTCTCGTCTTCGCGGCTTTTGCACTGACCGGCACCCTGTTGTTTTTCAGTGCCACCGCCCCCTCCGGTTACGTAGTCGGTGACAAAGCCGACGATTTTTCCCTTAAAAATGTGGATGGCAAAATGGTGTCCCTCAAGGACCCTGAGTACAAAGACGTGAAAGGGTACATCGTTATTTTTACCTGCAACCACTGCCCCTACGCCCAGATGTACGAGGAGCGCATTATCGCCCTGCACAAAAAATACAAGCCCAAGGGCTTTCCGGTTATCGCCATCAATCCCAACAGCCCCGTCGTAGTTCCGGAAGACAGCTACGAGGAGATGCAGAAGCGCGCCAGCCTGATGAAATATCCCTATGTCTACCTCTTCGACGAAGAGCAGACGGTATATCCGAAATTCGGCGCTACCCGGACCCCGCACGTGTTCATTTTGGATACCAGCATGGTGGTTCGCTATATCGGCGCGATCGACGATAACCCCGAATTGCCCTCCATTGCCAAAAACCGCTGGGTGGAAAACGCGGTAGACGCCTTGCTGCGCGGCGAACAACCCAAGCCCGATTACACCATGGCCATCGGCTGTACCGTGAAAAAAAAACCGAAATAGACGCCGGACAAGTCGAAATACCGGTTAAAAAACCCGCAATAAAAAAGAAAAAAAAGTCGAAACGGCGCTATTGACCGTTCCGACGTTCGTTCGAAACATAATACTTACACCGTAGCCGGCTTTTTTAAGCCGGCTTTTTTGTTTTCTGAAACAGGGCTACACCTACTTGCCCGGTTCGACCGGACAGGTCGACAAACCTGCCAGCCGGTAGAGCGGACAGAACCCGACCAGGCTGGTCAGGGTAAAAATGGCGGCGACTGCCAGGGCAACGATGCCCGCAGTGCCGGCCAGTGTTCCGTTGAAATACAGGAGTGCAGCAACAGCCGCGATGATCAGCCGGATGACCCGGTCGGCGGTACCCATGTTCTTTTTCATGGCAAGAGACAGTTTTATTTTGTGGAAAAATACCGGATCATCCCCGCGATCAGGACTACGATACCGGCACACAGGACGCAAACGAGGGCTAACCTGACTGCAACGGGAGCCTTTTTCAAACGGGGATGAATCATACCATAAAGATCGGAACGGCCGGACCGGAGGTATGTGACCTGCTTCACATTCACGAAAAAATTTCTATCACGCCCCGGGCGTGCCGCAAACCCCCTTTTTGCTCGAACTGCCGGATCAGGCGCGAGATCACCTCGCGGGAAGAATTGAGATCGTCGGCAATCTGTTGTTGGGAGATGAGCAGGCGCCTGCTTTGCATGACGGAGGCTTTTTCCAGCAGGTACTTCTTCAGGCGCTCGTCCAGTTGCTGAAAAACCACGCTTTCCAGGGTGTCCAGCAATTCGTCGAAACGGTACCCGAAACTGTCGAAAGCAAAGCGTTGCCAGGCAGGGAAACGGCGTGTCGCTTCGTGCACCAGGCCGGCCGGCAAAAGCAAAAGGGTACTGGGCTCCTGCGTAACGGCATTGATCCGGCTCGACTGCCCCTTGTAGCAGGCGCTGAGGGTCATGGCGCAGGTCTCACCCGGCAGGATGTAGTAGAGAAATATCTCCCGCCCCTCCGCGTCTTCGCGCGTCACCTTGATCGATCCGGCCAGGACCAGGGGAATGCTGCGGACAACGCCGTTCACCTGCATCAGCCGTACGCCGGCGTCGAATTCGCCCACCTGGGATTCATGCAGGAGCCAGTCTACCAATTCGCTTTGGTCGAAAGCCGGAAAAAGCCGACGCAGGGTCGGAGAAGATGCATCCATCTACCTTTGTGCCGACGCTGCTGCGCAGGCCGGCACAAAGGTAGATAACTTTGAATTACCGCAGCCGGCCAGACTCCCTTTACTGCGGCAACCGCTCGCGGAAGTAGCCGTACAGCCAGGTGCCGGCCACTGCGCTCAACAGCGTCACTACCACGGCAAAGGCTCCGGTGCCGATCTGGGCAAACAGCGGGCCCGGACACGCACCGGTCAGGGCCCAACCGAAGCCGAAAAGCAGGCCGCCGTAAATCTGGCCCTTTGAAAACTGCTTCGGCTGAAATTCAATGGTCTCGCCAAAGATGGTACGCACTTTATATTTCTTGATCAACCAGACGGACAACATGCCGATCATTACTCCGGTGCCCAACACACCGTACAAGTGGAAAGATTGCAGGCGGAACATTTCCTGAATGCGGAACCAGGAAACGATTTCGGCTTTAACGAAAGTGATGCCGAAAATAATGCCTACGGCCGTATACTTCAGGTTGTACCACCAGGGCTGGTTGAGTTCCGAATTGTTGACGCACATCGTGTCCAGGGTGCGTACTTCGAAATCGGTGGCGGTGACGTTGGAAACACCCGGGGCGACAGGCGCCTGATGGGTTGTTACTTCAGACATGTGGATGGTATTACAAACTATGAAGAAAAGGAAATACTCCGGCTACAGCGCCAGAATATAGGGCAGGACTACGTTGGCAATAAAGAAACCGCCAGCCATAAAGCAGCAGGTCGCGATGAGCGACGGTAGTTGCAGGTTGGACAAACCCATGATGGAATGGCCGCTGGTACAGCCGCCCGCATAACGGGTGCCGAATCCGATTAGCAGCCCGCCGATAACCTGCATGATGAAACCGCGTACGGTCAACAGGCTGTCCCAGGAAATTAGTTGAGCAGGTACAATGCCGCTGAAATCGTTGATGCCGTACCCCTGGAGTTCGGCGGCCAGTTCCGGCGCCACTTTTACCGGTTCCGGATTGGCCAACAGGGTAGCGGCGATCAAGCCGCCGACCATGATGCCGGCTGCGAAAAAGAAATTCCAGACCTCTTTTTTCCAGTCGTAGCGGAAAAACCTGATGTTGGCCGGAAAACAGGCGGCGCAGATGTGGCGCAGGTTGGCCGACAGGCCGAAGTGTTTATTGCCCAGTATCAAAAGGGCCGGCACCGTCAGACCAACCACGATGCCGGCGACCCACCAGGGCCAGGGTTGGGATAATATCTCCATGTTTCATACTTTGTTTGGCACAAAATTCATCCTGACGGACCCCGGAAACGCATGACATTTATCACGCCGTACAATTTAATTATTATTCGGGTGGTTATTTTGAGTAACCCGCCGTTAACGCGGGTACGCTCCGATGCCGCCCGACAGATTCCGTACGTCAAAACCCATCTGGTGCATGACCCGGCAGGCCTGACCACTGCGGTTGCCGCTCCGGCAAAACACGAAATAGGTCGCGTCCTTGCTCAGGCGGGCAATGTTTTTGGCAAAACCGGCCGACATAAAGTCCACATTGACGGAACCGGGGATGGTACCCGCCGCAAACTCGGAAGGGGTACGCACGTCCAGCAATACCGCATTGGCGGCTTCCTGGAACTGCTGCTTAAAAGCGCGTCCGGAAAGATTGGCGTTGCGGGGGGCGGAAGGGCCCGCCGTCTCGACGGTTTCAGTGTCTGAATTACCGAGCAGGTTTTTTAAAAAAGAATTCCAAGCCATGGGTTGGTTGATTTTGTTGACTGGTGATTTGGTGATTTGGGGATTGGTGATTTGGTGATTTGGTGATTTGGTGATTGGTGATTTGATGATTTTGTGGATAGGTGATTGGTTGACTGGGTCAGATAGTTGGTGTTGGCTAATTATCAGTCCCCAGTCAACCAGTCAACCGGATTTTACAGCAGGGTGGTGGGGCAGACGTAGTCCGTTACCTTGAACTTCCCGCTTTCCTTGAGGGCCTTGAAACCGCCGACCACGTCGATCAGGTTGTCGTAGCCGCGGGCCCGCAGGATGCTGGCAAAGATCATGGAGCGATAGCCCCCTGCACAGTAGATATACGTGGTTTTGTCTTTGGAAAGACGCAGCATGGAATCGTTGATGTAGTCCAGCGGGGCGTTTTCGGCTTCCACGAGGTGTTCGCTCAGGTACTCGCTGTTTTTACGCACGTCCACCAGCGGTGTATCCGGCCGGGCCTTCAGAACTTCGGCCAGTTGGGCGGAGCTTACGCGTTCGATCCGGTCGGTTTCCAGGCCGGCTTTTTTCCAGGCTTCGAAGCCGCCGTCGAGGTAGCCGATGCAGTAGTCGTAGCCGACCCGGGCCAGGCGGGTAACCACTTCCTCCACCCGGTCCGGTTCGGCCACCAGCAGGATCTGCTGTTTGATGTCCGGGATCAGGGCGCCTACCCAGGGAGCGAAACTGCCGTCGAGGCCGATGTTGATGGAGTTGGGAATAAAGCCTTCCGAGAAGGTTTGGGCGTCGCGGGTGTCGAGAACCAGGGCGCCGGTTTCGGTGGCGGCCACTTCGAAGGCGCGGGGCGACAGGGCCTGCGTACCGCGGCGGATCACCTCGTCGATGCTGTCGTAGCCAAACTTGTTCATGGCTACGTTGAAGGGGAAGTAGGCCGGGGGCGGCATCAGGCCGGCGGTCACTTCCTTGACGAATTCGGCCCTGGTCATGTCCGCGCGCAGGGCGTAGTTGGTCGCCTTCTGGTTCCCGAGGGTATCGTAGGTTTCTTTCGACATGTTTTTGCCGCAGGCGGAACCCGCGCCGTGTCCGGGATAGACGATCACCTCGTCGGAAAGGGGCATCACCTGGTTACGCAGCGAATCGAACAGCGTTTCGGCCAGTTGTTCCTGGGTCATCTGGGCAGCCTTTTGGGCCAGGTCGGGGCGGCCTACATCGCCGATGAACAGGGTGTCGCCGGAAAAGAGCGCTTTCTCCCGGCCGTTTTCGTCGAGCAGCAGGAAGCAGGAACTTTCCATGGTGTGGCCGGGGGTGTGCAGCAGGCGCACGGTCAGTTTGCCCACTTTGAATTCCTCGCCGTCGGCGGCAACATGGGCCTCAAAACCGGGTTTGGCGGTGGGGCCGTACACGATGGTTGCGCCCGATTTCTGACCGAGGTCGACGTGGCCGCTCACGAAGTCGGCGTGGAAGTGGGTCTCGAACACGTATTTGATCTTCGCGCCGTCTTTACGGGCTTTTTCCAGGTAAGGTTCTACTTCGCGCAGCGGGTCGACTACTGCGGCCTCGCCTTCACTTTCGATGTAGTAGGCGCCGTGGGCCAGGCATCCGGTATAGATCTGTTCGATTTTCATACTGCAGAAGATTTTAAATTTTGAATGGAATCATTTGACAGTACAAAGGTAGGGGAGCCGGTAGCGGCCCTCCCGTGACGAAAGTCACAGCCGGCGCTGTTTTTAGTAAGTTGTTTCGCTGTAAGGAACGGTGCTGTGCCGCCTGGTGCGTTGCGGCCGGAAAAAGACCTATAATTTCAGGAGTTCGATGCCGTTTTTCAACAAACGGACCTTCCCTTTTTCCGACAGTTTTTTCATCAACCGGGAAATGACCTCGCGCGAGGAATTGAGTTCCTGGGCGATCTGGGTATTGGTGAGTTCCAGAATTTTGGAACCCAGGGCCTGACTGTGCCGCCGCAGGTAAAATTCGAGGCGTTCGTCCATGTTCTGGAACGCGATGTGGTCGATGGCTTCGAGCAGTTCCTCGTAGCGGGTACGGTAAGTACTCACTACGAAGTGGTACCAGGTACGGTACTGGCGCATCCAGTTCTCGGTCTGGTCCAGCGGCAGGATCAGCAGCACCGAGTCCGTCACCGCCCGGGCCGTTACGCTGCTGACTTTGGTACTGCGATCGCAGATAAGCGACAGGGCGCAGCCTTCGCCGGGATGCAGGTGGTACATGAAAAACTCGTTTCCCTCGTCGTTTTCACGCAGCAGTTTGATGATGCCTTCCAGCACGATCATGGTACTGCGGATGTACTGGCCGGTCTGCAGCAGGGTTTCGCCGGCTTTTACCTCCATAATACGCCCGGTCGCCTGCATTTCGGCCAGCAGGCCGTCTTCAAGGTCGCGAAAAAGGTGGCGGTAGCGTTCGGTTACGGGGTGTTTTTGAGCGGTGGACATGGATTGCTGGATGTTGGACTGTTGGATTGTTGGATTGTTGGACGTTGGACGTTGGACTGTTGGACGTTGGACCACTGGATGTTGGACTGCTGGATGTTACACATTGGACAACCGATACGCCGGGCTTTTGCGGTCCAACGTCCAATAGTCCAACGTCCAACGTCCAATTATCCATCGTCCAATTATCCCCCGGCGTGGTGCGCATAGGCGGCCCGGAATGCTTCGGGGGTGGTTCCCAGGTATTTTTTAAAAAAGCGGGTAAAATAGGCGCTATCCTCAAAATGCAATATTTCGGCGACCTGGCCGACCAGCAGGTCCGAGTTGATCAGCAGGCGTTTGGCTTCCAGCAAAATGCGATCGCGGATGAGTTCGCCGGCGCTTTTTCCGACTACGCTGTTGGTCAGGGCGTTGAGGTGGTTCGGCGTGATGAACATCAGCCCGGCGTATTCCCTGGGCAGGCGTTTTTCCCGGAAATGTACCTCGATCAGTTTCTGAAATTGCTGCATCAGCGCCAGGTTGCGCCCCGATGACTTGTCCGTGGGCACCTCCGGTACCGCCCTCGACAAACGCACGAGCACGGTCAGGAGCAAGCCGCGCAGCATTTCCTTTTTGAACTCGCCTCCGTGTTCGTACTCCTCCAGCATTTCGGCAAAAGTCTGTTCCACCGCCGGGCAGCAGGTGGCTTCGAGCGTATTTACCGGAGTGCCGTACAAACCGTTGAACAGCGGAAAGTCCTCCAGGAACTGGTCCCGATACCCGATCGAAGTGAAAAACGAGGCGTTGAAATTGACCAGATAGCCGTCGGTCGTCTCGTCAAAACTCCAGGTATGCACCTGCCCGGGCGCCATGTAGTACACCTGATGCGGGTGTACTTCGTACTGCCGGAAATCGATGGAATGCCGGCCGCCGCCCCGGGTAAAAAGTACGATCTGGTAAAAATCATGGCGATGCGGAAACTTCAGATCCCGGTGCGTTTCCACGAAATCCCGGAGCCGTACGACCACGAACTCTGCCGCACAACGGTCGGCTCCCAGCAGGTTGCAAATGCTGTAGGTCGGCAATTTTATCGTAGCCGCCTTCATGTTTTGCGGAACGGTTTGAGCATCTGGCTAAAAAAACCGTGCGGATACCGGTCCACCTCTTCGAAGCCGAGGGCAATGTCGCGGCCGTCGCGCGGGATCCAGGCGGTGCCGAACAGGTAGTCCCAGACCGACAGCGTCAATCCGTAATTGATACCGTACCGGCCGGGAGGAAGGTCTTTGGCGTGGTGCCAGATGTGCATCTGCGGGCTGTTGAAAAGGTACTTCAGGGGGCCCAGCGGCAGGTAGATATTGGCGTGGTTGAGGTGGCCGATGACGATGGTGAACAGGTGTACCAGGATAAAATCCTGAATGCCGAACCCGATCATGGCCAGCGGCAGGTATTCGATGCTGCGGTACACGATCGTTTCCATGAAGTGATAGCGCAGATGGGCGGCATAACCCATCTGCCGCACGGAGTGGTGTACTTTGTGCACTTCCCAGAGCCAGGGTACCCGGTGCAGCAGCCGGTGTACGTTCCACTGGATGAAGTCGCGTGCCAGGAACAGTATGAGCAGTTGCACCCAGTGCGGCAGCATGGCTACGTTGACGGCTACCAGGTTGCGGATGCCGAACGCCCCGGCCAGCAGGTCGTTGAAGGCCTGCACCACCACATTCGACAGGGCGGCGTAGCCGACCAGGCCGAACAGGAAAAAATTGAAGAACATGTAAAAGGTGTCCAGCCAGAAGTCCTCCCGGATGGCCGGCTGGTTCCTGCGCCAGGGAAAAATCAGTTCCAGCGCGTACACCACGAGCGAAATGGCAATCAGCCAGTAAAAATAATTACCCCAGTGCGGGTGAAGCACCTCGTTCCAAAGATAAGCGGCATAGCCGGTAAAACTGTTGACGAAGACTTGCCAGTAGGCGTGCATACGGATTCTTTTTGCAAAAATGCGGAAACCGGTGCGAACCAAACCCTGATATACGTCAAGGCCTGCCCTGTCGCCGGTCATTGAAGGCGCCGACGACAACACCCGGCCCCCCGGTACTGTTCGCAACCAGGGAGCAAAATTCCGGAACCGCCGGAGTTCCATGCGTGATTTTTGTCACACTTCCGCCGGCCTCCCACCCTGCAAAAAAAGCGCCTGCCCTTTACAGGCAGACGCCCTTCACCTAACACGATATGTTGTTCTAAATTTCCTTCAACCTTCAACCTTCAACCTCCAACTCTCAACCTTCAACCCTCACGCCAACCCCTTCAATATCGCTCCCCAGTACATACGCGGCAGGATTTCCCGCTTGAGCTGGTACATCGACCACCGTTCCTTCGACTGGTCGAAGGGGAAGGTTTCCACCGGGGTGTTGGTGTAGTCGAATTCGGCCAGCACCAGTTTGCCGTAGCCGGTCACGATCGGGCAGGACGTGTACCCCAGGTAAGATGCCGACGGCTGGCGGCCGGCCATGACGTCGAGCATATTCTGGACCAGCACCGGAACCTGTTTGCGGACGGCGGCGCCGGTTTTGGAGGTCGGCAGGCCGGCAGCGTCGCCCAGCGAAAAGACGTTGGCGAATCTGGCGTGCTGCAGGGTGTTCTTATCCACGTCCACCCAGCCGGCGCTGTTGGCCAGCGGGCTGTTGCGCACGAAGTCGGGCGCGCTCTGGGGCGGCGTTACGTGGATCATGTCGAATTCCACTTCGCGCACCTCGCCTTTGTTGTTTTCACCGTAACCAACGAAGGTAGCCTTGTGGCTGGGGCCGTCGATCTCGATGAGGTTCCAGTAGAAATTCAGTTTGATATTGCCCCGTTTGCAGACATCCAGGAGCGTTTTTTCGTATTTGGGTAGTGCGAACAGGCGCGTTCCACCGCTCCAGTACTGGACGTCCGCCTGCGGCAACAGGCCGTGTTTGCGAAAATAATCGGTGGCCAGATACATGATCTTGTGCGGCGCCCCGCCGCACTTCACCGGCGTGGACGGGCTATGGAAAATGGCTTTGCCACCTTTGAAATTTTTGATGCACTCGAAGGTGTACGGCGCCGTTTCGAAAGAGTAGTTGCTGCACACGTTGTTTTTGCCCAGGGTTTCCGGCAGGCCCTTGATGGCCGACCAGTTGAGTTGAATGCCCGGACAAACTACCAGGTAATCGTAGGTCAGCGAACCGTTTTCGAGGTTCACCCGGTTTTGTTCGGGCTCGAATCCAATGGCTTTCTGCCGGATCCACTGCACGCCTTTGGGCATGACCGAAGCCTCGCTGCGCACGGTGTTGTTCACGTCGAACACGCCGCCGCCCACCAGGGTCCAGGCCGGCTGGTAGTAGTGCTTTTCAGAGGGGTCGACAATGGCGATGTCCAGTGCGTGGATCTTGCGGAGCAACTGGGCGGCCAGCGAAATGCCCGCGTTTCCGCCGCCAATAATAACTATCTGATGGTGCAACATAACGGTCGGTTTGATATGAATGTAGAAACCGATACAAAACTGCGGTCTTGCGCCGTCCGGGTAATTGCACTTTTTAGAGGGGTCTTGGTACTTTTCAGACATTCTTCATTTCCGGGAGGGAAACACCGGTTTCCGGGGCAACTTTTTCGCGCATAAACCACCGTACCAGCACCGGCGCCAGCAGCAGGTCGCAGAACAGGGCGCCGGCAAGCGTGATGCTCACCAGCAGGCCCACCGTCACCGACGGCGGATGGATGGAAAAGAGCATGACCAGGAAACTGAAGAACAGAATGATACTGCCCAGGCACATGGCTTTGCCGGTTTCGGCCAGCGTGGTGCGCAGCGATTCCTCCACGGAAAGGCCCCGGCTGCGGCACAACTTGAAATTGCTGAGAAAATGCACGGTATCGTCGGTGGCAATGCCGAACACGATGCTGAACACCGTGGCAATACCGGCTTCCAGCGGAATGTCCAGAAAACCGATCAGGGCTCCGGCGAAGAACAGGGGGAATATGTTGGGCACGGTAAAAACCAGCACCATGCGCAGATCCCGGAATAAAAAGCCCATGATGAGCGCCACTACCAGCACCGACGGGATCAGACCCTGCAGCATGTTGTCGCGGATGTAGGCTGAGTTTTTGTCCAGGACCACCCCGGTGCCGGTGATGGTGAACCGGGCCACGGTGGAATCTGTGTTCGCCCGCCACCAGCGTTCCACATTGGCCTGGATCAGAGCCACCGTGTCGCGGCCGACGTCCTGCATCCGGCCGGCGATGCGCGCCCGGTCGTGGTTTTTGGCCAGCAGCACCTCGGTGTAGGAGACCGGCACTTTTTCCGCCAGCCGTTGCAGGGGTGCAAACGCCGCCGCACTGTCCGGGAGGCGGTAGGCCTCGGGGCGGTTGCCGTCATTCATGGCGTTCAGGCTCCGGTACAGGTCGTTGACGGAAGCGGTAGTTTTTATCGCCGGATAGGTGTGCAGGTGGTCTTCCAGTTTTTCCATTTCCCGCAGTACCTCGAAGTCGTCGGCCTGCCGGCCGTTCTGCGGGAACACAGCGATCTCCAGGGGGCGAAAACCGGCGAATTTTTGTTCGAAATACAAAAAGTCGGCGGTGATCTGCTGCCCCCGCGGCAGGTTGTTTTTGAGCCGGTAATTGGTGTGGATCATGGAAATGCCCACGAAACAGAGCACCAGCAAACCCAGCGAAAACCAGCCGATCTTCCGGCCGTTGGCCCGGGTGAACCGGTAAGTCCAGTCCATAAACCGGCCCCAGAACGCGTATTCCGGGGTGAATTTGATCAGTTGATCGGTACGGAAGCGCGGCAGCATGGCCCAGAGCCAGCCGTAGATCACAAAAAAGGCGGTCACCACCCCGAGGGCTGCGTTCACGCCGAAGCCCTGGATCGGCCCGGTGCGGTTGGTCAAAAGCGAGGCAAAGCCGATGGCGGTAGTGATGCAGGTAATAAAGGTGGCCAGGCCGATCTCCTTCAGGGTGATCCGGATGGCCGTATCGCGGTCGTGGCCTTTTTCCAGTTCGTCCAGGTACTTGCTGGTAATATGGATGGTGTCGGCTACCCCCACGATGCACATCAGCACGGGGTAAAGGGCGGCGAGGGCATTCAGTTCGTGCCCCAAGGCGCTCAGCAGCCCCAGGAAAAAAAGCAGGGCCAGCCCGATGCCGGCCATGGCAATGAACACCGACCACCAGCGCCGGAAGATAAAAAACAGCACTGCCGTGGCCAGCAAGGCGGCGATCAGGGTGGAAACAATCACCTCGCGCATCTCCATGCGCACCATCTCCTGCTGGAAATAGACCCGGCCCAGGAGGTGCACTTCGTCGAAGACGCCCGACTGCCGGTATCCGGCGAGCAGACGGTTCAGCGAATCCATCAGCACCCCGGCCTGTTCCAGGGTGTTTCGGTCTGTTGTTTTGAGCATGACCGTCAGGGCGGTGCCGTCTTCGGAAATGAGGTTGTGCACGAAGCGCCGGTCCCGCAACACGCGGTCCCGGTCGGCGGCATAGTAACTGGTATCCTCGATATGGATGGCTGGCAGGGCGGTGATGCCGAACGGCGTTTTAAGGGGGTACTGCACCTTGGTCAGCGACATGGCTGAGGTGACGTGGGGCAATTCTCCCGCTTTTAGCGTGAATTCGTGGAATTTTTCCAGAAAATGCTGCTCGAAAACGCCTTCCCGCCGTTCCACGGCCACCAGCAGGAAGTTGTCGTCGCTTTCGAATTCGCGGATGTGATTTTTAAAAAATTCCCAGTCCGGGTCGCCCTGCGGGAAAAACTGCTCGAAATCGAAGGTGAATTTCAGGCGGGTGAGCAGGAAAAGGCTGGCGAGGGTGAGGAGGCCGTACAGGCCCAACAGGAGGTTTCGGCGCGATTGCATGGCGTGAGATCCCTGAAGCCGGCGCAGTTACGCGCCACTTCACTCCGGGATGAACAGTTGGATGAAAATTGCCAACGGAAAACCTCGATACGGCCGAAACGTTCGGAGAAAGGCTGAAAAATGCGGTGAATTAGAATGGGTATAAATTCAGGGTGTATCCGGGGGCTACGTTTACGAAACTTCAAAAGTTTCGTAAACGTAGCCCCGCCCGGACCCTCCGGAAATCGGGAGCGGGGTTTATTTCCCCAATTTCTCCTTCCACTCCCGGATCGCTTCCTGAATAGCCGCCTGGCGGTTCTCCGGGTCGGGGTGGGTGCTCTGGAACTCGGGCGTCCGGTTGTTGCCGGCGGCCTGCTTGAGCACTTCCATGACCTGGATCAGGTATTCGGGGTTGTAGTCGGCTTCTATCATAAAGCGTACGCCGAGGTTGTCGCTTTCGAGTTCCTGGTCGCGGCCGTATTTGAGTTGGATCATATTGGCCACCGACTGGGCGATGTAGGCGGTGTTGGGGTTGGAGGGGTCGTAGGTGGCCATGGTGACGGCGCCGGTAAGGCCCTGTGCCAGTTCCATCTGGGCGATCTTTTCGGCGCTGTGGCGGGCCACCACGTGCCCGACCTCGTGGCCCAGCACTCCGGCCAGCATGTCCTCGTTGAGGGTTTGTCCGTCGGTGGTCAGGCGCATCAGCAATCCTTCGGTGATAAAGATCTGGCCGCCCGGCAGGGCGAAGGCGTTGATGGTGCGGGGATCGGCCAGCAGGTGGAAATCGTATTTGTAAGGGGTGCGGGAAGCGGTCGATTTTCTCACGATCTGTTGTCCGACCTGCTTGACCCGCGCCGCGGCCTCCTGGTTGTTGCTCAGGCCGCCCATTTCATCGGCCATTTGCGGTGCGCTTTGCAGCCCCAGGGCGATCTCTTCTTCCGGAGAAAGAGCAATGTGCTGGTTTTCACCGGTGATCTCGTTCATCGAACTGTTGCTGTAGTACTTGCAAAGGGCAAATCCCGCCATGACGACGGCGATAAGGATGGTGGGCGACAGGCGTCCCCGGCTTTGTCCGAACATAGAAAGGTTGCGTTTTGTGATGTAACGGAATGAGGCAAAAATGTGTGCCTCCATTTTTGGTCGGCCAAGTTAGATTTTTTTGATAAATCAACGGTTGGAACGCCAGGCGGATTTGCTGTCAGTCATTTTTTACTCTGAAACCCGATTCGGAAGAAACCTGTATCTTTGAAGGCGAAATAAGTACCGTATGCTGAAAGAACTCCACATATCGAACTACCGGCTATTCGACGAGTTGCACATCCCGGATTTAGGGCAGGTAAATCTTATTGCCGGGAAAAACAATACAGGTAAGACTGCGCTGTTGGAGGCGTTGCGGATATGCGCGGCAAAAGGAGATAGCACGGTAGTGAATCATATTATTTTCCTAAGAGGACAGTTTACGCCAGGTTGGAGTGAATCATATGACTCTTTATTCAAAAGGGACTTGGTTTCAACCCAAGTAAACGAACAACCTATCTCTATCTCTATTAATGAATTAACTATCCAACGTAATAAATCAGAGAATTATCGACCATATAGCCAGTTGCTTTGGATGCATAAAGATATACAACCCAATCTCAATCCAATTGCTCCGGTAGATAATCCCAATGACAGATGCGTTTACCTGCCGTTTAGTAACAACAATTTTTTTCCGCTTCAAAACCTTTGGGACAAAATAGTCCTTACCCCTCTTGAAAACGACGTACTTGATATTTTAAGGATAGTCGAACCGCGCATCCAGCGTATCGACGTAAAGGAAAATAACAGCCGCGTACTCTTGGAAGGTGACTTGGTTCCCGTGCCGCTCAAAAGCCTCGGCGACGGCATTAGCCGAATGCTTTGGCTTGCCGTTGCCCTGGTAAGTGCAAAAGAATCGAAACTCTTACTGATCGACGAATTTGAAGCGGGCTTGCATCACTCCGTTCAGGAAATGCTCTGGGAAAAAATCTTTCTTTATGCCCAAAAGTGGGGCATACAGGTTTTCGTAACGACACATAGCAAAGATACGGTCAGTACCTTCCAATCAGTAGCCAATCGCCCCGAAAATCAGGGTAAGGGAAGGTTTTTCCGCCTGCAACGGAACAAAGACGGGAATATTGAAGCCGTCACGTATGACGAAGAGGAACTTGCAACAGCAATAGAATTTGATTTGGAAACCCGGTAAATTCCTATGATACAACACCTTATAATCGAGGGGCACGACTCTTGGGTCCTGGCTGAACTTTGGGGCAAACATCTTCCCAATCCTAAGGGATACCCAACTGAAGAAGTTCTGAAAAACAAAAAATTCTTTAAGCCCGCAGGCGGTTATAACAATGTTCCCCGGCTTGTTTCAACAACACTCAAGACAGAAGGCCTGACCAACCTTGGTATCATTGTAGATGCAGACGAAATGGGGGCAATCAGTCGGTGGGATGCCATCAAGAATCGCCTGGCTGAAAAATTTAAAAAAGAAATTCTGGATAATCTTAAGCCTCAACCCGGAGGGATAGTCATCAAACATGAAGGATTACCAACCGTAGGCATCTGGATAATGCCGGACAACCAAATGAACGGCTATCTGGAGCATTTCCTTTTCAATATGGTTCCCCCTGAAGGCAAACAGCAACTTTGGACGCATGCTCAACAAACCATCCAAGATTTACGGCAAAAGGATTTCTGCGAGTTTACGGAAACACAACGCCCCAAGGCACTTATTCGTACCTGGCTGGCCTGGCAAAAGGACCCGGGTCTTTCCTATGGAACAGCGTTGAGTGCCGGATATTTTAACGCAAAAACGGTTGGGGTAGAACACTTCATCTCCTGGATATCCAGAACGTTCGAGTTGGAAACTAATTAAACAAATCCCGCATATCCTGGTCTTCGTCGTCCTTCAAATTCCCGGTCAAAAAATCCTTGAACACCCATTTCGTCTGGATGAATTCCTTGCTCAGCACCTCGAATTCCGCCAGCCCGTGCAGGGCCAGTTCCATGAAGGTGTAGACTTCCGTTTCGTCGCCTCCGGCCGTTTCGGCCACCTTGCGCAACCCGGCCACCTGGTCGAGTTCCTGGTAGAACTTTTTACCGGCCAGGTCGGTGTACAGGTCCACAGTGTTGCCGGCCGAGAACCAGGCTTTTACCACGCCGAAGGGGTCGCGTTCCTGGCCGCGTTTCAGTTTGGTGGGGTTGGGGAAGTACTGGAGAAACACTTTTTTCAGCGCGGCGCCGATGATGTTGAGCGCCACGGCGTGGGGGCCTTCCTGCTCGCCTTCATATACCATTTCCACCTTGCCGGTAATGGCCGGAATGACGCCCCAGAAATCGGTGATGCGGGCCGTGGTTTTGTCCTCGCCGTTGCGCAGCAGTCGGCGTTCGGCCGAGGAGTACAGGTTTTCGTAGGCGGCAATGGTCAGGCGGGCGCTGACGCCGCTCTTTTTATCCACGAATTCGCTTTCGCGGGCGGCAAAGGCGATTTCCTCGATCAGGTTTTTCAGCAATTCGGGTACGCGGATCTTCTCGCGCTGGGCGGCCGATACGCGGGCCTCCTGCTCGGTGATCCGGCGGCCGATGTCGATGGAAGTGGGGTAGTGGGTGGTGATCTGGCTTTCGATGCGGTCTTTCAGCGGGGTGATGATGCTGCCGCGGTTGGTATAGTCCTCCGGGTTGGCGGTGAAAATGAACTCCACGTCGAGCGGCAGGCGCAGTTTGAAGCCGCGGATCTGCATGTCGCCTTCCTGCAGCACGTTGAACAGGGACACCTGGATGCGGGCCTGGAGGTCGGGCAATTCGTTGATGACGAACAGGCAGCGGTGGGCGCGGGGAATGAGGCCGAAGTGGATCACCCGCTCGTCGGAGTAGGGCAGGCGCAGGTTGGCCGCCTTGATGGGGTCCACATCGCCGACGAGGTCGGCGATGCTTACGTCGGGTGTGGCCAGTTTTTCCACGTAGCGTTCGTCGCGGTGCAGCCATTCCACGGGTGTGTCGTCGCCTTTGGCGGCGATGAGGTCGCGGGCATACCGGCTGATGGGGGCCAGCGGGTCGTCGTTGAGTTCGCTGCCGCCCACTACGGGGATGTACTCGTCGAGCAGGTGGATGAGCATCCGGGCGATGCGGGTCTTGGCCTGGCCGCGCAGGCCCAGCAGCAGGATGTTGTGGCGGCTGAGAATGGCGCGTTCCACGTCGGGCAGTACCGTATCGTCGAAGCCGAAAATGCCGGGGAAAATGGTTTCGTTGCGGCGGATCTTGTCGATCAGGTTGGCGCGGAGTTCTTCCTTGACCGAGCGGGGCTGGTAGCCGCTTTTTTTCAGTTCGCCGAGGGTGCGGATCTGATGGATGTCGTTCATGCGGGGCAAAACGCCGAAGCGCCGGTTTTGGTTGCAAAAAATATCACTCGCTTTCCCGGGCGGCTTCTTCGGCTTCCCGCTGCTGCTGCTCCTGGTGGTGTTTCAGCACGGTGATCCCGGCGTTCAACTCGAAGCCGAACAGCAGGATCATGCAGTTCAACTGGATCCACAGCATCAGCACGATCAGGGTGCCGATGGAGCCGTAGAGCGCGTTGTAGTTGCCGAAGTTGTCCACGTAAAAGGAAAAGCCCCAGGAGGTCAGGATCGACAGCGGGGTGGCCAGGGCGGCGCCGGAGTTGAAGAACGGGATCGGCCGCCGGGTCGACGACCCGTAGCGGTAGATCATGGAAAACAGGGTATAGAACAAAATAAAAACCACCACCCAGCGCAGGCTGAAAAAGGCGAAGCGGGTCAGAAAATCGACCTTGATGTACTGAAAAACGAAGTGCAGGATGGTATTCCCCAGGATCACCAGGATCACAGAAGCGACCAGCACCAGTCCGATCAGGAAGGTCATCTGGATGGCCATCAGGCGTTTCTGAAAGGGCGTGCGGCGCCGGAAGGTGGCTTTGTAGGTTTTTTCCAGGCCTTTGATCATCGACATCATGCCGTTGGAAGCGAACCAGATGGTCAGGAAAAAGCCGAAGGACAGCAGTTCGTTCTGGGGCTTGGTAGCGATGTCGTTAATGAGGTCGAACAGCATCTTGCCCGCCTCGCCGGGCATCACTTCCTTGATGTTGTCGCGCAGCAGGTCCTGGAATTGCTCCTGCCGGCCGTCCACCTCCACCTTCATTTCGTACAGGGGGGTGTATGGCAGCAGGGTGATCAGCACGATGATGGAGGGGAATATCGCCATGAACAGGCTGAAGGCCATGCTGTTGGCCCGGGTCGAGATGGCGTCGTCGCGGGTTTCCTTGTCAATGAACGCCGCGATGCTGTACAGGGTGATGCCGTTCAGTCCCGGCAGCGAATGCCGCTTCGACCAATCCAGTGCCCGCAGCACCAGGGGATGCCGGACGAAGTAGTTGTAGACGCGGTCGATGAAATCGAGATTGGGCATGGGGGAATTGGTTCGATTAAGTCGATTGGTTCGATTGATTCGATTGGTTCGATTGGTTCGATTGGTTCGATTGGTTCGATTGGTTCGATTAAGTCGATTGGTTCGATTGATTCGATTGGTTCGATTGGTTCGATTGGTTCGATTAAGTCGATTGATTCGATTGGTTCGATTAAGTCGATTGGTTCGATGAGTGATCCGGGTGAAAACCCAATCGAATCAATCGACTTAATCGAATCAATCAAAAAATGGTCTAAGTTTCTCCAGCAGCATTTCCGGGGCCGGCACCACCTTTTTGGTTTTGGCGTCGAAAAAACAGAGCCGGACGCGGCCGGCATTCACCAGTTTTTTCTTTTCGTTGAACACTTCCACGTGGAAAGTGATGTATTCGCCTGGCAGCGTCCGTACTTCCGAGCGCACCGTCAGCAGGTCGTCGTAGTAGGCCGGGCGCACGAAGCGCATGTCGAGGCTGACCACCGGCAGCCAGATGCCGTGTACCTCCTCCAGTTCCTTGTAGGTCAGGCCCAGCGAACGGATCGTCTCTACCCGGCCCACCTCGTAGTACTGGGCGTAGTTGCCGTAGTACAGGTAGCCCATCTGGTCGGTTTCGCCGTAACGGACGCGGATCTGGGTTTCGTGTGCGTACATTTGAAGGTTGCAAGGTTACAGGGTTACAGGGTTGCGGGGTTGGTGGTGGGAGGCTGTCTAATAAGTCGGTGAATTGTTTATATGTTGATTTGTTTATCTGTAAATAGCGCTGAAAACAAGGGCGCTACCTATAACCAAATCCGCAATTAAACGATTAAACAGACTTATGAGACAGCCTCTTCATTTCCCCAATTTTAATTAATACTTTTCAAAAGTTGTCAAATCCTGCTCCGAAGGGTTTGATGATTTTCCGGGATTTCACGGAGTGGCGGGGGCAAATGTAGAACCCGGCCTCATTTTAATGCGCACCGATTTTTAAAAAGGATCATACACGCCGCCCAAAAAACACGGCCGGTATGATTTCGCTTTTTATTTTTGCTTCCGATTTTCCGACGAAAAGACCAAATACCGGACATGCCCTTGCAACCTTTGAACGTATTTATTTCCTGCTCTCCTGCCGACAAAGACCGGCGCCTGCTGGATGAATTGTTAAAACACCTGGCGCCGCTGCAACGCGGCGACGAGCCGCTTATCAAAACCTGGGATGACGCGCATATCCTGCCGGGCAATCAATGGGATGAGGAGATCAAACAAAACCTGCGTCAGGCGGACATCGTGCTGCTCCTGATCTCGGCCGATTTCAATAATACCCGTTACATTCAGGAAGTGGAGTTAACCGGCGCCATAGAACGAAGCAAAGCCGGCGCCTGTAAAACCGTGCCCGTTTACCTGCGCTCCTGTGACTACCAGGGCATGCCCTACGAGCCGTTCGGGATGCTGCCTGATAACCGGCCAGTGCAGGAATGGCCCGACCCGGATGCCGCCTTTACCGTCGTCGTCAAACGGTTGCGCGAACTGGTGGAACAACTCCGGCGACAAAAAGCGGCCCTGCCGCAGCGCATTCCGGTTGATATGGTTGCCTGGAGCGACCCCTGGCACCCGTTTTTTAGCGGCCGCCCCCCGGTGAAAGACCTCCAACTGCTGGACACCGTCAATTGCGACCGTTGGGATAAATATCCGCTTCTGGAGCGGGATTTCGAGCGACACAAACTGGAGCCCGGCAACCTGGTTTATTTTATTACCGCCTGCAACACCCAAAAACCCGAAAGCCTGGTCCGGCGGCTGGCATATTGGTTCGACGAGGACTTTAGTCTCTATTTCAGGCCGGACGAAGAAAAGAAAAAAGACGAACTGGCCATTCTGCCGCTGGAATTCGGGAAAAGAGAGGAAGTTACCTGGGGGAAGTTCTGGGAACTGTTCAAAAAGAATATTCTTCAGTGCGACGTCGAATTCGAGGCCTTTGTCCGCGATCCCGGCCCGCTGCTTTCCATTCCGGAAAATACCCGCCTGCTGCTGTCCTTCAAAATAGATGAAGACGACCTGAAGCAGTACAAAGGCAACAAACACATCCGCTACATTCTGGAGCAGTTCGCCCGCCTGCCGCCCGCTTTTCAAAAGTTCGTTTTTTGTTTCGTTTTCCATTTTTACGATGTGCACGACTCCGGACGACAACGATGCGAATTTCTGCTCGACCTGCTCGATAACATGGTCAGACCTGCTGACCAGGAGCCGGAATGGCGTTCCGGCCTGCACATTACCAGCCTGAATGCCGTTCCCGTAGCCGATGTAACGGCGTGGTTGAACGGCCGCTTCCACTACAAGCATTTACCGGATCTGACCGGCCGGCTTTCCGACAATATTCTGCCGGCCCGGCGCGAAGCCTATCTCCGGCAAGCCTGCTACGATATGGATATCATCGAAGAAATGCAATATGCCGCCTATACCTACAACCGCGATAAACCTATCTGAGATGAGGCCGTCTCATAAGTAAAAAACCAAGGCGTACGTCCAAATGATGTTTGGTCTTCTGCCGAGACGAGGCCGTCTCACAAGTAACGATGAGAGACGGTCTTTTTTGAGTTTATGCAGCGATGC
>WBZQ01000273.1_pt1 | contig 44517 bp, 39 predicted proteins | sample 5204251 | NCBI WGS metagenome assembly WBZQ01 (sample SAMN12412402, study PRJNA552823) | activated sludge metagenome | isolation source: activated sludge from nitrification reactor of wastewater treatment plant... | place: USA: Virginia | collected 2017-09 | reverse complement strand
ATATCGGCTTTGACCTCTTCATCGTCAATGATCCGACCCTGCACGGTGTCCACAAGGAACATGCGGCCCGGCATCAACCGACCCTTTTGACGGATGCGCTGCGGGTCCGTCGGCAACACGCCGGCTTCTGAGGCCAGTACGACCAACCCGTCAGTCGTGACCTGGTACCGGCAGGGGCGCAGACCATTGCGATCCAGCGTGGCGCCGATCATTTTGCCGTCGGTGAAACACACGGCCGCAGGGCCGTCCCACGGTTCCTGCATGGCAGCGTGGTACTCGTAGAACCCGCGACGATCGAGGTCCATCTGCGGATTGGCGACCCACGGCTCGGGAATCAACATCATCATCGCATGCGGCAAGGACCGCCCGCCGAGCACCAAAAATTCCAACGCGTTGTCCAGGCTGGCCGAGTCGCTCTGATTCTCGTAGACGATCGGGAACAGCTTTTTCATGTCCTCGCCGAACAGCTCGGAGTTCAGCCGCCCCTGCCGTGCGCGCATCCAGTTCACATTGCCCTTGAGCGTGTTGATCTCACCGTTGTGGCAAATGTAGCGATAGGGATGGGCCAGCGGCCAGGTGGGAAACGTGTTCGTGCTGAATCGTGAGTGGACGAGAGCTAGCGCGCTCGTGAGGCTGGCGTCCGTCAGATCCTGGTAATACTGCGGGATCTGATGCGGGAGCAGCAGTCCCTTGTAGACGATGGTGCTGCTGGAGAGGCTGGAAATATAGAAGTATTCCCGCCCGTCGATGGCGGACTCACGCACCGCCCGCTCCACGCACTTTCTAATGACATACAACCGACGTTCGAATTCTTCGTCGGTGAAGATCCCGCGCGCAATGAAGACCTGTCGCATGAACGGCTCAGTGCTGCGCGCCACCGGGCCAATGGCGTCGCTCTTGACCGGGACGTCCCGCCAGCCGAGCAGCTTGGCGTTTGCATCCTTGATCGTACGTGCAAACAGCGTTTCGCACTGCGCCCGGGCATCGGCATCGGGCGGCAGGAAAACCATGCCCACACCGTACTCGCCTGCACCAGGCAGCTTGATGCCGCTGTCCTTGGCTGCACGCTTGAAGAACTCATGCGGGACTTGAAGAAGGATGCCGGCACCATCACCGGTGCAAGGATCACAACCTTGCGCCCCGCGATGGGTCAACGCCTCCAATACTTGCAGGCCCTGCTCGACGATCCGATGCGAGCGCTGGCCCTTGATATCGACGACAAATCCGACTCCGCACGCGTCTTTCTCGTGCTGCGGATCATAGAGCCCTTGTTTGGGAGGAAGCCCTGGTACATTCATGGCACGTATTCTCGTCAAAAAGGCAGGCAATTAACCGGGGAACAGACTCCCCTCTCGGGGACGTTGAAGCTGTCGCACGACCACGGTGACTGCTACCATCATTATGGGGAAATAAGCGAGGGGTCACCTTACTGGATGGGCCGTGAAACTGTCAAGAGAACGGCGAGGCAATCTGCCTCGGACGGAGGCCGACCAGAGCTTGACTTAAGGGAGTTTCCTGCCCTACTATCCGCCCCATGTCGAACGGACCGACCACCCTGACACTCCACAGCATGGCTGATGTCTGGGATGTGTATCGCGAAGAGCTCGAGGGGGTTGAGGATCAGATCCGCAAGAACCTCGACTCCAGCGTCGCCCTGGTCAACACCGTCGCCGCCCACATTTTGAACAGCGGCGGCAAACGCGTCCGACCCCTCTTCGTGCTCCTCAGTGCCCACCTCTGCGGATACGCCGGCCAAGATCATCAAGCGCTGGGCAGTCTGGTTGAATTCATCCACACCGCCACACTGTTGCACGACGACGTCGTCGATGACGCCGACCTGCGACGAGGCCGCCGTACCGCGAGCAAAGTCTGGGGCAATCAAATCAGTATTCTGGTCGGTGACTATCTCTACTCCCGCGCGATCTGCCAGATCGTCGATTTTCGCAACCAAGGCATCAATGAAGCGCTGTCCGAAGCTTGTCGGAAGATGGCCGAGGGTGAAGTCTTGCAGCTCTACTACAACGGCAACCCGCTGATGCCGGAGCCGGAGTATCTGCGCATCATTGAGCACAAGACCGCCGGGTTGATTGCAGCGTCCTGCAAGATCGGCGCGATCGTCGCCGGGGCCACGGAAGAGTTACAGGAGGCGCTGTTCCGGTTCGGACAGCGGCTGGGCATTGCGTTCCAACTGGCGGACGATACGCTGGACTACACCGCCAACGGTGAGTATCTGGGCAAAACACTTGGGCAGGACCTTCGGCAAGGCAAAGCGACACTGCCGTTGTTGCACCTCTTACAACACTGCTCGGAGCCGGATCGGCAGTTGATCAAAGACCGCATGGAAACCAGGACCTTGACCGACGAAGAGCTCCGTCGCATCGTCGCCTTGATGCAGGAGTACGGGTCCATCGCCTACGCCATGGAACGGGCACACGCATTTGTCGCCGCCGCCAAACGCGATCTCGATCTGTTCCACGACAACACCGCCAAGCGCGCCCTGTCCATCGCCGCCGATTATATGGTGACTCGCGACCGCTGAGTTGCCGCCGGCTGGATCCACATCGCCCACGCCCCGCTGACTGTACGAAGCCGTTCGGCGCCGGCGCTCATTTGCAGCAGGTCACTGGAGAGAGGATGTGGACGCCCTTCGCTCGATAGCCTGTTGTTGACACCGCATTCACGCGAGAAAAGGATAGGAACCCGCATGGCACAGATTATCCCCTTTCACGGCACGCTCTATAACCCCGCGACGGTCGGCGACGTTAAGCAGGTGGTCGCACCGCCCTATGACATCATCGACAAGGCCTTGCAGAAGACGTTGCACGATCGCCACCCCAACAATGTCATTCGCCTGGAGCTGGGCTACGAGCAGGCCGCAGACACCGCCGCCGACAACAAATACACTCGTGCGGCGGGAGCGCTGAAAGATTGGCTGAAGACCGGGGCGCTGCGCAAGGACTCCCAGCCGGCCGTCTACTACCATACCATCGAATACCGTCCGCCCTATTCGGCACCCGGTACGCCGACCAAGGTCTTCAAGGGATTTCTGTCCACGGTGGAGCTCGAGGAGTTCGGATCGGGCAAGATCTACCCGCATGAAAACACCCGCGCAGCGGCGAAAACCGACCGGCTCAATCTCCTGGAGGCCTGCCGCGCCAACTTCAGCGCCATCATTTCATTGTATTCCGACCCCCAGAACGAGGTCCTCACCTTGATCGAACAGTCGATCGCCGCGGATAAACCGCGCATCGATTTTCAGGATGACGAGGGCTTCCGGCAACGGCTGTGGAGCGTCACGGATGCGAACGTTCTCGCCAAGGTCGTTCAGATCATGAACACCAAACAACTCTTCATCGCCGACGGCCACCATCGCTACGAAACGGCACTGAACTATCGGAAGTCCAGACGGCAACAGGCTGGAGCCGCCACCTCGCCACAACCTTACGACAACGTGCTGATGCTGTTCGCCAGCCTGGAAGACAAGGGCCTGACCGTGCTGCCGACCCATCGCGTCCTGACGACACCGGTCCCGGCGCCGAAGGATGTGCTGGGAAAATTCGAGCCGGTGTTTGAGGTCACTGCGCTTCCGTTTCAAGCGGGCAATGAAGCCCAGGTGCGCGCGCAGTTCATCGAGCGGCTACGCAGCCAAGGGCAGTCCGTCCCGATGTTCGGCCTCGCCCTGAAAGACGATCCGCACTACTACCTGCTCACGCTGCGACCGGCACATCGCCCCACGGCATCGACTTCGCCGCGCGACCGGCTCGACGTCTCCCTGCTCCAGCAGCATGTCGTCTCCACCCTCTGCCCCACGCAGCAGGAGCAGGAAGCGATGCGCTACTCGAAGGATGACCACGAAGCGCTGAATTGGGTGCGCCAGGGAACCGGCACGGCGGCGCTCCTGTTGAATCCGACCAAGGTCGCGGAGGTGAAAGCCGTGGCCTCGGCAGGCGAGCGCATGCCCCATAAGTCGACCTATTTCTTCCCCAAGCCGCTGACCGGGCTGGTCATGAATGTGATGGAGGGCTAGTCAGGGGTCAGGCGATCCATCGAGCACAGCAGCATGACGAAGGCCAAAGTACTCATAGTCGATGACGATCAGGACATCGTCACGATGTTGCAAGATCGCCTGGACGCCGGCGGGTATAGGACCCTGACGGCCTCTGACGGCCAACGTGGCATTGAGCTCATCGAGCAGGAATCTCCCAACCTGGTACTGCTGGATCTCTACCTGCCGCGCCTGAAGGGCATGGACGTGCTCAAGCGCATGGCCCAGAACAAGCAATGCGAGGACATTCCCGTGATCGTCATGACCGCCGCAGGCACGATTCCCGATGCCGTGGAAGCCATGCGCCACGGAGCGTATGACTTTCTGACCAAGCCGCTGGAGAAGGACCATCTTCTGATTGTCATTCAAAAGGCGCTGGAACGGGACTCGTTGAAGCGGCAAGTGGCCGCGCTCAAATCCGACGTACAAAACCGCTATGCCACGATCGTCGGCGATAGTCCGAAGATCAGGAGCATCATCGAATCGGCCCAGCGTGCAGCCAAATCGGATGCCAGTATTCTCCTGCTCGGCGAAAGCGGTACCGGCAAGGAACTCTTTGCACGTTCCATCCACCAGTGGAGTCCGCGCCAAAGCATGCCGATGGTGGTCATCAACTGCGTGGCGCTCACCGAAACATTGCTGGAGAATGAATTGTTCGGCCATGAGCGGGGCGCATTCACCAGCGCCGACCGGCTTCAAAAGGGCAAACTTGAAATGGCCGACGGCGGGACTGTCTTCCTCGACGAGATCGGCGACATGCCCTTGCCCCTACAGGCCAAACTCCTGCGCGTGCTGCAAGACAAGGAATTTCAGCGCGTCGGCGGGACACGGTCGATCTCCGTCAACATCCGGTTTGTCGCCGCCACGAACAAGGATTTACGCCAGGCCGTGAAGGCAGGACAATTCAGGGAGGATCTCTTCTTCCGGCTCAATGTCGTCAGCTTTACACTGCCGCCATTGCGGGAACGCAGTGAAGATATTGTGGGACTCGCGGAATTTTTCCTCAAACGGCATGCCTATGAGGCCAAACGTCCAGGCGTGACCTTGAGCCAGGCAGCCAAGTCCGCACTGACCCACTATTCATGGCCAGGGAACATTCGTGAACTCGACAATGTGCTGTCACGGGCCGTCGTGCTCAGCCCGAATGACGTCATCGAACCGGAATTCCTGGCCCTGACGCCTGAAGATGCCGCTGGTAAAGGTGGCGCGGACCATGCGCTCCCCTACATGAATCTCACCTACCATGAGTCCATGGAAGCGCACAGCGCCTACATCATCGATCGGGCATTAGAAAAAGCGGCGGGCAATCAAACGAAGGCAGCGGAGTTTCTGGATCTGCAGCGGACGTATCTTGCGCGCTTGATCAAGCAGCGGAAATCCACTCCCGAAGAGTAACCAGCCTCCGGTTATACTGAAGAACCGACCATTCGAGCGGACAAACTGAGCAAACCCGCTGCTGCATCTCGCTCCACCTGCGCGTATCGTTCCGGCGTCCCCACATCACTCCAAAAGCCATCGAAATCGAAGCCAACGATCCGCTCCCCGTCCTGAATGCCTTGCACATAGGCATCGATGATCGAGCATTCCTTGCCGGGCGGGAGATACCGCAAAAGACGCGGGTGGAGAATGTGGATGCCCGCAAACATGCGTGCCGACGTCGCAGTCGGTTCAGAGAGACCACGTCCTGTGATACGGACGACCTCGGCACGATCCGTCACTTCGACCAACCCCCATCGGGCCGCCTCAGGATCCCGCCGGAGCACCAGCGTCGCCGCCGCCTGCTGCTCGTGATGGAACGCCATCACGGCACTCAGATCAAGCTCAAACAGCGTATCGCCGTTCAACACCAAGACCGGCTCACCGTTGAAATGCGGTTCCGCCTGCTTGATCCCTCCCCCAGTGCCAAGAATGACCGGCTCGTGGGAATAGATAATTCGCATCCCGAATGCGGCGCCGTCGCCTAAGGCCTTCGGAATCATCGGGCCAAGATGGTGGAGATTGATGACGACCTCCCGAATACCGTGGCGCTTCAGGAGCAGCAGATTCCAGACGATCATTGGGGTGCCGGCAACCGGAAGGAGCGGTTTCGGCGTGACATCGGTGAGCGGCCGTAAGCGAGTGCCCAGGCCGGCGGCGAGGATCATGGCCTTCATGCGCAGCGGTGCGTTATGCCTGTTACGCGGTGAGTAGAACGACTCCCTCCCAGCCCGATACACTCAGCATTCTGCCTTGTCACGCTTGCAGTTCCACCACGTAGGGCGCCAAATGCCGGTGCAGGGCGGCCAACTCCGGATACTTCACGAGGTTACGTTTGACGTACCCGAGAACACGGGGGATATCGACAAGAAATTTCGGATTGTGTTTCACCTGATCGATGTAGACGAACCGGCCGGCGGCCTTGAGATTTCGCTGGATACTGGTGAGGTCGAATACGCGGCGAAACGCGACCCGATCCGCGATGTTCACGCCCTGCGTTGCCAGACCGTTGAGGAAATGCTCGATCAGCGCATCGACCACCGCCTCGTCCAACTCGATATACGCATCTTTGAGCAACGACGCCAGGTCATACGTGGCCGGGCCCATGAGGGCGTCCTGAAAATCGATGATGCCCATGCGCGGTTCATCAACCATGAGATTGCGTGAGTGGTAATCGCGATGCACCAATACCTGCGGCTGTCCAGCCAGCAACTCGGCAATGCGCTGAAACTCGGCACGAATCCCTGCGTTGTCCTCGGCCTTCATCGGCCGACCGATACGGGCCGTGATCCCGTATTCCAGGAAGTGATCGAACTCCCACATTAACAACGGGACATCAAACCGCCGGTGAAACGCGACACAGTCCGGCGCAGGCGGTGTGGTGCCTTTGACCTGCAAGAGAACCAATTGATCGATCGCCTGGCGATACAGTGTCTCCACCTTGGCACGCTCAGCGCCGCGGCAGGCTTCCGCCAGCGTCAGGTCGCCGAAATCCTCCAGATAGAGCAACCCGCCATCGCGATCATAATAATATAACTGCGGAACCGTCACTCCGGTCCGCTGGAGATGCGACAGGACATTGGTAAATGGCAGTTCGGCAATCTGGGCCGAGGCTCCGCTAACGGCCTCCTCCGATCTCTTAAACCCTTCCGGGTCGGCGAGCTGCATCAGAATCAGCGCAGCAGGTGTGCCCTTCAGCGTAATCCTGAAGTACCGGCGATTGGACGCATCACCGGCCAGCGCGCTCAGTCCAGTCATCTCACCGCGAAACGGCAATCGGGTGGCGACTGTGTGGGCGATACGTTCGGGATCGGGAGGGGTAAGCGGTGCCGCTGGTGCGGCTGGGTTTGTAGTAGTCATACGATCGGCATTATAGCCAAACCCTTCTGAACTGCCAGCAGAAACTCATCCGCTGCATGCGCCATTGTATCAGGCGCACTCAGCCCACGAGTCGAGCGGTTGTCAGCCTTCATGCAAGCCGCTATGCTAACGCATCCAAGGAGGCGCTATGCAGTACGTTCACCTGGGCCGGTCCGGCTTGCGTGTCAGTCGGTTATGCCTCGGCACGATGAACTTCGGTCCGCAGACATCTGAACCCGATAGTTTTCAGATCATGGATCGCGCACTCGAACTCGGCATCAATTTTTTCGATAGCGCCAATGTCTACGGCTGGAAAGTGGGCGAAGGAGTGACCGAACAGATTGTCGGGCGCTGGCTTGCGCAAGGCGGCGGGCGGCGCGAGAAGGTCGTGTTGGCCACCAAGGTCTATGGGCGCATGGGCGACTGGCCGAACCACTCGCGACTCTCAGCCCTGCACATCAAACGCGCCTGCGAGGAGAGCCTTCGGCGGCTCCGCACAGACCATCTCGACTTGTACCAGATGCATCATATTGATCGTGAGTGTCCATGGGACGAAATCTGGCAGGCGATGGAACAATTGTGTCGGGAGGGCAAGGTGCTCTACATCGGGAGCAGCAACTTTGCCGGGTGGCACATCGCGCAGGCGCAAGAGCTGGCCAAGTCCCGGCATTTTCTCGGGCTCATTTCCGAGCAGAGCCTCTATAACCTTCTGGAACGAACCGTCGAGCTGGAAGTGCTGCCGGCGTGCCAGGCCTATGGCATCGGCATCATTCCCTGGAGTCCGCTTGCGCGAGGGTTGCTCGGCGGCGCCCTCGGATCACCCACGGGCGGTCGACGGAGCGAGGAAGACGTACGCAAGGAGATGGCAACCCATCGCCCAAAACTCGAAGCCTATGAGCAGTTCTGCGACCGGTACCACTTGATGCCCGCAGCTGTCGCGCTGGCCTGGCTGCTCCACCAACCGGCGGTGACCGCCCCGATCATCGGCCCTCGCACGATGGCGCAGCTGACCAGTGCCGCAACGAGCTTGGACATCTCCCTCAGTCCGGAACAGTGTCAGGAATTGGAACAGATTTTCCCCGGCCCCGGCGGCGCGGCCCCGGAAGCCTATGCCTGGTAGTCATCTGTCTTACCCCACGGCAGTCGGAAAAAATTGCCGGAGCAGTCACGACAGTTCGCCATCGGAACGCCCCACTCACGCTTTTCTCACCCTTCCGTTGCAGGCATCCTCCTTGCTCCACTCATGTCCACATCACCCCCCACCCTCACGAGCAGGAGGTCCCCCATGTCGCCATACCTTACTCACACCACGCCAGGCGCAGGGATCACACCTTCCGCTACCAGCAAACCCGTCAGCCTGACCTGCTCACACTGTCAAGGACACCTCGTCGCCGACCTGTATTTTGACACGGTCGATGCCGGAGGCCATGTGTGGATCCGTGCACTCCGCTGTGTCGGATGTGGAAACATCGAGGAAGCCGGACGCGCCGGGCTGGCGTCGCACCTGCATGCAGGGAAAAGCCTCTGGAAGCGAGACGGTAGAGAGCAGAACGGACTTGATGATGAAAGAATCGTGTTAGGAGTCTGATCGCGCCACGGCATTCGACTGATGGTGTCGATCGAGAAACGACCATCCCCAAGCTCCCACGGTGCTACCCACTGTATCGGCCACGAGATCGAGGACATCCGCTTCGCGAAACGGCACAAACAGTTGATGGGTCTCATCACTGAGCCCATAGAGCGCCGCCCCGGCCGCCGCGGCCAGCAAGGCATGTTGCGACAACCACTCCCCCGAGGCATGTCGGCAGGCCCGATAGACCAGTGCCCCCAATAGACTGTACTCACAGAAGTGGAGGACCTTGTCGGAAAACTTTTGCAGGAGCGAAGAGATGGATTCCGGCGGACTCGACAGGGAGGACCCGAAAAAAATGAGCCCCATGTAGACCAGCACCGGTCCCCAATACTGCACGACGGAAAGTGGTGTGAGAACGGTTCCTGTCCGAATACCGGCCGAAAAGCTCTGATCAGAGGCCATCGTGACGCTGCTTCCCCATCATGATCTGATTCGTTCTGGCACAACTGTTCGGCAATGCTGCCGTTTCGTTGCAACCCTTATACCCCTATGACATACTGCCCGTGAGTCTGCAAGAAACTTCCCGATGAAAACCATTCAGCTCTGTTTTCTCTGGCATATGCACCAGCCGTACTACACGGACCCGCTCACGGGGTCTGCCAGTATGCCCTGGGTCCGCCTGCATGCGACGAAGGCCTATTACGATATGGCGTTTCTACTCGATCGCTTTCCGCAGGCCCGTTCGACCTTCAACTTCACGCCGTCACTCCTCCTGCAACTGGAGGAATTCTCCGCCGGCCGAGTCCGGGATCTCTTTCTGGAGTATGCCCAGCGGCCGGCAGCCGATCTCACGCCAACGGAAAAAGCCTTTCTCATCCGTCACTTCTTCTCGGCGAACTGGGCCACGATGGTGCGCCCCTTTCCCCGGTACCAGGAGCTCTTGGTGAAACGCGGCCTCGATGTCCAGGGGCAAGACTTGGAGCGCGTGGCGAGACAGTTTTCCACACAAGACTTGCTCGACCTACAGGTGTGGCACAACCTCGCCTGGTTCGGGTACGGCAGCGTGGAGCGATTTCCGCGCCTATCGGAGTTACGCGCGAAAAATCGAGGATTCACGGAAGAGGACAAGCAGGAAGTGCTGGCGCTGCAGCAAACCGCCATCCGGCAAATTATCCCGATGTACCGGGCGCTGCAGGATCGTGGCCAAATCGAACTGACCACCACCCCGTTTTTTCACCCGATCCTTCCGCTGGTCATCGATTCAGAGTTTACACGCCGCGCCAGACCGGACCTCCCGCTGCCCGCACGGTTCCATGCACCGGCAGATGCAGAAGCTCAGGTCCGACGGGCAGTCGAATATCATACGCAGACGTTCGGACGAGCCCCGGTCGGGCTTTGGCCCTCCGAAGGCTCGGTCTGCCCGGAGGTATTGCCGATCGTGGGGAAGGCCGGCATCCGGTGGCTCGCAACGGACGAGGGTATTCTCTACCGGTCTCTACAGATGGCCGGCCAGGCGTGGAACCGCCATTACCATCTCTACCAGCCTTATCGGGTCGGCACAGATGCCCAGCCCCTGTCGATGCTGTTTCGGGACCGCGAGATCTCGGACGCCTTCGGCTTCATCTACCACAAAACCACTCCCGAATCCGCTGCCGACGATGTGCTGCGACGGATCCGCAGCCTGGCCTACGACATCCCGCTGGAGCACGGCATGATCGGGGTGATTCTCGACGGTGAGAATCCCTGGGAACACTACCATGATGGGGGCGAGCGGTTTCTCTCGCTGCTGTTTCAGGCGTTCGAACCGGATGGCCTGCAGATTGGCCATGGGATTCGTGTTCAGTTGAATACGGTCGCTGGGGCATTGGAAACAGCCCCACCGAGCGAACACCTCGCCCAGCTGCACTCGGGATCGTGGATCAATCAGGATTTTAAAATCTGGATCGGGCATCAGGAAGACAATCGCGGCTGGGATCTGCTGCAACATACGCGGGCCCGGCTGGTTGAACTCACGCCATCCCTCTCCCCTGATCGGGCACGAGCCGCCTGGGACGAGTTGTATGCCGCGGAAGGAAGCGACTGGTTCTGGTGGTACGGCGACGACTTCGACACGGACTACAAACAGGAGTTTGATCGTCTGTTCCGCACCCACCTGCGAAATGTCTGGACGTACGCCGGCATGACCCCTCCGGAAATCTTGAATCAGCCGCTGGTGGAGGCCCGCACACCGCAAGGGTTGGATCTGGTACAGCAACCGCTGGCCTTCATCACGCCGAAGCTGGACGGCCTGGCCTCAAATTTTTTCGAGTGGCGCGGAGCCGGCAGCATCAACCCAACACCTCCGCTGGGCGCAATGTGGAAATCCGAAGGGCTCTTCACCGCGATCTTCTTCGGATTCGACCGCGAGCACTTGTACCTGCGCTTGGATCTTGATGAAGCATCAGTCTCACGCCAGGAGCAGTGCACCGCAGACCTGCACATCGGATCGGGGATTCAACAATATCGGCTGTCATTCCCCCTGACAGCCGCCGACACGTTTCTGCTTGCGCGCGCAGACGAGTCCGGCACCTATCGCGACGTCGGGTCGTATAGCACCATCTGCCGCCGGAAGATTCTTGAATTGGGGGTCGCCTTCAAAGACCTGGAGATCGAGGTCGGCACGGAAGTGCGGTTGACGCTCACCATATCGGAACATGGAATAGAAATCGGACGCTACCCGCATCACAGCCCGGCAACCTTCAATCGACCGGGTGACGACTTTGCCTCGACCATGTGGCGCGTCTAGGCACTGTGCGGCGTGTGGATGGGCGGAGCGACTGGTCGTGCGCGAGAATGACCTATTCCTGGCTGGCGCAGACAGTCAGGACATTGAACGTGAGGAGACGAGATGCCTGAGTTACGCAGAGACCCGATCGTCGGCCGGTGGGTGATCATTTCAACTGAGCGGAGCGGACGCCCGCAAGATGTGCACATGCCGTCCGCGCCATTGCCATCAGCGGCCCTCTGTCCGTTCTGTCCAGGCCAGGAACGGCTCACACCGCGGGAAATCCTCGCCTATCGGCCTCATGCGTCCGAGCCGGACGGCCCCAATTGGACCGTGCGCGTCATTCCCAATAAGTTCCCCGCCCTGCATGTGGAAGGAGACATGGGACGCGAAGGGCTTGGGTTGTACGACCGCATGAATGGCATTGGAGCTCATGAGGTCATCATCGAAACTCCCACGCACAAGGAACACCTTGCCGACCTGCCGACCAAGCGGGTGGAGGACGTGCTCTGGGCCTACCGCGACCGCATCCTCGACCTCAAGAAGGATCTGCGGTTGCGCTACATTCTGATTTTTAAAAACCACGGAGCCGCAGCGGGCGCCACGCTGGAGCACAGCCATTCACAACTGATTGCCCTTCCGGTCGTCCCCACCAGCGTGGTCGAAGAAATCGATGGCTGCCGACAACACTTCCAGCAGAAGGAACGCTGCATCTATTGCGATATCTTGCGGCAGGAATCGTCGGAAGGGGCGCGGGTCGTGCTGGAAAATCCGGAATTCCTCTGCATTGCCCCCTACGCCGCGCGGTTTCCTTTTGAAATGTGGATCCTTCCCAAACGGCATGCGGGATATTTTGAGGAGTGCCAGCGCACACAGTTCGAATTTCTCGCCCCGATCCTCGGGGAAGCCCTACGGCGAATGGATTCGGTCCTTGCGCACCCGGCGTATAACTTCATCCTGCACAGCTCTCCCCTGCATGAAAAGACCGGCGACTTTTATCACTGGCATATCGAGATCATTCCCAAACTCACGCAAGTCGCGGGGTTCGAGTGGGGCACGGGTTTCTACATCAACCCCGTCCCACCTGAAGAAGCAGCCAAGTGTCTGCGAGAAGCCGTCCTCTAGATGAGACCGAACCGGTCGACTCCATCGCTCACCGACCATCGCGCCGACGGAACAGACCGCGCATCAGGCCTGACACGCCCGCACACCTTCCGCGGATGAGACGGGCGAGTCTTTCCATCATCAGCGTCATCCTTGGAACTCTGCTGGCGCTCCTGGCCATGGAGGCGGTGCTGCGGTTTCTGCCGGTCAACGAAGGCGCTCGTCCCGAAACCGTTGATCCGGCACATCCCGTCCGTTCCCTTGAGCCGAACCGCACGTTTATCTGGTCTGCCGACTGGAACTTTGCCATCGTCAACACCGTCCACACCAACAATCTCGGCTTCGTGAATGACCAGGACTATGTGGATGATCCCTCGTCGCCCCTGCTGGCCCTCATTGGCGATAGCTACGTGGAGGCCCTCATGGTGCCGTTTCGTGACAGCGTGGCCGGCCGGCTCGCCACCCGCGCCGCCTCGGCCAAGCGGGTCTATTCCTTCGGTACCTCAAGCTCAGCATTGAGCAACTACCTCACCTATGCAGAGTATGCGGCGCAGCGGTTTCATCCCCGGGCAATGGTCTTCGTGATCATCGGAAATGACTTCGACGAGAGCCTGCTGAAATACAAGAATGAGCCGGGACACACCTATTTCGTGGAGGATGCCGAGGGAGCCCTGACGCTCAAACGCATCGACTACCACCCGTCATGGTGGCGGCGCATCATTCGCCAATCTGCTTTGGTACGCTACGTAACGCTAAACACGGATTTGCTCAATTTTCTTCTGAAGTGGCAGCACCTTCCGCTGGGTCGTCCCTCGAATACCCTCACGTTCGTCGGGAATACAGGCGCCCAGGCGAATCCGGTTCGTCTTGCCGATGCGCAACGAGCGATCGACACGTTCCTCGCACGCGTCACAGGAACCGCGGGTCTGCCACCGCAGCGCATCCTGTTTGCGGTCGACGGCATGCGCCCCCACATCTATGACGCGACCAGCCTGAACCATGCCACCGGGTCCTATTTCGATCTCATGCGGCGCTATTTTATGGAGCAGGCCCGGCAGCGCGGGTTCGAGGTCCTGGACCTGCAACCACGGTTCATCGAACATTTTTCCCACTACCAGCATCCGATGGAGTTCCCGACCGACAACCATTGGAATGCTCTCGGACATGAGGTCGCTGAACAGGCCATCGCTGATTCTGCCCTTTACAGATGGTTCCGCGATCTCACGCGCTGACTCGCTACGCCCCCCTTGATGCACTGAGCCGTTCCAATCACCTCTCAGGCCGGACGACTGGATAAATTTCACTTTCTACCTGAATTTTGTCAAGTATTTCTCCTTGCAATATCCAGGTAAGCGAGCGTATACAAACCAGGCTATATCACTAGGGCCGCATGAGGGAAAAATCTCATCCACTCAGGCGAACAGACAGTCACACATGCATCCATAACAATCGGGATGGGGAGGCATAGACCACCGGCAAGGTAGAAGGAGATGGCGAACGTGGAAAACCTCGATTGGAAAACCTCATCATTCAGTGCGCTGGACGTCAATAATCAGAAATACAAGCGCCTGGCCATGGCATCTGCGCTGTTGTTCCTCGGCGTCGTAGGCTTACTGGTCTATCAGATCATTCAGGGAATCAAGTAGCCTCCACGCCTGTTCGATGAGCGTGACCCGGCCTTGCCTATCCCCGGGCTTCCCCATAGACACGCGATCGGTCGGTTGCTCCTCCGCAGGGCCCATGATCCGATTGCAATCCCTCGCGCTTCAGCCGTATCATCGCGCATGCTCGTGCAACTGAGTCACCCCAACCGTCAAATTGAAGTCAAAGGGCCCAAGCGCACCAAAGACTTGCTGCGCGAGCTCAACCTGGTCATGGAAGCGCACCTGGTCATCCGGGGGGATGAACTCGTGACCGAAGACGAGCTGCTTGCCGACGCCGATCAGGTTGAAATCCGTCCGGTGATCTCCGGCGGAATCTAGCTCATCAGCGATGAGCGATTGACTGACAGCAATCGACACATTGTCTCTCGACTCCGATCTGGCTGAAACCTGAGATCTGAATGCCGATCGCTTTGGGAAACCATGAACTGCACCAAATGCCCGACCAGTACGCGAGCGGTAATCGGCCTCCCGCGCCACAATGCCGCCTTTTGTAAGGCCTGCTTCATCACGTTTGTCCACGAACAGGTCGCCCGCGCGGTCAAATCGTTCAAAATGTTTACGCCTGAAGACCGCATTCTCGTGGCGGTGTCCGGCGGCAAGGACAGCCTGGCACTCTGGCACATTCTCCTCACACTCGGGTATCGGGCCGATGCGCTATACGTTAATCTCGGCATCGGCAGCTACTCCGAAGAATCGCATCGGAAAGTCCGACACTATGCCGACACCGTCGCCGCAGCGCATGGCGCAAAACTCCTGGTGCATGTAGTGGAGCAGGAAGCCGGAGCCGGCATTCGAGAGTTGGCCACAATCCTGCATCGTCCGACCTGCTCGACCTGTGGAACGATCAAGCGGTATCAGTTCAATCGCGCAGCGATCGAGCAGGACTATGATGTGATGGCCACCGGCCACAATCTGGATGACGAAGCCGCGCGGCTTCTGGGTAACGTCCTGCACTGGCAAAACGACTATCTGGACAAGCAGAGCCCCACCCTGCCGGCATCGGTGGAAGGGTTTGCCAAGAAGGTGAAACCCCTCTGCCGATTGTCGGAACGGGAAATTGCCGCCTATGCCGTGGTGAATCGGCTCGATTACATCGTCGAGGAATGTCCGATGGCCAAGGGCTCCAAGATGATCCTATACAAAGAAGTGCTCAATCGGCTGGAAACGGAATCGCCCGGGACCAAGCAACGCTTCTACTGGGGCTTTCTGGACAAACAAACCAAGCCAGATGCGCCGGCTGAGTCCATGGCGGACAAAGACCAACGGACCCTCGTCCCCTGCGACACCTGCGGCCAACCCACCACCGCCGGCACCTGCACCTATTGCAAGATGATGGCGAAAGCCAAAACCGCCACGCCGCGTTAGGCTCGGCCTGAGCGCAGAGTCATGGTCCGGCTGATGCTCCCGTCAATAGATGCTCTTGCTCACTTCACTCGAAAGCAGGCTCTCATTTCCGTTCACATCGTACGCCGTCACGGCAAAGTAGTAGGTTGTTCCGAGTTTCAAGTTCGAAAACTGATAGGACGTGACCTTCCCCACATCAGCCGGTGCACCATACCGGCCGGAGGAGGTCCCGGAATACACCTTGTACCCGGCTAGGTCGCTTTCGGCATTGGCATTCCACACCAGAACGGCCGTCGTGCCAGTGGTGGTTGAAGAAGTCGCAGCTGCGAGGTTGAGCGTCACGGGAATCGCCACACTACTCCCCCTACTGGTCGTGATCGTCACCGTTCCAGAATAGGTCCCGGCGGCCAATCCGCTAATGTTCACGGACACCGTCACCTGCGTGGAACTTCCCAGAGTGCCGGACGTAGGAGAGAGACTCAGCCAACCGGCGTTGTCCTTCCCGCTCCAACTGATCTTTCGACTGCTGCTCTTGTAAATCTTCACCGTCTTACTGGATGGATTGGGACCACCTTGCACCGCATCAAAGGTCAAACTGGTCGGACTGGCTTGTAAGGCCTGGGCTTCGGAAAGCATCATCTCGCTTCCAATCAACAGCACGGCCAGGATCAACAGCATCCGAGGTAGTACCCCCACAGGCAAAGAGAAGTATTGGCGCAGACCTCGTTTCATATGACCTCCCACATCCGACTAAGGGGAATACCATTTTCGACAATCGCAAGACGGCTCACCGGGCATCTCCTGACACGAACCACCGTCCTTGCCGACATCAAGAGCAGTGATCATGCCAAACAGTAGTGCGTAAGAAAATCGTGCTATCTCATCTAGATTTAGGTGTATCTCTGCTGCGGCTTGGGTAGCAAGTGTAGGGTTGAGACTTCAGGGAGGGTAGAGAATGTGCACCTCGCACAAGAGGCCAAATACCTGACGCGCAGGTTCCAGCCGGTGATCTAATGAGAAGATTCCATTCGGTCAAGACGTCAGAACAGGCCCGACCTGTCCGGTGCCTGTAGTTCGGATGTGAGAGCGGTGCAACCTCTGACACATCCCGGAAGAAGCAGGCCGCCGCATCTCCACCGCAACTGAAGCCCTGGGCCTTTGCGCAGGCCAGATGGACTGTGTATAAGCTAGACCTGTCATGCCTTTCAATATGCGCGCCGTTGTCACATGCTCATGTCTTCAGTCCGTACTACGCCACCCGTTGCGTGCCAGTCATCAACATCAGGGCCTAGCTGCTCTACTCCTTGTCTGTTTCGTTCTCTTCGGTCCACCTATCAACGATTCGAGCGCCGCAGGACCTGCAGCGCCGCCCAAGGAACATTCGCCCTCAATCACGCTGCGGTTCGTCTCCTGGAAGCCGGATCATCCCCGCGTCTGGGACGACGCCCTTGCACGGTTCACGGCAACCCATCCTCACATCACCGTGGTGCGCGAACTCGCCCCGCACTCGTCAACCGCCTACCACGACCTGTTGACGCAGAAATTGAAAAACGGGGATACGACCGTCGACGTGTTCTTCATGGATGTAATCTGGGTCCCGGAATTCGCCGCGGCCCGCTGGGCCAGACCGCTTGAGGACAAATTTCTGCCGACTCTGCAGCAGGCGTTTCTGCCCGCGACTATTGAGGTCGGTCGCTATGACAATCATCTCTATGGCGTACCGAGCCGCATCGACGCCGGGCTGCTCTACTACCGCCAGGATCTCCTGACAAAATACGGGTTCACCGCGCCCACAACCTGGAACGAACTCGTCCGCCAGGCGGACACCATCCTGGCCGGGGAACGAATGGCCTCGCCGACGCTGCAGGGATACGTTGCCCAGTTCAAGCAATATGAGGGGCTGGTCTGTAACATGCTGGAGATGATCGAAGCGCATGGCGGCAGCCTGTTGAGCCCGGATGCGACCCGCTCGACCCTATCCGCAGAGCCCGCGCTCGACGCCATACGATTCGTCCGCAACCAACTGATCGGCCGGATCACGCCACGTGCCGCACTGACGTATCAAGAATCGGAGTCACTCACCCTCTTTCTTCGCGGCCATGCGATCTTTCATCGGAACTGGCCCTATGCCTGGGAGCTCGCAAACAATCACACGCACTCCACCGTGGCCGGACAGGTCGGCGTAGCGCCACTACCCGGATTCACCCCGGACCTGCACGCTGCGGCACTCGGTGGGTGGCTCTACGGCATCAGTGCCGCCTCACACCATCCGGATGAGGCGTGGGCACTCATCGAGTTCTTATCCGGTGACCTGATACAGAAACAGTTTGCGCAGCAGGCCGGCATCGCCCCATCGCGAACGGCGCTGTTTTCCGATCCCGACCTCCTCGCCACCTCATCGCAACTCCACAATCACCTGGCGGTCTTACAATCGGCGACGCCACGTCCGCGCTCCCCCCTGTATCCCGCGTTGTCGCATCAGCTGCAGCGCTATTTCAGCCGCGCGCTGGCGGTGGACGATTTGGATCTCCGCCTGGAGGCGACCATCACCGATGCCCACATCAATCGACTGCTGGCCCTCACGAGGCCACGGCCATGACCCGTTCCCCGCTACCCACGCGATACCGCGAACAGCTGGCCGCCTGGTCGATGGTGACACCCGCGCTACTGCTCACCGTCACCTTCGCCCTGTATCCGGTCATGGACTCCTTCTGGCTCAGCCTTCACAATATTTTTATTGGCATACCGCAGCTCGGCAGTCAGTTCGTCGGGCCGGACAACTATCTCGAACTACTGCGTGACCCGGTGGCGCAACAGGCCTTGCTGGTCACCTTGGGTTTCGTCCTGTGCTCGACAATACTGGAGTTGGTGTGCGGAATGATGATTGCCTTAGTGATTCACGAACGATTCCGCGGACGAGGGCTCGTCCGGGCCGCAATTCTGATTCCCTGGGCAATTCCCACGGTCGTCGCCTCGCAACTCTGGCGGTATATCTTCAATGATCAGTATGGATTGGCGAACCTCCTGTGGTTCGGCAGTCGCGTCACCGACTACGTACCCTGGCTGGCCTATCCACGCATCGCCTTCGGCATCGTGGTCCTGGCCGATGTCTGGAAAACATCATCCTTCGCCGCCTTGCTGATCCTGGCCGGGCTTCAGCTCATTCCCAACGATCTGTACGATGCCGCCCGAGTGGACGGCGCCGGTGCCTGGCAACGCTTCCGGCACATCACGCTCCCGCTCCTGAAACCGGCCCTGTTACTGGCACTGCTGTTCCGTACGATGGACGCCTTTCGCGTCTTCGACCTCGTCTTTGTGATGACGCAAGGCGGTCCTGGCGATGCGACGCAAGTCCTGCAGTTTTACGGCTACCAGACCCTCTTCACCGAAGGCCGGATCGGCTATGGTTCAGCCGTGTCGGTGGCCGTCTTTCTGATGATTCTGGCCCTGTCGTTGATCTACCTGCGCGCCATTGGGTCAAGCCTCTTGGAGCGGAGGCGCACATGAGCCGCCACATCCTGCTTGCGTTGGGCATTCTTGCCTCGGTGGGACTCAGCCTCCTACCGTTCCTGTGGTTCGTGCTGACCTCATTCAAATCTCAAGCCGCGATCGAGGCGATCCCGCCGACCTGGTGGCCGTCAGGCCACTTCGGGTTTTATCGCAGCGTTCTGTTCGACCACCGCCTATTCGACTGTATGCTCAACAGCGTGGTGGTCGCCGGCTCGACAACCGTGCTGGCGCTCCTATTTGCCATCCCCGCCGCCTATGCGCTGGCACGCCTGACGATTCCCGGCAAACGAGGCGTGCTCGCGGTCCTGCTCTGCGTGTCCATGTTTCCTCAAATGGCCATTGCGGGCCCGGTCTGGCGGTTGCTCGATAGCCTGGGCGGACTCAACCACCGATGGGGCGTCGTCTTGCCCTATGTCGCCTTGACGTTGCCGTTGGCGATCTGGATTCTCGCCAGCTTCTTCAAGGAATTGCCGCCCGAGCTGGAAGATGCCGCACGCGTCGATGGTTGCGGGGCTTGGAGCACCCTGTTTCGGATCACGCTTCCGCTGGCGACACCCGGCATTTTTACCGCCGCCATTTTGATTTTGATCTATGCCTGGAATGAGTTTTTCTTCGCGCTGCTCATTTTGACGCAACCGGAGCAGCAGACCCTGCCCGTGGGCATCGCACTCTTCCAGGGGGAATTCACCATGCCCTGGGGCGAGCTGGCCGCAGCGTCGGTGGTCGCCACTCTGCCCTTGATTGCCGTGGTGCTCTTGTGTCAGCGATGGATTGTGAGTGGGCTCTCAGCCGGCGCCGTGAAAGGGTAGCAGCATGTCGAACAATCTTACTCTTTCGTTGGGAACCGGGGATTGGCCACTGTGTGTGCTCGGATCTGAACGTGCCACAGGCTGTTCAGAAAGGTCGTCCGGCAAGGCCGCAGCAATGCGAAGAGGCGAGGCGTACCCTTGCGGTAGGTTAAGCCTCCGAGCGATGCGAGAACGCCGCTGGCGACCTTTATCAACAGCCTGCTAGGAGAGGTTGTGGCCGAACTGGAATTGCGCGCCGTCTCAAAATCGTTCCGGGACCAGCACGTCTTGCGCGATATCTCGCTGCGGGTCCCGGATGGGAGCTTCACCATTCTGCTCGGCCCCTCCGGCTGCGGTAAATCCACACTTCTGCGCATCATCGCTGGGCTTGACCACCAGACAGCCGGCGAGGTGTTCATCGACGGCAGGCCGGTCGACCACCTGCCGCCCGCCGAACGCGACATTGCCATGGTGTTTCAGCAGTATGCGCTCTACCCCCATCTCTCCGTGCGTGAGAATCTCGCGTTTGCATTGAAGATGCGCCGGGTCCCGCGCGACACGATCGAGACCCGCATCGCCGAAGCCGCGCAGTTGCTCGACATTCAACCACTCCTGGACCGTAAACCCAAAGACCTCTCCGGCGGCCAACGACAGCGCGTCGCCATGGGCCGGGCCATTGTGCGGAAACCGAAATTGTTCCTCTTTGACGAACCGCTGTCCAACTTAGATGCGCAACTCCGCACTTCAACGCGGATTGAGTTGAAGAAATTGCAGCAACGCCTGGGCGCCACCATGATCTATGTCACCCACGACCAGGTCGAAGCGATGACGCTGGGCGACCGCATCGTCGTGATCGAAGGAGGCCGCATCCATCAAGCCGATGAGCCGCAGCGCACGTATGCGGCGCCGGCAGATCCATTCGTGGCTTCGTTCATCGGCACCCCTCCGATGAACCTCTGGGAGGGAACCCTGACCATGGATGCCGGGCACGCAACGTTTCGGGGCCATGACATGGAGCTCCCGCTCCCGAACGACCTTCTGCCTTCGCGTCCGACGCCAACAAGCCCAATCACAATCGGCATCCGCCCGGAGAACATTCTGCTACAGGATACTCCGGACGCACTCCCGCTTGAGGCGCAGGTGGAGCTCGTGGAAGATCTCGGGGCCGATCTCGTCTTGCATTGCGCGATGGGTCCGCTCAAGCTGGTGGTGCGCACCACCCGGAGTATGATGCTGAACGAAGGCATGACCGTCCGTCTCTGGCTCCCCCTCAAGCAGCTCCATCTATTCATCGAGACACGTCGGTACGACCCGCTGGCCGGCGCCACCTCTTGACTGCCGCACCGTCTTGCTTATCTCGTGTGTAACGAGCCAACGAGGCAGAGAAAAACCGTTCGTTTACTTGCAATGCGCCTGGAGACCTCGTAAGCTCCGGAAAGGATTGCATTCTTTGCCTCCGCACCCTCACGGGCCCAGATAGGAATCGACTCCCGATGGCGACAGCACAACGCGGCTACTACGAAATTCTCGGCATCCCTCGCGATGCCTCCGCCGACGACATCAAGAAGGCCTTTCGCCGTCGAGCCCGCGAGATCCATCCGGATCTCCATACCGGCGCCAAGAAAACTGAGATGGAGAAGAAGTTCAAGGAATTGAACGAAGCGCATGAGGTGCTGTCGGACCCTGACAAACGGAAAAAGTATGATCAGTACGGCCAGAACTGGGAACAGGCCGAGGCGTACGAAAAGGCCCGCCAGCAAGCAGGGGCCCAGGCAGGACGCGGCGGACCCGCCGGAGGATTCAGCGGCGACTTCGGGGACATTTTCGAGACGTTTTTCGGCGGCCGCGGTCGCGGAGGTGGAGGAGGATCCACCGGATTTGCCGTTGACGGAGAAGACTTGGAAACCGACGTGCACCTCACCATGCATGACGTCTTGACCGGGGTCACCCGGCGGATCGATCTGACGGAGCGGGTAGCGTGCAAAGCCTGCGGGGGCAGTGCCATCGTCCGAGGACGGCCCTGCGTGGTCTGCGGAGGGTCCGGCACGCAAGCAGAAAAACGCACCATTGAAGTACGGATTCCGGCCGGCGTGGAACATGACACCCGCGTGCGTATTGCGGGCAAAGGACAACCGGGTGTCAACGGAGGTAGGCCGGGCGATCTCTACCTGCGCGTCCATCTCCAAACCAGCGGCGTATTCCGGCAAAAGGGGTCCGACGTTCAGGTCACGCTTCCAGTCTGGCCTTGGGAAGCCGCTCTCGGGGCTGAAGTAATGGCCCCAACGTTGTCGGAACCGGTGAAGGTGAAAATTCCCGCCGGCAGCAAAGCCGATAGCAAGTTGCGATTGAAAGGCAAAGGGTTGCCCACCGCCACCGGCGAGCGAGGCGATCTGTTCCTGAAGCTGAAAATCGTCATGCCCGCCGCTGTCTCCGATGAAGAACGTGGACTCTACGAACAATTGAGCCGCGCTCGCCACAGTGATCCGCGAGCCGAGATCCTCGCCGCATCCAAACGCAGTTCATCCTGAGCCGCACCCACGGAGGCCGACCTTCCATGACGATGGTCGAATACGCGCTCCTCGCGTTCAGTTCGCTGTTCGTAATCGTGGATCCCATCGCCGTCGTCCCGGCCTTTCTGGCCATGACTCCGCGAGACTCCATCGCCCAGCGCCTTCGAACCGCGCGAGTCGCCTGTCTCGTGACCGTGGGATTGTTGAGCGGGTTCGCCCTGTTCGGCCAAACGTTGCTCAGTCTGTTGGGCATTTCCTTACCCGCGGTGCAAATCGCCGGCGGCCTCATTCTGCTGCTGGTTTCGCTGGACATGTTGCGCGCCCAGCGATCCAGCGTTCAGGAGACGGCGGCCGAGACCGCTGCCGGCACCAGTAAGGACGACATCGCCGTAACCCCCCTCGCCATCCCCATGCTCGCAGGGCCGGCCGCGATCTCGACCGTGATTCTGCTGGAAACACGGGCCACCACATGGACGTTGCGCGCGGTATTGCTGGGATGCCTTGTACTGATCGGACTGGCGAGTTACAGTATATTAGCGATCGGCGCACGGAGCGCGAAGTGGCTGAATCCCATTGCCGAAAAAATCATTGCACGCTTAATGGGGCTGTTGCTGGCCGCGCTGGCCGTTCAATTTATGGTGAATGCCCTCACCGGTGACCAGGGCTTGTTACGTGAGCTGACGCGACATTAATCGCACTTAACCGAAGGAGGATCCGCATGACGACGAAACTCTTCACACTGGCCACCGCTTCGGCCATCGCCTGCGCGCTGACGATGTCCCCCGCCTGGGCGAACCCCGAAGGTGGATACGGCGGGCACGGCGGCGGCTACGAGAAAGGCCAGCATGGCATGGGCGCCGCCATGATGGAGATGATGATGCACGGTGGCGCAGGCCACCTCATCCGGCACTTGCTGAAGCACGAAAAAGAGATCGGACTGAGCGCCGACCAGGTGACGAAGCTCAAGGAACTCCAGCTCAATCTGGATAAGAATCGCATCAAGATGGAAGCGGATATTCAGGTGGCTGAACGGGAAGTGAAGGCGCTGACCGACGAGGAAAAGTCGGATCTCGGAGCCATCGAAGCCAAATTGAAACAGAGTGCGGATGTGCAGATCGGACTGCGCATGCTCTCCATCAAGACCAGACGTGAGGCCCTCGCTCTCCTGACCGCGGAACAGCGCGCCAAGGAGCAGACTGAGCATGAGAAGATGATGCAGCAGCACAAGGGCATGGGCGCGCCGCACGGCAAGAACCCCCATGGCGGCAATCCGCACGGCGCAAATCCCCACGGCGCCAATCCGCATGGCGAGGCGAAACCCCAATAACCCTCATCGACACGAATCGGAGGTCACACATGATCAAGCACGTGGCAATCCCCGCGCTGATGGTTGCGGCCCTGTGTCTCACCACGACTCCCGCCTGGAGCGACAAGGGGCACAAGGGCAAGGATGAGAAGTGTGATGTCGCCGAGTTGGTGAAAGAAGCCAAGGTCACCATCGACCAGGCGATCAAGACCGCCTTGGACGCAGCCCCGGGCACGGCGGTCGAAGCGGAGCTGGAGAAAAAGCACGACAAGACCGTCTGGGAAGTTGAGGTGCTCGGCGCCGACGGCACGATGACGGAAGTGCATATCGACGCCGCAACCGGCGCCGTCATCGACAAGGAAGCCAAGCACGAGAAACACGAGAAGAAGGACAAGCACGAGAAGAAAGACAAGCATTAAACCTTCTTTGCGGCAGGGTCGCATCCTCTGGTGCTTCCCTGCCGCCTGTCCGCGACTGCCCTCCGTGTACGCCCCCTTCAAGATTCCAGCATAACCACTCCCCTGCCGAGCCTCACTGCCAGAGCGGCAGATTGACCCTTTTGGGCCATCTATGCGAAAGTTTGCGATCGATCTCCGCACGCACTGTGCTGAGCGGCAGTTTCCGTGTTCGTAACTGAAGGAGTTTCCATGACGACCGACCCTCGACACAAAAGCCACAATCTTCTCGACGGACCGGGCCGTGCACCGGCCCGCGCCATGCTGAAAGCCGTCGGCTTTACCGATGCTGACCTCGAACGCCCGCTGATCGGTGTCGCGAACACCTGGATTGAAGTCATGCCCTGCAATTTTCACCTGCGCCGGCTATCGGAACGGGTCAAGGCGGGCATCCGCGCGGCAGGCGGCACCCCGATCGAATACAACACCATCGCGGTCTCCGACGGGATTTCTATGGGCACTGAAGGCATGAAGGCATCGCTCATCAGCCGCGAGGTGATCGCCGATTCCATCGAGCTCGTCGCACGGGGGCACTTGTTCGACGGCGTTGTGGCCCTCTCGGGTTGCGATAAAACGATTCCGGGTACCGTCATGGCCCTCTGTCGGCTCAACGTGCCGTCCCTCATGCTCTACGGCGGGTCCATCATGCCCGGGCACTTCCAGGGACACGACGTGACCATTCAGGATGTCTTTGAGGCGGTCGGCAAACACGCGTCCGGCAAGATGTCCAACGCCGAACTCAAAGATTTGGAAGACCATGCCTGCCCGGGGCCCGGTGCCTGCGGCGGCCAGTTCACCGCCAACACCATGGCTATCGCGTTTGAGTTCCTCGGCATCTCGCCGATGGGCCGAAACGGGGTGCCGGCCATGGACCAACGCAAGGATGACGTGGCATTCGAGTGCGGGAAGTTGGTCATGGACCTGCTCAAGAAAGACATCCGTCCAAAACAGATCATCACGCGCCGCTCGATCGAGAATGCGATCGCCGCGGTGGCGACGACCGGAGGGTCGACGAACGCGGTACTCCACCTGCTGGCTGTGGCGCGCGAAATGGGCGTGCGACTCACCATTGACGATTTCGACAAGATCAATCGGAAGGTGCCGCTGCTGGCAGACTTGAAGCCGGGCGGCCGATTCACCGCCGCGGACCTCTATGCGGCCGGAGGCACTACCCTGGTGGCCAAACGGTTGGTCGACGCCAAGATTTTGCATCCCGATCAGATCACCGTCAGCGGACGGACGATCGGCGAAGAGGCCAAGGCTGCCACAGAGCAGCCGAACCAACAGGTCTTGCGACCGGTCAGCCAGCCCATCAAGCCAACCGGTGGCCTCGTCATTCTGAAGGGCAACCTGGCTCCCGAGGGATGCGTTGTGAAAGTGGCCGGGCACTCGATCATGCATTTCAGCGGACCGGCGAAGGTCTACGAGCGCGAAGAAGATGCCTTCAAGGCCGTGCAGGCCGGGAAGATCAAGGCCGGCGATGTCGTCGTGATTCGGTACGAAGGACCGTCCGGCGGGCCCGGCATGCGTGAAATGCTCGGGGTCACCGCTGCAATCGTCGGCGCCGGACTCGGCGATTCCGTCGCGCTGCTGACCGATGGACGCTTCTCCGGTGCGACCCACGGCCTGATGGCTGGACACGTGGCGCCGGAAGCCATCAAGGGTGGTCCGATCGGAGCCGTCAAAACCGGAGATATCATCACGTTCGACATCGCGAAACGACGCCTGGATGTCAATGTGACGCAGAAGGAGCTTGCCTCCCGCCTGAAGAAAGTCAAACACCCCGCACCCCGCTATGTCTCTGGCGTCATGGGCAAATATGCCCGCCACGTCTCGTCGGCCTCCGAAGGTGCGGTGACCAACTAGCCATGTCACGCTTGTCCCGATGGAGTCGTGCGGCGGCGATCGTTGCCGCCGCCTGCCTCCTCGGGGCAACCGGCCCCAGTGCCGCGTCCGAGCCAGCTCAGCCCCTGTGCGCCGACTGGCAGAGCCGCCATCCCCAGTGGATCTGGTGCGACGACTTTGAGGTCGATCGACTCAGCAGCTATTTCGAATATGACATTCGGCACGGCCGTTTTGTTCGTGAGGCCGGGGCAGGAACCGGGGCGTCGATCGGCATGCGTGCCGAATATCTCCCCGGCGACCCACACGGAGGCTCGCTCCACCTGGCATTCGGCAAGACGCCCAGCGCGTACATGAAACCGGTCGATGCCGGGACGGCACACTACCGTGACATCTACTGGCATTTCGACCTGCGCCTGCAACCAGGGTGGACCGGCGGCGGAGCCGACAAACTCACGCGAGCGACAATCCTCTCCAGCGATCGGTTTGCACAGGCAGCTATCGGCCACCTGTGGAGCGGCGGACTGCCCGGTTCAGACCCCGAACGGCTTTACCTCGATCCCGCATCCGGTACGGATGAGTTCGGCACCTTGCGTACCACCACCTATAACGATTTTCCCCGGTTGCGGTGGATCGGTGCCGCCGGCGGCGAGACGCCGTTGTTCAATCCGACGAATATCGGCGCATGGTTTTGCATCGAAGTGCATATGAAACTGAACCAAGCCGATGCGAGCGACGGTGTGTTTGAATATTGGATTGACGGGCACCTCGAGGCCCAGCGAACCGGCCTGAACTGGATCGGCGCGTATCAGGACTATGGCATCAACGCTGTGTACCTCGAGCAGTATTGGACCTCCGTGCCGTTCAGCAAGGTGCAACAACGTTACTGGGATAACTTCGTGGTCTCCACTGCCCGCATCGGATGTCCCAGGTGAATAGCGCTGCCGAAAGCACGTCAATCCAGTGGCTGGAAAGAATTAACCGTTTCTTGATCTACCGACTCTCCCGACTCGTGTAGACTGTCCACCCACTCATGATGGCACCACGACGCAATGCTTCAGCCCCACAGTCACCTGCCGAGGCACCCCCGCCCGCCAGTGGCCGCCCCGTGACCAGTGATCTCTTCAGACCCGAATGGTTTATTAACCGCGAACTGAGCCTTCTGGAATTCAACCGCCGGGTCCTCGATCTCGCCAAGGATCCGAAAGTTCCCCTGCTGGAGCGGCTGAAATACCTCTGCATCGTCAGTTCCAATCTCGACGAGTTTTTCGAAGTGCGTGTGGCCGGACTTAAGGAACAGGTCACGCATGGGGCCGAGCAGCGAGGCGCTGATGGCCTCACCCCGTCAGAACTCCTGAGTCGCATCGCCATGCTCACCCACCAGTTGGTGCATGAGCAATATCATGTCTTAAATCACTCGCTGATTCCGAAGCTCGCGGAAGAACGTATCCGATTTCTGAAGCGGGTCGAATGGATGCCCTCGCACATCCGCTGGATGCGTCGGTTCTTTTCGCGGGAGCTACTGCCGCTGCTGAGTCCGGTCGGCCTCGATCCCGCGCACCCGTTTCCAAAACTCCTGAACAAGAGTCTGAATTTTCTGGTGACGCTCGAAGGGACGGACGCCTTCGGCCGTCCCAATGGCACCGCGATCGTCCAGGTCCCGCGCTCCTTGCCGCGCGTCATCCATCTGCCCATGCGCAACGCCGCCTGGCCACATGATTTCGCCTTCTTGTCGTCGGTCATCCACGCCTTTGTTCATCAGCTCTTTCCCGGCATGCAAGTCACCGGGTGTTACCAGTTCCGCGTGACGAGAAACAGCAATTTATTCGTCGACGAGGAAGATGTGGATGACCTTCGCCGGGCACTCGAGGGCCAGCTCCCCGAACGCCGCTTTGGCGACGAAGTGCGGCTTGAGGTGGCAGACAACTGCCCTGCTGATCTGGTCTATTTCCTTCGCGAACAATTTCATCTGGAGGCGCGGGACGTCTATCAATGCCACGGCCCGGTGAACTTGCATCGGCTGATGGCCGTGCCGGACCTCGTCGATCGCCCCGATCTGAAATTCGCCCCCTTCACGCCCAGCGTGCCCACCCCCCCGGTGCCCAGCGAGGATTGGTTCGACGCCATTCGACAGGGCGACATCCTGCTGCATCATCCCTATCAGTCGTTCGCCCCCGTGACGGAGTTTCTCCGTCAAGCAGCCACGGATCCGCACGTGCTCACCATCAAGCAAACGCTGTATCGGACCGGTGCCGACTCTGCGATTGTGCAATCGCTGGTGGATGCCGCGCGCGGCGGGAAAGAAGTCACCGTGGTCATCGAATTGCGTGCACGGTTTGATGAAGAAGCCAACATCGAACTGGCGCATGATTTGGAGGAAGCCGGCGCACACGTGGTGTATGGCGTCGTGGGGCTCAAGACACATGCCAAAATGAGTCTGGTACTTCGGCGAGAAGGCCGGCTCCTGCGCAGCTACACCCATCTCGGAACGGGCAACTACCACGCTCGAAACGCCAAGCTCTACACCGATTTCGGCCTGCTCACCTGCGATGCAGCGATCGGTCGGGATGTCCGGACCGTCTTTCAGCAGCTCACCTCGCTGGGGCAACCAGGTCGCCTCAAACACCTGCTCCAGTCGCCGTTTACGTTGCATGCCACGCTGCTGAAATGGATCGGACGTGAAACCGACCGCGCGAAAAAAGGCAAACCCGCCCACATCATCGCGAAGATGAACGCGTTGCTGGAACCGCAGATCATTCGCGCGTTGTACAAGGCCTCTCAGGCGGGCGTGAAAATCGATCTCATCGTGCGCGGCCCCTGCGCGTTACGGCCCGGCATTGCAGGGCTTTCGGAACATATCCGGGTCCGGTCGATCATCGGCCGGTTTCTTGAGCACAGCCGGATTTTTTACTTTTTGAACGACGGCGATGACCGCGTCTTCCTCTCCAGCGCCGACTGGATGGACCGCAATTTTTTCCGACGGATTGAAGTCGCGTTCCCGGTGCTGGAGAAAGCATTACGACAGCGCGTGATTGATGAGGGACTCCGCCCCTACCTCGAAGACAATACCCACGCCTGGATTCTCCATCGTGATGGCACCTATCGACGGCAGACGCCTGGACGACGGTCCCCGCGCTCGGCCCAGCAGGTCTTGATGAACGAACTGGTGCCCTAGCCCGCCGACGCCACCCCTCGCGTTCTTCGCTCTGGGAGACCCCGCCCCCAGACTTGTCTGCCGGCTCTTCTGATTGTTGCTTCCTTGCTGCAGTCGTTGGAGCTGCAGAGAGAAACAACGCATGCTGGATCAGGAATCCCTTCCGCCCGACGGAGAGGAATGGAATCTGTCGGACGCAGAGTCGCAGAAGAAGCCCAGTCAATCTGCACGGATGCGCCTATCATCCTGCAGACGCCAATCAGCTAGCGCCCTTCCGAACAACTACAGCGCGTCAGCCGCAAGACTGTCGATGCGTTCAGCAATACACGTGGGGCAGAGGGTCACCTGCGACCGCCGGCGCGATTGCACAAAAGGGATCTCTTTCCAACACTCCCGACATGTGCCGGTGATACGCATGGGGGCAGGACGAAGCGAGAGGCCATCTTGACGGCGGGAACGAGAGCGATAGATCCGAAAACCTCCGCGGGCAAGTCGCATGATCTTCCTCCTGTGCTGAGGGTCACCGTTTCAAGACAAGCATACAGGTTGGACATCACACGTATGTCCGGAGACGGTAAACATTGTGTTACAGGGGATACGATGGGCGGGATGAGCGAGAACCGGCGAAGCGCCGTTCAATACGTGCACAGAGACGGAAATTAGTAGACCCGTGGCAGACCTGGGCCTTCCATATCACAGGCAAACGCCCAATCTCCGATCACCCTGCCCCTTACCGAGCGGTAGAACGATGGCGGTCGATCACGGGTGTCCAGGATGGTTCAAGATCGCGCTTGGCCGTGGCGAGAAACCGGGCCTCGGATTCGGCATCCCGGCTTCCTCGCTTTACACCCACCGTATGGACGGCGAAGTAGGCCGGCGTGCCGAGGACCTGGAGATCAGCGATCACATGGGCCAGTGGCTTTCCCCAGAATACCTCAAAGTAGTGCTCCTGCACCGCGTCGGCGGCCTTCTCCTGCAGCACCATCGTCGAGGCCCCCACCTCATACTCTCCCATAAACGCGATGCTACCGGGCGCGACCGTCGTGTCGCTCTGAGCCACAACCGCCTTCGGCAGGAGAAACAGGGTTACTTCTCGCACCTTTCCATATCCCTTCTCCGACGTGCTGAAGGCCACCGCCGCATACCGACCGGGCGGAACGTTCTGCACATACACCGTCCCACCACCACTGCTCCCAGGCGGTGGCGCCACGATGCTGGTGGGAATCAATTTCGTCCCTTCAAATAGGTCACGGTCTTGTTCAATCTTGACGAGATAGAGCCGATCTTCCGTGTTCGGCACCCAGGCAGGGCTCTTGATGGTCAGGCCGATCACGGCACTCTGTTGATCAACCGGCTTGGTGATGTGCACTGGGGAGACGAATTCTCCCGCGAGCACTTGAAACTGCTTTTTCGGCTTGCTGGCACAGGCTGTGCTGGACAGCACGGCCACGGCAATCATCGCGATCAACAGGCGCTTCATGAATGTCCCTCTGGGTGGAACCAACCTCATCGGCGGCCCCAGTGTAGGAGATTCGAGGGTGCGCCACAATAGCTACTTATGCAGGGTGCGGTCAGTCGGAGCTCGGTCACGCCCGAACGGCGAGTGAGGGAATGGCTGTCCGTTGGAGTAGTAGGTCTGACGGCTAACCGAGCAGCCGCAGGTTATGGAACAGGCACAACCGGGGCGAGGGGAACCTCTGCGGCAGTTTTCCCCTGACTTTGACTTTCCTGTGAGAGACGCTTCAATACGCTTTTGGCTCGCTCTTCCAGGCGCTCAGCTTCTCCGGCTCGCTGTCTTCTCCTGAGGAGCGAGGCATAACTCTTCAAAGTCTTGACGTAGGCATCACGATCATAGCCCACCGCCTGCTCGTAGATCACCAACGCCTGTTTGTATAGATCCTCAGATTGGTCCAGCTTGTTTTGTGATTGATACAACGAGGCCAGATTCTTCAGTTCGCCGGCCACTTGGGGATTCTCGGCCCCCTGTTGTTTCTCACGGATCGCAATGGCCTGCTGGAACAGCGGCTCGGCCTGAGAATAGAGGCCTTGCAACTCATACAGCTGCCCGAGGCGGCTCATGGCCTCCGCTGTATCCACATGCTCACTTCCGATCGACTTGCGGAAAATGCTTACGGCACGCTGATACAGCACCTCGGCCTGGGGATACTGATTTTGCGCCCGGTACGTATCAGCCAGATTCTCGAGGTTTCTAGCCACGATCGGATGGTATGGCCCGAAGGCCTTTTCATGAATCGTCAGCGTGCGCTGGTACAGGGGCATAGCCCGGGCATGTTGCCCTTGCGCCTGATACAGTTTCGCCAGGTTGTCCCGCGTGATGGCGGTCAGGCTGTGCTCCGGCCCCAGTTGTTTTTCAAGAATCTCAAGCGCCCGCTGCAAGACCGGCTCTGCATCGGAGAAACGGTGTTGATCCTGGTACACCACGGCGATGTTGTTGAGACTTTCCGCCGTCTTGCTATGGTCCGCGCCGAACACCTTCTCCCGAATTTCTCGCGCACGCTGATGAAGCGCCTCGGACTGCGTGTACAACCCTTGGAGCCGATAGAGTTCGCCAAGATCCGTCAGGCTCGCCGCCGTCTCCGCATGGGCCGGACCATACACGCGTTCCCGAATGGCCAGGGCCTCCTGAAACAACGCTTCGGCTCGGGGGTAGCGCCCCAACTCGCGATTCACCTCGCCGAGTTGACTCAGTGTCTCCGCCATTCGTTTCCCCTGGGGGTCCAACACTTCGGCCTCTTTACGAGCCGTGACGAACCGTTCTTCCGCATGCGTATAATCCCCGGCGCGCATCGCATTGGTGCCGTCCATCATCGCTGAACGCCAACGGTGGTCCTCCGCGCAACCTGAGAGGAAGCCCAGAAAAGCCAGACCGATGGTAAGTGTTCGGGCATTCAATCGCATACTCATGATGGGTAACTCGTGGGTGGTGAGGACGTTACTGTTTGCGGACGCTGGTTGACCATTAAGACTTACCCCCTCCGGAGCCCCAAATCAACCCCACAAGACGATCTTTTTCTCCACCATCAATTTCTCCAATACTTTCAGCATATTAGCCATTTCATTTCCTGGAGGGAAAAGTCCTGTGCGGCGCACCGTGCCGACCGAGGAGAGCATGGTTCGAGGGAGAAGGCTGACTATCGCTGTGGAGGGTTGGAATCAACCAAGGGAGCGAGTTTGGCAATGCCGGAGGTATCGTACGGAAGGACACTGAAGACCTTCGCGACATCGATCGCCGGCTTCCCCGGGCGCAGGACTTTTTGCGCCAGCGTCGCCAGCCATGACAGCGGCACCAGGATAAATCTCGGCAGCCAGAACACCGACAAATCCGGATTGGCCCGCCGAAGGCGATCCAGCAGTTCCTGCTTCGTCGGTGAGACGGGATCGAGCAAATTGAGCGGGCTCGTCACCTGGTCCCAGGCATCCGTCATCGAGCCCAGGAATCGGCCGGCAAATCCGACATCCACGACTCCGAGGCGGTCACCCGCAGACCCCACGGCCACGAAGATATTGCCTAACCGCTTGCCGAGCCGGCCTGGTGGATCAAAATCGCGATAGTCGACCAAGGCCCCCGGGCGAACGACCTTCACGGAGATGCCCAGTTCCTTCCCCAGCTGAACCGCCAGACGTTCCGATTCCAGCTTGCCCCACACGTAAGGCCCGGACCCCTTGCTGTTCGGCTCCAACGGATGGTTGTCAGGGATCGGCTGCCCTGTGCCTTGGGCCAGTACGGCCAAACTGCTCACATGCACGAAATGTGTGATACCCGCGCCGGCCGCGCCACGAATCATGTGCTCAGTTGCGTCGAGCGAATTTCGCTGATGTTCCGGCCAGCCACCGGCAGTTTCCGCCGCGGCATGGATGACGGTGTCCACTCCCTTGAAGAGGTCGGCACCCGCTCCTGTCGCCACGTCAGCAACCACATACTCAGTTCCGGGAATACGTTCCCAGGGAGATGGCTCTCGACGTGCCACCACGCGAACGGGCCGCCCGCGCGACAATAAAGCCCGGACGATTTCCTTCCCCAAGAATCCGGTTCCTCCGGTGACCAGCACGCCACGACTCTCGACCGGCTTCGGAGCCGCAGCCGCCAGAGCTTTTGCCTCCCCCACCTTGAGCGCCTTGGCCACCCGCTCACATATCCGGACGGTCTCCAATAAACTCTCAGGGGACAGGGGCGACAGACTGCCCTGCCGAGCCGACTCGTAGAACGCGGTAAAGAGCTCAGCGAGGCCGGGATAACTCCGTTGGCGCTTGAGAAAGCGGCTGGCCATGGCGGAGGTGGTGCCGGTCAACAGCTGCCAAGCCTGTCGGTAGGGGGCAAATAACTTGTCGATGCCGGAAGAGCCAGGCCCTATCGCCCGCTGCGTCGTGCTCCGGACATAGTCGGCAAACAACGACCCATTGCGACCAATCACGCGCAGGTAACTTTCGACCGGCCGCCCTTCCAAGGTCACGATCAAGGTGCCGGTTACGCCGCCTCGACGCACCAACGCATGCACCGTCCCCGCCTGGCTGACTTCCAACGACAGCAGCTCTGTACGTCCTTCCCCGGCCTGCTCCAACACTTGCAACAGCAAGTAGACAGGATGCGGAAGAATGTCGAGCAGCTGATGATCGGCACGAAGCACTTTACGGCCGCCCGGCGCGTGACGCACGGTCCGGAAGGAAAAGTAGCTTTCTACATGGACCACCCGGCCGATAGACGGGAGGTACTGGGTCAACACCCGCGTGGGGGGTTCATAGAGCAGCTGGTGGCCGGCGCAGACCCGGAGGCCTTTGGCGCCCGCCTCATCCAGCACCTGCTGCGCATCTTCGACGGATTCGGTGAAGGGTTTCTCTACATAGATGTGACAGCCGGCCTTGATCGCCATGCGCGCGAGAGGCGCATGGGACGCCGGAGGGGTAATGATATGCACGACATCCAACCGTTCCGAGGCAAACAACTCTTCGGGTGTCCGAAAACAGCCGATGCCAGGCACGATCTCGCGCATGGCCGCCTGGGCCACATCGGACGGATCGGCCACAGCGACCAACTGCACATTGGGGCAGCGCAGGATCGCGCGAGCGTGGTGCTGCGCGTGGCGGCCTGCGCCGATCAGCGCGATTCGCAACGGACGTGAGGAGGAAGATGTCGGACTAGAGTTCGTCACAAGTAGTCTGCAACTGTGCAGCCCTACTATAGTCTATTCGCGGGATTTGTTGAAGCCTTCTCGAAAATTCATCCGAGCCATTCGGCTCGACACGATTCGATTTCACACTCTAGGCGGATGTACCGCACGAGAACATAACCGCACCGCTACCGATGCCCCCCGTCGCAAGGGAAACACTGGTTCATACAATCCGGACACAACCCGCCGTTGAACTGAATCGCTGAGCGCTCGGCAATGAATGTGGCCAGGTCATACCACTCGCCGGATTGATCCGGTACGCGCTTGCACCATGAGCACAAATTGATGACCCCGTACGGTCGGCTGAGGGCTGACTCCATGTTCCAGCTCGCGTCATCCTGCCCGGTTAACCGACTGAGCTCTTGTCCGCCAGCAGGGAGCTCATGAAAGACCAAGACGGCTCCCAGGACCGTCCCCCCGTCGTCAACGACGGGAGCCACCGTGCCGCGAATCGCCCGCCTAGTCCCCTGCCTGGACATCAACGTGGCATCGTCGATCGTCACCAGGCATACCTCCGCCATCGCCTGCTTGACGGGGTTGTTCACGGGCCGCAACGGCTGATCATCCGACATGCCCAGAAGCGCCATCACACTCATCCCCATCGCTTCCTCTTGAGTCCAACCAGTCCACGCTTCCGCGGCCGGATTCATATAAGTCACACGCCCCCCCTGATCCGTCGTGACGATTCCGTCACCGATACACCGCACCGTGGTGGCGATCCACCGCAGCTGCTCCCGCAGGTGCCGGTCATGCTGAGCACGATGCAGCGCCAACTCGATCGTCGTACGTAGTTCATTGGCCTGGTACGGCTTCAGCATGTACCCGGCGGGGGACGTCACCTTCGCCCGCTCCAGCGTATGATTGTCGGCATACGCGGTCAGATAGATCACCGGCACGTCTTGCCGACGCTGGATCTGTCTGGCGGTTTCGACACCGTCCATTTTCCCTTTAAGCACAATGTCCATCAGAATCAGGTCGGGATGCGTGTCGCCGGCCTTGCGTATCGCCTCCTCCCCTGAAGTTGCCGTAGCAGGAACCCGATACCCCAACCGCTGCAGGCTGAGCTGAATGTCCTTCGCCACGACAGGCTCGTCTTCCACGATCAAGATGTTTGCTGGTTCCATGGCGTTCATACCCTTTCTGAATAGTGCAATTGCTGAAAACGAATTCGCCATTCCGTACCGGCCCCGCTTCTGAGATCCGTAGTCCCATCCAGCTTCTCCGCGAGCAGACTGACCAGCTCCAGTCCCAGCGAATCGGGATTGTTCAACACGCCGTCTTTGGGAATGCCGATGCCGTCATCGCTGACACACAACGTAAAGGTTCCGTCCACATGGTCCACCAACTCGATGTGCACCGTCCCTCCCCCACGATCGATGAATGCATGCTTGAGGCAATTCGAGACCAGTTCGTCGATGATCAATCCACAGGTCAATCCGGTGTCGATATCGAATTCGACGTCATCCACATTTAAATCGAGCGTGATCAGTGAGGGATCGACCCCATAGGAGCGAAACAGATGACCGGTTAGCGTCCGAATATAGTCCCCCATTTTGATATGCGAGAGATCGTGCGACCGGTGGAGCGTCTCATGCAGCAATGCGATCGACGTGATCCGCACCTGACATTCCCGGAATAACTGATTGACCACCGGATCCTTGATGGATGCCGACTGGAGGTTTAGCAGACTGGAGATCACCTGCAGGTTATTTTTGACCCGGTGGTGAACCTCGCGCAGCAGACTCTCCTTTTCCTTCAGCATGCGCCGGAGCTGGTCTTCCATGTCTTTCCGTTCCGTCAAATCCATACACGTGCCAATGTATCCACCAAACCGGCCGTCCTCGTCGAACAACGGCACACCGGTGTCCATAATCCACCGATACTCGCCATCGTGGCGGCGTAACCGGTATTCCAACGAAAAGGGTTGTTCGGACTTAAACGCGTCCAAGTACGACTGCCGGCAACGATCCAGATCGTCGGCATGTATGCCCGTGAACCAATTGTCCCCGATCTCCTCCTGCATCGTGCGTCCGGTAAACTCCAACCATCGCTTATTGATGAACGTAATGTGGGTGTCCGGTCCGGCCATCCACACCATGACCGGCGCCGTGTCGGCCATCATCCGAAACCGCGCCTCGCTTTCACGCAGAGCGGCTTCGATGCGCTTCTTCACGGTCACATCCCGCGCGATGGCGGACGCCCCCATCACACAACCGTCGGAATCCTTGACCGGCGACATCGTCAGCGACACATCGATGCGATCACCCTTCTTTCGCCGTTGGACCATTTCGACGTTGCGCACATGCTCACCGCGTGCGATACGATCCAGCATCGTCGGCACTTCATCCAACCGATTCGGCGGACACAGCACGGAGATCGGCCGCCCGAGCACTTCTTCTGCGCTGTACCCATAGACACGTTCGGCGCCACCGTTCCAACTTTGAATCGTGCCGGTCAGCGTCATACCGATAATGGCATCGTCAGACGACTTCACGATCGCCACCAGTTCAGACACCGCTTCAGCCCGCAGGATCTCAAGCTCCTGGTTGGCGGCGGCAAGATCGGACGTACGCTCCTGCACCTGCTGCTCGATGTCCTCATTGATACGGAGCAACTCCGCCTCGTCACGCTGGCGGCGCAGACAGAGCAACGCGGTCACCCAAATCACCATTAACGCGAAGGCCCGGTTGACGGCACTGACCCAGGTCAGAGCGAAGAGCGGGCTGTGAAACAGGTCGAGGATCGTCACAAAGGACGCCGTGGCGGCGACCCAGAAGGTGATACGCGGATAGGGGATTCTGGAGGCAATGAGAACCGGGACAACGTACAAGGTCGTGATGGTCAAGCCCAAGGGCAGCCACCAGTCAATCGCCCCGATCACGGCAATCAGGGCCAGCGCCACGCCAAGAATCGAGTAGCTGCTGCGAATCATGCCCAGGAAGAAGGAGGAAGGAATTGTCATAATCATAACGACGCCCTTTCTACACGCTACCTCACTACGAGCAATCCCTATGCCTCCTGCCCTTGGAAGAACGCGCTGGTGGCTCCGCAAGGGAACGGCTGGGCACATATGACCATACGGCACAGGCGCCAAGCCTTGCCCAGGGCCGCCTCACACGAACTGAACAGAAGCACACAGCTGCGGCGCCCCCTCATGATCCCGCAACTGCCACCAGGAAGCCCCAGCCAGGAGAGTCCGCGCAGCAGGTGCCGCTGTACACCAACCCCTGCTGATTGTTCGGACTTGAACGTGGCCTCAACCGTGCACATGTCGTTGATTCCATGACTGGCCATGAGGCTAAGGCAAGGACTCGCAAACCGACGGATTTTTGGTCTGAGATGGGAAAGGCGGACGGAGGGAAACAACCCCATGCGGAAACAGGGCCTCTTGCAGAAAGGCCTCACGCAGCTATGAGGGAGAGTGAAAGAGGAGAGGGTCCGGGCGCGGCATCGCGCCGCGCTCCGGGTACCGAGGCGGCGTTACCGTTTGCGATAGAACGCGGCGATCATGTGCACGACGTATTGAAGCTGCTCGTCGCTCAACTCCGCATAGATCGGAATGGAGAGCACCTCTTCAGCTGCGCGCTCAGATTGCGGGAACGATCCTTTCGGGCACCCAAGGTCCCGATAGCAATTTTGCAAATGCAGCGGCAGTGGATAATACACTTCCGAGCCCACGCCCTGATCCTTGAGATAACTCCGCAACTCATCCCGCTTCTGCACACGAAGGGTGAATTGATTGAAGACGTGAAAGTTGTCCTGACCGACGACGGGCAACGTGACACGATCGGTCAGTTGTGCGTCAGTAAACAGCTGCCTGTACCGCGCGGCATTCCGGCGCCGGCCCTCCGCCCACTGATCCAACCGCTTCAACTTAACCAGAAGGATTGCCGCTTGCAGCGCATCCAGTCGACTATTGATCCCGATCGCCTCGTGCACGTAGCGTACGCGGCTGCCATGAACCCGTAGCATAGCGATGGATTCCGCAAGAGCCTTGTCGTTCGTGGTCACCATTCCGGCATCGCCGAATCCACCCAGATTCTTCGAGGGGAAAAAACTGAAGCAGGCCACATCGCCCAACACGCCGGCCCGTCGCCCGTTCTGCGCGGCACCGATGGCCTGACAGGCATCTTCGATCACCCCGATCTTGTGTCGTCGCGCAATCTCATTAATCGCGCCCATGTCTGCGCATTGGCCGAACAGATGCACCGGAATAATCGCCTTGGTCCGCTTGGTGATGGCCCGTTCCAACAACTGCGGGTCCATGTTGAAATCGTCGGGACGAATATCAATAAAGACCGGCTTGGCACCCAATCGAGAAATCGCCCCGGCCGTCGCAAAAAATGTGAAGGGCACCGTGATGACCTCGTCGCCAGCCTTGACGCCCAGGGCCATCAACGCCAGCAGCAACGCATCACTCCCGGATGCGACGCCCACAGCATGCGTGCTCCCGACATAGGCCGCTACCGCCTCCTCGAGTGCCACAACCCGCGGCCCCAGGATAAAGCCCTGCTCATCACAGGTCGCCTCGATCGCGGCCAGGATTTCACTGCGCATGGATTGGTACTGGGTTTTCAAATCAAGCAGCGGAATGTTCATCAGCTCCCCCGGTCCTCTCATGACAATCGATTGGGCTGCAACTTCATCATGTCTCCAGCAGGCCGCCGACTGTGCAGGAGGTACGTGTACAACGATTGATACTGTTTCACGGTTTCCTGAATCGTAAACTCTTCCGGCAACTCGTCGCTCCCGTTTCTGAGATCCGCGCGAAGCCGTGCATCGCCCAGAATCTGACAGACTCGCCCTGCAAGAGCCCGCACATCGCCGGCCGGGCAAAGCGTCCCCTGAATGCCTTCAACGATCGCCTCGGCGGCACCACCCACCCGGGTCGCCACAATCGGAACGCGGCTGGCCCTCGCTTCCAATATCGCGCAGGGCAACCCTTCCCATTGAGAAGTCAACACAAACACGTCCAGCGCCTTCAGCAAGGCAGGGACATCGCGGCGCCAGCCGAGCAAGGTGATACGCCCCTGCAGCCCCTCGGCTTCAATCATGGCCTCGATGCGAGACCGCAATTCACCGTCGCCGATGAGGATGCATTTTGCCGCAGGCATCCGCTGGCACACCAGTGCCGCCACGCGGATAAAATCTTCGGGCGATTTTTGTGGTTTCAAGCACGAGACCGTTCCCACGAGCAGATCATCTGGGCCCACGCCCAATGTGGCCCGGAGGCGATCACGCTCCGACGCCTGAATCCGCGCAGAAAACGCCGTTGGATCAATGCCGGGCCTGACCACCGAGACCTTGGAGGCCGTGAACAGCTCCCACTCGATGCCCTGACGGCGATCAGCCTGTGACACCGCGATCCAATGGGTGGTCACGCGCCCAACCATCCATTCAAGTCCGATCAAGAGTCGTTGCAGCCAAAACGGTTGGGCGGGCGTAACGCCGTACCCATGGATGGTATGCAGAATACACGGGACACCGGCCAGCCAGGCCGCAACGCGCCCTAGGATACCAGCTTTTGAACTGTGGGTGTGGACAATCTTTGGCCGGAGCCGTCGGAAGGTCGCCACAAGGTCCCAGAGAGCACGCAGATCTTGTAGCGGATGAATCTCTCGGATCATGGTGGGGATCAGCTGCACCTCAACACCCTGAAGCGCGTGCGCCTCCTCCGTCAGCAACCCGCCTGGCCCTGCGATCAACACGGGGCGGAACCGCCGGCGATCCAGGCTCGACACCACCCGCATCGCGACTTCCTGCGCCCCTCCGAGTTCCAACTTGGTAATGACGTGACAGACTACATCCATAGCATTCCCGCCATCAGGCAGCGGCCCTCACCCGTAACTGCGTTGCGACCTGCTGTCCCTGAGCGATTGCGTCCTCCATCGACGTATGCTCCCACAGTCCATACCTCCCGATCGAGGAAATGCCTCGCCGGTCCAGTTCTCCCAGGAGTTCCTTCACCGCTCGTGAACGGTATCGATCGAACAGGACATAGGCGTAATACAGATTCTTCACATCCGACATCACCAACTCATCCGTCCGCTGCAACACACCGGCCTGCTCCAATCCGCGGCGAACCCGCTCGATCAGTGCCGCCTCAGACTCGCGCTCCGTCGGCTGATGAGAAATTTCCACATACAAGGAACTACAGCCGGGTCGCCCCATGGCCGGGGAGAAGTTCATGGGAAATCCGGCTCGATAGAAGGGATACCGGTGTTCCGGGAAATAGATCCAATGTTTGTCGGAGATCTGTTCGCGCGCCACAGCCAGGTTCACATTGTAGACCGACACCCAGCGCAGCGATTGCGCCAGCTCGCGCATGGACGCCGGAAGATCGACACACCGGCGTATCAGGTCCGGCAATGGAATCGTTGAGATGAGGCGATCATACTCCTCGGTGCGTTCTCCTTGCGCACTGCGGAATACCGCACGCCGACGGCCCGTTTCAATCTCCACCAATTCGGAATCGTAGGACAGATTCTCCACCGACGGCAGGAAGGCCTGAGGCAAGACGCTGATGCCACCGCTCACCGGATATTGAAACGAGGGGTTGTACCCAAACGCCTTGTCTTTGATCCCGAGCGCACCGTTGACGACATCCTTCACGTCCGGCTTCGGCACGAGCCAGGAGACCCAGTCGGAGGTAAGCTCATCGAGAGACACCTGCCAGAGCTTCTCATTGAACGGCACCATGAAATGCTTCGCGATTCCCTCGCCGAGACTCTCGACAATCCACTGTTTGAAGGAACGCCCGTCCACCGCCGCCTTGGATGCGGGCTCCGTCAGTGTGGCGATGAACCCCAACAGGCATTCGCGCACGACCTCAGGCGGAAGACCATGGGTATTCACTTGAAACGGATATTCCGTGTAGGTGTCATGCGAGAACACGTAGGACTTACGGGCATGTCGCTGCAGTTGGCCGGGAAGCAGGCTTTCCACCAACGCCTTGATCGCCGTTTGGCGGAAATGGAGCAGATGTCCGGTATAGTCGAACGTAAACCCGTCTTTGACGTAGGAGCGGCACAGACCGCCGACTTCACGCTCCCGCTCAAGAATCTTGTAGCGCATGCCGCGCAGGTGATAGGCCGCACTCAGCCCCGCCAAACCAGCTCCGACAATCAGAATCATACTGCGCCGGTCCTTTCTGTTGAACGTGCCGAGACGGCCTGAGAGCCCACCGCGACCACACCGCTGGAAACATTCACCCGCGTTAAGGCGACGGCCGCAGCGGCCAGACCGATGACCGTCAGCCCGCTCAACCCCAGCGCAAGATCCTGCGGGACAGCCATGACCAGAAGCCCAATGCCGCCGAGCACCGCCGCGCCGAGATAACTCAACAGCACGACTTGCGTGACCGACAGGCCCCAGTGTCGCAAGCGGATGGCCATGTGGTCAGGGCTACCGAGAAAGATCGGGAGCCCGCGTAAGAACCGGATGTACATGACGAAGAGCGTGTCGAAAATCGGCATGCCCAGGATCAGCACCGGAGTGAGCAGCGACACCGCATGCCCTTCCGTGTACTTGCCGATCATGGACAGGGCTCCCAACATCAGGCCGATGAACATGGCCCCGGAATCCCCCATGTAAATCTTCGCCGGGCGCCAGTTGTAGCGAAGAAATCCCAGGAGACTGCCGATCAACGCCACAAGCATGAACGCGATGGCCTGATCACCATTGAGCACCGCCACGACGCACAGGAATGCCGCGCTGATGATCCCCACCCCAGCCGACAATCCATCCATGATGTCCAGCAGGTTGAAGGCGTTGATGATGCCGATCATCCAGAACACGGTCAGCACAATGTCGACCCAATCAGGAAGGGACGCGATCTCGATCCGTATGCCGCTCTTGATCAGCACAAACACCGCCAGGAATTGTCCCGCCAGTTTTGTCCCCGGCGACAGCACCCCGAAATCGTCAATCAGCCCCAGCATGACGATCAGCGTCCCCGACAGCACGATACCGAGGACGTCCTGCCGAAACTCGAAGGTAAACGCCAGACTGACGAGAAAGGCGAGGTAGATCGCCAAGCCCCCCAGGTAGGGAACGGGCTCCCGCTGGTGCTTGAGCCGACCGTCGGGATTGTCGACGATGCCGAACTTCAAGGCAGCCCGGCGCGCGATCGGCACCCCATACATCGCCAGCAACACGGCGACCACGAATGTCAGCATGAGCAGAATCATCGGCCCCCCGTCGAATGGGGCTGGCCCGACATCGGGCGCTGAACAGGACGCGACACGGCCTGATTCGATTCCCCCTCCCCGAACGCACGATACACATCGGCTAGCCGGGGACCCCACAGCGCCAGGGAATATCCGGATTCCACCGTCCTGCGGCCTGCCTGTCCCATGCGCATTCGCAATTCCGGCTGGCGACAGAGGGCATGTAGTCGTTCGTACCACTCGTCTTCCGTCATCGCGAGAAATCCGTTTTCTCCGTTCACGATGATGTCGCTGTTGACGCCAACGGGAGACGCCACCGCTGGGAGGCCGACGGCGAGATACTGGAGCAGCTTCAGTCCACACTTGCCTCGCGCCCATTCGGTGTCTTCCAACGGCATGACACCGATGGTGGCATCCTGAAGATCCGTCACCTCACGACTGAAATCCCAAAGCCGGAACTCGACGTCGATCCCTGCCAACTTCGGCGCATGTGAACACACCACTCGAAGCTTCACCGGATACTGGGACTGCAGCGCGCGGAGGGCAGGAGCAAGCACCGTGAGGTACGTCAGGTTGTAGGCCAACCCCATCCACACAATCGTGATCGGATCATCGGCAGAGTTGTTTGACGTAACGCCCCGACGCCCGAGCGGGGCAAACCGATCTGTATCCACGACCGTTGGCACCACCCGCACATTGGAGGAGCACTGTCTGGCATAGGCAGCGAGACGTTCATTCCCGACGATCACACCCGACGCGAGTGTTAACAGTGCGGGGATCTTCGCCTCTTGCCCGGGAGTGAGGTAAATCGCATCGTCCATTTCAACCACGACCCGCTGCCCCAGCCAGCACAGGAGGCGCTCCACCACCGGTGGTGCATACGGAAAGAGCGGCCCCTCAGTGATCACTAAGTCCTGCCGGCGAAGCATCAGCACAGCTGCCAGTCGTTTCAGGAAGCGGGCACACACATAAGGAATCTTGAGGCAGGTCTGTAGTGCGCGTGACCGGACCTCAAGGATCGAAAAATACGTGTCGCCGAACAGGGGCTTCACCCGACAGTCGATGCCTTCAACCTGAAATTGAGGCAAGAACTGAAAGACGCGATACCGGCTACTCGGGCCGACGCTCGAGCACTTTGAAAAATAGGTCACCGTCATGGCACGCGTGGCGCCTGTGGCCTCGAAGTTTCGAGCAGTTGCGCGGACAAACCCAACTAGTGAAATAGTACCGGAGTTCTGCGGCAAGGATAGGTTTTTCGATGTTTTTGCTCCTAATCACGGACGAAACAACGGCATGAAACATGACACATCTTGAGAGTGACATCTCCCCCGAAAACGACGGCAGGTTAAAACGAGACTAGACTGGCGGCTTCGGCGGTCCTCGACGAAAGGAGTGGATCGATGAAGCGTTCACGATTTTCCGAAGAGCAGATCGTCTATGCCCTCCGGCAAGCCGAGTCTGGCACCCCGATCGGCGATCTGTGCCGGCAGTATGGCATCCCTGAGCAAACCTTCTACGCCTGGAAAAAGGAGTACGCGCATCTGGGCGTGAGCGAACTCCGCCGGCTGCGGCAGGTGGAAGAAGAGAACAGCCGGTTGAAACGGCTCGTGGCCGATCTCTCGCTCGACAAACACATGCTGTCGGAGGCCCTGCGAAAAAAGTCTAAGGCCCGCCCGCCGACTGGAACTGGCCCACTGGTTCCGGGACACCTTCTCGGTGAGTTGTGCGCGGGCCTGTCGGTTGGCGCAGTTTGGTCGCGCCTTGTGGT
>WBZQ01000283.1_pt1 | contig 44524 bp, 40 predicted proteins | sample 5204251 | NCBI WGS metagenome assembly WBZQ01 (sample SAMN12412402, study PRJNA552823) | activated sludge metagenome | isolation source: activated sludge from nitrification reactor of wastewater treatment plant... | place: USA: Virginia | collected 2017-09 | reverse complement strand
GGTAGGTCCTCTTCACGATCTCTTCTTCTGTCGCTGTGTCACGGGCCTGCTCGGCGGAGCCGAGGCGCGACCGCGGAGGTTACCAGGCACCGTCAGCCCAAGCGAGGGGCGCACGCTTGGGCGCCCACGCGGACCGTGCGAAGGCCTACCTCGGCACGGCGTGGAGGCCATTGCTTCCACATCTGTGGACACCCCTGTGGATAACCGTTTCTCTCCTGCAAATCATGGTGTTCTTTGGTCACGAACCCGTGAACAACTGGTCGCAGTCGCGTGAAATTCCCGCACCCTCGGCACTTTCCTCTCCACACCCCCGGCGGGGCCTTACGACCCGTCACGGGGGTTGGTAGGTTGGCCCCCCTTCACCCCATGAACCCCACCCCGACAGTCATCGCACACCCCAACGCATCGGCCGTCGCAACCCGGCGCGTAACCCGCAGCGCCCGGTTCGCACGCTACGCGTCCGCCGCCGAACCCCCGCTTGTCGAGGAGATCTCGGCGCATGAGACGGAGCTGGTCGACGCACTGTTCGTCAAGGTTGCGGCCCACTGCAGCGTGCCCGCCATCGCCGCACGCGAGATCATCGAGAACCTCGCGCACGCCGACTTCGTGGGTGCCTGCGTCTCGGTACTCGACGGCGGGGCGACGCTGCGGGTGTCGGACTGCGGTCCCGGCATCGACGACAAACACCGGGCCAAGGAGCCCGGGTACACCACCGCGTCGCCACGCCTGCTGACCCTGGTGCGCGGCGTCGGCTCCGGATTCCCGGTTTCCATGGCGGCGATGAGCGCGATCGGCGGCGATCTCGATCTGGACGACAACCTGGATGGTGGCACGGTCGTCACGCTCCGTGTCCCCGCGCCCGAGTCCGCCGGCCCCGAGGGCATCGAGCTCTCAGAGAGCGCCCGCCGGCTCCTGGCGGTGCTCGTAGAGGTCGGTCCGGCCACCCCCGACGGCCTCGCCGACGAGCTCGACATCTCCCTCTGCGCGTGTGCGCGCGAACTCGTCACGCTCGAACACCGCGGCCTGGTGGTGCACGAAGCCGACGGGCGCCGCAGCCTCACCGGTGACGGCACGGCGCTGCTCACCACACTGTTTTGATGACCGAGAACCCCGATCACGCCGCTCCGGCGGAGCACCTCCATGCGGTCTGGCGCCAGGTCCTCAATCACCTCAGCGCCACCCTGAACTCGGCGACGTTCGAGCTCGTGTTCTCCAATACGCACGCGATCAGCCTCGACGGGGCCCGCATCGTGCTGGCCGCACCGACCGAGTTCTCGCGCAGCTGGATCGTGCAGCGGTTCCAGGCGGTGTTGAAGGACGCCCTGTTCGAGGTGCTCGGCACCGACATCGCCGTCGACGTGCGGCTCGATCCCGGCGCCGACACGGAGCCCGACGTGCGCGGTCCGCTGCAGCCCCCGCCCATCTCCGCCGGGTCCCCGGCCCCCACGGTCACCGTCGGCGACGCCGGCACCGAGGCCGACGACGAGGCCGACCCCCTGCCCAGCCGTCCGCCGCGCACGACGCCGGGTCGCGCCCACGGACGCCTGCAGGACCGCTTCACCTTCGAGACGTTCGTGACCGGGCCGTCGAACCGCTTCGCCCATGCCGCCGCCATGGCGGTCGCCGAGCAACCGGCCCAGGCCTACAACCCGTTCTTCCTCTACGGGGGCGTCGGACTCGGCAAGACCCACCTGCTGCACGCCATCGGCCACTTCGTGGTGCGCAACCACGCCGGCCTCACCATCCGCTACGTCTCGGTGGAGACGTTCACCAACGACTTCATCACCGCACTGGGCGAGGGCGGCACGAAGGCGTTCAAGGAGCGCTACCGCGGTGTCGACGTGCTGCTGATCGACGACATCCAGCTCCTGGAGGGCAAGGACCAGACCCAGGAAGAGTTCTTCCACACGTTCAACGACCTGCACGAGTCCGGCAGCCAGATCGTCATCTCCTCCGACCGGCCGCCCAAGGCGATTGCCACGCTGGAGGCCAGGCTGCGTTCCCGGTTCGAGATGGGCCTGATCACCGACATCACGCCGCCGGACCTCGAGACCCGGATCGCCATCCTGCGCAAGAAGGTGCAGGCGTCGGGATACACGATCGACGATCCCGAGGTGCTCACGTATGTCGCCTCGCGCCTGCAGGACAATGTGCGCGAGCTGGAGGGGGCGCTTATCCGCGTCGTCGCCCAGGGCTCCCACGCCAAGCAGCCGATCACGGTGGACCTGGCCCGCGAGGTGCTGCAGGCCTACTTCCCTGGCGGCGACGCGATCATCACGGTGGAGGCCATCCAGGAGGAGGTCTGCCGCCATTACGGGCTCTCCATCGCCGAACTGGTGGGTGACAAGCGCGACAAGCGGGTCGTGGTGCCCCGCCAGGTGGCCATGTACCTCTCGCGGGAGCTTACGCAGAGCTCTTTGCCCGCGCTCGGACGCGCATTCGGCGGCCGTGACCACACCACGGTGATGTACGCCGTGAACAAGGTCGGCAAGCAGATGAGCGACGAGGGCGAGATCTTCGCCGCAGTGCAGACACTCACCCACAAGCTCAAGAACTCGATCTGAGCTTCGTCGCGGGCCCCCCGGCCGGGGGGCTGCCGCGCGACATGCGGTCCCCGACTCCGGGGGCAACCTCCCGCCGCCCGGGCCCGTCGCGCAGCGCCGTTTACCCACATCGCAGACGGCGCCCGCAGACGCGGTTCTCCCCAGATCGGCGACTTGTGACCGCCCGCTCACCGGCTCTCAACATGCGCCGTCGAGCAAAACCCCGCATCGTGCAGGCCACCTCACCGATCCCACACGCTCCACAGGCACTACTACGACGATCGCCACCAACAGATTTCTTTTGTTTCTTTTCAACCTCGCCGGCTCGCCTGGCCGCCCGGATCAGATCGCCCACATTCCCCAAAACGCGGGGAAATCAACCCGGTGACGCCCGGCGCAACCGGTAGGGTTCACCGCACGATGAGACTGACTTGTTCGAGAGATGAGCTGGCAGCCAAGCTCGCCCTCGCCAGTCGGGCAGCCTCGACGAAGAGCACCATTCCGGTGCTCGGACAGGTGCGCCTGACCGCCGGCGACGGGACCGTTGAGCTCGCGGCCACCGACATGGAGTTGTCGCTGCGCGTGCCGGTGGAGGCCGTCGTCTCCGATGGCGGAGCCGTGGTCGTGCCGCGCCTTGCAACCGACATCGTGCGTACGCTCGCCGACGGCCAGGTCGAGCTCGAACACCGCGCCAACGAGGGCGTCGTTTCGCTCAGCGGCGGCCACTCGGCGTTCACGCTCAACTGTCTGCAGTCGTCCGAGTTCCCGGAGCTGCCCGCCGACGACGGCGAGGGCATCACCATTCCTGTCGCGCCCTTCGTTGCGACGGCCGAACGCGTCGCCCGCGCCGCATCGCGTGACGACACCCGTCCCGTGCTGACGGGTGTGCTCGTGCGCATCGGTCCCGACGGCATCACCATGGTGGCGACCGACAGCTATCGCCTCGCGGTGATGCAGACGCCGTTGGACGACGCGCCCAGCGAAACACGCGAGGCGATCATCCCGGCACGGGCGCTGCAGGAGATGAACCGCCTTGCCGCAGCGATGAAGGCCGAGACCTTCGAGCTGGTGCTCGGCGAAGCCCAGGCGGCGTTCCGCATCGGCGGTGCCCGGCTCACGAGCCGCCTCATCGACGGACAGTTTCCGGACTACCGCCAGCTGATCCCCGATCGCTTCGAGCACGAGGTCAGCTTCGACCGCGGAGAGCTCGCGGCCGTGCTGTCCCGCATCGGCGTGCTGGCGCAGCGCAGCGCTCCGATCCGCCTGGCTTTCGATCAGGGCCAGGTCACCGTGTCGGCGGTCAGCGAACAGCTGGGCGAGGGGCACGAGGCGCTGCCGGTCTCGTTCAACGGCGACCAACTGGAGATCGGCTTCAACTCCGAGTTCCTGCGTGACGGCGTGGAGAACATCACCGGCGACGAGGTGAAGCTCGGCCTCATCAGCCCGCTCCGACCGGGGCTTCTGCAGGGGGGCGACGACGGGTACCGCTACCTCCTCATGCCCATCCGGCTCAACGTCTGAGACCCTCCGGCGTGCCTGGGCGGTGCGGCGGCTGGAGATCGCCGACCTCCGCTGCTGGCATCGGCTCACCCTGGAGCTCGATCCCGGGTTGATCGTGGTGAGCGGGCCCAACGGCGCGGGCAAGACGTCGCTGGTGGAGGGTGTGTGCTTCGGCCTGCTTGGCGTTTCGGCGCGCACGACACGCGAAGCCGAAGCGGTCCGCAACGGAGCGCAGGCGCTGCACGTGACCATGCACGTCGACGGCCCGAGCGGTCGGCAGGTGCGTGAGGTCGGGTTCCAGCCTGGGGTGGGACGCCGTCTTCGGCTGGACGAGGTTCCCAGCCGAGCGCTGGGACCGTGGCGCGCCGCGGGGTCGATCCTCGTCTTCCTGCCCGAGGAGATGCGGGTGGTCAAGGGGCCGCCTGCCGCGCGCCGGCGGGCCATCGATCGACTGCTCGAGGGCATCGACCCCGACTTCGCCGAGACCGCCGCCGCGTACACCGCCGCCGTCGCCCAGCGCAACGCGATGCTCAAGCGCATCCGTGCCGGAGCCGCGGGCATCGCCGGCCTTGCCCCATGGGACCACGCGGTGGCCGATCACGGCGCGGCCGTCGCAGCGTCCCGCGCGGGTATCATCAGCGAACTGCAGCCCCGGTTCGCCCACTGGCTGACCGAGCTCGGCGGTGGGAGCGGCGGATCGCTTGCATGGGAGCCGTCGCCGGCGGCGCTGGGCGGCGTGGCCCACGCCGACTACCACAGCGCGCTCGCCGAACGGCTCGCCGCCACCCGGGAGCGGGACCTCCAGGCGGCCCAGACCCTCTCCGGCCCGCATCGCGACGACGTCTGGATCGGAGTCGGCGAGCAGGACCTCCGCCGCACCGGCAGCCAGGGCGAGCAGCGCACCGCGGTGCTGGCCCTGCTGCTCGCCAGTCGGGACTTGCTGTCGCAGCGGGCGAGCACACCGATCCTGCTGCTGGACGACGTGCTGAGCGAGCTCGACCCGTCACGTCGTCGCCGTCTGCTGGATGCCCTCAGCGACGGTGGCCAGTCGTGGATCACCTCGGCCGATCCCGACGCCGCCGATCTCGCCGCCGCATCGGGTGCGGCGCACTACCTGCGCGTGGAGAACGGCCGTGTCACGGCGTCGGCGTAGGTGGCGGCGCGATCCGATCGCCCTGTCCGGTGAGGTGGGGCGCTACCGGCGCGCGTCGGGGGTCGGCGACGAGGTGGCTGCCCTGGCTCGCGCCTGGGCTGAGCTGGTGGGGCCTCAGGCCGCGGCGCAGTCGGTGGTGGTGCGACGCAGCCGGGCGGGCGTGGTGACGATCGCATGTGCCGGCTCGCCATGGGCGCAGCAACTCGATTCGCTGCGCGACGGCTGGACCGATTCGCTGGCTGCCGCCTGCCCCGATATCCCCGTCACCGGAGTGCGCTTCGTCGTCGCCGACCACGTGCTCACGCCGCCCGACGTCCTGCCTGCGCCGCGGCGGGAGGTCCATCCCACGGCGACGGAACTCGCGGCCGCGGCCGACCGCACGCCGCCGATGGACGACGAGGCCCTACGGGAATTGCTTGTGCGCGCGCAAGCTGGCCAGATGGCGGTGGCCCGAGAAAGAAAACGCCTGCAAAGAGCGGAAAAACTGGGGCCCTCCGACCGGCCGGGTTGATACATTGGTCTGACACGAACCCGCTAGGAGACCGTGTCCGAACCAACTTCCGCAGCAACCACCTCCACGAGCTACGACGCCCAGGACATCACCGTCCTCGAGGGGCTGGAGGCGGTCCGCAAGCGCCCCGGCATGTACATCGGGGACACGACCCAACGCGGACTGCACCACCTGGTCTACGAGATCGTCGACAACAGCGTCGACGAGGCGATGGCGGGGTATTGCGACCTCATCACAGTCACCCTTCATCCCGACGGATCCTGCACCGTCCGTGACAACGGCCGTGGCATCCCCGTGGCCGAGATGGCCAGTCAGGATGGCAAGAGCGCGCTCGAAGTGGTGCTCACCGTGCTGCACGCCGGCGGCAAGTTCGGCGGCGAGGGCTACAAGGTCTCCGGCGGCCTGCACGGGGTGGGCGTGTCGGTGGTCAACGCGCTCTCGGAGACGCTGACCGCCGAGGTCTGGCGCGACGGCTACGTCTGGCGGCAGGCCTATGCCGCGGGCGGGCAGGCCCAGGGGGCGATCGAGCGGTGCGAGGCCACCGACGAGACCGGCACCATCATCTCGTTCATGCCCGACGGCGACATCTTCCCGGAACCCGAGTTCGACTACGACATCCTCGCCAAGCGCTTCCGCGACACCGCCTTCCTCACCAAGGGTCTCACGATCGCGCTCATCGACGAACGCGGCGAGCCCAAGGAGGAGAGGTTCCACGCCGAGGGCGGCATCGTCGACTTCGTGCGCTTCCTCAACGAGCGGGGCCGCGAGCCGCTGCAGAAGGACGTCGTGTACTTCGAGGAGGAAGGGCCGGAGGGCAGCCTCGAGATCGCCATGCAGTGGACCGCCGGCTTCACCGAGGCCGTGCACAGCTACGCGAACAACATCAACACGCACGAGGGCGGCACCCACCTCTCCGGCTTTCGCACCGCACTCACCGGCACCCTCAACGCCTACGCGCGCGAGAAGGGCCTGCTGAAGGAGAAGGAGGAGAACCTCGACGGCGCCGACACCCGGGAGGGCCTCACCGCCATCATCGCCGTGAAGCTGCGCGAGCCGCAGTTCGAGGGCCAGACCAAGACGAAGCTCGGCAACTCGGAGATCCAGGGGTTCACCACACGCGTGGTGAACGAGCGCTTCAAGGAGTACCTCGAGGAGCACCCCACCGAGGCACGCGCCATCGCGAACAAGGCCATCTCGGCCGCCCAGGCCCGCATGGCCGCTCGCAAGGCCCGCGATCTGGCCCGGCGCAAGGGCGCACTCGACACGGCGCTGCCCGGCAAGCTGCACGACTGCTCGGACCGCGACCCGGCCAACACCGAGCTCTTCCTCGTGGAGGGCGACTCCGCCGGCGGCTCCGCGGTGCGCGCTCGCCAGGCGAGCTTCCAGGCCATCCTGCCGCTGCGCGGCAAGATCATCAACGTCGAGAAGGCCCGCTTCGACAAGGTGCTGTCCAACACCGAGATCCAGGCCATGATCGGCGCGATGGGCACGGGGATCGGCGAGGAGTTCAACCTCGCCAAGGCCCGCTATCACAAGCTCATCCTCATGACCGACGCCGACGTCGACGGCGCCCATATCCGCACGCTCATCCTCACCTTCCTGTTCCGGCATATGCCGGAGCTCATCGAGGCCGGGTTCGTCTACATCGCCTGTCCGCCGCTCTACAAGGTCAAGCAGGGCAACCAGGAGCAGTACCTCGAGAAGGAGAACGACCTCGAGGAGTGGCTGCTCGACCGCAACGTGGGCTCCATCCAGATTCACGGCACCGGGCCGGGCGGGCCGGTCACGCTCACCAAGACCAAGTTCCAGCGCTTCCAGCGCCAGCTGCGCGAGCACGACGGCTGGGCCTCGGCCCTGCGTGGCCACTACGGCCACTCGCTCATCGACTTCCTCCAGACCTCCGGCTTGGTGGACCTGGAGCCGGCCAGCTTCGACGAGCTCGCCACGGCGGTCGGCAAGGCGGTCACATCCACCTCCGCGATGTCGGTGGTCTCCACCGACGACGCGAACCAGATCGTGAACGCCAAGTCGGTGCAGTCGCGCACCGGTGAGGCCAGCACCGCGGCAATCCCCTTCGCCATCTTCGCGACCCGCGAGCTGACCAAGCTGCGCGACACCCGCACGGTGCTGCATGAGCAGGTCGGCCACGGTCCCTTCGTCGTGCGCCGCGGCGCGCGCAGCCGCGAGGTGGCCACGTTCGACCAGCTGCGCACCGCGATCATGGGCCTGTGTGCCGAGGGCATCGTGCTGAACCGGTTCAAAGGCCTGGGCGAGATGGACTTCGAGCAGCTGTGGGAGACCACGATGGACCCGGAGAACCGGGTGCTGCAGAAGGTCGACATCGACGATGCCGCGGCGGCCGACGAGCTGTTCGCGGTCCTGATGGGCGACCAGGTCGAGCCGCGCCGCGCGTTCATCGAGCACAACGCGCAGAAGGTGAAGAACCTCGATGTGTGAGCGGGAGTACCCGTCCCGGACGTTCCCGCCCGAGGGGCGCGGACCTGGCGGTCCCCGGGCAACTCGTGAGGGCGGCCGCTAGTGGCCATCGATCGACACGGACGCATCGAGCCCAGGGACCTGGGCGTCGAGATGAGCACGTCGTACCTCGATTACGCCATGAGCGTGATCGTGGGTCGCGCGCTGCCGGACGTGCGCGACGGCCTGAAGCCGGTGCACCGCCGCATCCTGTACGCCATGAACGAGCAGGGCCTGCGGCCCGATCGCTCGCACGTGAAGTGCGCGAACGTCGTCGGCGAGGTGATGGGTAAGTTCCACCCGCACGGCGACAGCGCCATCTACGACGCACTGTGCCGCCTGGCGCAGGACTTCAGCACGCGCTATCCGCTCATCGACGGTCAGGGGAACTTCGGCTCGAACGACTTCCCGGCCGCCGCCATGCGCTACACCGAGGCGAAGCTCACGCGCCTCGCGATGGAGCTGCTGGCCGACATCGACGAGGACACGGTCGACTTCTCGCCGACCTACGACGACAAGCATCAGGAGCCGCGGGTGCTGCCGGCGCGCTTCCCTGCGCTGCTCGTCAACGGCTCGGCGGGCATCGCCGTGGGCGTGGCCACCAACATTCCGCCGCACAACCTGCGCGAGATCGTCGACGCCACCGTCGCGATGATCGACGACCCGGGCGTGACGGTCGATGAGCTCATGACCCATGTGCACGGGCCGGATTTCCCCACGGGCGGGTTCATCGTGGGCCGCGGCGGTATCGCCGACGCCTACCGCACCGGCCGCGGCCGGGTGGTGCAGCGCGCCCGCGCCCACAACGAGCCGCTCAAGCACGGCAGGAACGCCATCGTGTTCACCGAGCTGCCCTACCAGGTGGGCACGGCCGAGTTCGTCAAGAAGATCGCGGAGCTGGCCAAGGACAAGGTGATCCCCGAGATCTCAGGTCCGGATGACGTGCGCGACGAGAGCGGCCGCGACGGCATGCGCGTGGTGGTGGAGCTCCGGCGCGACGCCGTGCCGAAGGTGGCGCTGAACAAGCTCTACAAGCACACCCAGGCGCAGGTGACGTTCGGCGTCAATGCGGTCGCTTTGGTGGACGGCACCCCCAAGGTGCTCGGGCTGTGGGATTTCATCCGCCACTACCTGGACCACCAGAAGGAGGTCATCACCCGCCGGTCGCGCTTCCGCCTCAACCGGGCCGAACAGCGCGCCCACATCCTCGAGGGCCTGCTCATCGCGCTCGACAACCTCGACGCGGTGATCGCCCTCATCCGTGGGTCGGCCGACCCGGACGAGGCCCGCGAGGGCCTGATGAACCAGTTCAGCCTGACCGAGGTGCAGGCCCGCGCCATCCTCGACCTACGTCTGCAGCGGCTCACGCAGCTCGAGTCGCACAAGGTGCAGGAGGAGCACGCCGAGCTGCTCGCGACCATCGGCGAGCTGCGCGCCATCCTGGGCGACGAGCAGAAGGTCTACGGGCTCATCCGTGACGACCTGCTGGAGATCAAGGCCAAGTACGGCGACGACCGGCGCACCGAGATCGTGCCGGCCGAGGGCGAGATCGACATCGAGGACCTCATCGCCGAGGAGGAGATGGTCATCTCCATCACCTCCGGCGGCTACATCAAGCGTCTGCCGGTCACCACTTACCGCGCTCAGCGGCGCGGCGGCAAGGGGCTGCGCGGCGCCAAGGTGAAGGACGAGGACTTCGTCGACCACCTGTTCATCGCCTCCACCCACGATTGGCTGCTGTTCTTCACCAACCAGGGACGCGTGTATCGCCAGAAGGTGCACGAGCTGCCACAGGCCGCCCGCGATGCGCGTGGCCGCCACATCGCCAACGTCCTGGCATTGAAGCCTGACGAGGAGGTCCGCCAGGTCTTCAACACGCGTGACTACGGCGAGGGCAAGTATCTGATGCTCGCCACCCGCGACGGCATGGTGAAGAAGAGCGAGTTCACCAACTACGACACCATCCTGAAGGAGGCCGGCATCATCGCGATCCGCCTCAACGAGGGTGACGAGCTCATCGGGGCGGCGCTCACCGACGGCGACGACGACGTGCTGATCGTCTCGGCACGCGGTCAGGCGGCGCGATTCCACGAGGGCCAGGCACGGCCGATGGGTCGCGACACGATGGGCGTGAAGGCCATGACCCTCAAGCCGGGCGATCGTGTGCTCGCGCTGTGTGTCGCGCGCGATGACGAGGACCTGCTGGTCGTCACCGGCAACGGGTACGGCAAGCGCACCCCGATCGTCGACTACCCGCGCAAGGGTCGCCCCACCCAGGGCGTGCGCACGATCAAGGTGTCGGACAGGAAGGGCGAGCTCATCACCGCCCGACCGGTGCGCGAGGGCCAGGAGCTGTTGCTCATCTCCATGCTCGGCCAGGTCATCCGCATCGCGGTGGACTCGATCCGCCAGATGGGCCGCTCCACCGAGGGCGTGCGCTTGATGGTGATGAACGACGAGGACAGTGTTGCGGGCATCGCCCCCGTGGAGGAGGGGTCCGACGAGGGTCTGGAGGACGGCGAGAACGGTGACGCTCCGAATGGCGATGGCGATGGCGATGGCGCCGTGCCGACCGATGCCGACGGCGCCGAGATCGAGGCGCGCGGGGGAGTCCCCGACCCCAACGAGTTGCAGCCCGAGGCTCCGAACGAGAACCCGGACGCCGCCTGGTAGTTCCGTGGCGGGCTGACGTGTTCAGCCCGTCGGGCGTCGCCAGCGGTTGAGGGCGACGCCGGCCCAGATCACCTCGACCACCCCGAACGGCCACGCGCCGGCCAGGAAGCCGTAGGCGCTCGCCGCCAGGCAGCTCGCGGCGAAGGCGAGGATGAAGCCCCGGCCGCGGTGTTCGAGGGCGTAGGTCACGACCATCGCGGTGACCGCGCCGACTCCGTACAGCGTCAGGATCGTGTGCGGATGCCGATCAGCAGCCGCGAGGCGACCTCGGGGATCGTGTACGCGGCCATGGCGACACTGTACGGCTTCAACTCGCCGCCAAGGTCAAGGCCATGGCGTTCCATCCTGCGCGGCTGGGCGGCGATGAAAGCAGCGGTGCCAGGCACGAATGTTTTCAGCGACACAGGGATGAAGCGCTTTTGTCACAGGAGGACGCTGTTTGGCGGTGCCGGCGGGCGTTGAAAGAATTGGTGCCAGGCACGAATGTTTTCAGCGACACGGGGACGAAGCGCTTTTGTCACATCCAGATGCGCTTCGGTCGGGGCTCTCCACTCCGTACAATCCGCGTATGAACCTGTTCCTCCGCTTGGCCTGGGTCCTTCGTCGGTATGCACGCCGCACCGGTGTGGCGCTGCTCGTCGCACTGCTGGCGTCCGGGGCCCCTGACGCCGCCCTCGCGGCCGCCGGTGGTGGCACCGGGGGCTTCGGGGGTGGGGGTGGCGGCGGCGGTGGCTTTGGTGGTGGGGGTGGTGGCGGCGGGTTCGGTGGCGGTGGCGGCGGTTGCTGTGTGGCCTATGGGCCGATGAACGGAACCGCGGTACTCGTCATCTTCCTGCTCATCGGCGGCTTCTTCCTCGCCGTGTGGATCATGGGCATGCTGGCGGCCCGGGCTCAGCGCAAGCTGCTCACCTGGAGTCGGCAATACGCCAAGTGGCGCGACGACTCTACGCGCGGTGCGCGCAAGCAGCGCGCGAAGGAGATCAGCCGCGTGGCTCCCGTGGCCGCGGAGGACGACCGCTACTTCGCCGCCAGCGAGGTCGACGCTGCGGCAGATCGGCTGTTCCGCGACATCCAGCTGGCCTGGGACGCCGGCGACATCCCGCGCCTCAAGCAACTCGTCGAGGGCGACCTCATGGTGGAGTGGGAGCGGCGGCTCATCGACTTCGACCGCAAGGGCTGGCACAACAGCGTCCGCGTTCGCGATCTGCGCACCGAGTACGTCGGTATCAACAACGCCGCCGACGATGCGCGCGACCGCGTGGTGGTGCGCATGTCGGCCTTCATGGACGACTACGTGCAGGACGGCTTCGGGCGCATCATCAACCACAACGGCAACCCGTCCACCGAGGCGTACCTGCGTGAGTACTGGACGCTCGTGTTCAACGGCGCCGACGGCTGGCGGCTCCTGTCGATCGAGCAGGACCCGGAGGGCGAGCACAACCTCCACGACCCGCTCATCCCGCTGCCGGACGAGGACGTCGGCCGCATCCACGACGAGGCCACCGTGGAGGAGGGCGTGCGCGACGCCGCTCCGGCCGGCACCAAGCTGGGCGAGCTGATCGACATCGACTTCGACCAGAACGCGATGCTGCAGGCCAAGGATCTTTCGCTGGTGGACGGTCGCGTCGACCCGGACGTCATCACGGTCTCGGTGCGTCGCACGATCTCGGCGTGGGCCGACGCCGTGGACGGCAGGGACGACGACCTGCTGAAGCTCGCACCAGAGCTGGTGGTGGAGCAGCTGCTGCGCCCCCAGGGTCCCAAGACGCGCTTGGTGGTGCGCGGCCCGAAGGTGCAGCGCGCGACCGTGGTGAAGATCGTGCCCGAGGACCCGATCCGCGTGGTGGTCGACGCCCGCATCCGTGGCGTGCGCTATGTCGAAGACCGCGACACGGTCACCGTGGTGTCAGGCGACAACCTCGACGAGGCCACGTTCACCGAGCGCTTCGTGCTGCAGCTGTCCGGGGACGACCCCCAGGTGCCGTGGCGGCTCATGGCCGTGGGCGAGCTGCCGGCGGTGGCCGCCTAGCGATTCGTCGTGCGCCTGGTCGCTCGAGGGGGCCGGTCCTCATTGCGTGCGCGTCCTGCCGAGCGCGATCGCGGGAACAGGGAACGTCGGTACTGGGACGGTACGACGTCGCGACCCAGGTGCGGCGTGGCCCCGTGTGGTCCACCTCGCGGCACAACGACGTGATGCGGGCCGGTTCGCCGGACGGAACGCGCGACGTTCCCCGCTGCCGTTACTCGTAGACGACGACGTCCGGCTGCGGCACGAGGTTCAGCACGTCGCCCGGCGACATCAGCTCGGTGCCGTTGCGCGTGTCCTCTTCGTAGAAGAGCTTGAAGCCCATCGGGAAGACCTTGCCGCGCGACGGGCTGACCATCGTGTTGTAGGTGGCGAGCTTTGCGTCGGCGCTGCCGTAGCCGTCGACGTTGAGCACGGTGGCCACGCCGGGCCGGTCGACGATCGTCGACTGGTTGCGCAGCTGGAAGTCCTTGAACTCATGCACGATCAGGAGCTTTTGGGGAAGCTTGTTGGCGTCGATGATCTGCTGCATGTAGTTGGAGATCTCGTTGATGTCGGCCGGCTTGATGCTGCCGATGCGACTCACACCGGGCACCTCGCCCTTCGGCACGCTCCACTCGGGATCGAGCGCCAGGGACACGTCGGGCATCTCCAGCCACTTGCGCAGGTGCTTCACCTCGTCCATCCACGGCGACTGGCCCGGCTGGATGTCGAGGATGAGGATGGCGCCGCGGTCGCGCGCCGCATCGAGATAGGTCTGGATCTGCTCGTCCGAGTAGCGCTGGCTCCACCGTCCCGACGCCATCGGCTCACGCTTGGCGATGGTCGCGATGAGCTCCAGGGCGGGTAGCACGGGCCGCGCCGTCGATTGGTAGTACGGCACCATGTTGGTCATGAGGCGCTCGGTCGCCTCACCGGGCGTACCCACGCCGAGGTCGCCGAGCTTCGGGCCGCCGCTCGGCGCGCCGAAGGTGGCGACAACCCGATACTTGGGCAGGATCTCGGTGCCGACGCCGGGCGCGATCTCGCTGCCCGGCGGCGGCTGGCTTGTGCCGACGCTCTTCTTTTCCGGTCCGAAGAGGTTCGTGGTGCTGGCGGCGATCAGCCCGCCGATGCCGAGCAGCACGGCGAGGGCGCCGACTCGACGGCGCCGAATCTGGCGTCTCCGAGCGCGCCTGCGCTCGACTCGTTCATCGCGTTGGAATTCCACGGGCCAGGGATCATTCCATGCGCCCAGGGATTTGCCAACTGTCATCCCAGGGTCGAGTCTTAACCTCGACTTGAGGTTTAGGAAGCGCGCTTGCGGCGGCTCCGAACCGGCTCTGTGGCTTGCGATGTATTCGCCGCGTCGGCCGCGGACTCCTCCCCGTCCCCTTCCACCTTTCGCAACTTCGCCTCGTCGATCGACAGCTGGTCCTTCTTGGTGGAGCGCTTGCGCGCGGCCGGCTTGGCCTCCTCGCCGGCAGTCGCGGCCGCTGGCGCGCCGCCGCCGGCGGCAAGGCTCGCCTTCAGTGCGGCCATCAGATCCACCACGGGCGCCGGCTCGGCCACCTGATCGGGAATCACCGGCGCCTGGCCGTCGGCCTTGGCCTCCAGGAACTCCAGCAGCGCCCGGCGCGTCTCGTTGCGGTACCTCGAGGCGTCGAACTCATGCGTCAGCGCGTCGATCAGCTGGTCGGCCATCGCCAGCTCCTCGTCTTTCACGTCGATGCTTTGTAGCCGCTCGGCGATCTCGCGCTGCTCGCCGATGCGGATGTCCTCGGGGTAGTAGAGCGTCTCGATCACGAGCGCGCCGTCCATGGCCCGCATCAGCACCAGGTGCTCCTTGGTGGAGAGCACGAACTTGCCGATGGCTGCGCGTCCCGAGCGCTCCATCGCGCGAAGGAGCAGCGCGTAGGGGCGCTCGGCGCGCTCCTGCGGCTCCACCCAGTAGGTGCGCTCGAAGTACACCGGGTCGACGTCGTCGATGTCGACGAACTCGAGGATCTCGATCGTCTTCTCTTGCTTGGCCGAGAAGCGCTCCAGCTCGTCGTCCTCGATGGTGACGAAGCGGCCCTTGCTGATCTCGTACCCCTTGACCAGGTCGTCCAGGGATTCGATCTCGACGTCGCGCACCGGGTCCCAACGCTTCTGCTTCACCGGCACCATCGATTCGCGCGAGAGATTGCGGAAGCTGATCTCCTTGCGCTGCTGTGCGTTGCCGATCGCGACGGGGATCGTCACGAGGCCGAAGCTGACAAAGCCCTTCCAGATCGCACGCACGGCGCGCTCCCTCTCGGTGCGGGGGGACGGTTGCCCGCTCACCTTACCGCGTGTCAACGGAAATACCTGCACAGCGGCACTTCACGCAACGGCCGCTGCGGCGCTGCAATGTCAGGCGTCTGCGAGGATCAGATCCGCCGCCCGCTCGGCCACCATCATCACCGGCGCGTGGATGTTGCCGGAGGTGATCGACGGCATCACGGAGGCGTCCGCCACCCGCAGCCCGTCGATGCCCCGGACGCGCAGGCTCGTGTCCACCACGGCCTCCTCGTCGTCACCCATCCGGCAGGTTCCGCAGGGGTGGTAGAGCGTCTGCCCCGTCGACCGGGCCCAGTGCAGGAGGGCCTCGTCGCTCTCGGCCCCCGGACCGGGATTCATCTCGCGCACCACCAGGTCGGCCAGCGCCGGGCGCGCCACCAGCTGTCGCACCCGTCGCATCGTGGCCACCACGCAGCGCTGATCCTCGCCGGCACTGAGGAAGCCGGGACGGATCGCGGGTGGGTGCATCGGGTCGGCACTCGTGCTGTGGATGTTGCCCCGCGATTCCGGGCGCTGTTGGATGATGCCGACGGTCATGCCCGGTTGGCGATCGAGCACGCGCTTGGCGGCGTTCTCATAGCTCGCGTGCATGAACAGCAGCTGCGCATCGGGGCGCTCGCTGCCGGGACGGGTCGCCACGAAGCCGTGACACAGCGCCGGCCCCAACGTGAGGATGCCGGTCCGGCGCAGCAGGTACTGCGCGGCGGCGGCGATCAGGCGCGGCCCACGCGTGCTCTCGTTGAGGGTTCGCACGCCGTGCAGGCGCCAGTTCATGCGCAGCGCGTAGTGATCGGCATAGTTCTCGCCCACCCCGGTCAGGGCGCTGCGCACGGGGACGCCGATCCGGCCGAGCACCTCCGGACGCCCGATGCCCGACAGCTCCAAGAGCTGCGGCGAACGGATGGCGCCCACGGCCACGATCACCTCGCGGCGTGCGCGCACCTGGTGCTCGCTGCCGTCGCTGCGCAGCTGCGCCCCGGTGCAGCGCCGACCGTCGAACATGAGGCCGAGCGCGTAGGTGTGGGTGAGCACCGTGAGGTTCGGCCGGCTCCGGGCCGCCGCCAGATAGGCGTCGTACGGGCTCCACCGCCTGCCGGCACGCTGGTTGACCTGGTAGTAGCCGAAGCCGGATTGTTCGAGGTTGTAGTCGTCCACCAGGCGTCCGCCGTCCTGCTGGGCCGCGGTGAGAAAGGCGTTGGCTGCCGGAAAGCGCTCCTTGACCTGAGTCACGTGTACGGGGCCGTTGTGGCCCCGGCCCGCTCCGCCGCCTGCGTAGGTCTCGACGCGACGGAAGTACGGCTCCACATCGTCGAACGCCCAACCGGTGGCGCCGTTGCGGGCCCAGTCGTCGTAGTCGGCCGCCTGACCACGCAGGAAGACCATGCCGTTGATGAGTCCCGACCCACCGAGGCCGCGGCCGCTGGGTATCGGGATCGCCCGTTCGAGGGTCGATTCCTCGGGCACCGACTCGTAGAACCAGTTGTAGCGAGGGTTTCGCAGCAGATGGCCGAACCCCGCCGGGATCCGGATGAACGGACTGCGCGGCTCACCGCCGGCCTCCACCAGCAGCACCCGGTGCCGGCCGGACTCGGTGAGACGGGCGGCGAGGATGCACCCGGCCGTCCCGCCGCCGATGACCACGTAGTCGTACTCGTCCACAGCCAAGTGTCCGCTCCCGGGTGTGTCGGCGTTGACGGTAGCGCCGAGCGGTGGACGGATGCAGCCGGCGACGCGCGGCCGGGAGGTTCGTCAGGTGCGCTGGTGGACGGTCGCCGCTGCGCGGCGCGGGCGCCGCGCACGGCGAGGTCCCATTGACACCCCGGACCCAGGGGGGCAAGCTCCGTAGAACCACGTAGGAGTGGAGGAACTCCATGGCACGAACCAACAGCGGGCGTCTGACGACGCCGCTCGTCCGACGCAACGGGTTGCTGCGACCGGCCTCGTGGGGTGAGGCACTCGATCGGGTGGCTGAGGGCTTCGGGCAGGCACGCGATCGCGACGCGACGAGGTCGTTCGGGATCTTCTCCTGTTCGAAGGCGTCGAACGAGATGAACTACCTGGCTCAGAAGCTCGCCCGGCAGGTGATGGGTACAAACAACGTCGACTCCTGCAACCGTACTTGACACGCTCCCAGCGTCGTCGGTCTGGCGACGGTATTCGGGGCCGGCGGGGGCACCAGCTCCTACCGTGAAATCGAGGAGACGGACGTGATCCTCCTGTGGGGTTCCAACGCCCGGGAGACACATCCGATCTTCTTCCATCACCTCCTCAAGGGCGTGCGCCGGGGCGCGCGGCTCTACGCCATGGATCCGCGCCGTACGAGCTCGGCCGAGTGGGCCGACGCCTGGCTCGGCCTGGACGTCGGCACCGACATCGCGCTCGCCAACACCATGGCGCGTGAGATCGTGCACGCCGGGCTGCACAACCGCCAGTTCATCGCGCACGCCACCGCCGAGTTCGACCGGCTGGTCGCGATGGTCGAGCCGTTCACCCTCGACGAGGGCGAGCGGATCACGGGCGTCCCGGGCGAGCTGATCGCGGAGGTCGCCCACGCCTACGCTCGCGCCGACAAGGCGATGATCTGCTGGACGCTCGGGATCACCGAGCACCACAACGCCGTCCACAACGTCTTCAGCCTGATCAACCTGGCGCTGCTCACCGGCCACGTCGGGCGGTGGGGGTCGGGCCTCAACCCGCTCCGGGGGCAGAACAACGTGCAGGGCGGCGGCGACATGGGCGCCATCCCGAACAAGCTGCCGGGTTTTCAGGACATCGAGCGGGACGCCGCGGCTCGCGAACGGTTCGCCCGCGCCTATGGCCGGTCGATCCACCAGCACTACGGCTGGCACCTCACCGAGATGTTCGACGCGATGGAGCGCGGCGAGCTGCGCACCCTCTATGTGATCGGCGAGAACCCGGCCCAGTCCGAGGCCGACATCAACCGCGCCCGTCGCCTGCTGGGCGAGCTCGAGTTCCTGGTCGTGCAGGACATCGTCATGACGGCCACCGCCGAGCTTGCCGACGTGGTGCTGCCGGGTACGGCGTCGTGGTGTGAGTCGGAGGGCACCGTCACCAACTCCGAACGCCGCGTCCAGCGGGTGCGCAAGGCGCTCGACCCGCCGGGCGAGGCGCGCGACGACATGTGGATCATCGGCGAGCTTGCCCATCGCCTGGGCCACGACTGGGGGCACCCGACCTCCGAACAGGTGTGGGACGAGCTGCGTTCGCTCTCGCCCATGCATGGCGGGATGCGCTACGACCGGCTCGAGGCGATGGGCGGCATCCAGTGGCCGTGCCCGACCGAGGATCACCCGGGGTCCCCGTTCCTGCACGGCCGGTTGTGGGAGAACCCGCGGGGCGGCGACCCCGCGCCGTTCATGCCAGTCGATCACGAGCCGCCCTTCGAGGCGCTCGACGAGGAGTACCCGATCCGGCTGACCACCGGTCGGCGCCTCGAGTCGTACAACACCGGTGCCCAGACCAGCTACTCCCCCTCGCCCCTTCGCCGGGGCGAATCGCTGGACCTCTCCCCGGAGGACGCACAGCGGCTGCTGCTGCACGAGGGTGAGGTCGTGCGCGTCGCCTCGCGTCGCGGTCACGTGGAGGCGCCGGTGCACATCGATCCGTCGCTGCGCCCCGGGCTCGCCTTCATGACGTTCCACTTCCCCGACCAGGTCGACACCAACCAGCTCACGATCGACGCGACCGACCCGCTGTCGGGGACGGCGGAGTTCAAGGCCTGCGCGATCCGGGTGGACAAGCTCGAGACGCTGGTGGGGTCCACACCAAACGACGATCGACCACCGATGCGGAGCTAGCCCGTGGACCTGCGGATCGACGACCACGAGGCAACCCCGGCGGAGCGTGCGGCCGTCGAGCGGGTCGTGGGTCCGCCGGGATCGGGATGGGACGGCGGGCCGCGCCATGCCGAACGCGACGGTCACTTCGCGCGGGGCGGCCATGCGGCACGCGGTCGCCGTGACCTGCTCCTGCCCGCGCTGTGGGCGGTTCAGGAGCACATCGGGTGGGTCAGCCCCGGGGCGATGGCCTACATCTGCCGCCGTCTGCTGGTCGCACCGGCAGATGCGTACGGGGTGCTCACGTTCTATGCCCTGCTGTCCACCGAGCCACGGCCGCCGCGGGTGTTGCACGTGTGCGAGGACATCGTTTGCCGCTGCCGGGGTTCGCAGGAGCTGATCGGCGCGCTCGAAGAGCGGCTGGGGCCCGAGGGCACCGTCGGTGAGGGAATCGACATCACGTGGCTGCGAAGCCCCTGCCTGGGACAGTGCGACCGGGCTCCGGCGGCCATGCTCTCCCTCACGGGCGAGGAGCCGGCGGAGCACACGATCGCGCCGCTCACGTGCGACGGCGCGATGGATCTCATCGCCGGCGGGCATGTCGACCGGGACCCGCCGGCCACGGTGCCGCAGGCGGGCGAGCCGCAACTGCGGCTGCTGTCGCGCATCGGCCGGGTGGATCCCGGCGACCTCGACGCCTACCTGGCCGATGGCGGCTACGGCGCCTTTGCCCGTGCGATGGAGCTCGGTCCTGCCGGCGTCCTGGCCGAGCTCGAGCCGAGCGGCCTGCTGGGACGCGGCGGTGCCGCCTTTCCCACGGCCACCAAATGGACGGCTGTCGCGCGGCAGGCCGCCACTCCGCGCTACGTCGTCGCCAACGCCGACGAGTCCGAGCCCGGCACGTTCAAGGACCGAGTGCTGCTGGAGGGTGACCCGTTCGCCCTGTTGGAGGCCATGACCATCGCCGGCTTCGCCGTGGGCGCCGAGCAGGGGTACATCTATCTGCGCGGCGAGTACCCACAGGCGCTGCGTACGCTCGGCGCCGCCATCGGCTCGGCCCGGGCGGCCGGTCTGCTGGGCGAGGACGTGCGCGGAACGGGGCTGCGCTTCGACGTCGCGATCCGGCGGGGGGCGGGGGCGTACATCTGCGGTGAGGAGACCGCGATCTTCAACTCCATCGAAGGGTTCCGCGGCGAGCCACGCACCAAGCCGCCGTTTCCGGTGGAGCGCGGCCTGTTCGGCCGGCCGACCGTCGTCAACAACATCGAAACGCTGGTGGGTGTGCTCGACGTGCTGCGCACCGGCGGCGGACGCTACGCCGCGACCGGCACCGCGGGCTCCAAGGGAACCAAGCTCTTCTGCGTGTGCGGTCATGTGGTGCGCCCGGGTGTCTACGAGGTCGCGTTCGGTGCGACGGTGAGCGATCTGATCGCGCTCGCGGACGGCGTTGCGGGGGGCAGGCCGCTGCAGGCGGTGCTGCTGGGGGGTGCCGCCGGCGGGTTCATTCGGCCGGACGAGCTGGACATCCCGCTGACCTTCGAGGGCACCCGGGCCGCCGGCACGGTGCTCGGCTCCGGCGTGGTGATGGCCATCGACGACACCGTCGACCTGCCGCGACTGCTCCAGCGCATCGCCGCGTTCTTCCGCGACGAGTCATGCGGCCAGTGCGTGCCGTGCCGCGTCGGCACGGTGCGGCAGGAGGAGGCGCTCGCACGCCTGGTCTCGGGGCGCACGCGGGGCGGGGTGACGGCCGAGCTCGACCTCATCGCGGAGGTCGGCCGGTGCATGCGCGATGCGTCGATCTGCGGCCTGGGTCAGACGGCGTCCAGCGCCATCGAGTCGGCGATCGACCGGCTCGGCGTCTTCAACGGAGGTGCGTCACATGGTTGAGCTCGAGATCGACGGACAGCGGGTCGCCGTCCCGGAGGGCGCGACGCTGCTCGACGCATGCACCGCAGCCGGCGTGGACACGCCGACGCTGTGCTTCGGGCCGACGCTCGCCCCCAAGAACGCCTGCCGCGTGTGCGTGGTCGAGGTGGAGGGCGCACGGGTACTGGCCGCCGCCTGCTCGCGCCTCGCCGAGCCGGGGATGAAGGTCAACACCGACAGCGACCGCGTGCGCCACTCACGCAAGCTGGTGATGGAGCTGCTGGCCAGCAGCGTCGATCTGCAGACGACACCCGTCGCCCCGGGCTACCTGCGCCGCTACGAGGCCCGCCCGGAGCGGTTCGGCCCACCGGCGCCGCCGGACCCGGATCGTGACCGCCGCCGACCGGGCACACACGAGCAGCCGGACGGACAGACGGCTGCCACTTCGGCGTCGCCGGTCAAGATCGACAACGAGCTCTACGTGCGCGACTACGCCAAGTGCATCCTCTGCTACAAGTGCGTCGACGCCTGCGGCGAGCAGTACCAGAACACCTTCGCCATCGGCGTCGCCGGACGGGGGTTCGATGCACGCATCTCCACCGAGCACGTCGTGCCGCTGCCGGATTCGGCCTGCGTCTACTGCGGCAACTGCATCGCCGTGTGCCCGACCGGCGCACTCATGTTTCGCAGCGAACACGAGCTGCGTGAGCGCGCCGCGTGGCGCGAGGCGGACCAGGCTGTCACCCGCACCGTGTGTCCCTACTGCGGTGTGGGCTGCAATTTGGAGTTGCACGTGCAGGACAACGAGATCGTGAAGGTGACGAGCCCGGACGACCACGACGTGACGTCGGGCAACCTCTGCGTCAAGGGCCGCTTCGGCTTTGGGCATGTGCAGGCGCGCGCCCAGCCTGCTGACGGCCAGGACGAACCCGCCCCCTGATCATGCGTCCGTATCCGGGCGCCAGCCCTGGTCAGGCCTCGGCGGTCGGCTCGGTCGCATCGGGCAGCGACTGCTCGGGGGCAGCCGCAGGAGGCGGTGCCGGCGGGGCGGTGGGGCGCGGCGGACGTTCCTCGCGATTACGCCTGATGAACGGCTCGAACAGGTCGATCGGCAGCGGGATGATCATCGTGCTCGTGCGTTCCGACGAGATCTCGTTCATGGTCTGCAGGTAGCGCAGCTGCAATGCGGCCGGCTCGCGCGCGATCACCTCGGCGGCTTGGGTGAGCTTCTCCGATGCCTGCAGCTCACCCTCGGCGGCGATGATCTTCGCGCGCCGCTCGCGCTCGGCTTCGGCCTGGCGGGCGATCGCGCGCTGCATCGTCTGCGGCAGCTCGACGTCCTTCACCTCCACCACCGAGACCTTGATGCCCCAGGGCGCGGTCTGCTGATCGATGATCACCTGGAGCCGCTCGTTGATCTGGTCGCGCTCCGACAGCAGGTGGTCGAGGTCGACGGTGCCGAGCACGCTGCGCAGCGTCGTCTGGGCGATCTGGCTGGTGGCCACCAGGTAGTTCTCCACCTGCACGATGGCCTTCTCGGCCTCGACCACGCGGAAGTACGCCACGGCGTTCACCTTCACCGTCACGTTGTCGCGCGTGATGACCTCTTGGGGCGGCACGTTGAGCGTGATGGTGCGCAGATCGACGGTCACGGCCTTGTCGACGAACGGCACGAGCAGGTACAGGCCGGGGCCCTTCACGCCGAGCAGGCGCCCGAGACGGAACACCACGCCGCGTTCGTACTCGCGCGCGATCTTGATGGCGCTGAACAGGATAGCGGCCAGCACCGCGAGGACGATCAGAATGGCAATGCCCATTACGGCTGCTCCTGCTGTTCGGGTTCCACGACGAGCGTGAGGTCGTGCATGTCGGTGACGCGCACCTGAGCTCCCACCGGGATAGTAGTCCCCCGCGCCGTCCGTGCGGCCCAGAGCTCGCCGTTCACGAACACACTGCCCCCGTCGGCGGTCACGGCGTTGCGCACGTCGCCCACGTGCCCGGCCATGCTCTCGCCACCGGTGGCGTGCGGACGCCGGCGCGCACGCCAGGCGGTGCGGGCGATCAGCGTGAAGCCGGTCCCGATCGCGACCGACAGCACCGCCAGGCCGGGCCGCGAGACCGCCGGGCCCTTCGCGTCGTCGAAGAGGATCAGCCCGCCGATGATCAGGCTCGCCACGCCGCCGAGCGCCAGCGCGCCGAACCCCGCGACGGTCGCCTCGAGCGCGAACAGGATGAAGGCGAAGCCGATGAAGGCCAGGCCGGCCCAGTTGAACGGCACCACCGACAGGCCCAGGAAGGCCAGCAGGATGAAGATCACGCCCACCACGCCCGGCACGATCGCGCCGGGGTGGAAGATCTCGAAGCCGATGGCGGCGAGGCCCAGGCCGAAGAGGATGGCGATGAGGTTCGGGTCGATCAGGATCTGCAGCAGGCGCAGGTACCAGGGCATGTCCTGGATCTGCACCGGCGCGCCCTTGGTGCGCACGCTCTTGCCGTGCAGCGTCAGGCCGTCGAGGGATGCGATCACCTCGGCGCGCGTGGCGACCACGCCCTCGGCGATCTTCATGCGCACGGCCTCCTCGGCGGGGAAGTTCTTCTGTTCGGTCACCATGGACCGGAAGGCGTCGGCGTTGCGTCCGTGGGCGGTGGCCAGCGCTGAGATCTGTGCCGCCGCGTCATTCACGATTTTGTTCTCGAGGTCCTGGCCGGCCGCACCCGACACCGGGGTCGCCGAGCCGATGTTGGTGCCCGGCGCCATCAAGAGCCGGTCCGACGCTGCAGAGATGTAGGCACCGGCAGAGCCTGCCCGCGAGCCGCTGGGGCCGACCCACACCACCACCGGCACCGTCGCTGCCTCGATCGCCTTCACGATGTCGTGCATCGAGCTCGACAGGCCGCCCGGTGTGTCCATCTCGATGATGAAGACGGCCGCCTGGTGGCGATCGGCGTCCTCGATGCGGCGGGTCACGAACTGCGCGCTGGCCGGGTCGATGGTCGCGTTCAGGACCACACCGCGTACCTCGCCGGCCGCCGACGCCGTCGCGCTCGCCACGCCGACGAGCACCGCGACGACGGCGAGGAACCATGCACAGGCGGCGCGGAGGTTGACCATGCACCTACGGTATCGCGGCCGGGGGTCGGCTCGCCATGGACCATCCGTCGCGTGCGGCGTCGTGCGCCGCGGCAACCCCGCCCGGGCGGCCGTCAGTCTGAGCGGGCGGGCACCCCGGCCAGCATGCGTTCGGTTGCGCGTCGTGGGAACTCCACCAGGCGCGCGAGGCCGAAGGCACGGCGCGGGCGCAGCACGTGGCGCTTGCCCGCTGCCAGGCCGGCGACCACTGCGGCGGCCAGCTCGTCGCGATCCGTGTCCGGCAGCATCGGCCCGAAGCGCTTCTTCGCCGCCATCGTGGGTGAGTACTTGGCGATGTTGTCGGCCATGTCGGTGGGCGTCACGAAACCCACCTGCACGTTGGTGACCCCGATCGGCAGACCCTTGAGGTCGGCGCGCAGACCCGCGGAAAAGTGGCTGAGGGCTGCCTTGGTGGCGCTGTAGGCGGCAAGTCCCGGCCACACTCCCACCGACGCCATCGACGACAGGTTGACGATGTGACCCTTGCCGCGGGTCACCATGCCGGGCAGCACCTGCCGGCTGAGCTCCATCGCGGCGAACACGTTCAGGTCGATCAGGCGGCGCAGGGCGGCGGTGTCCAGCTCCCAGAAGAGCCCCGACTCGTCCACGCCGGCGTTGTTGACCAGCGCATCCACCGGTCCGCCCGACGCCTCCGCCCGGGCGACGAGGCCGTCGATCGCTGCCGGGTCGGTGAGGTCGGCCGCGAGCACGCGTCCACCGATTTCGGCTGCCAGCGCGTCCAACTTCTGTTGATCGCGGGCGACGAGGGTGAGCGACGCCCCCTTTGCTGCCAGCTCACGCGCGATCGCGGCACCGATGCCGCGGCTGGCGCCGGTGACGAGGACGTGGGCGTTGTTGAGTTCCATGACGACCCACGCTACCAGGTAGGATCGCGAGCGAATCCCCTGCAAGGAGGCTGCGATTTCCGAGTTCCCGGACGTTGCTGCGACGCCCCTGGCAAATCCGCTGCTCGAGCCGGTGCCCCGCCGTCATGAGGGTCGGGGCGTGCTCGTCTCCGGTGGCACCGGAACCATCGGCATGGCGGTGGCTCGGCGGTTCCTGGCCGAAGGGGCGTCCGTGTGGATCATCGGCCGTTCCACCGACAGCGTGGCCCGTGCCCTGGGAGAAACCGACGCCCACGGTGGGTGTGCCTGTGACGTGACGGTCGAGGCGGAGGTGGAGGACGCCGTCGCCGGCGCGAAGGAGCGCATCGGGAGCATCGACGCCGTGTTCGTCGGTGCCGGCGTCGCCGGTGAGGGCAACGACGTGCTCACGATGAGCGTCGAGGGCTTTCGGCGCGTGATGGACGTGAACCTCACCGGTGCCTTTCTGATCGCCCGGACGGCGGCGCGGGTGATGGCGTCAGGCAGCGCCATCGTGTTCAACTCCGCCACCGTCGGCCTGGTGGCTGAGCCCGGTCAGGCCGATTTGGCGGCGTCGAAGGCAGGCGTGATCCTGCTGGCCAAGACGATGGCGCTCGATCTCAGCCCCCGGGGCATCAGCGTCACGGCCGTGTGCCCGGGCGACGTGCGCACCCGCACGGTGGAGGCGCGTCTGGAGGATCCCCTGATCGCAGCCGAGCATCTCAGCCGCATCCCGGCGGGACGGCTGGGCGAGCCCGACGAGGTGGCGGCCCTGGTGGCGTTCCTCGCCAGCCGGGAGGCCGCGTACCTCACGGGATCCGCCATCGCGGTGGACGGCGGCCGCACCGCCATCTGAACTTCACGCGTTCCGGGCGGTTCTCCCGCCGGGCTTTGGGCTAGCATCGAGCCCCTTGAGCCTGCCGGCCCCCGAGGAGATCCTTCCGCATCGCGAACCGTTCCTGCTCGTGGACGAGGTCCTCGAGCTGCAGCCGGGCGTCTCGGCCCGGGCCCGCTGGACCGTGCCGGCCGACGCGCCGTTCTTCGCCGGTCACTTCCCCGGACATCCTGTCACCCCCGGGGTGCTCATCATCGAGTCGCTCGCCCAGACCGGGGCGCTCGCGGTGTTGTCCGCGCCCGAGAACCTCGGCAAGATCGCGCTCTTCGCCGGCATCGAGAAGGCGCGCTTCAAGCGCCAGGTCCTGCCCGGCGAGACCCTCGAGCTGTCGCTCGAGCTCACGCGCCAACGTGGCCCCATCGGCGAGGGGGAGGGCACCGCAATCGTCGACGGGGTGGTGGCCTGCCAGGCGACGCTCCGGTTCGCCGTCATCGAGGGGGCCACATGATCACCACCCGCACAGGTGCCCGTGCTCGTGCGCGTCTGCATACGATCGGCGCGTACGTTCCACCCCGCGTCCTCACCAACGCGGATCTCGAGCAGATGGTCGAGACGACTGACGAGTGGATCGTCTCGCGCACCGGCATCCGCGAGCGCCACATCGTCGACGACCAGACCACGGCGGACCTTGCGGAGGCCTGTGCCCGCGACATCCTCATGCGCTCGGGACGCGATCCGCAGGACATCGACATGTTCATCGTCGCCAGCGCCACGCCCGAGTACCTGTTCCCATCCACCGCGTGCGTGGTGCAGGAGCGTCTGGGGATGATGCGCGCGGCGTGCTACGACACGCTGGCCGCCTGCAGTGGCTTCGTCTACGCCCTCGGCCAGGCCAACGCCTACATCGAGAGCGGCATGGCGCGCAACGTGCTGGTGGTGGGCGCCGAGACGCTCAGCCGCATTGCCGACTACACCGATCGTGCCACCTGCGTGCTGTTCGGCGACGCGGCTGCCGGTGCGCTCATCACAGCGGGCGACGACGGCCACACGGGTTTCCTCGGCTTCGAGCTCGGCGCCGATGGCACGGGCGCGAAGGAACTGGGCCTCAACGTGGGCGGCAGCGCCTGCCCGGCCCACCAGCCGCACGAGCGGTCCGACGAGTTCCTGTTCATGAACGGCCGTGAGGTATTCAAGTTCGCCACGCGCGTGATCATCGATTCCACCACGCGCCTGCTGGACGAGCTTGGGCTCACCATGGACGACATCGATCTGTTCATCCCGCACCAGGCCAACACGCGCATCATCGATCACGCGGTCGAGAGGCTCGGTGTCGACCCTGCCAAGGTGGTGGTGAACGTCGATCGCTACGGCAACACGTCGTCGGCATCGGTGCCGCTGGCCATGGTGGAGGCGCGCGACGACGGCCGCCTGAAGCCGGGCGCGCTCGTGTTGATGATCGCCTTCGGCGGGGGCCTCACCTGGGGCACCGCCGTGGCCCGTTACGAGCCTGAGGATGCCGGGTGATCGGCCTGCTGTTCCCCGGGCAGGGCGCCCAGGAGGTCGGCATGGGGCGCGAGCTGGCCGAGGCGTTTCCCGTCGCGCGCGGCACCTTCGACGAGGCCAACGACGCGCTGGGCTACGACATCACGGCGATCATCTTCGAAGGCCCGGCCGAGAAGCTCGTGCCCACCGACGTGTGCCAGCCGGCGATCCTGGCGATGTCGGTCGCGGCGTGGCGGGTGGCTGCCGAGCACGGGCTGCGTGGCGACGTTGCCCTGGGTCATTCCCTCGGTGAGTACTCGGCACTGGTGGCCACCGGGGCGATCGACTACGCCGAGGCGCTGCGAATCGTCGCCGAGCGCGGCGCGGCGATGCATCAGGCCGGCATCGAGCGACCGGGCACCATGGCGGCCCTGCTCGGCCAGAGCGACGCCGACGCCGAGGCGCTGTGCGCCGAGGCCGGCGACGTGTGGCCGGCCAACTACAACTGCCCCGGGCAGATCGTCGCCTCCGGCACCGTGGACGGCGTGGAGCGACTGCTTGCCCTCGCCGCCGAGCGTGGCGTGAAGTCGGCACGTCTGCAGGTGGGTGGTGCGTTCCACTCCCCGCTCATGGCGCCGGCAGCCGCACGCTTGGCGCCCGCGCTGGAGGCGTGGCAGCCGGGCGAGCCCAACCCGGCGTTCATGTCCACCACCACCGTGCAGGTGGAGGGCCCGGAGCGTGTGCGGGAGGTGCTCTTGGGTCAGCTCACCGCGCCGGTGCGCTTCGGCCAGGCAGTGGAGCGCGCGCTCGCGCTGGGCGTGCAGCGGTTCGTCGAGATCGGGCCCGGCCGCGTGCTGTCGGGTCTCGTGAAGCGCGTGCGCCGCGATGTGCCCACCAGCCAGATCTCGCTGCCCGAACACATCGTCGCGCTGGAGTCCGCCTGATGGCCGGCGCGCTGGTCACCGGGGCCAGTCGCGGCATTGGCGCTGCGTGTGCGGTGGCGCTGGCGCGTGCCGGCTTCGACGTGGCCATCGGTTACGTGCGTGACGTCGACGGCGCCAACCGCACCGCCGACGCCTGCCGTGCGGCGGGCGGACGGGCGATCGTCCACCAGGTGGACGTGGCCGACCCCGAGGCCGCGGCGGGGTTCGTGGCCAACGCCGAGGAGGCGTTCGGCGATCTGGAGGCCGTGGTTCTGAACGCGGGCATCACCCGCGACGGGCTGGCACTGCGCATGAGCACCGACGACTGGCAGGCCGTGATCCGCACCAATCTCGACGGGGCGTTCTGGACGGCGAAGGCGGCACTGCGCGGGATGATGAAGCGCCGCAGCGGGTGCATCGTCGCCATCTCGTCAGTGATCGGCCTTGGCGGCAACGCCGGTCAGGTGAACTATGCGGCGGCGAAGGCCGGCATGATCGGCATGGCGAAGTCGCTGGCCAAGGAGGTCGGTTCGCGCGGTATTCGTGTCAACGTGGTCGCGCCGGGGTATATCGCGACCGACATGACCGCCGACCTGGCCGATGACGTGCGGACGAAGCTGCTCGAGACGACCCCGCTGGAGCGTCTCGGCACTGCCGAGGACGTGGCCGGTGCGGTGGCCTTTCTGTGTTCCCCGGCTGCCGCGTACATCACCGGGGCGGTGCTGCCGGTCGACGGTGGGATGGCGATGTGACGGAGAGACGCATGACTGGTCGAGACAGACGCGTGGTGGTCACTGGCCTGGGCCTGGTGACCTCGATCGGCACCGGTCGTGAGGCTGTGTGGGACTCCGTGCTCGCGGGACGGTCCGGTGCCGGCCCCATCACCCACTTCGACGCGACCGATTTCGCCACGAGGTTCGCCTGCGAGGTGAAGGACTTCGACCCGACCACCTACATGGACGCCAAGTCGGCGCGGCGGATGGATCGGTTCGCGCAGCTGGCGGTGGCCGCGGGCAGCTTGGCCGTGGCCGACGCGGCGCTTCCACTCGACGACCGGGGCAACGACCGCGTGGGCGCCATCGTCGCCAGTGGCGTGGGGGGACTGAAGACGTTCGAAGAACAGGTCGAGGTGCTCCACACCCGCGGGCCGAGCCGCGTCTCGCCGCTGTTCATCCCCATGATGATCGCCAACATGGGCGTGGCCCAGTTGTCGATGGCGCTGAAGCTCCGTGGCCCCCTGTCATGCCCGGTCACCGCCTGCGCCTCGGGCAACCACGCCCTCGGCGACGCGCTCGAGGTGATCCGGCGTGGCCAGGCCGACGTGATGCTGGCCGGTGGTGCCGAGGCCGCCGTCGTGCCGATCGGTATCGCCCCGTTCAACTCAATGAAGGCGCTTTCGACCCGCAACGACGATCCGCAGACGGCCAGCCGCCCGTTCGACGTCGGCCGCGACGGGTTCGTGATGGGTGAGGCCGGCGCGGTGCTCGTGCTGGAGGAGCTGGAGTTCGCACAGGCGCGTGGCGCCACGATCTGGTGCGAGCTCGTCGGCTACGGCATGAGCGGCGACGCTCACCACCTCACCGAGCCCGACCCCACCGGGCACGCGCCGGCGCTTGCGATGCGCATGGCGATGGACGACGCGGGCATCGGTCCGGAGCAGGTGACCTACGTCAACGTGCACGGCACCTCCACCCCGGTGGGCGATCCGTCCGAGATCCGAGTGATCCAGCAGGCGCTCGGCGTGGATGTGGCGTCGCGGGTGGCGGTGAGCTCCACCAAGTCGATGCACGGACACTGTCTGGGCGCGACGGGCGGTGTGGAGGCGGCGATCTGCGCCATGGGCATCGCGAACGGAGTGATCCCGGCGACGATCAACGTTCACGACCTCGACCCGACGTGCACCGGTGTGGACCATGTGCTCAACACCGCGCGCACCGCGCAGATCGAGTACGCCCTCAGCAACGGGTTCGGCTTCGGCGGCCACAACGCCACCATCGTTCTCGCGCGCTTCACGGGATGAGCGCCGCCCGCTCGTCCGGCGGCTGGCGCGCCGCCCGGTTCCGCTTGGCCGACCGGGTGTACGGACCTGGCACCAAGACGCGTCCGTGGACCTGGATCGGCGACAGTCGAATCGCCGTGGGCAGCCTGCCGACGCCGCGGTCGTTGCCGGTGTTGCGTGATCAGGAGGGCGTGACCGACGTCGTGAACTGCCGTGCGAATGCCCAGGTGGCATTCAGCGGCGACCGCGAAATGGAGCAGGTCGTCTTCGGCGCCGACCACGTTGCGCACGCGCCCATGTGGGATCACGGGCGCCCGCAGGACCCGACGGCCTGGGCGGAGGCGGCCGAGTTCGCCGCCCGCGCCCTCGACGATCCCAACGCCAGGGTCCTGATCCATTGCCAGCGCGGTCGGCGTCGCAGCGTGCTGGTGGCGTACGCCGCACTGCGCCTGCGCGGCTACAGCGAGGCGGAGGCTTCGCGGTTGCTCCTGCTGCACCGGCGTGAGGCGCACCTGGTGCCCGCCTATCGCCGGAGCGTCGAGGACTGGCTCGCAAGGCGGAACCAATAGCTCAGTAACTGTTACCCGTCGACAGGTTGTCGACGGCCTGCGACACGGATTGTCGTCGAATCGGGACGACACGACCGGGCAACTCGGAGAAATACGCTGCACGTCCCGCCCACGGCCTCCCGCACGTGGGAAGAACGTCAACGAGACGAGGATGTCCATGAAGGCGAAGACCCTTGCCGTCGCCGCGCTGGTCGCGGCCGGCGCTTTCACTACCTATGGGTTGGCACAGACCGCGCCATCGGCGCCTTCCGCCCCCGACGTAACGGTCACCGTCCCTGCCGATGCGGTGCCGTACCGTGCCCCGGGCGCCACCATCACCGGCCTCCGAAAGGGTGGCACCACCTACTACGACGGCGGCAATCTGATCGTGACCCAGGCAGCGGCGGTCGCCTACCCCTGGGAATGTCAATCCGGATACTTCTGCCTGTTCAGCCTCAATAGCGGCACCGGCGATCGCTACTCGACTTCGGTGGCCGGCAGCTATGTGAATCTCGCCAACGTGGGCTTCAACGATGTCGCGAACTCGTGGCGGAACCGGCGTTCGACCGGGACCTACATTGATGAGAGCACGACCGGCGCGGGCTGGCGCATCTGTGCCAATCCAGGTCAGGCCAATATCCCGGTCGGCTCACAGAACGAGGCGTCGCGCGTCTTCAACCGCTTGAGCGGCCTCTGCTAGGTCGAATGGTGGGCACGCTCGCGAAAAACGCGTGCCCACCATTGCCTCACGGCCTCGGCGTCTGTTCCGGCGACGGAACGACGCCCTGGCTCTCGAGTGTCACCGCCCCGATCAATCGCGGTGGCTCGACCGACAGCCATGGCACGTGCTCAAGTAGCGTGACCCGACTACCGAGGAGGTCTCCGCTCTCCCTGTTGAAGACCAACTCGTAGCGACTCCTCCCGTTGATATCTGCGACGACTGACACGCCGAGGCCGGCACGACCCTGTTCATCTCTTGCCACCTGATCGATCTCGAGGCCGTCGATCTGGGCGATCGCGCGGAGAACAGCTGATCGAAGTCGTGGCGAAGCACCTGGATCGACCATCACTTCCCGGGCACGTTCCAGGACGCCATACGAGCCCGGTTGCTCTTGGCCCGCTGCGCGTTCGCGCAGCTGCCGCAAGAGCGTTGGGGGGTCCGTGGACAGTGCGCCCAAGTCGGCACCCGAGAGATCTCCGGGAGCGACCTGAACACTCACGACCCCCGTCTCCGCGAGGGTGGGGCGCCCTGCCTTGACCCAGCGGGCCCGGTCATCTGCGGAGAAGAACTTCGGTTGCCCAGTTGTCACGACGCGTCGCCCACTCCCATTTGGCCTGACCCATGTCTCGAAGGTGCGCGGCACCAGGACAGGCGGGAGGTCGTTCACGCCCACAAGCGCGAACTCGGTGATGCGCGAGTACAGATAGCCGCCGCCGGCGACGAGGGCCTCCTGCTGGCGGGCGTGGTCGGCCAGGCGGTCGAGGGACGCGGTGGCGCTGGCCGGCTGGCGAAGCGTCCACGCCACGGCCGCGATGGCGATGGAGGCGGCCACGGCGCCGGAGATCCCCACGCCACGGAGCGCCCGGCTGCGCCGCCGGGGGCGGGATTCACGGGTGGTCGGTGCTGCTGCAACGGGCGTCGTGAGGATGCGCTCGAGCAGGTGGGCGGGCGGCGCGAAGGGCGGCGAGGCCAACGCGACGGCCGGCACAGGGTTGGCGCCGCGCAGCCGATCGAGCTCGTCGCGCACGGTCTGCGGCACCCCGGCGATCAGCAGAGCGAGCAGGTCGGCCGGCGGCGCGTAGCGCTTGTCGACCAACTCACGGTTCGGCACAGGGTTGGCGCGGCGCAGCCGATCGAGGTCGGGTCGGCGGCCCATCAGCGCGAGCCCCCGAGTGCGGCTTCCTCGGACCCAGCAACCGTCGGCGGTGTGCCTGTCGGGAGCGAATCCTGCTCGGCGAGCGCTCGGCGAAAACGCGAACGAGCGCGATGCAGCCGCACCGCGACGTTCGTCTTCGAACACTCCAGCACCCGTGCCACGTCCGTGAGCGACAGCTCGTCCCACGCCACCAGCTTCAGGATCTCCTGATCGCGCTCCGGCAGCGTCGCCAGCGCCGCAAGCGTGAGACCGCTGTCGGGCGGGGCGGGGGCGTCGGCCAGCTGGGATTCCACCATGACTTCGGTTTCGAGGCGTTCGGTGACCGCCGCGCGGCGCTGACGACCCCGTAGGGTGTTCGACACCACGCCGCGCGCGATCGACAGAAGCCAGGCGCGCTCCTCGGCCGGCACTTCCTCTATACGGCGGAATGCGGCCGAAAAGGTCTCTGCTGCGACGTCGTCTGCGTCTGCGGCGCCCACGCGTCGTGCCGCGTAGGCCAGAACATGCGGGTAGTAGGCGACGAAGAGGTTGGAGAAGCGCTCAGATCGGTCCATCGTCCGCGCCAGTCTGTGACACCCGCACCTCGCGACCGTGCACGAAGCGTCCGCCCCGCAGCTCGCGATCGAGGTCGAGCTGGATGTCACCCGCGCGTACCAGTTGGGTAAGCTCCTCCGCCAGCGGTTCTCGCCCCGAGACGCCCAGCCGTCGTTCGATCCGTGCCATGTGGGTCTTGACCGTACTCTCCGACACGGCGAGGTACTCGGCGATCCAGCGCACGCTGCGCCCTTTCATCAAGAAGCGTGCGACCTCTCGCTGGCGGTCGCTCAGGTCGCCCAAGGGCTCGTCCGGCCGCATGAGCGTGGTCAGCGCCTCGGCCGACAGAACACGGCGTCCCTGCCGCACGTCCTCGACGGCGCGGGTGAGTTGCGCCCGGGTCAGCGTCGGGAGGGCAAGCACTGCCGCAGCGCCCGCGCGGACCAGATACGCCTCCTCGTCGGGTTCCGCGGACTCGCATGCGGCGATCACGATCGGTCCGGTTGCGAGGCCACGGCCAAGGCCGAGCAACGCGTCAAGATGCATGTCGTCCGTCACGATGGCGATGTCTGCCAAGGAGTCGTGGAACGCGCGTATGGCGACGGATGACTCCGTGACGATCCCTGAAAGGGTCCAGTTCGGACTGTCACGGAGCCACCCGGCCAACCCGTCCGCCACAATCGGACGGGCCGCGAACACCTCCACCGACACGACGCGAGGCCCGGTGCGCCCTTCGGTGTGCGAGGTGTTCGAGGTCTTGTGCGGAAGCTCCACCACCTATGAATAGTCCGGCAGGCCCGGAAACATTTCAGGTGATCCGACATCCCGCGTCTGCGGCGTTTGGGGAGGGGTGCGCGGGCGACCGCCGCCGCAGCTGCGCCGCCAGCCATCGGCGCTGCAATAATCGGACCGTGTCGAACAAACCGATCCAGATCACCGTCGATCGCCTCAAGCGCATCGCCCACATCGCAGAGCGCACCCGCAAGCCCGCCGATGCCGGCACCTGCCCGCGCTGCCAGAGCCATTTCAGCGCAGAGGAGATGGTCGCCAACGCGCGCGTATGCACCAACTGCGGCAACCACTTCGCCATCACGGCGCGTGAGCGCCTCGATCATCTGGCCGGCGGCCACGACCAGTGGCGGGAGATCTGGACCGAGCTGCGGGCGTCCGACCCGCTCTCCTTCGTCGACCTCGAGCCCTATCCGGACCGTGTCCGCAAGGCCGAGCAGAGCACGGACCTGGGCGAAGCGGTGGTGGTGGCCGAACTCGACATCCGCGACCAGCCGTGCGTCGCGGCGGTCATGGACTTCAAGTTCATGGGCGGCAGCATGGGATCGGTGGTGGGCGAGAAGATCGCCCGCGGCTGCGAGCGGGCGATCGAGCTCGGCGTGCCGCTTGTGGCCATCACGTCATCCGGAGGCGCCCGAATGCAGGAGGGCGTGCTGGCGTTGATGCAGATGGCGAAGACCGTGGTCGCGTTCGAGGAAATGGCCGACGCCAGACTCCCGATCATCGTCGTGCTCACCCACCCCACCACGGGAGGCGTGTGGGCATCGTTCGCCGCGCTCGGCGACTTCACCTACGCCGAGCCGGGAGCCCTCATCGCATTCTCCGGTCCCCGCGTGATCGAGCAGACGACACGCGAGAAGCTGCCCGACGACTTCGGCAAGGCCGAGTCGCAGCTGGCCAACGGGCAGATCGACGCGGTGGTCGATCGCCGTGACCTGCCCGAGCGCATCGCCAAGGTGCTGCGCATCTGCCACCGGCCCAACCTCTCCGCCCAACCGCCCCTGGGCAACCTGCTCACCCAGGCCAGCGGCGACCGGATGGGCCGGCTCGCGGAGGGCATCGCCGAGACCATTACGCAGACGATCCCGCGGCTGCCCAAGAAGATCGCCGATCGTGTGGCCAAGGCCATCGATCCGCGAGCCGGGGGGAACGACTCGTGAGCAGCGCCAAGTCCATCGGCGGCCGCTTCGTCAAGCGCATCGCCGGCAAGTTGCATCACCAGCCGGAACCGGGTTCCGACAGCTGGGACGCCATCCAGCTGGCCCGCCATCAGGAGCGGCCGTACCCCCTGGACTACCTGTCGCGCTTCTGCCAAGACTTCGAGGAGCTGCACGGCGATCGCCTGCTGCGCGACGACCCCGCGATCGTGGCCGGAGTCGGACGCTTCCACAACGAGCCGGTCGCGTTCATCGGCGAGCAGAAGGGGCGCGACACACACGACCGCCAGTACCGCAACTTCGGCATGCCGAGCCCCGAGGGTTACCGCAAGGCCATGCGCGTCATGGAGGTCGCGAGGAAGCTCGACATCCCGCTCATCACCCTCATCGATACGCCCGGGGCGTTCCCCGGCGCCGGCGCCGAAGAGCGCGGTCAGGGTGGGGCGATCGCGCGCAGCATCGCCGAAATGGTGCGCATCCCCGTGCCCACGATCGCGGTGATCATCGGTGAAGGCTCGTCCGGCGGGGCACTCGCGATCGGTGTGGCCGACCGCGTGCTGATCATGGAGAACGGCACCTACTCGGTCATCTCACCAGAGGGGGGCTCCGCGATCCTGTGGCGCGACGCCGGCAAGGCCCGCCTGGCGGCGGCGGCATTCCGGCCCACGGCAGCCACCTGTTACCGGTTCGGAGTGGTGGACGCGGTCGTGCCGGAGCCCGACGGCGGCGCCCACAAGGACTACGACGAGGCCGCGCGACTGCTCGACCAGTACCTCCAGCGGCAGCTGAAGGAGCTGCGGTCGTTGCCACGTGCCGATCGGCTGCGCCAGCGCCGCGAACGCTTCCGCAAACTGGGCGCCCACCGCGAGTTTGCGATCGGCGATCCGTCCGCGGTGGTCTCAGGCCGGGTCGAGATGAGCGCTCCGTCGGATCCGGCCTCCAACGGTGGCCCGCCGGCGGCGACACCGCGGTAGGAAGGCCGGGGTCGGGCCGCGCGACTCGGTCGGACCCGCACTACGGCGCCGTGTAAGCCCACGTGCCACCATCGATGACGGTCCCCATTCCCGATGATCCAGCCGCGGTGTCCTCCACGCCAAAGCCGTACCTGGTCGCACGGTTCGCGGTCCCCGCCACGTCCGTGATACGCGTTGCCCCCTGGGCGATGTTCTGTGAGAAGCGCTGGTAGACGCAAAGGTGGCCGGGGGCGGCGGTGGGGTCCGCGCCCGTGCCGGTGCAGTGGGTGGTGACGACGCCGGCCGGGACGACCTCCGGCGTCGGCTCGGCCGGAGCCGTCACCGGGAACGACACGGCGATGCCGAACGTCTGGCCGGCGGCGATATGCGTCCGAAATCCCCAGGTGCCGCGGATGGTGACTCCGCTTGGCACCGTCTGCGCCAGCGGACCCGGGACGCCCTGAGGCCCTTGGGGTCCCTGCGGCCCTCGGGGACCGGGCGGGATCTGCCCCAGCTTGAAGTCCGCGGCCAGCAGGGAGCCGTTGCGCACGCGTGACGAGTCGATCGCGTTTGCCCGTATCTGCGCGCGGCCAACGCTGTTCTTCGGCAACTTCGCGGCCGCGAGTCCGGTGCCACCGAGCACGATGAACACCGCGACCGTCGACATGACGTTCGCGTAGGTGAGGTTCGGTCGCAGCGAAGGCATCGTGGCACTCCATCGTCGGGTTGCACCGAACGAGAGTGCGAAACGGGCCGCGGTGATACCTCACGGGTCGTCACTCGCGGACGCACATCGTGCGCCGACCGTCTGCTCAGGCGGTCGACGCACGATGCGATGAGCCCACCTGCGTCGCCAGCGAGGGGGAGGCGCGGGCGACGCGGCGGGTTCGGGTGCGGGCTCCAAGTACCCGCGGATGGTCAGCTGACGCTGACGAGCTCCTGCTGCGCCCGCGTCAGGCGGACGGCGTCACGGAGGAGTTCCCTGTTGGTGGCGGCCGGACGGGCCTCGTCGCCGAGCACCTCGGCCAGCTCCCGGTGCCAGCGCGACAGGCGCTCGCCCGGCGGACGGTCCGGGTCGACACGCGTGAGGTCAAGCGCCATCGCCGTGAGGGCCTTGAGTTCGACCTTGGGGTCGGGACGTGACATGGGGGAGGTCTCCTTCTGCCCGACCGGAGGGAGGAAGTGCAGCCGGGACGCCCTCGTTATCGGCAAACGCCGACCGCGACTTGAGGGTGCAGCTCACGCACCGCCAACACGCGTCCTGCGCCGGGCTCAGGCGCGGGGCGGCTCGAGGACGTGGAGTGTGGGTCCAGGGGTGATGACGGCGGCCCGATGACGGCCCAGAGGCTCACCATCGACCTGTACCGCGATCGGGCGCTCGGCCCGCAGCACCACGCGTTCGGTGGCCCAGCCGTCGAACACGCCGTCGCGACCGAGGTGGGTGCCGTGGGCGAGCCCGCCGCGAATGACGGCAGACAGCTCCCGTGGCCGCGTGTCGGCGATCCCGAGCCAGCGCAGTCGACCGTCGAACGTCGCGCCGGGAGCCAGGTCGAGCGCTCGTGGGCCCAGGTAGGCGTACGGCGATCCCACCGCGACGATGGCGCTTGCCAGCAGCAGTTCCTCGCCACCGTCGGCGGAGAGCCTGATGCAGGGTGCGCGCCGAGCCGATCGCACCGCTTCCGCCACCGAGATCAACCCGAACCCCACCTGCCGCAGCAGCTGCTTCATCCAGCGCCGGTCCTCGATGGCCTGCACCGTGTTGGCGTCGATGCCCATGCCGGCGTTCACACAGAACGGGCGTGTGACGTCGTCGACGGCGATGCGGCCCAGGCGCACGTCGCGCACCGACCGTTGCGCCAGTGCCGGCGCGAGCAGCGCGATGGCCGGGCCGGCAGGGTGCGGCCAGCCCATGGCGCGCGTGAAGACGTTGGTACTGCCGCCTGCCATCGGCAGCAACGCCGCCCCGGAATCGGCCAGCGCCGCGGCCACGTCGTTCACCGTGCCGTCGCCACCCAGCGCCACCACCACCGTGGCGCCGCGGGCGGCGGCCGCGCGGGCCAGGTCGCCGGCTCGGGCCCCGTGGCCCGCCTCCAACTCCTCCACCAGGCCGAGCGGCCGGAGCGCCGCCACCACTCGCCGGCGCAGCGCGGGTCGCACCCGTGTCGCCGCTACGTTCACCACCAGCGCCAACCGTTCAGTCACCCGCAAGTTCCAACCGGGCGAGGAAGCCGGCGAGCAGCCTGTCGAAGGTCTGCGGCTGTTCCTTCATGAGCCAGTGTGCGGCGTCGGGGATGCGCGTCAGGATCGCCCCGGGGATGCCGGTCACGAGTTCCTCCGACAGCCGCGGTGGCGTGAGCTCGTCACGGTCGCCCACCATCACCAGGGTCGGGACCGCGATCTCGAGCAGCCGGTCAGTGGCGTCCCAGGCGTCGCAGGCCTCGTAGTCCAGGGCGAGGGTCTCGCCACCCACCCGGGCGACACGCTCGGCTTCCTGATCGAGGGTCTGTTCGTCGATTCCGTGCCAGCCCTTACGCAAAAGGCGCCGGGCCTCCGCGTCGACATCGCGCCTGGCAGCCGCCGCCAGGGTGTCGGGCACGCGGATGCGCGGCCCGCTGGAGATGATCACGAGGCCGGCCACGAGCTCCGGCTCGTTCAGGGCGACCTGCAGTGCGATCGCTCCACCCAGCGAATGACCCACCAGCACGTTCGGGCCGGGAAGGTCGCGGATCGCCGAGCCGATCCATTCGGCGTACCCGCCCACCGAACGCAGCGGCGCGCCGGCCGGGTGACCCGGCAGCGAGACGGTCAGGCAGCCCTCGAAACGCGGCTCCTGACGCTCCCAGGTCTCGATGCCGCCGCCGGAGCCATGGATGAAGATGGGACGCGGTGCCATTGGGCGGGATCGTAGAGCACGGCTCGGCACGGACGCGGCAGCCGGCGGCCGCATTGGTGCGGTTTGGTAGGCTGCCAGCCCTGTGAAACCCCTGCTCATCGCGTGCGACTTCGACGGAACGATCACGCAGCGCGACACCCTCCACGTGATCGTGGAGGCGTTCGGGGAACGTGCGCTGTGGGACGAAATCGAGCCGCGCCTGCACTCCGGCGCGATCTCGGTGGAGCAGGCGCTTCAGGCCGAGTTCGACACGGTCAGGGCCGACCCGGCAGCCGTGCTCGCACTCGTCGCCGCCCAGGCACCCGTCCGCACGGGCTTCAGCGACTTCGTCGCCTGGGCGCGGAGGGAGGGCCATGAGCTGTTGGTCTGCTCCAACGGCTTTCGCTGCGTGATCGACCCGGTCCTCGAGCGCGCGGGTGCCGGACACCTGCCGGTGGTGGCCAACGACGCGCGGTTCACCCGCTCGGGCACCACGATCCTGTGGGATCAGCGCGGCGATCGTTGCGAGCTGTGCGACCGGCCCTGCAAGCGCGGCCCGCTTGCGGCCAGGAGCAACGGCCGGCCGGTGGTACTGATCGGCGACGGTATCTCCGACCGCTGCGCGGCCGGCATGGCGGACGTGGTGTTCGCTCGTGACCGCCTGGCACGCGACCTCGCCGCGCAGGCGCGTCACTTCACTCCGTTCGAGGACTTCCATGATGTGCGCGCGGCGCTCGCGGCGGCGGTCGCGGCATGAGCTGGCGCGAACTGCCGTCGGTGGTCGGGGCCGAGGGCGGCTGGGTCGCCATGGAGGAGGCCGTACTCGCCCGCTGGCGCGCAGCCGACGTGTTCGCGGCCAGCCTGGAGCTGCGCAAGGACGGCGAGCCGTTCGTGTTCTACGAGGGTCCGCCCACCGCCAACGGTCGTCCCGGCAGCCATCACGTGCTCTCGCGCGTGTTCAAGGACATCTTCCCGCGCTACCGGACCATGCGTGGGCGCTACGTGGCGCGCAAGGCCGGCTGGGACTGCCACGGCCTGCCCGTCGAGATCGAGGTGGAGAAGGCGCTTGGCATCAGCGGCAAGCCCGAGATCGAGGCCTTCGGCATCGCGGAGTTCAACGCCCGCTGCCGCGAGTCGGTCAGCGGCTACCTGGACGAGTGGGAGCGGCTCACCGAGCGCATCGGCTTCTGGGTCGACACGAGCCAGGCCTACCGCACGATGGACACGCCCTACATCGAGTCCATCTGGTGGAGCCTCAAGCGTCTGTGGGACCAGGGCCTGATCTACGAGGCCGACAAGGTGGTGCCCTACTGTCCGCGTTGCGGCACCGCGCTGTCGAGCCACGAGGTCGCCCAGGGCTACAAGGACGTCGACGACCCGTCCATCTACGTGCGCTTCCCGCTGACCGACGAGCCCGGCACGGCCCTGCTGGTGTGGACCACCACCCCGTGGACGCTGCCCAGCAACCAGGGTGCCGCCATCCACCCCGACGTGCCCTATGCGGTCGCCCGCCTTGGCGACGAGCGGCTGGTCCTGGCCGAGGCGCTCGTCGCGAAGGTGTTGGGCGACGACGCCGTCGTTGAGCGCACGCTCGCTGCCGCGGATCTGCTGGGGCGCACGTACGCGCCGCCGTTCCCGTTCGTGCCGGGCGCCCACCGCATCGTCTCCGCCGACTTCGTGACCACCGAGGACGGTACCGGCATCGTGCACATCGCACCGGCGTTCGGCGAGGACGACCTGGCCGTCGGCCGCGCCCACGACCTGCCGCACACGAACCCGGTCGACAAGCAGGGGCGCTTCACCGATGAGATCACCGGCTATGCCGGGCGCTTCGTCAAGGACGCCGATCGGGATCTCATCACCGACCTCGACTCCCGTGGGCTGCTGCTTCGCGAGCAGACCTACACGCACACCTATCCGCACTGCTGGCGATGTGGCACGCCGCTGCTCTACTACGCGAAGCCGTCGTGGTACATCCGCACGACTCAGGTGCGTGACCGCCTGCTTGCCCACAACGCCACCATCGGCTGGCACCCGGACCACATCCGCGACGGGCGCTTCGGCAAGTGGCTGGAGGGCAACATCGACTGGGCGATCTCGCGGGAGCGCTACTGGGGCACGCCGCTGCCGCTGTGGCGCTGTGACGACTGCGACGACGTCAGCGCCATCGGCGGCTTCGAGGAGCTGCGCAGCCGGGCGGTCAACCCGCCGGGCGCCGACTTCGACCCGCATCGGCCGTACGTGGACGACGTGGTGGTGCGCTGCGACTGTGGCGGCGAGGCGCACCGCGTGCCAGAGGTGATCGACGTCTGGTACGACAGCGGCGCCATGCCGTTCGCCCAGCATCACTACCCGTTTGCGGGCGAGGACGTGCTCGACGGGCGTTTCCCGGCCGACTACATCTGCGAGGCGCAGGACCAGACCCGCGGCTGGTTCTACTCGCTGCACGCCGAGGCGACGATGCTGTTCGACTCGGTCGCCTATCGCAACGTGGTGTGCCTGGGACTCATCCTCGACGGCGAGGGCCAGAAGATGAGCAAGACCAAGGGCAACGTGATCGAGCCTTGGACCGTGATCGACCGTTTTGGTGCCGACCCCTTCCGTTGGTACTTGCTCACCGCCCAGCAGGCCGGCGAGTCGTTCCGCTTCAGCCTGGAGGCCATCGAGGAGGCGATGCGTCGCTTCCTGCTGACGCTCTGGAATACGTACTCGTTCCTTGTGACCTACGCGGCGCTGCCCGACGGCTGGACCCCGGACGTCCCTGCTCCCGCGGTTGCCGCTCGTCCGGCGATCGACCGCTGGGCGCTTGCCCGGCTCGACGAGACCGCCGCCGCGGTCACGCACGAGCTGGAGGACTATGACGCGGCGGCCGCCGGCCGGGCCATCGCCACCTTCACGGACGAGCTGTCGAACTGGTACGTGCGCACCTGCCGTCGTCGCTTCTGGCGGTCGGACGACCGGGCCGACCAGGTCGCCGCATTCGCCACCCTGCACGAGTGCCTGGCGACCGTCACGAAGCTGCTTGCGCCCTTCTGCCCGTTCGTGGCCGACGAGATGTACGCGAACCTCGTGGCGGCGCACGACCCTGCGGTGCCGGTGAGCGTGCACCTGGTCGACTGGCCCCTGCCCGGCGGTCGCGACGACCCGGCCCTCGTCCATGCCATGGCCGCCGTGCGGGACGCCGTGTCGCTGGGCCGCGCGGCCCGCAAGGACGCCAAGATCCGGGTGCGGCAGCCGCTGGGCGAGGCGGTGGTCGCGTGCGCGCCCGCCGATGCCGCGGCGATGGCCGCACACACCGACCTCATCGCCGATGAGCTCAACGTGAAGTCGGTGCGGTTCGTGACCGACCCCGCGCAGCTCATGGCCGTGACGGTCAAACCGAACTACCGCAGCCTCGGCCCGCGGTTCGGCAAGTCGATGCCAGACGTCGCGGCAGCGTTCGCCGGCCTGGACGGATCGGAAGTGGTCCGCGCGCTCGACGCCGGTGGCACGGTGACCATCGCGGTGAATGGCGCGGATGAAGCGATCTCCGGTGACGATGTGCTGCGCGAGGTGCACCCGTCCCAGGGCTTCGTGGTGGCGAGCGATGGTCCGGTGGCCGTCGGCCTGGCCACCGAGCTCACTGAGCCGCTGCGCTTGGAGGGGATGGCGCGCGAGGTCGTCCACGCGGTGCAGGCGGCGCGTAAGGCCGCGGGCCTGCGGGTGGAGGAGCACATCCGCGTGCACCTCGACGGCTCGGGCGTGATCCGCGAAGCGATCGATGCCCACCGTGCCCACATGCAGGCCGAGACCCTGGCCGACGAGCTGTCGGTCGGCCACGGTACCCCGTTCGCAGGCATCCACCATGAGGAGCACGTGCTGGACGGCGAGCCGCTGGCCGTCCGACTGGATCGCATCGGCTGACCACGTCGTTCGGCGACGTCCGTAGTTTTCCCGTGATTTCCAGCGCAGACCTGCCGCCGAAGGACGCCGAGCCCAGTTAGCATCCCCGGTATGGGCACGCAGAAATCAGGCAAGCGCACGGCGCGGACAGGCTCCGACAAGGAACGCGCCCCGAAGCGCCACAAGATGGACACGGCGCTCTACGAGCGCGAGCTGTTGAAGCTGCAGCGCGAGCTGGTGGAGATGCAGGAGTGGATCCGCGCCACCGGCCAGCGATTGGTGGTGGTGTTCGAGGGTCGCGACGCCGCCGGCAAGGGAGGCGCCATCAAGCGGATGATGGAGTACCTCAACCCGCGCGTCGCCCAGATCGTCGCGCTGCCCACGCCGACCACGCGCGAGACCACGCAATGGTACTTCCAGCGCTACGTGCCGCATCTGCCCGCGGCCGGTGAGATCCGGCTGTTCGACCGCTCCTGGTACAACCGCGCCGGCGTCGAGCACGTGATGGGGTTCTGCACCCCGGAGGAGCACCGGCGCTTCCTGCACCAGTGTCCGATCTTCGAGCGCATGCTGATCGAAGACGGCGTCATCCTGCGCAAGTACTGGTTCTCGGTGAGCGACAACGAGCAGCAGCGCCGCTTCAAGTCACGGCTCACCGACCCGATGCGCCGCTGGAAGCTCTCGCCGACGGATCTCGAATCGCTGACGCGCTGGGAGGATTACTCCCGGGCCAAGGACGAGATGTTCGTGCACACCGACATTCCCGAGGCGCGCTGGCATGTCGTCGACAGCGACGAGAAGAAGCGCGCACGCCTCAACATGATTCAGCACCTGCTGGCGTCGATTCCGTACGAGCGCATCCAAGGTCCGGAGCTGAAGCTCCCGAAGCGTCCGCCGTCGACCGGATACCAGCGCACCGAGCGCACACTGCAGCTGGAGGTGCCGGACTACTCGGCCACCCTCGACGGTGGGCCCTGGCCAGGGGCGGGCTACGACCGCGAGGACGCGTAATCGCGTCTGGTGCCGCGGTAGTCGGTGGGTGACGCGCCCGTGTGGCGCTTGAAGGCGCGAGAGAAGTACAGCTGATCGCGGAAGCCGACGCGGTAGGCGATCTCGCCCACGGTCTGGTCGGTGAACAGCAAGAGGCGCGAGGCCTCCAGCATCACGCGGTCGGTGACGAGTTCCTTGGTGCTGCGGCCGGTCGCAGCGCCGAGGGCTCGGGCGAGCGCCGCCGGCGGCACCGCCAGCGCCTTCGCGTAGTGGGCGGCGTCGTGATGAGTGGCGAAGTCCTGCTCCAGGCGCGCGCTGAAGCGTCGGTGGAGCCCCACCTCGGCGGGTTCCGGCCGCTCGCGCCGCGATGCGTCGAGCCAGCGCTGCAAGAGCAGCAGCACGGCGGAGAGCAGGTTGCGCTGCAGGTCGATGCTGCACGGATCGGCCGGCCGGCCGGCCTCCTCGGCGAGCGCCCCGATGACTGCGTCCAGGCGCGCATGCTCCGAGGGCGGCACCGGCGCCACGATCGCCTCGCGGCCGTGCAGCAACCAGCCGGGCCCGCCGTCGCCGAGCATCTCCTCGCGAAAGCGCACCACGGCTCCGGTCACGTCGTTGGCGCGCTGCATCACGTGTACCTGGCCCCGCGCGATGAGGGTGACGGTTCCGGCCACAAGATCGCTCGCCTCACCGTCGACCAGGTGCCGTCCCTCGCCGGTCGCGATCCACAGCAGCTCGTGGTAGTCGTGGCGGTGGGGTTCGCGCACCTGCCCGCGGTCCGTGCCGAACGACGCGTCCCTTACTCGCAACACCTCCACCAGCGCGTCGTCGTGTGTGAGCCGATC
>WBZQ01000175.1_pt2 | contig 44731 bp, 49 predicted proteins | sample 5204251 | NCBI WGS metagenome assembly WBZQ01 (sample SAMN12412402, study PRJNA552823) | activated sludge metagenome | isolation source: activated sludge from nitrification reactor of wastewater treatment plant... | place: USA: Virginia | collected 2017-09 | reverse complement strand
CGTATTATGACCATCGAGGACCGAGCTGAGGGGCTCGTTGTCCTCACCACCGATGCCCACTTGCCCCGGCGCATCGGCGAAGCGCTCAAACATGCGCACCATGGCGAGTTGGACATGCAGTACGATCAGGATGAGGATTTTATCCGGATTACGTGGACCGGCTAAGCACCCGGAGCGAACAGCGCACAGTGGACGAAGACAGCAATTGGATCGATCCAGGCGAGGTGGTCATGGGTGAAGGGCGGCGGAGATGGGTTCACTGGAGCGGGCTGCTGACTGGTGGAATGCTGGTCCTCGTCGTCATGCTGCCGGTAGCGAGAGGCGAATCGCGATTGCTGCCCGGCGCAGCAGCGGACCTCGATCAGGCGACGACGGAGTCGGTCATGCGCACCTTTCGGGCCGCTGATGACGCGATCCGGGCCAGGGACCTCAATGGCCTGATGGCGCTCTATTCCGAGCAGTACGATTATCATGGACTGAAAAAATCCGACATGCGCAAGCTGTGGGCCAATCTGTTCGATGAATTTCAGGATCTCAGCGACACCCACCACTTTTCGCGACTGGCAAAGGTCGGCAGCGGCTCCAAGACCATCATCGAAGTCACCTGCACGGGCAACCTGTCCGGGCTCTCCAAGACCGGCGGCCTACGCGTGCCGATCGACAGTTGGTATGAGGAAGTCCACTACATGACGTTTGAAGACGGACAGTGGCGCATTCGAGGAAACGTCGGCGATTCCCCGCGATTGATGCCCTTCGGCACGTCGCCGCATCCGTTGTTTTAGGGAAAGGAGGCCTATGCGCATCCTGATCGCACTGGACTGGTCGGAACAGGCATTTGCAGCCGTTCGAGAAGCCTCCTACCTCTACGATCTGCACCAGGTCACACTGGTACATGGGATCGACCTGGGGATGTTTCAATATCCAATCGTCGCGGAAGTGAGCAACATGCAGGGGTATGATGACTTCCGCAACGCCATGAAAAAGGCGGGCGAGCAGTTACTGGATCACACCACCACACTCCTCCCGTCCGAAGGGGTCTCGATCACCCGGGTGTGTGAATTCGCCAAACCCGCCGCGCTGATTTTGGATACGGCGCGTGAGCTGCGGCCTGAGTTGATCGTACTTGGCGCGCGTGGGCGCGGGCGCGTCGGTGAATTTGTCCTCGGAAGTGTGTCCCATCGCGTGGCGATGCATGCGGACTGCTCGACCTTGATCGTGAAAGAACGGGAGGGGCCGGTCAAACGCGTCACGGTGGCCATTGAAGGACACGAGGATGGTGCGCGTATCAAGTCGTGGCTGCTCGCCCACCCGTTCAAGAATCCCGTGGATCTCACCATTGTCAGCGTCGTGCGGCCGATCCCCGCCACCGATCCGTTCAGTCTCTTCCCGCTGCAGGATTGGACCGGGATCGCCGTCCGCTCGGCTGAAGACTTGGTCAAAAATCTCGCGGCCTCCTTGATGAACAACCGGTATACGGTCGGTACGCAGGTGAGTGTCGGCGATCCCGCGGACATCCTGACAGAACGCGCCAAATCGTCGGATCTGTTGATCATCGGTTCACACGGACGAAAGGGACTGGAGCGGTTTCTCCTGGGCAGCATTTCCCACGCGCTGCTCCACCAGGTCCCCTGTCCCGTGTTGATTGTGCGGTAAGAGACATGACCTTTTCTTCAGAGACCTCGAATCATAAAGGAGCCCGCGCATGAAAACGTTCAGCATTCTCTGTGCCCTCTGCCTCGTGATCTTGGGAAGCTCGTGGGCCGCCGGACAAACCAACCGCGGAAATCCGCGCGACGGCCAGGCCATTTATGAAAAACAATGCCTCCGCTGCCACGGCGAGAAGCTGGATGGGAACGGGCCTGATGGGCAATATCTAATCGTGCGGCCGGCGAATTTTCAGTCCGTCAACTCACGGGCAAAGACGGATTGGGAACTGCTGATCACGATCGCGAACGGGGCCCTGTTCAGCCCGATGCACGGCTATCGCGGGAAACTCACGGATCAACAAATGCTGGACGTGTTGTCGTACATCCGGTCCGTCGCGACTCCTGATTTTGTGAGTTAGCCGACAGGGGCCGGCGACGAGTCCTCAGTCACGCTGCCGCATCTGTCGCGCGTTCCACACCGCGGCGTCGGACTGGCGTGAGTATCCGCTCGTACGCGGACGCAGCTGGTGGCATCACACCCGCCCACAAGACAACCTCAGCTCCGCCGCCACGTGGCGGAGCTGCACTTCAGTGGTTGCAAGCAACCGGCAACACCGTCATGATCACAGAAGAGCGCCCGCTCGTCGCGAGCCTTCGTGTGGTTACTGGATGATCGATGCAACGTCTTCGCCCCCGCCACATACCGCCCGTACGGGATGATGGGCCCGATGTGGGACTCACCATCCTGAGCGATGGAACCACGGCTGTGCTGCGGATCGCACAACCCGGCGATGCCGACGCGTTGCAACGCTTTGTCGAACGCCTCTCCCCGGCCGCCACACGCCACCGTTTCTTCTCGGAAACCGCCCCGCCCGCCGAAGTGATTCGCGCGCTCTGCGATTCGTCAAAGCCCGATCGAAGCCTCACCCTGCTCGCTCTCCGCCGCCAGGATGATGCGTTGAGCATCATCGCCTCCGGGTCGTACCATGCGCGGGCCCCCCATGAGGCCGAGGTGGCGATGGCCGTGGACGACCGGCTCCATGGGCATGGACTCGGCACGATTCTCCTTGAACGTCTGGCCCTGCTGGCCATCCGGCACGGATTCACCAAGCTCTGGGCCATCACCCACGCCGACAACCTGGCGATGCGTGAGGTGTTCACCACATCCGGCTTCGCCATGGAAGAACATCTTGAAGGCGGCGACATGGAGGTCGAGTTGTCGCTGACCCCGACCGATCAGAGCGTGCGGCAATCGGAATGGCGCGAACGCGTCGCGACGACCGCCTCACTACGTCCTCTGTTTCATCCCCGCACCGTTGCCGTGATCGGCGCCTCGCGCTCCCCGAAGAGCATCGGTTATCGTCTCCTCGACGCGCTCCATAGCAATGGATTTCGCGGGCACTGCTACGCCGTCAATCCGCATGCCTCCACAATCGCAGGCGTTGATACCTTCCCCTCACTTCACGCCCTGCCTGAACCGGCTGAACTCGCCGTCATCGCCGTGCCCAAGGACGCGGTCCTCTCCGTAGTCGACGACTGTGCGGCGGCCGGTGTCCGGGCACTGGTGGTCATCACCGCAGGATTTGCCGAAGTCGGCGAAGAAGGGCGTCGGCTGCAAACACAGCTCCTGGACAAGGTCCGGCAGCATGGCATGCGCATGGTCGGTCCCAACTGTTTCGGCATCCTGAACACGGACCCGGCAGTGCAGCTGAATGCCACTTTCACCTCCACATTCCCACTCGCCGGATCGATCGCGATGTCCTCCCAGAGCGGCGCATTGGGACTGGCCCTCCTTGCCGCGTCACGGCGATTGCACCTCGGACTTTCGACGTTTGTCAGCGTCGGCAACAAGGCCGATGTCTCCGTGAACGACCTGCTGCAATACTGGGAGAGCGACTGCGCCACACGCGTCATCCTGTTGTATGTGGAGTCGTTCGGCAACCCGAGACGATTTGCGCAGATCGCACGTCGAGTCAGCCGAAACAAACCGATCGTCGCACTCAAAGCAGGACGAACCTCGTCCGGCAAACGTGCCGCCGGCTCCCACACAGCCGCACTCGCCAGCAACGATGTCGCCGTCGACGCGTTGTTTCAACAAACCGGCATCCTGCGCGCTGATACGTTGGAAGATATGTTCGGGCTCGCCATCGCGCTCGCGGAACAGCCCTTGCCGAAAGGCAAACGGGTCGGCATCGTCACCAACGCGGGCGGGCCAGCCATTCTGTGCGCGGATGCCTGTGAAGCAGCCGGACTGGAGGTGCCGGAATTATCCCAAGCCACGATCACCCGGCTCTCACCCTTCTTGCCTCCTTCAGCATCTCTACGCAACCCGGTTGACTTGATCGCCTCGGCCAGCCCGGATCAGTACCATCAGGCCATCGACACACTCCTGACCTCCGACGACATCGATGCCTTGATTGTTCTCTACATCGCGGTGACCAGCACAGATGTCGATCCTATCGCTGAGGGCATCATAAGCGGCATTGCCGCCGCCCGAGCAGCGCAGGCCATCAAGAAGCCGGTCTACGTCGGCTGGATGGTGGAATCCGATCGCGAACGTCGATTGTCCCTGCCGACTGAAACCATCCCGACATTCAGTCTCCCGGAACTTCCCGCGCGCGTGTTGGGGACCATCGTCGGGTACGTCCAATGGCGTGATCGCCCGCTGGGAATGGTGCCGGATTTTGACGACCTGGATCTGCCGACCGTTCACACCATCTGCCAAAGTGTGCTGACCACGAGAGGAGGCGGGTGGTTAACGGTATCGGAGACCCGCGCAGTCTTAGCCGCCATGGCGATCCGGTTGCCACCCGGCGGAGTAGCAACCAGCGCGGAGGAGGCCGCCACACTCGCCGCGCAGGTCGGATTTCCCGTTGCCGTGAAATTGGCCTCCCATACCCTCGTGCACAAAACCGAGATCGGCGGCGTGCATTTGAATCTCACGAGTAAGGCCGAGGTGCGCCGTGCGTATGAGGAGATCTCCGCACGCCTCTCTCAGGATCGGCATCTGGATGCGATGGAAGGGGTCCTCGTCCAGCCAATGGTGCAAGGCGGCGTCGAGGTCATGGCCGGCATGGTTCACGATCCCTCATTCGGACCGTTGATCGGGTTCGGGCTCGGCGGAATCCACGTCGAGATCCTCGGCGATGTACGGTTCCGCATCACGCCGTTAACAGAGCTGGACGCCGCCGACCTGATTCGGAGTATCAAGGGCTATCGCCTGCTGCAAGGCTATCGCGGACACCCGCCGGCCGACGTAGACGCGATTCAGGATCTGCTGCTGAGACTTTCGCGTCTGGTCGAGGAAGTCCCGGAAATCGCGGAACTCGACCTGAACCCGATTTTCGCATTGCCGCCGGGGCAGGGCTGCAGCATTGTGGACGCGAGGATCAGGATAGTGGGGAAGACGCCTTAATACTTCGCATCACGGGATGCCTGAGGTCGATTCAGGCCGCTCCTGAAGCTTCGCGACCTTCGATGCGCAGTCGTCCGAGGGGGAGATGCGCCCGGCATTCTCCTTTTCCCACACCCGGCGGCGCGCGCCGACATGTCTCAACAAACATTCGGCCGTCGCTAGGAGCTCCTGCACCGTACCCGCGGACCCATCCGCGTAATGCGCCAGATCGAAGATCGGAATTTGGAGGCAGACTTCCGCGCGATTCTTGCGCTCCGGGGAAAACACAATGCGGTGGGCCGGCGGTTGCGGGTGCTCACAGGGTTTGAGCAGGTCAAGCGTCTGGAAGAACACCCGGCACAGTCGCTGTAAATCGCCGAGAATCGCGCGATGTTCCTCATCATCGCCCAGCGGTAACTGTTCGGGATTGTCGAACGCTCCATACAGGTTGAGTTGAAACCCGATCTGGACGACCTGGCCCCCACCCGTCTTGACAAAAAACGGATCATGGTCGAAACAGACCTTGCGCTGCAGAATCATGTCTCGAAGCGCCTGCTCTGTCTGAAAGGCCCGGTCAAGATTCAGCTGCATGGGCCTGTGCTCACCTGCGGTCATGACCCGCCTCCGCCATGACAGGAAAGACAGTTCCGCATTCGGCCCGGTCGATGGGCCCCTCGCCCCTTCTCATACAACTGCCGCACGACCGGCTCATCACGCAGTGCCGGTTGGTCGGCGACCCTGTTGCCGAATTCGTGGCAGGCGTTGCAGGAGCTGGCTCCCGTCGCACGAAAGATGAATTCTCCATGGGGATTATTGCGCGTCTGCTCGGTAATCTGAGCCAGCATCCCACGATGCTCCGTGTGGCATCCCGTACAGGCTGTCTGATGTGCGACGAGATCTCGGTGCCACGTCATGACCGCCGGCGTCGCACGATGCTCGAAATACCGCTCTGAATGGCACTGCACACAGCGGGCTGCGGTCGGCCCTCGAAACGGCTCATGGCACTGGGTGCAGCCGGCTTGATCCACGTGGTACCGGCTGAGGTCACCCGGAGCCCAGAATGCCGCGGGGCTCCGCACGGTCCCCCATCCAACCCAAATCACCAACACCAGGGTTGCCAATGCCACTGCCGGGATCGCCGTTCTCGGAAGCGGGAGATATCGCATGACTCACGAGATCCCGGCAAAAAACAATGCCCCTGCCACATGCAGGACGGTGAAGACCAGGAACATCAGCGTCATCGGCGCATGAATCGCCTGCCACAGACGAAACGCCTCCTCCTGAGAGGCCATTCCATGCAACTGCGCGTCGACGTCATCTTCGGATAGTCCTTGATGCTGAAGCTGGTGACGTTGCTCATTGAGTGCCCTCAGACTCACGGCATGCACCAGCTGTCCTACGATCCCGCTGACGACCACGAGCACCATAGAGCCCATGGCCAGAATTGGAACGACCGCATGGTAGTGGGCGCCGGAGTGAAGAAAAATCAGCAGCGGTCCGATCACACCTGCCACCATGTGGACGCGAAACCATCCACGCGGCCACCGACGCGAGGGGCTGGCACGCTTTCTGAGCGGATAGACGAACACCAGCACAGTGATGGCCAGTCCTGCCCAGCCGACACCGTGCCCGTACTGCGTATGACCGAACGGCGTGACCTTATCGAGGCTGAGCAGCGCTTCAAAGGCCAATGCGCTCACCACCGCCCCGACCGTCGCGATAACAACCGCGATGAGGCGCACCCGCGCGCCCGTCATCTGTTCGACCCGTTCGTCATGAGTCACCGGTTACCGTCGGTACTTTTCAACCCCCTTGTTGCCGCCGGCGTGACAGCGCAAACAGTCCGCGAATCGACCGGGCCCGTGAATGCCCTTCGCCTTGGCTTTGAGATCCTGCACCAACCGGTTGTCCTGCACCTGCGTCAACATCAGGCCGTCTTTCCCGGCACGGTGACAATCCATACAGGTGGTCGCGCCGGTTGCGCGGAAGATCAAATCGCTGTGAGGATTGGCCGCCATCCCGTTCGAATCAGCGACCGTCCAGACTAATGCCCCTCCTTCTGACGAGGAGGTCGTCCCCGGCGCAGCCGCCATACAGAGCAGCGCTAGCGCACCACCCACTGCGAGGAGGCCCTGGCTCGTCATGATCGCCCGCTTCCGCAACAGGTTCGATACCGCTCTTCCGGAATCTCCTTCATCGCCTGGTACAACTCTGCCCGTTCCGCCTCACTGATGACCTGATCGATCGACGGATAGAGGATGCGCTCCTCCTTCATGTTGTGTGATTTCAGGATTTCCAATAACCGCGCCTCCTCCCGATCACTTTCAGGATCCTGTGCCTGCACCTTCTCATGAATGGCCTCCAGGCATTGCCCGATCATCTGATGCTCGGTGCGCATGACCTGTGTGGGACCGCCTTCCGCCATCCCCGAGTTCTCCTCCCATTTGGGAAAGAGCACGTCTTCCTCCCAGACAATATGGCGCTGCAGGCCGAATTTGAACTCCACGAAGGCCTCTTTGGCCTTGGCGAAATCCTTCCGCTTCTGTTGTTGGAAACTGCTGAAGAGCGCGTCCAGCCGATCGTGATCCTGCTCAAACGTGACACTGATTTTTGCATCCGACATGCCGTTCTCCTTCGTTATGAATGACGCAGTCTATATTCCAAATGACAGGCGACACAGGCCTTGAGCACAGTGTTGAACTGGGGAAGGATCTGCTTCAGATCTTTTGTCGGCATCACATCGGCCAACTTCTCTGCCGCCGCGTGATGCGCCATCGCGAGATCGTGATAGACCGGCGGAAAATCGGCCGCTACCTGCCGGGCCATGGCGTACCGATGCATAAAAAACCCCAGATGCGATTCCGTCAGTCCCTGCGCCAATCGATAGTCCTCTTCGGCCAGGGCGGCAACGATCGCCTGGATTGTTTCCAGATGCTGGAGCATCACAGCACGATGTTCCTGCCGCGCCTCGGCCCCCAAGGGAATGGGCGCTCGCACGTCAGGCAGATGCACGGGCGTCACGCCGGCAGGAGACACCGGTTTCTGCTCCGCGCACCCGGTCACAAGGATGAACCCCGCGAACAGGCAGGACAGCCAAGCCCTCACCGTGATTACCTTTCCACTCATGCCTGCTCCTGTGTCACCTGCTGCCAATAGGCATCCACGCGTTCCTGGATGTGGTGAATCACGTCCGTCTGTATGGTCGGTTCGAACAGATGCCGAAACCGTCCCTGCAGCTTGAGGTACGCTTCCACAGGCTTGCGCTTCGGAATATAGGTGTGGGTGACCACCCCGTTGATGGCCTCCTTCAGCGGCCAGAGGCCGGTCTCCACGGCCAACTTGGCGACTTCAGGCGTGGCCCCCGGATCGTACAACCAACCGGTCGGGCACGCGGAGAGAGCGAGGAACATTTTCGGTCCGGCGTAGGCCGCGGCACGCGCAAACTTTTCTTCCAAATCCAGCGGATACCGCGGAGCGACGGTTGCGATGTAGGGAGGCCGATGTGCCCGCCAGATCTCAAAGATGTCCTTCTTCTCCTGATCCGTGGCAGCGGGATGTTGCAGACTGCACGGCGACGTCGCCGTTCGTGCGGCGTAGGGAGTGGCAGGGGACAACTGCATGCCAGTGTTGCCGTAGGCTTCGTTGTCGTAGCAGATGTAATAAAAATCGAGCCGGCGATTCAGCGCTCCGGATGTTGACGATAAGGCCATGTCGTACGTCGAGCCATCCCCTCCCAACACGACGACCTTCACATCCTCGTCCTTCGATAGTCTTCCCTTGGCGATCAGGACATCCAAGGCATCGCGAATTCCCTGCGCACCGGCTGGTGCCGAGCCCATGGTCGTATAGAGCCATGACCCCTTGAACGAGGTATAGGGATAGGCCGCCAACATGGTAAAGCACCCGGCGGCATTTACGTAGATGACGTGATCCCCCAACACCTTCGCCGCGAGCCGCAAGGCTTCGAGCCCTCCGCACCCGGCGCACAAGGCCGTACCCGGAAGCACATGCTCCTCGCGCGGAATCTGTTTGATCTTCTTAAATGTCTCGCGCTGCCACATGGCGTCTCTCGTCGTTTACATCCTGCGCTTCACGTCTTACGTCCCCCGTTCTACCTTTTGCATTTCACGTTTCCCGTTTCACATCTCACCTTTGACGTTCCCTTCCGCGACCATCTGCAGCTGCGTCATCTCCCGATGTTCCTCCGCACTGTACAGCAACACCGGGCCGCGACCCGTTCCGGCGACGCCGGCCGCCGCCGTCTGCTCAAAGATGGCTTGAAATTCCCCTTCTGTGAGATTCTGACCTCCCAACCCGCCGATGAAGGAACACAACGCGAGAGGCCGCGCAGCCTCATGGTACAAACAGGCGGCTAATTCCTGATACAGAATCCCCCCCTGCCCAGGGGCCAGGTTCTGATCCAGTACGGCCACCGCCCGTCGCCCGCGAAGGGCCGCTCGAATGGCCTCAGCCGGCCAGGGGCGAATCACTCGTAATCGGAGCAGCCCCACCCGCTTTCCCTTCGCCCTGGCCGCGTCGACCGCGGCCTTCCCTTTGCTTGCGCCGGCGTTACTCATCACCAGCACATCCTCAGCATCATCCAGGCGATAGCGCTCGACGAGATCATAGCGCCGACCGAACAATTCGTGGAACGAGTCTGCCGCCTCCTGATGCACCGCGAGCGCATTCTGAGCAGCCAGATGTACTTGATGGCGGAAGTACGCGTATGGAGTACCACCGAGCACCGCCACACCCAACGCGTGCGGCGACGAGGCCGAAAAGCCTAGATGGGAGGGACGGAAGGGAGGCAGAAACTCTCGCACTTTGTTCGGATCAGGAAGACTCACCGGCTCACGGGTGAAGGAGAGCGTGAACCCGTCCAGGTTCACGATCACCGGCAACATCACGCGTTCATCTTCTGCAATCCTGTAGGCCATCAGAATTGAATCCAATACTTCCTGACACGTCTCGGCATGGATCTGCAGAAACCCGGCGTCGCGCGCGGCCAACACGTCATTGTGATCCGACTCCAGCGTGATCGGTGCAGCCAAGGCCCGTGAGACATTCACCAACACGAGCGGTGCGCGCCAACCGGAGATGGAATACAGCAGTTCGAAGGCATGTAACAATCCTTGGCTGGAGGTGGCGGTAAAGACTCGCGCTCCGGTCACTTCCGCCGCGCCGGCCGCCGTCATCATCGAATGCTCGGAGTCCATGCTCACAAATCGTGCAACCAGGTCACCACGCGCGCACCACTTGGCCAATGCTTCCACGATTTCGGTCTGCGGGGTGATGGGGAACGCCGGGATATAATCCACGTCGGCCAGCCTGGCTCCCCAAGCGGCCGCGAGGTTCCCGGTCATCATTTGGCCGTCCATGCCACCCCGCCTTCCTTCTCTCGCTCCGCAATCAATGCGTGAGTCGGACATTCATGCACGCAGATCTGACATCCCTTGCAATGGTCATAATCGACGACTGGTTTTTCCTCCCGGTTCATGGAAATCACTCCATCCGGACAATAGACGAAACAGAGCCAGCATCCGTTGCACTTGTCTGCAACTAACACCGGCCGAAAGGTTCGCCATCCCCCGGTTTCCCGTAACACCGAATTGCCGGCTGCGCCGATCCTGGCCGTACCTTTTGTCGGCGGTTCATAGCTCGGATTGTGCAAAGTCACAACCGAGGCGGCTTGCCCCATGCCCGCGTGCAGGCTGGCCGGCTCAACGGAGTCGTAACACTGCCGTGCGACCGCCAGATTTCGCTCGACCACGGACTCAGCCACGCCGAGATCGGCGAGTTCCCGGCTGATCGCCGATCTGACAGACTCCCACTGCAGTCCCACCAACCGCGCGGCAACTGCGCCCAGCAGCGCACTGATCGCCTCACGCTGCCCCAACTGTTGCAGGGCAATTCCCGTCAGATCTCGCGTGATCACCTGCGCAGGCAGGGACAGATGGGCGCGCAACGCCTCCTGGCTCAATGATGAATTCACAAACAGCACGGTCTGGTCGGTCACACCGTCCAACACATGCGCCACCGGCTCTTCCAGCAATGAGGCATCGGCCAGCACGATGACGTCCGGATGGGCGATCCCCCCACGCTCTCGGATCGGCTCCCGACTGAAGCGCGTAAACGCCGCGACTGGGGCCCCTCTCCGTTCCGCGCCATAGATCGGAGAGTCCTGCGCCACATACCCGCTTTCAAACGCAGCCGTCCCGAGAATGCGACTGGCCGTCTTCGCACCCTGCCCGCCACGCCCGTGAAATCGTACCGCGACCATCTCAGGCTCGATCCGCCCGCTCCTTCTTGAACGCTTCTTTCCCGGCCGCCACGGCCGCAGCAATGGTGGCCTCCGTCTCTCGCAGATATCGTTTGGCCTCGTCCACGCTCTGCGAAATGTCCTGGCGAATCTCCCGCGCCTTCTCCAGCATTTCTTCCTCCGTGCGGCGTGCATACCCCCTTAGCGCGGTGCGCGTTTCTTCCTCGGACTTGGGCGCATACAGAATGGCTGCGACTGCACCAATAACGGCCCCGCTCAGAAACGCGATCGATACCCCCACCCCCGAACAATTGCCACTCTGATCGGCCATGGTGCGATCTCCTTCCCGGCTAAAAATGAATCGGCATCGGCATGCGCGGTCACAGACCGCTGCTTGAGAAAGCAGAGGACGTGCCAGGGGATGGCGCCCATACGTTGGGCAAGTGACTGCTTTGGCGAGGATTTTCCGGAGCGAGCGCTACGATACCAGCATCTGACAGGTAGACTGGGGAATTCCAGAACCGCGGGATTGCACCACTGTCGCAAAACGCGTCAGCGCGTCACAGGACTTCGTCAACCTCAGTCAGCACAATGGCCTATCAGAAGCGGCACATCGCGTGGGATGGACGGCTGGGGCAGGGACGGTGGGCGCGGAACGGATCGCCGTCACTCTTTGTCCGGCGTCTGGGAACTCTGCGGGGCGGCGGGTTCCTCATCGGATTCATCCGTACGATCGCGTTCTTGGGAGCCTCGCATTCCACCGTGTCCCATCGGGCCGCGACCACGCATGCCGTGGTGGCGACGGAAGGTCCGCTCGTAGTGAATAATGGCCCAAATCTCTTCATCGGTGAGCTGATCGGCGAACCCAATCATGCTGCTACCCGGCGACCCATGTTTGATCACCCAGAAGATTTCCCCTTCCGTGCGGTGACGCCAGAATCCGTGATGCTGGAAATTGCGCGGTGCCGGATTGAGCTGAGCCGCCAACGGTCCATTCCCGTCCCCTTCCGCCCCATGACAATTGATGCACGTCCCTTTGCCGGCATACAACGCCTTGCCCTTTTCAATCGTTTGGGGCGAGTCCGGCAATGGGCTCCTCAGGGCCTGGGCTTCCGCCATCTTGTCTGCCGGGACGCGAGACCGCATCACATCATGACCGGCCGCCCACACCGTGGAGAGACCACAGAGTAGTGCCATCGCCACCAGCCCCGACGCCACCCGGCTTCGACTTCGCGTTACCATTTCGATCCCCTGCTGCGGTGGCGGCTCAATTCGCCTTATCCCGCCACGACGGTCAGAAATCCAGTTCTGCCATTTTCCGATGAAAACGAGTGATCACATTGGGGTCCGGGGTGAGGCGGATCTGCGCCTCCTCTTTCCCCCTGTACGCCAGGAGATTCAGCACGTACCGCAAACTTTCCAGGCGAGCCGCCTGCTTATCGTTCGCCTTCACGATGATCCATGGGCTGAAGGTCGTATGTGTCTTGCTGAACATCTCTTCCTTGAACCGCGTATACGAATCCCACATCTCCTGCGCCTTCTCGTCGACCGGGCTCAACTTCCACTGTTTGAGCGGATTCTGCCGGCGCGCCTCAAAACGCTTTGCCTGCTCTTCCTTGGAAATCGAGAACCAGAACTTGATGATCGTGACGCCGTCTTCGTACAACATGTGCTCGAATTCCGTGACCTGCTGCAAGAAACGCTGGTGCTCCTTCTTGCTGCAAAATCCCATGACTGGCTCGACCACCGCCCGGTTGTACCAACTCCGATCGAAGAAGACGATTTCGCCCTTGTTGGGCAATTGACGAATGTACCGCTGAAAATACCATTGCCCTCGCTCATCGTCGGTCGGCTTCGGTAGGGCGACCACCCGCATAGCACGCGGATTCAGGTGTTCGGTGAATCGACGGATCGTGCCGCCTTTTCCGGCCGCATCGCGCCCCTCCACGAGAATCGCGATCCGCTGACCGTCGGCCTGCACCCAGCGTTGCAACCGGACCAACTCCACCTGCAACTGCCGTAACTCCTGCTCATAGAGCAGGGTCTTGCGCACCTCCTCCAGATCGATATTCTTGCTCTTGACCAATTGGATCAGGCCTCTCGGCGTATTGATGCGCCGAAGATCTTCTTCGGTGAGCCGCTTCCCCGCCTCACCGATCAGCCCAGCGGGCACCCCGTCATTTGTATCCGCCACTTGGTACCCGTCTCCTTGCCGCGGCACGGCGGTCGGAATGATCTCCAATGCATCATCCGACAGATCCTTCTGCGCGAGCACATCCACCGGCTCTGCCGCCGCCCGATCCTTCTTGTTCTTTGCTTTGCCGTTCGATTGCCCGTCTGCCGCCATACGCCCTCCCTGCCTCTTCATCGCGAATCAGAACGCCACGTTCCGGTCACGTTCGGCAACTGCCTTGATGTAATCAGCCATGCCCTTGATCGACGCACCGGCGACGAGGTCGCCAGCACTGATTTGACGGGCGACGGCACAAGCCCCGCAGACCCAAATGGGAATGTTGGCAGCCTGGACCGCAGCCAAGAGATCCTTCAACGGGGTGAGGTTAACGCCGGTCACATGATCGGCTGTGCCCTTGCGCCCCAGCGTCACGGCCTCGTTCCACAGCCAGAGCACCACATCATGCCCCTGTTCCTTCGCCGTCTTGGCGGCCATAAACGGTAACGTCGCCATCGTCGGATCGTCGGTACCGCGACTGCCTGAAATGATAAACGTCGCCACTCGCAACCTCCTTCGCTCACTATTCGTCGTGTGCCTCTCGTCTTTCGTCCAGAACGGCTCACGAGAGACCGTTCACGCTTCACGTGCCTATTTGGCGAGACTTCTCACATACGCGATCAACTGCCACACCTGTTCGTCCGGCAACGCCGCAAATGACATCATCCCGGTGCCGGGGGATCCGTTCTTGATGATCCAGAACAGTTGGCCATCCGGCAAATCTTTCATCGTGGAACCACAGGTAAAGTTTCGCGGCGGCGGGATCAACGCCGCGCCCATCAGGCCTTGCCCGTTGCCCTTCTCGCCATGACACATGGCACAGACAACCGGCTGAGCAGTCTGCAAGAACAGGGTCTTGCCGGCTTGGATCGTGGCGTCCGTGGCAGGCAGCGGATTGGTCTTCGCAAGGAAATCAGCCGGCGCCTTGACCGTCTTTCTCGGCTGCGGGCAGACGCCTGAGGCGCCACCACCCACCGCGGCTTGAGCCGTTTCGGGTCCACCCTTGAACGTGGCTTTCAAATACGCCATCACGTCCGCCACACCCTGCTGGCCGATCGTCAGCCCCCAATACGGCATGTTGGGCGACTTCCCCATCGCCGCACCGCCATGATTGATGACGTTGTACAGATACTCCGTCGGCAATTTCTCAAACGGAATGTTCGCGTGCACGGCCGGTTTCGGATTCAACCCGGAGGCCGCCGGCCCATCTCCCTTGCCGGTGGCCCCATGACATTGCGAACAGTACTCTTTGTAGAGAACCTTGCCGCGATCCACGCTGGCCATCCCGAACTCAGGCGCCGTCCACGGCTCGTAATACTTGAAGTCCTTCACGCCCTGCGCCATGAGAAAGCCGATCACCGCGCGCAACTGCGGCTCCGTCGCGTCGGCCAGGAACTCCCCGCTATGGGGCACAAAATCCTGCGGATTCAGCCCGAAGCGGAATAGCCAATCTTTGTCGTACCGCTGCCCGGCCGTCGCCAGCGACGCACTCTGCGGCCCGCCGATCAGCGCGCCGTTTTCTTCAATGAGGTGGCAGCCCAAACAAGCGTGCGCTTTGTAGGCCATGCCTCCAAACGCCACATCGAATTTGCTGACCTTGGCGAGATCGAACGCCCCGACCGTCACTCGCGAGTCCTTGTTGTGCTGCTGGAAATAGTCGGCGATCGCCGCGGCGTCGTCATCCCCCACCACGGGATGCCGCATCGGCCCTTCGGCCAAATCCCACCGATACCCCTTCGGATACAGAGGAGCCTCTTTTCCGGTCAGATACCGAAGCAACCAGGCGCGCTGGTACTTACTCCCGGCCCAAATCAGATCGGGCGCCTTAAGATTGAAGCGCGAATCGGCTTTCCCCTCCAGTCGGTGACAGCCGGCGCAATTGGTCTGAATCAGGTCCTTCACGCGGCTCTGGTCACTGCCGAGCAGCAACCGTGGGAAGGACACCAACGCCATCACAAACACCAGCGCACAGCCGATCATCACTGTCCGTCGTCGCCCCATGAGGCACCCCTTTCGTTCACACGTCCCGCTGTGATGGCTATCGCGTTGCCAGCCAGGCATGGATATCCGCGATATCTTGATGACTCAGTATCGCCCCCCAGGCCGGCATCGGACCTCGGCCGTGGAGAACGGTTTCCCAAAACGCTCCCTCGTTCTTCAGAATCAGGTTCCGCGCCAGCCTGGGCCCTACACCGCCCGATGCCCCCTCGCCATGGCACGCCTGGCAATTGTGCGCATACAATCCCGCGCCACGCGCCGGCAGACCGGTGAGCGGCCCCTCATTCGCCGTCTGCGTCCCCGCTGTCGATACGCTCTTCGCCAATTCCTGTTCGATGGTCGGCAGTTCATCCGGCGCACCGGGATGATTACGCGCGATCAAGTATTGGAGGACCAGTGCGCTCTCCTCTTTGGACAATTCGGCGCCCCAGTGGACCATCTTCTCCACCGTGGCAATCCATCGCTCTTCGGGTAACCGTTGCTGGGAGATGAGATCGGTGGTGTGGCAGACAGCACAGCGGGCCATAATCAAGGTGGCGGCCCGTCGAGCCTGTTCGGAAGGGAGTGACGGTCGGTCGTCCTCCTGCGCTGTCGTGATGACGACGAACCCGAGCACGACACCCAACAGGGAGAGCAGCAGGATGCGGGAGCCGGGTCGCGACGTGTTCATGCCGCCACCGTCACCGCCACGCGGTCCCACCCACTCCACAAAAATCCTCCGGGATTCCAGGAACTGGTTGCCGGCTGTTGTTCACCCCGTGCATCCATCGCGCGACAGAGAATGGCCGTAGGACCGAGTGTCCTGGGATTCCATACATACTGCCACTGCCGCCACGCGTAGGGTTGCCCCTCACCAAGTAAACGGGCCGGCTCCCAGGTCTTGCCGTCATCACATGACACGTCCACCTTCGTCACCGCCGACTCACCGGCCCAAGCCACACCTTGAATGGTGACAGGACCTTTTCGCACCGTGTCGCCCTCCCCCGGGGCAGCGATCAGTGATTTCACCGGCATCTGCTCAACGGGCACCATCACCGTCCCCGGCAACCCGGAGCCCTGCTGAATCGACGTCTCCGGCATGCGATAGGCCTGCTGCATGTAATACCCGGGCGTTTCATCAGCCCGCACCGTGATCTCCGTCAACCACTTCATGCAGGATTCCGCCATCCAGCCTGGCGTAATCACCCGCAAGGGCGCACCGTGGAGGAGCGGTAAGGGACGACCGTTCATTTCATAGGCGAGGAGCGTATCCGGATGGAGTGCCTTGGCGATGGGAATGCTTCGTGTAAACAGGGGAACGGTGGGCAGAGCCGGACGATCGGCGCCTTGCATCTGCACATGCAGTCCCTGCGGCTTCACGCCGGCACGCTGCAGGACGTCGCGCAACCGCACGCCGGTCCACTGCGCGTTCCCGACCGCGCCGCGCTCCCATTGCACCCCAGGCACTTTCGGACGATGGTTCGCCCGCCCGTTTCCACTGCATTGCAACACGGACGTCACCGTCACCGGCTCGAACTCGTGCAGGTCTTTGAGGCTTAACGTGAGCGCGTCCTTGACCAACCCTTTCACCGTCAGTCGCCAGGTATCGGGCTGCACCGCCTCAGCCGGGGGTGGACCGAAATGACTACGGACAAAGAACCGCTCGTTGGGGGTCAACCACGAGGTGAATTCCCGCACCGGCGTCTCGGCGTCGAATGGGCGGGATACCCGCACGGTGAGCGGGCCGCTGCCCTGCCCTGTCGCCTCAGCCTGATTGCCGTCGGCCGCCTGAACCGTGCCTTTGACGAGCAACCCGATCCCGATTCCCTGCAACAACACGCTCAGCAATCCACGTCGGGCAACTGTCATGCAAATCCTTTTGTTAGGCTCACGTCGCGGTATGGGGATGCGGATTCAACTCAATAGCGATACCCGTTGGCACCACGACTGATTGATGCACGGTACATCCGTGGGCCACTTTCAACAACCGTTCTTTCAATTCCGGGGTAAGGCGGTGGGGTAAGCGGATTGAGAGTTGAATCTGGCCGACCCGGTGCGGACCTTCCGCCATGGTCCATTCGGCCTCGATTTTGAGCCCCTCACGCGAAATGTCATGCCGTGCGCAGAATTCGCCGACAAAGTAGCCCACACAGCTGGCGACGGAACCAACGAACAGCTCAACCGGCGTCATGCCTGCATCCACCCCGCCTCCATCGACCGGTTGATCGGTCACGACGCGATGGCGATCGCTCAAGATGTCGTAGCGTGTTCCACCTTGATAGGCCACGCTGAGCTTCATGTCCGGCTCCTCTACCTGCTACCGTCGCCCGCCTGTGGCCTGAATCCCGTCCTGCGGAGGCCTCCAAGCCAGACAGCTAGTAGGGTGCATCCAATGGCCTTCCACCCTTCGGCCAATCGCCACCCTTCCGCACGAAATCAGGACGTGGTTGTGCGTTGAGGTATGCAGCCACATCGTAGGCGTCCTGATCCGACAACGCCCACCCTCTGGTCCGTGGCATGTTCGACTTGATAAAAGACGCCGCCACCGACAGCCTGGCCATGTCACTGCCGATGCCATAGGATCGGTCTCCCCACACGGGAGGTGCAGCCATGGTACCCTGGCCATCCGTGCCATGACAGAATGCGCAACGGGCCGTAAACACTTTGACGCCATTCGCCGCATCCGGCGGCTGAGCGGCCGCGAGACGCGGGATGCCTCGCCAGGCCATGGTGCTTTTTTCCGGAACGTCTTTCGATAGCCATTCGATGTAGGCCACGATCGCCTGGAGCTTGTGACTGTCCTCTGGAATCGCTTTCCCATTCAGGCTACGTTCCATACATTCGTTGACACGCTCCGCCAGCGTGACCTCCCGCCCCACTCGCGCCTGGTATTCCGGATAGACCCGCGAGAGTCCGACAAACGAGGCCGAGTTCGGATCAAGTCCGGCATCCAAATGGCAGTTGGCACAGGTGAGACTGTTCCCTACGTAGGACGCGGCAAACTCCTGGGTATGCACCACAAGCTGGTACCCCAGCCGGATCTGTTCACCGCGTTGCCCGCCAGGAATGGAATCGGGCGAGGGATGATTGAAGACCGCATCGATGCTGCCCGGCTCTGCCTGCCTGGAGCCGGAATACCCGCCGCCGGGCCCTTGTGACCCCGCACACCCGCCGACTACCGCCATTGCCAACAGACTACCAAGAATGAGGTTTCGCATACGTACTAATCTCGCAAGCTATGTACCAGCAGGCCATCTGCCAAGCAGTCTCATCTCCTTGTCTTTCCAGGATATTTTCTCCACCGCTAATCTCTCCTGGCGACAAAAGCCCCAGCCTACGCAGGGCTGCTGCGGCATCACGCCACAGCCAAGGGCCATCGTACCCACCCGTGACGCACGCTGATTAGGGACAGGTTCGCGCAAAAGGATTCGCACGAGAAGGTGATCACGGCTTCAGCGATCGGATATACGCCAGCAGGTCGTCAATTTGCGCCTCGCTCAACGACGCGGCATACCCGGTCATGGCCGTCCCGGAGCGCCCCTCCATGATGATTTTGCGTAACTGCGCATCAGGCTTCGTCTGCGTCGACTTGGCCGTGAGATCGGCAGGAGGAGGCGCCAGGTAGGCGGCCATCTCGCTATCGCCTTTGCCCGTTGGGCCATGGCAGTTCTGACAACTTGCGGCATACACCTTCTTGCCGGCTTCAGGGTTCGCCTGTCCGGACACCGCGACATGGATCGGCCCAAGGCCCAGCAACACCACGACTGCGATCCCCACTCCGTTTCGCCTTCGCATCATGCTCCTCCTCACCGTTTCTTCCCGAGTACCATCGAGATCATCTTCGGACACAGGCGATCACGACGACGTCGTACGCGTCAAACTTAACATGTAGCTGGTCAAATCATTCAACTGTGGATCCGTGAGGGGAAACTTCGGCATGAACGAACCGGGTGACACGGATTGCGGATCACGGAAATGCTTGAGGTGCCAGCTACGATCGGGCCTCGCATCCCCAACGGTTGAAAGATCCGGCGCCACGGCCCCTCCTTCACCGTGAATCCGGTGACACCCGACACAGCCGAGCTGTGCATACAGGGTTTTGCCCCTGGCCACGGAAGGGTCGGTTCTCGGGACCGCATACAGATTCTTGATGGAGATGCCCAACAGGCCGAACACGACGAGCAGGAACAGCAATCCACTTCCCAAGGCGACCGGCCGCCTGATCGGGTTTCGTACGGGGTTGCGGTCGATGAACGGCCAACACAACATGATGAGCACGACACACAACGGCAGCACCCAGGTGGCGAGAGGTTCCAACGGACCGTGCACATACTTGAGCAGTTCGTAGTAGAAGAGAAAATACCATTCCGGAACGGGGACGAAGGTCGTATCCGAAGGATTGGCCTTATCGGTCAGCGGAAGGGGAATGCTGTACGCAAGGATGGCAACGGCCAGAAACACACCGGCGATCACGACCGCATCCATATAGATTTGCCGCGGCGCGAACGTTTCGCTACTTAACGAGGCGCGGTCGTCGGTCCAGGGGCCGGCAGGACCGACGCGCCTGAGGATGAACAGATGCAGCGCAATGCCGGTGAGCAGCACGGCCGGGAGGAACAGGACATGGATAGCAAAGAAGCGGGAGAGGGTCAGGGCGCCAAGTGTTTCCCCTCCCCGTAACACCCGCGACACCACGTCACCCACCAGGGGCACCGTGCCAACCATGTTGATGCCCACCTGCGTCGCCCAATAGGCCGTCTGATCCCAAGGCAGGAGATAGCCGGTGAACGCGAACGTCATCACAATCAGCAACAACAGGACGCCCATCATCCACATCACCTCGCGGGGCGGTTTGTACGCACCGTAGAGGAAGGTCTGCAACATGTGCAGGCCGATCGCGATGACCATGGCGGAGGCGCCCCAATGGTGAAGCCCCCGGATGAACCAGCCGAAGAGGACGTCGTGTTCGATGAATTCGATGCTGTCATACGCATGGTCCGGAGTGGGCGCGTAGTAGAGCGCCAGGAACATGCCGGTGGCGGCCTGCATGAGGAAAAGAAAGAGCGTGATGGAGCCGAAGACGTAGATCCAACTGGCCCCGCCGGGGATGGGCTCATCGAGTAATGTGCGCTGAACCGGCTTGAGGTTCAGGCGGCTGTCCAACCATTTGTACACACGGGAGGGCATACGCGACCCGCCTCTTTCTGCGCTGACGCCGAAGAGCTCACAACTCCACGCTTACCGGGAGACCGGAGCGGAATTCTGTATACATGACCAGGAGGCGCCCCCCTTCCACTTTGGAGGGCAGGAGATCTAGCGGACGCGGAGCGGGGCCACCCAACACCTTACCGTTCACATCAAACCTGCTGCCATGGCAGGGACAGAGGAATTTCTTTTCCCCGTCATCCCAGCGATACCCGCACCCCAGGTGGGTACAAATAGGCGAGAAGACCCGCACCCCTCCGTCGGCCTGCTTCACCGCCCAGACCGCCTTTTGGGACTTGGTTTCCATCCACCCGTCCCGGACGGTCGTCACATGGTCCAACTGCGTCGGGCGACCGACCGCCAAGTCCTCCACTCCGCCCACATCGACCCATTCGCGACGACGGCGGCTGAAGGCCGGCGAGACCAGCGTCCCGATCAGCGGCACAGCCAATCCAATACCGACGACTCCCGCTGCCGCGATCGTGATCCATTGGAAGAAGCTTCTTCGACTTCCGACTGGCGTCGAAAACCCGCCGCCGGGTGGCTCATCATGGGTCATGACGGACTTCCCACTTCATCATCCGCTCCGCCCTCCGTTCAAAGACAGCACGAGCGTCACCACTCACGGTTGCTCGCGTCTCGTATCCGCAGATCTGCCGGGTGCCCGCTCAGGCGCCCTTCCCGGACGACTGCGTCGGACAGGTATTGATCCCCAACAGCGTCCACACCGGACAGAAACCGATGACCCCGGTCACAAGCGCGATCGCGCCCGCTGCGAGCACCACACCCATCAAGGCCCCGCTCAGTCCGCCGAAGACACCGATGCCGATCAGCAGGGCTCCCAGGATGATTCGAATCGGTCGTTCAATTCCGCCAACGTTGCATGCCATGGTCTGCCTCCTTGGTCTGTACTGTGGCTGCAGGTCTTTCGAGAAGCACCGGTACGCGTCTATTCCATGAGAGCATGGGAGACTGAAAAGGATTCGGCAACCTGATCCAGCTAGTTCGTCGCAAAGCGATACATGTCATGACACGTGGTGCATCGTGCCGTCATGCTCGACAAACGGTTGAGTATCTGTTGGGACGTTTCACCCTGCGCGATCCCATCGGCGAGATGGTCCATATCCTTGTGAATGGACATACCCAGTTGCTTGAACGCCAGGGGCAGCTTCAGCATGATCGCAGGGTTGACATCCGCCGCCATCGCCATGCCCGCCCCACGAGCCGCGCCTTCCGCCTCCTTGAGATTTGGACTAGGGCTCCCCAGCACCGTGACAACTCCATGCACCGCCTTCAACAAATCGCGCATCTCCGCCAACACGAGGTCCCGCTCCGCCGGCGCAAGCAGAATTTCCGTCCGTCCGTCGGTCGCCGGCCTCGTGTGGCCCTGGACGAACAAGGCCGCAACCACGCCCACCGTGACGATCCATAACACCGCAGTTCCCACCCCCAAAACACGCCAGTTCATTGAGTACCCCATCCCTGTGTTACGGGAGTGTGCGATTCGCGCCAGTCCCCAGCACGCGTATGTAGGCCGTCACATCGCGCATCTCCTGTTCGGTGAGGACGAACTTCCAAGCTCCCATCGCCGTATTTTTCCGACCCTCGTGAATCGTTTTCAACAACGTCGCATCCAATTTCCCTTGTGCCGCCGGAGCAGTGAGGTCGGCGACCGGCGGTGTGAAGACCATCGCGCCGTTCCCCTTTCCCTCCACACCGTGACAACGAATGCAGAGATTGGCATACAGTGTCTTCCCCTTTGCGGCATTCCCATCACCGCCATATGCCCCGCCCACAATCGTCAAGAAGAGGACCAACAACGAAACACTGATCGCTCCGACTCGAAGATTCATGGTGGGTTCCTTTCTCAGGATCGCCTCGGCGACAGATCGCAAGAGGACCAGACAGGTTCCACAGGATGCGATCCTCATGCCAACCGGCCATGTAGGAACGCGACGACACAGACACAGCCCACCAGAGCCGCCGATTCACTGAGAAGGGACGAGGCCACGCGCTGGGGCATGGAGAGAATCACCCCAACGCACAGGCAAGGCTGGCGCAAGATGCCACAGACGGAGATTAGAGGATGGTCGGCTCGAGGATCGTGCGGGTCTTCATCGAATTGGAAATCAGACAGTTGGCTTCAGCCTTTTCGATCAATTCCTTCGCCTTGCCCGCATCGCCTCCCGCATGGAGCGTGATGCGCGGACGTAGCGTGATCACCGTCACTTGAAACTTCCCGTCCACGAGTTCCAATCGACCTTCCGCTTCAGAGTGATACGAGGCAAAGGCCAGCCCCGCCCGTTCCGCCACGGCGAGAAAGGTTGTCATCAGGCAGATGTTCGCGGCTGCGACATAGAGGTCCTCCGGCGACCAGATTCCCTCATGCCCTTTGAATTCCGGCGGCGTCGCCACCTGAATGTCCGGCTTGCCGTCACAGGTGATCACCCCCTTCTTTTGCTCCGACCACGTCACGCTGGTGTGATACGTATAGACCTTACTGCGTACGTCCATGATGCCCTCCCGATTGCACAACAGGGTCAGAGATGTCGTGGCTCTGTCCCCTCCATTCCCACTGCGCCCATTGTCTGCGGCACGACCCGATGCAACCCCGATGACGGCTTGAGCGCGCGCACCGTCAACACCGGACAGGTTGCCCGGCGCAATACGGCATCGGCCATGCTCCCGAAACGCTCACGGGACGGCCCGCGATGACCATGGGTGCCCATGACGATCAGATCGGCCTGCGACCGCAGCGCGGAGGCCAGGATCGCATCGGAGGCCAGCCCGCTGGAAATTTCCAGATCGACAGACAAGCCGGAGGCCGTCAGGATCTCCCTGATTTCGGTCAACTGCCGGTTCCAGTAGTCTCGCTTGGACGCCTCTTCCTCGATCAACCCGAGCCCGCAGTCCAAGTCATAACAGACCGGCTCCAGCACATGCATCAATGTCAGCGCCGCCCCGACTCCGAACGCCAAGTGTGTGGCATACTCGACCGCATCCAGCGAGAGCCTCGAAAAATCCAGTGGGGCCAGGATGCGGCGGACTCGTCCCGCACCTCCTTCACCCACCGACTGTGCGGCCGCCACGCGAATCGCCGGCACCAACAACACCGGGCAGGGCCCTTCGTGTGCGACCCGCTCCGCCGTGCTCCCCAGCAGGCCGTAGGCCAGATTGTTGTGTCCTTGCACACCCAGCACCACCAGATCCACCCCGCTCTCGCGCACCGCCTGGCAGATCTGTTCCGTCGGGTTTCCAAGCACCAGCCGTACCTTGACGGGGATGCCTGCCCCAACGAGATCGTCGCGCACCCCTTCCAGTTGCAGAGCGGCGGCCGCCCGCGCCTGCCCGACCACAGCAAGGGCCTCCGCATCGCCGCCTAACCACTGGGGCGTCTCAATCACGTGCACCAGTTCGACGGTGGCATTCCACGCACGAGCGAGATACCTCGCGTAGTCTTGCGCACAAGCTGCCGCATCTGAGAAATCGGTCGCCAGAAGGATCCGTGTCATCAGTGGTGTGTTCATGATCACTCCTGTGAAACGGTTGGGCGGCTCTTCCCCGACGAACGGCCGACCCGTTAACGGTCGAACACCGTCATATCGAACGCGGAGCCGGTGGACGTGCCTGCGTGAGACGCTACATCGTACAGCGGGGTGCGGCGGGACCGGACATCGACGTGCCTCTCCTCCCTCCAGCCCAATCCCGCGATGGGACCATGTTCCTCCTCGTTCCTCAAGACCGCCGGGGCCGCTATTCAAGCGACAGGGTGCTCGACCTCACAACTTGCGTCAGCCCCCACAACAAAAACAAACCGTAGACCGTGCCGAAGAACCAGGGAAAGCTGATGGCCCGATGTGCCCACCATTGGCGATGTTGCCGGAATGCCCAGGAAGGCTCGAACGAGCGCGGCTCATTGCTCTGATCGATGATCGTTTCGCGATGCTCGCGCAATCGATACAACGTGCTGACCGGCTTCCGATTGAGCCATTCCGGCCTGGTCTCGATGCCGCGCAACTGCCATTCCCACAGCGCGTTCTGCCCGGAAAACCTGCCCAGCACAATGGCCATCTGCGCACTCATCAGAATGCCGATGGTGCTCAGCAGGACAATGACGATCGTAAACGGAAGAGCCAGTGACTCACGCGAGACCAGCAACCCGATGACCGCGACAAAGATCGAATTGGCCGTCAGATAGTCCGACAACATGGTGTGGTAGTCACGCACGCCGGACGTCCACAACGTCAACAGGTGCTTGTAATCGGCCTGCATGGTGTCGGGATTGTGGACCATACCGCTACGCTCCATTCGCAGGCTGATCGACCAACCGATAGGCATTGCGCAGGTACTGGCCCACCATGCGCTGCGTATTGAAAAACGCCCCGTTGATCGCAATCGTATGTTTCATGATCTCGATGAATCTGTCCTGCTCCTTATAAAAACAGGGCAACACGTGCTGTTCGAGTTTGTCGTAGAGGGCTGCAGCGTGACAGGCGTCCATCTCCTCCGAGGGAGAGACGCAGGCCTCGACCTTCTCCCCGATCGACCAGCCCGTGACGCCTTCGATATGCCCTTCGACCCACCACCCATCCAATACACTCAGGCTGGGCACGCCGTTCATCGCCGCCTTCATTCCGCTGGTGCCGGACGCTTCCATCGGCGGGAGCGGCGTGTTCAGCCACACGTCCACCCCTGCACACAACAGCCTGGCCAATGTCATGTCGTAATTGGCCAGATACGCCACCGACAGTTGGCCGCGCATCGCGTGAATGCGGCGGATCATGTCCTTCCCGTCCTGATCCTGCGGATGCGCTTTCCCCGCGAAGATGAATTGGATCGGGCCCACCTGCTTGCCCAATCGCTGTAGCCGCTCCACATCGCGGAACACCAACATCCCTCGCTTGTATGCCGTCGCGCGGCGGGCGAAGCCGATCGTGAACACATCCCGATCGAAACCCGCATTGGTCTCACGATTCACCTCGTCAACCAAGGCCAACTTGGCTTCCCGATGCGCCGACCAAATTTCCGTCCCCGGAATACTGATGGCGTATCGGAGCGAGAGTTGATCGTACCGCCAATCAGGAAGGTGACGGTCGTACAGACTCTGAAACGCCGGCGCGGCCCAGGCCACGGCATGCACCCCGTTGGTAATCGAATGGATCGGGTACCCGGGATAGAGGGAATGGGACACCTCACCATGTCGCATAGCCACGCCGTTCACAAATCGCGACCCGCGGAGGGCCAGCAGGGTCATATTCAACGCACCTTGGTGCTGGCAGGCCTGAACGAGTTCACAGCGCCGCTTTCCTAACACCCGAGCCGCCAGATCAGCAGGGAATTGATCGTGGCCGGCCGGAACCGGCGTATGGGTGGTGAAGACGCAGCGCTCCCGCACCTTCTCGATCACCTCCGGCGGCACCTCTCCATTTCTCGGTGCCCCACCGATGCCGGACTCGATCAACGCCAGCACCAGCAATGCCGCATGCCCTTCATTAAGATGGTAGCGGTAAATGTGGTCATGCCCCAGGGCCTGCAAGAGCGCGAACCCGCCAAATCCGAGGATCAGTTCCTGACAGAGCCGATAGTGAGCATCTCCCCCGTACAAGGAATCGGTGATGGTCCGGTCCCAGGGGCTGTTGTCGGGGAGATCCGTGTCGAGCAAGTACACCGGCACGACATGACCCGACATGCCGGTGACGACATACCGCCACGCGCGCACCTGTACCGGTCGCCCCTCGATCTCGACGGAAACCCGCGGCTCCAACGGCTCGGCAAAATCGTTGATCGCCCAGGCCACCGGCTCCTCGGATTGCCACCCCGCCCGATCGAGCCGCTGATAGAAATACCCGCGCCTGTGCAACAGTGTGACCCCGACCATCGGCACACCCAAGTCGGCTGCCGATCGAATCGTATCGCCGGCCAACACCCCCAAGCCTCCCGCGTAGGTCGGCATCAACGGATTGAGGCCGATCTCCATCGAAAAATAGGCGACCAGAGCATCGCGGCCGGGACGTATCATGTATTCCCCAACACCTGACGAATGAGCCGCAGTTCATCCCGCACCAAGCGAGGCATGAGAAAATGTTGGCGCACATGCTCGCGCCCGGCCCGCCCAAACTCACCACGTTCCCCAGGATGCCGGAGCAGATGGAGCGCCCGCTCCGCACAGGCTTCAGCGCTCGAAACGAGATTCTTCTGGAACGGCTCGGGGAACTGCATCGGAATGCCGCCCGTGTTGCCGGCGACCACCGGCTTTTCCTTCCAGAGCGCCTCGGACACCACCAGGCCGAATCCTTCACGCAATGATTTCTGAATGACGACATCAGAACCGCGCTGAAAGGCGTTCACCTCCATGCTGCCCACGCCGGACAGATTGGTAAATACAAAGAGGTCCGGATCATTCGCGGCCTCCTCCTCGACCCGATCCAGAATCTCCCACCCTTCCGGGTCGTCTCCGGCCATGGCGCCGATCAGCACCAATTGCACACCGGGGATTTCTGATTTGACCAGCCGATACGCGTGCACCACGCCGAGCGGATCCTTCCACGGATCGAAACGTGACACCTGCAAGAGCAACGGCCTGTTCGGGTCCACGCCGGAATCCGCAATCACCCGGCGGCACAGATCGGCAGGCAACTCCATGTTCTTCGTCGCAAGCGGATCAATCGCGGGGGGAATAAAGGCAATGCGCTTGGAAGCCAGCTGCGGCAACACGAATTGATCCATCGTGAATACGACCGCCTCATACTCTTCCAGCAAGGGCCGGAGAAAATGGCTGACGTCCTTGTCCGGCGCCGAGCTGTCGATGTGACAACGCCAGATCCATTTGGCCCCGCGCGACCCCGCGAAATGACGAATGGCAGCCGGCTGAGGATCGTGCACGATATACAGATCATAGTCATTGCCGAGCGCCTTCGCGCTTCGCTCGTTGACCTTCAGATAGAGGTCCTGCTCGGCTTTTCCCAACCCGTAATGGCCGCCCTGCAGCGCGTTATGGAACGATTTGGTGATGGCAAAAAACTCCGGCTCCCCGTGAATCAACCGCCAATCCGCCTGCACCCCGAGCGCCTGCAACATGGGGATGTAGCGTGCCAACAATTCCGCCACTCCCCCGCCGGCGGCTGTCGAATTGACATGACAAATTCTGGCACCCTGCAAACTTTTCGCAAGTGAGGTGAGCTCCTCGTACATCTCCTCGCTGAGAAGGCCGCGATAGCCGCCCAGGTTGGCCTGCATGGCGCCACACCGCCGGCCGACTGCCACTTTCGGTAACTGCGTCTGTATCTCCATTCCTTGTGAGTCTCCTTCATCCGCGGACGTCACCCGAACGTGGCCCGCACCCATACACCGACATAATGTGTAATCGCCACGACGCTGAGCCCGATCAGGACGTGCTCGCCGATGACTTTCCAGGGAGGCACCCGTTGTGCCCGTGCCAACGCATAACTCAGCACCGCTAACAGGGACAGGCCCCAGATCAGGCTGACGCCCACAGCCACATCCAATGGCAGAAACAACACCGGAACGGCGAAGGTCCCGGCAATGATAAACTTGGCGATAAACGTCGCGGCCGTGGACGCCCAGATGTCATGGGTATTCCCATGGTTCTTCGACTCCTCGGCCACATGAATGCCGAGGGCGTCGGACATCGCATCCGCCACCGCAATCGTGAGAATGCCTCCGAGCACAGCGGGCATGGAGTGGGTCCCCGCGTGCAACCCGACCATCAAGCCCAGGGTGGTGATCACCCCGGACGTGAGGCCGAAACTGAACCCGATTTTCAGCGCGGTCCGCATGCCCGGTACCGTCTCCCGGTGAACCAACCGGCGGCATCACCGCCATCAGCAGGGCGGCCGGTCAACAGACCTCTTTCCCCGTTTCCCGCAGACAACCGGCAATCCAGTCGTTCATCGCAGCCAGCACCGCGCTCACCGCCCGGTTGGCCGCCAACACCCCGCCATATGCATCTTCACTCGGAGCCGGTTCCAGCATGTCAAAGCTTCTGGCGCCCATCACGCGCTGAGCCCTCAAATCGGTCAGTTGCGCGCGCAACCGCACCCGGCTGTGACTCGGCTTCTGCAAAAATTCCTGCTGCACCACCAGGCCCGATACATCCAGTTGATAGTCCGCACGGAGGGCCGACGGCATGGGCACCACGACACGCCACCGTCCCGACTGTTCGAGCGCGCGAAGGAGTAACGGTGCCAACATCCTGGACGGGGCGTCAACCCAGAAATGGGTCCCGTAGTAACTCACTTCCGACGGCCGCTGCAGATACGCCATGCGTGGCTGCTCAAATCCGGCCGCGGCCTGCGGCACCCCGACGAGCAGCACCCCTTGAGCGGTCGTGCGCGGAACGGCAGTCGCAACCTCTCGATCCGCCGTCTCCGTCGCCAACACAAACGTATGGACCGGACTCTCAGTCGACCGAGGAAACACGCAGGCCGTCACCGTGCATGCCACCAGCACCAGCCTCAGCATCAGCCGGCTCAACACGTGAGGATTGCTCAGCATGCTCCCTTCACTCCCCGGGTCCCTTCGACTGAGACGAGCGACCAAGCACCAACAAATTGGGTTGTCGTTCGACTTGCACAGCGACACGATTTAGCGTGGCCGTCAATTGCCGCAACTCGGTGACCAGCAACCCGGCATCAGCCAGCGTCTGCCGGGTAAACTGTTCCACACCCGGCCTACTGGTACCCACCAGGTCGCCGACCGAGCGGCTGGTTCTCGATAGCTCCCCCGTCAGTTGCTCGAGTCCGGCGGCACTCTTGCTGATGCGGTCCACCATGGCCGGTAACTGCGTGCCAAGCCGTTCCGTCACTTTTGCAGCCTGTTCGGCCGCCTGCGCCGCCCCCTGTATGCCACGGTCCATCTGACTGCTGTGGGTCGCCAACGTCTTGGTCACCTCCGACAGATCCTTAAGCACCTGCTTGACCAGCGTACGATTCTCCTCGTCCACGATCAAGGCAGCATTCTGCGCCAGACCATTGAGCTGGCCCACCAGGCTCGCCAGGCCCTGATCGGATAACAATTTCGCCAGCGCTCCGTCCAACCGCCCGAAGAGGGACGGCACGCTCTTGATGACCGGATACACCTGCCCGGCCGCGGGCGAGAGCGGTGGCGCGTCCCGCGTCCCCCCCGTCAAATTGAGTGTTACCAACCCCGTGAGGCCTTGTGTCACCAACACCGCCTGCGTATCAGTCTTGACCGGTGTTCCGCCGACAATATCCAACGTCAGCCGTACCTCTTCCGGATTCTCCGGATTCAGGATCACTTCCTTCACCCGACCGACATCCACTCCGCGATACTTCACCGTCGAATCCACGCTGAGCCCGGACACCGAGTCTCTCGTATACACGTAATACCGATCATAGATGCCGCGATAGTCGGTCTTCCCCAGCCAGAAGACCGCCCCAAGCACCGTGAGTCCCAGCAGCAGCACGAATGCCCCGACCACGATGTAGTTGACCTTCGGCTCCATCCGGCACCTCTCAGTTCCGATACGGCGGCACCCCGATATGGTTCTGCTGCGCGGCCCGTCCGCGCGGGCCGTGGAAATAGCTACGGACCGTGGGATCCTCCGATGCCGCGAGGGCTTCCATCGTGCCCATTCCCAACACCCGACCTTCACCGAGCACGGCCACGCGATCGGCAATGCGCCACAACGAATCAAGATCGTGCGTCACCATCACAATGGTGAGACCCAACAACCGTTTGAGTTCGAGCACCAGATCGTCAAACCCCGCGGCAATCATCGGATCGAGTCCGGCGGTCGGTTCGTCGAGGAACAACAGCTCCGGGTCCATGACAATGGCACGGGCCAGCGCGGCACGCCGACGCATCCCGCCGCTGAGCTCACTCGGAAATTTCACCGCGCTGTCGGGCGGGAGTCCGACCAGCGCGATCTTCAAGGCGACGATATCGCGGATCAGCCCGGCACTCAGCCTGGTGTGCTCCTTGAGGGGAACCGCAACGTTGTCGGCCAGCGTCATGGAACTGAACAACGCCCCATGCTGAAACATCACACCAAACCGCCGATGGAGCGGAGACCCGTCCGGCTGCTCCAGCTCTCGACTATTTACCCCAAAGAGGCTGATGCGTCCGCTCATCGGAGCCAGGAGGCCAATGATCTCCCGCAAGAGCGTCGATTTCCCGCAGCCATTCCCGCCCGCAATGGCGAACACCTCACCGCGCAGGACCGTGAGGCTCACATCGTCATGCACGATCGCCGGTCCGAACCGGGTGGACACATGGCTCACCTCGATCACAGGCGTCTCGGTGTGCGCGGCTGGAGGCATGACACCTGTCACTTCTCACCCCGGGGTTGGACCAGAGCACACATGTCATCCATCCCGGCTACAAGCTCCACCAATTGAGCGCAATGCTGCAAATGGCATCGAAAATAATGACCAGGAAAATACTCTGCACTACGCTGATCGTCGTGTGCCGTCCCACATCATCGACTCCGCCACGAATCTGAAAGCCTTGATAACAACCCACCAGCGCGATGATGATGGCGAAAAACGGCGCCTTGCCGATCCCGATGAGAAAATGGCGCAACGCGACGGCCTCCTCAAACCGGGTGAGGAACGCCGTAAAGCTCACACTCAGCTGGTTCGACGCGATCAACATCCCCCCGAACACTCCCAACGCATCGGCATACACCGTCAACAAGGGCAGCGCGACGACCAAGGCCAGCACGCGCGGCAACACCAGCAGCTCGATCGGCGACAGCCCGAGGGTCTGCAGCGCATCCAGCTCTTCCGTCACTTTCATGGTTCCGATCTGCGCCGCATAGGCCGATCCGGAGCGCCCGGCAATCAGGATGGCTGCGATCAACGGTGCAATCTCCCGCAACAGGGAGATTCCCACCAGATCCACAATAAAAATGTTGGTGCCGAATTTGCGCAACTGTTCGGCGCCCTGATACGCAATCACGACACCGATCAGAAACGTTAACAACCCGGTGATCGGCAAGGCATTGACCCCGTCGAGCCGGAGGCTGTTCAGGACGCTCCGCCAACGCATGCGGGCCGGCGACCGGAGCAGATGGAGCAGCGCCATCGACGTCCGGCCGATGAATTCCAGCCCATGGAGGGCGTGCGTCATCGCTCCGTGCAGCAACGCCGCGAGTTGCTGCTTCCCATCGGGCCGTGCGGCGACGTGCGCCATCATCACGGTCCAATTGGCCGACACCAGACTCATCAATTGCAGATATTCAGATCGCAGCCCCTCCACCGTGACCTCACACCCGCGAAGGCGCGCGGCCATCACGGCGCGGGACAAGACCACCGCCCCGCCGGTGTCAAAGGCCACAATGCCGCTGCCATCAAATCGAAGCGCTCCCCCGGCCGGCCAATCCATCACCGCCAGAACACGTTCGGCACTGGCCACTTCGGACATCGTCCACATGCCCTGACACCGCAGCGTGTGACCCTCCACCAACGTAATCGCAGCCGGCTGTTCCCTGAGCTCGGTCATGGTCCGACGATTCATAATCGACGTCACTTCACGCATCACACCTGCTGTTGTTCCTGCAATGAGGCGATCAGCTCTCGTTTGGCCATGAGCAACGCCCCCAGTCCAAAGAGCACAGTACCGAGCGTCACGAACCCTCCGAGCACCGGCACGAGCGACAGGAGTGAATAGATCACGAGCCCTGCGATAAACGGCTTCGCGAGGGAGATCGACTCCTCGCTGCGGCGGAACAGCCTCTGCCCGAGATAGAGCATCGTGTAGATCCGTGCCAGGTAGGCAGTGACCCCGTACAACGCCAACACAATCACGCCAATCGGCAAGGCCAGCAGCGTCACGACAAAACTCACGGCAACAATCGGCGTGAGCAGCAATGCGGCGCTGCCGACTCCCAACGACGCCCCCGGCCGCTCCCGCATCAGCACCGTCACGCGTCGGGAGAACAGGGGGTAGAGTCGCAAGAGGATCAGCCCAAGAATCAGCGTCGAGAGGAAGCTGACCACGGCCGCCAGCACCTGCATCCCGAAAAGTCCCTGACGAGCCCGCTCAACGCTCCAGCCTTCCGGCAACGGACGGTGGGTAATCGGACCGCGCACCGCAGCCTGCTCATCAATCGATGGAACCGCTTCGCCCCAATAGCGCAACCGGCCGCCGACCGAGGCTTTCGAGGTCAAGCGGATGGACTCCGCCGCCACGATAAAATCGCGTTCAATGTCATTGGAGAGGGTCGTACGCCAGGCGCCCACCCGTGCATCACGACCAATCGATCCCTCAAGCTGAACGTGCCCGCCGCCCGCAAGGAGATTTTCGCGAACCTTCGACGTCTCAGTCAGGTGCAGATCAATTCCCGCCAGGCTGGCATTTCTTCCGATGGTGCCGCTCACGGTGACTTTCGCGCCAATCACCCGCGCATCCTGCGCCACGGTACCAGACAGAATCACTTTGGCCCCGGCGACGATGATATCCCCGTTGACCACGCCATCCACCATGATCTCACCGCCGGCTGCGTAGAGATCACCATTGACGATCCCGGAGATTTCGACGTGGGGGCCAAACGCAAAATAGTCGCCTTGCACGACCCGCCCCGCCGGAAGGACCGCCCGGTCGCCCAAGGGCGATCGAGGGACAGACTCGTCGGCGAACACCGGCGCCGCCGTGCACAGAAGCAGGACCAGAGCAGCTCGAACGATCGCAGTCATGTCGTTCATCGTGGCACAATCCCCGCGCCATAGCGATAGACCAGATCGCCACCAAAATAGCTGGCGACCACCAACAGCAGGGATCCCGCCGCGCCAAGCATCAGCACCAGCCCGGGACGCTCGCGCATCACCCCCCAATACGACACCAGTCGCAGGCCAAGCAGCCCGACAAACACCCAGAAGACGGCGAATGCCAGTTCTTCATGCGTTTCAATCGCCTGCTTCGGGATATTCCCACTGTGCTCAACGGCCTCCTCCGCGAAATGTCCCGTGAGTACGGCCACCGCAGCCGCCGCGACTCCGAGCACCAGCAACGAGAGGCTGGTCTCCCGAAACTGTTCGCCCCGCCATCGGAGGGCTAACAGATCGAAGAACCAGCTGGCCAGCAGCAGGGCGATGGGGAAATGAACGACCATCGGATGAATGGGATGCATGTGGCCTCCTTGCGTGAACTCAATCGCTTCATGCTGTTCCTGCGACACCGCCGGGAATGATTGTCGTATCCCGTTTCCTCAGGTCTGGCACAGATGACTCAGCGACCTGACCAGCAGACAGCGAAACACACTCGGACGGGTGATACGCATGAAGGTGCAAGGATAGAGCCCTGTCGCCCGCACCACACGGACAGGGAAAACCACGGGGAGTACCAACTGTCAGGAACCGAGTGATCGCGGCACCGCGCCACGATCGGGGAGGTCTGCTACAGAGAGGGTCCGTCTGCCTGTGGCAGAATGCAACAGGCAGGCATGGACTTAGAAGATGCTCGTTATTCCTGAGCCTGCACGGACAGGAGAAACAGATGTTTGCGGCTGGGCTGCGGAAACTCCCGGAGTCGTTCGACCCGCAACCAGGCCAACTTTTGTAAGAACTGCATGTGCTGTTCCTCCGTGATGATCCTCACCGACCCGTATTGCCGCACCGCCTCACGCACCGCATCAGGATGTGGCAACTCCGGCACCACATTGTCCCGCTTCAGGTAGTAGAGCGCATCTTCATTCTTCGGCCATCCGGGGATATACATGAAGAGCCTCGGGCTGGTCTCTGTGGTCATCGCCTTGATGTCTTCCGTGGCCTTGCGCGGCGAGGCGGCCTGGTCGACCGCGGGAAATACGTAGTTGACCAGCAACACGACGTAGGCCGCCGCAAGCACGCCCACCAGTTGAAGCGCAAGGTGCAGACGCGCCTTCAGCACCGCATACAGTACCGCACCGGACACCGCCACGATCGTCACGATGAACACTGGGGACACCACCGGCGACGACACCAGCCACCGACGCCGTAACGGCGCGGCCCCGAAGAACATCCCCCCCGCGAACACGAGCGCCAGCACCACGAGGAGGACTTTCAGCAACGGCGGGATCGCACGGGAGGTGGCGGAGGATGCGAACATCCGATGGTAGAAATACCCGATCATCAGTCCGATCCCCGGGACGATCGTCATGAGATAGGGTTCACGCTTGAGCGTAGCCAGGCTGAAGGCCGTAAAGAGACTAAGCACCCAGGTCAGCAATAGAAGCTCGGTGGGGTGCGAGCGCAGCGGGCGTTGCGTCCAGAGCAGCAGCAGCGCCGATGGCAGCAGGGCACACCACGGGAAGAAGTCGGCCCACATCATCCCGAGATACCAGTACAGCGGATGTCCGTCTCGAGCCACGCCGACGGAGCCCGCGAGGCCGCTGTTCCACACGGATCCGATCGCCTTCATGATCTGAAAATGATGCTGATACCCGGGGCCTAACATCTGCGCGTACCCCACCATCATGGCCAAGGCCAGGCCCAATCCAGCCCAGAACCATCGGTCCTTCAGCATCCGCGTATCACGCTGAATCGCCGCATAGGTACTCATGACGAGCAACGGCAGAAAGAAACCATGCATCTCCTTCAACATCGCCCCCAGGGCCATGCTGATGAAGGCAAGCAGATACCATCGTGAGCTACGGCCAAGGAACTGAACCTGGATCCAGGCATACAACGCCAGTGTCACAAGGAACGTGAGCGTAGAATCGAACAGGACGCGACGTCCGTACCAGATACAGACATGGCTGGTGGCGACCACCAGCGCCGCCCAGAATCCTGCCGTCGGGGACAGCAGCCTCGTACCTAACACATAGGTCAGCAGCACCGTGCCGATCGCCGCGAGCGAGCCGGGAAGGCGCAGCGCAATCTCGTGATCACCCCAGATCGTCGTCGACAGATTGAGCAGCCAGAAAAACAAGGGGGGCTTGTTGAAATAGGGTTCGCCTTGATACGTCAGGTCGAAGAATTCCTTCCGCCGGCCCATTTCCCCGGCAATGCCGGCATAGAGGCCCTCGCTTCCTTCCAACAACGACACATGAAGGTTTGCAAAATATCCCCATCCACACACCAGTGCCAGCAACACCAGTTCGACGTACCGACGGGCATCCGCCTCCCACCAGGACTGCGTCTCTGATTCTTGATCGCTCATCACACCATCAACCAGGACCTGTTCACCGCTTCGCTCCATGTCCACGCACCTCATTCAGCTCAGGCTTGACGACACACCGGCACCGCGTGCCGCAAGGGGCCTCAGTATAAATTCTCCCATCACTCGTTGAGAAGTCTTTTTCCGAGCTGGCGGTCGATGTAGGAATTGAGGACTCATCTCGTCGCACAGGAGAGCGCACGTGCGAGAGGGTCCGGTCGATGCCGAGGCTAGTTGGATGGATGGTTCACGACAACAGGGGCCACGTCGGCCGGCGCGTCTTGTGGAGCGGGACAAGCCGGCAGTGGTCGACGTGCTCCGATCCAGAGATAGTAGAGTAGAGGGATGACCACCAGCGTCAGGATGGTGGAGGCGCCCACACCGAAGAGCAGCGAGACAGCCAGGCCTTGGAAAATCGGGTCCAGAATGATGACAAACGCCCCGACCATCAACGCCGCAGCCGTCAACAGAATCGGACGGGTCCGGATGGCCCCCGCTCGAATCACGGCCTCCAACAGGGGAACCCCTTCCGACTCCTGATGCTGAATGAAATCGACCAGCAGAATAGAATTGCGCACGATAATGCCGGCCAGGGCGATAAATCCAATCATCGACGTGGCCGTGAAATACGACCCCGTCATCCAATGGCCGGGTAGAATCCCGATCAACGTCAACGGAATGGGCGCCATGATCACGACCGGCGTGAGAAACGATTGAAACTGCGCCACGATCAACAAGTAGATCAGGATCAATGCCACCGCGAACGCGATACCCATGTCCCGGAAGGTTTCATATGTAATGTGCCATTCCCCGTCCCACTTCATGGCAAACCGCTGTTCGGACCAAGGCTGTACCGCATAGTGCTGCGTGAGGGTGTAGCCTTCCGGCAACAGGTACTGTTCCAATTTCTTCCCGATACCCGTCACCCCGTAGACCGGACTTTCCCCCTTCTCCGGCCCCACACCACCGACATCGGCGATGACATAGACGACCGGCTTTTGGTTTTTGTGATAAATCGCCTTGTCTCGAACGGTCTGCTCCACCCGTACGAGCTCCGAGAGCGGCACCATGTGCCCGGCGGCGGTCCGTAGGGCGAGTTCTCCCAGATGCTCAAGGCCGGTCCGTTCGATGATCGGCAAGCGGAGCCGTACCTGCACTGGTTGCTTTTCCTTGGGAATGTGCACCAACCCCACATCCGCCCCCTCCAGAGCGAGTCTCAGAGTTCGCACGATTTCCTCCGACGGAATGCCCGCCAGCGCCGCCTTGGCGCGGTCGACGGTGAACACATACCTGACCTGGTCCGCCTCCAGGTAATCGTCCACATCGACCACGCCGGCCGTGGTCTCAAAGAATCGTCGCACGTCGCGCGCGATCTCGGTCTGCCGCTCATAGTCGGGACCGTAAATCTCGGCCACCAGCACGGACTGTACCGGCGGTCCCGGCGGGACCTCCACCACCTTGACGTTCGCTCCGTATTGCCGTCCGATTTCCTGCACGGGGGGCCGAATACGTTGCGCGATGTCATGGCTCTGCGTGGCTCGGTGTTGCTTCGCAACAAGGTTGATCTGGATGTCCGCCTCGTGCGGTTGATCGCGCAGATAGTAGTGCCGCACCAGCCCGTTGAAATTGAACGGCGAGGCTGTGCCGACATAGGCTTGATAGTCGCGCAATTCGGGAATCGTGCGAACGTACTGAGTAAGCGCCTTAGTCACCCGCGCCGTCTCCTCCAGCGTCGTGCCTTCCGGCATGTCGATCACCAGCTGCAATTCGCTCTTGTTATCGAAGGGCAACATCTTCACGACCACGGCGCGGGTATAAAACAGCGCCATCGATCCAACCAGCAACACCGCAATCACCGCCAGCACGAGGTACGCGATGGCCGGGTGAGACAGCACGGGAGCGAGCAACCGTTGATAGAGCCGATAGCTGCGACTCCCCTCATGCGACTCGTGATCGACCCCGGCCATCTGCACGCCGGGCCGGTAGCAGGTTTGGCAGAACCAGGGAATGACGATGAACGCGACCAGCAGCGACACGAACATGGCGATCGACGCATTCACGGGGATCGGCCGCATATAGGGCCCCATCAAGCCGGACACGAAGGCCATGGGCAGCAGCGCGGCGATGACCGTCAGAGTCGCCAGAATGGTCGGGTTGCCGACTTCATCGACCGCGAAGAGCGACGCTTCACGATGCGGGCGCTTCCTCAGGGTCAGGTGACGATAGGTGTTCTCCACCACAACAATGGCGTCGTCCACCAGAATCCCGATGGAGAAGATCAGGGCGAACAGGGTGACCCGGTTGATGCTGTACCCGATAAGCATCGAGATGAACAACGTCAGCGCCAGCGTCAACGGAATCGCAATCGACACCACGAACGCAGGGCGGAACCCCAGCGTTACTCCGAGAAACACCACGACCGCCACCACGGCGATGAGCAGATGCCAGAGTAGTTCATTCGCCTTTTCATCGGCGGTTTCTCCATAGTCGCGCGTCACCGTCACCCGCACATCGGCCGGGATCAGGCGCCCCTTCATTTCCTCGACCTTGCGAATGACGCCTTCGGCGACCGTCACTGCGTTGGTCCCGGCCTGTTTGGCGATCGCCACGGTCACGGCCGGGACTTCTTCCGAGGATGACGCCCCGCCTCTCGCACCGTCGCCAAACCAGACGTACCGATTCGTTTCACTCGGCCCATCGATCACCTCCGCCACCTGGCGAAGGTAGACCGGCCGTTGCTCATTCACGCCGACGACCACCCCATCAAGATCCTCCTTCGACCGGATGAAGCGCCCTGTCTCCACGAGAAAACTTTCGTTCCGGCTTTCGAAACGCCCCGTGGGCAGAGCGAGGTTCTCGCCCTGAATCACGCTGGCCACCCGTAACGGCGTCAAGCCGTAGGCTTTGAGTCGGGACGGGTCGATCTGCACACGCAATTCCCGGCCTCGACCGCCGACCACGAACCCGCTGGCCGTCCCCGCCACGCGCTTGGCATCTTCCAGAACCTGGTCGCCCAACTGTCGAAGCTGATAGTCCGTATACCGTTCGCTCGACAGCGTGAGCGTCACGATGGGCACGTCGTTCACATCGCGCGGCTTCACCTGAAACGGCGCGGCGCCCGGCGGCAACAGGTCCTGGTTGGACATCAATTTGTCGTAGAGATCGACCAGGCTCTGTTCCATCGGCTCGCCGACGTAGAAGCGCACGATGATGAGAGCCCCGCCAGGCCGCGAAATTGAATAGAGATATTCGACGGTCTTGATTTCCGAGAGCTTCCGTTCAATGGGCTTGGTGAGCTGTTCTTCAACGATTTGCGCGGAGGCGCCGGGGAACGGCAACCACACATCGGCCATGGGAACCACGATCTGCGGTTCTTCTTCGCGCGGGGTCAGGAGGATGGCGAATAGTCCAAGGAGCAGACTGGCAATGATGATCAGCGGTGTGAGTTTGCTCCCGACAAAGAGCCCAGCAAGGCGACCGCTGACACCGAGGCGTTGAGTCGAATCAGAACTCATCCCACTCCATGGAGAACGATGTGGAAAACGGCCCCATCATTGCGGTAACGCGACTGCCGTCATGTCCTGCACCAGCACACCGTCGCGCCCTTTGGAGGCATCCACCACGACCCGCTCCCCGGCATCCACGCCGGACAGGATCTCGATGCCCTGCTCCAGCGTGCGACCGATCTTGACCCAGCGAAGCCGTGCCACCTGGTCGCTCCCGACAACGAACAGGCTGGCCAGCTCGCCACGTTCGATGAGAGCCGACTTCGGCAACAGGAGCGTTGTGCTAACGCCCTTTTCAAGCCGTAACCGCCCGAACATGCCGGACTTGAGCCCGACGGTGGTGGGCAGATCCACCTTCATCGTGAACGTGTGGGTCTGCGGATCACCGGCCGGGAGAATCTGCGACACCCGCCCCTTCAACGGATCAGCACCCAAGGCGTCGATGATCACCGGGAGTGATGATCCGACTGACACCACGCGGACGTCAGTCTCCGCCACCGTGGCCTCCAGTCGCAGCTGCATGGGATCTTCCATTTTCAGGAGCGGCTGCCCGGGAGACGCCAGTTCTCCCCGTTCCACCTTCTTCTCCGTAATGACGCCATCGAAGGGCGCCTTCACGATGGTATAACTCAACTGAGCCAGCACGGCCTTACGGCCGGCCTCTGCGACTCTGAATGTCCGCGTGGCATTTTCCAATTCCTGCTTCGACACCGCATCCTTGCGGTAGAGATCTTCCATCCGGTCACGCTGCGCCCGGGCATTGTCGAGTTCCGCCGTCACTCGCGACAGCTCAGCCTGCAGATCTCGATTATCCAGCACCACCAGCGTGTCGCCCCTGCGCACGACGCTGCCTTCACGGACCAGCAAATTGTCGATCGTCCCCTGAATGCGGCTGGCCAACGTCGCCTGGTACACCGGAGTGACCTGTCCCGTGACTTCGACACTCACCGGAACGTGACTGGTTTTCACCTCGACGACCGCCGCCTGGATCGGCGACTGCGGAGCACTGGGTGACGGCCGTGCTCCCGATGGCGCCGGCTCCTGGGAGGGTCCACAGCTCGCCACAATCAGGAGTCCCAGCGCTGCCAGCACGACCTTCCTACGATTGTCGCTATTCTCTAACACCGAGCCTCCGCAAAAGCGCCATCATGGGGCACCAGCCCGTGAACGCAGACTGGATGAGATTCGCCGCCACAAAGGCCGCGAAATAATTATAGTAGGGATGGACCGTGGCGCCCAGCACCACTGCCAGCAGCACGAATCCTCCCGCGATCAATCGAAGCCATTCATTGACTGTCATCGTGACTCACCTCCTTCCCTCACCCCATAAGAGGAGCCAGGCAGAAAAAGGATTCGGCCACACCGGATATTCCCTGAGACATCAATAGCTTTGACCCATTCTCCGGAAATCAAAACCGATATTGCCCACCGATGGACAGGATACTGTCCTGATAATCGCGCAAGACGTTGGTCGACGTCCGCTTACCATATTGAAAGGCCACCATAGCGGTCGCGGCATCGGAGAGGTGATAGCGCAATTCCGCAATTCCCTGGTGCGTGGCATCAAACCGGTCCACGTGGGTATCACCGGCGAGACCGCTGGTAAATGTTTTTCGGCGAGTCACGTATGTCAATCCAAGATCCCAATCCCTGTTGAATCGAAACTCCGCCCCAGCCGACAGCATATGCAAATAGTAGGACACATCGTCCGCAAACTGCGGCTGGGCATGGCCGTCGGCCAGCCCTCGTTCATACAGATAGGTCAGCATTAGGGTGAGCCATTCGGTGGCGCGATAGTCGAGGCGAGGCCCGATCGTCCAGAAATTTGTGTCACGCTCTGCGAACGAATCGTTGTAGCGCCGAAGACCATAGCGGGCGACGAACGTCCCCGTCACCGTGTCCGTCAATCGACGCTCGAGTTCGACTCGCCAATGGTGGGAGCTCACCCGTTCTTCCTGAATGGAACGAGTTCCGGTTCGCCGTTCGAAGTTGGGGCCGAGGAACAGATTGGGGACGTAGCGATACCGGACCAGCACCCGGGTGTCACGATCGAGTGAAAACCGGTCCTGAATACGATAGTCGGCATGATTAAAAATGGGATTGTTGGTAAAGATCGCCCCCTGCGCCTTGACCGAGAGTTCGTTTTTGCCTTGCGCCATCGGCGTCGAATGGATCACCTCCAACGCCGGTTCCCAGATCACGTCCGCCGGCTTTTCCGTCGACACCACCGTGGGCTGTGAGGGATCTTCCGTCAAACGAAGTCGCCGGGCGGAGGAAAACTGAAATGCGTCGGTCGTATAGCTGGTCTTCTGCTCCGCTACCGCCGACCATTCGGCCCGCGCCGTGCCGGCCGGCCCCCAGATCAGACTTGCCGCTGTCAGCCAGAGACCGGCCCGGATTGCGATGAAGGGGAGCACTTGACGGTATCGCATTATCGAGCTGTGGGACCCACGGGTACAGATGATCGGGCGCTCATTTCCCGAAACTCCTGTTCACCGCGAGGAGACCAGTCCCTACGCGACACTCCGTGCGCTGTAGCGTCAGACCACTTTTCCCACCTGTCCACCGCGTTCACTCGTGCAGTCTCCACAACTTGACCAGATTCACGGTGATGAGGATGAGCGCAATTGAAACGGTGACTGAAGCGGTGACCCGACTCATCACAGTCGGCGGCACCCATGAGCTTGCGCGGACTCCCAGCAACATACCAGTGACACTCCCCAGCAGCACATAGGCAAGCAAATTCCAGTCGATGCGGCCGAATTGTAGGTGTCCAAGAACGCCACCGAGAGAGATCAGCGCGATGATGGTGAGCGAGGTGCCGATCGCGGCTCGTGCCGGGAACTTGAGCACCAGCATCAAGGCCGGGACGACCATGAACCCGCCACCGACGCCAAACAAGCCGTTGATCGTGCCCACTGCCAGACCGATTGCACCGACCTTCAACCAGCAGGTGCGGGGAAACCGCGTGGCGCAGGATTCGTCGTCCTCCGGCTCGACAGCCAGGCGCTGCTGCCGCGCCATGACACCTCGCACCAGCAGCAACAACAGACCGAACAGGACCAGCAACACTTCTTCCCGAATTAAGCGATGACCGAACGCGCCGCCCCACGATCCGATCATCCCGGTCCAGCTGAAGGCCGCCGCCGCCTTGGTTTTCACCAACCCTCGACGGCCATATTCCCACGCGCCGACGATCGAGGATGTCGCCACGATCATCAACGACATCGCTGCGGCCTGCTGCATCGACAGTCCGGCAATATAGACCATCAGCGGCATGCCCAGAATGGCCCCGCCGGTTCCCGTCGCGCCGAGTTGCAAGCCGATGGGGACTCCGGACAGGACCGCCCGCAACGCCTGTTCAATCATGCCGCACTCTTCAGCTCACACCTCAGCCCCGACGTGTCCAGGGCGGCACTAGGCCGGCTCCTCCAGCTTGGCGATCCCCAGGGCCTTCAAGATCACCTTTTCGTAATACGGTTCACTCACGCCTTTCTTCATCTTGCGGAGGAAATACTTCTCCAACGCGATCTTCGCCAGATGCACCCATTTGCCCTTCTTGGCCCAGGTCACATTGCGCGGAGCCATTTGCGGCAACGCCACAAACGCCACCCCTGTGTCCCCCATATCGGCCAGACAGATCGCATTCCAGGTCGCCGTCTCCCGTTTCGGATCATCGTCAATATCGGCCTTGATGTTATGGACGGCCGCCGACACCATCGACTCGATCATGTATCCGGTCTTAGGTGCGCCGGTCGGGATGGGCGTTTGTTCCACCGGCGGAATCGCCACACACACACCGACCGAATAGATATTCTTATACTTGGGATTCGCCTGATAGGCATCGATATTCACAAACCCCTTCGGATTGCAGAGCCCCGGGGTCCCCGCCACCGCATCTACACCCGCGAAGGGTGGGATGATCATCGAATACCGAAACGGCACCTCCTGGCCCCCATCGAGCAGGAACTTTCCCGGCTGCACCTCTTTGATCGCCGTATTACAAATCGGCTTGATGGAATGTTCTGCAAACTCGTCCTCCATCAAACGGCGCGAGGCACCCACACCGGCAAGCCCCATATGCCCGATGAAGGGTTCCGGCGTCACGAAGTAGATCGGCACCTTCTTTCGAAGTTTCTTCTTTCGCAGATCGGCATCCAGAATAAATGCCATTTCGTAGGCCGGACCAAAACAGGACGCACCCTGCGCGGCCCCCACCACGATCGGGCCTGGATCCTTCAGAAACGCCTGATAGGTTCCCCACGCCTGCTCGGCATGGTCTACATTGCAGACCGACTGGGTGTACCCGCTGGGCCCAAGCCCCGGAACTGCACCGAAATTGAGTTTTGGCCCAGTCGCGATGATGAGGTAGTCGTACGGGACTTCGCCCTTGGACGTGATGACACGATTCTGTTCCGGTTCGATCCGGTCGGCCGTCGCATGGATATACTCGACGCCCTTCTTTTCGAGCACCGGGCCCAAGGCAAAACTGATGTCTTTCCTGGTTCGCCATCCGACGGCAACCCAGGGATTGGACGGGACAAAGTGAAACGATTCAACATTGGAAATGACGGTGACCTTGTGTTTCTTCGCCAGTAACTCCCGGGCTTCATAGGCCGCCGGCAGCCCTCCGATGGACGCCCCGATGATGACCACCCTTGCCATGCTGCACCTCCCCGTCAAAATAATCGGCTACGCACGCATCCGCTGTCTGCCCGTTCACCTGCGATGCAGGATGGCCGCGTACGCCAGAACGACATGCACGGCCCATACCTTGCTCACTTGTTGAGAGGCACGCGCAACCGATTTGGATTCATGCCGAGGCACGGCGGCTGGGTCATGGCGCTCCGGCTACCCGCTGGGTGAAGAAGCCAGGCGCAGAGCTGATCGTCTGAGTGTGTCGAAATGGGACACCTGGACAGATCGACGGGCAGCCTCGGGGATTTGTCGGGTTGACTTGGCCCCCCTAAGATCGGTAGTTCTGAAGGCTCTGTCAGAGTAAGGAGGACATCTATGACTCTCAATCAATTCTATAGAGGCAAAGGCCTCATCATCGCGTTAGTCGTAGGATTTTTGGCAGTCGAGTCCATTGTGGCCGCCGGGTTTCTCAGTCTGGTTCACTTCAAGACCTCGACGAATTGGGCAGCGAAGAGCGAGCAGGTGCTTATCGAAGTGGAACGGATGAGGAGCATGGTCGCAGGCGCCGAGACGCAGCAACGCGGATATTTGATCACCGGGTCAGACGAGTATCTGCCATCGTATCGCGAAGCCATCGATACGCTTGAGACGCAGCTCCGCCGGATTGGGAGCCTGACGAGGGACAATACGCTTCAGCAGGATCGTGTGGCCTTTCTCGCCACACAGGTCGAGCAGCGATCGGACGAAATGGACCAAGCC
>WBZQ01000279.1_pt1 | contig 44764 bp, 40 predicted proteins | sample 5204251 | NCBI WGS metagenome assembly WBZQ01 (sample SAMN12412402, study PRJNA552823) | activated sludge metagenome | isolation source: activated sludge from nitrification reactor of wastewater treatment plant... | place: USA: Virginia | collected 2017-09 | reverse complement strand
ACAACCCTGTCCGGAGCAACTCAACATATGTCGTCCCCCACGATTTCCTCGCCGCAAGTAGCCGTCAACGACATCGGCTCGGCCGAGGACTTCCTCGCCGCCATCGACTCCACGATCAAGTACTTCAACGATGGCGACATCGTGGAAGGCACCATCGTCAAGGTGGACCGCGACGAGGTTCTGCTCGACATCGGTTACAAGACCGAAGGCGTCATCCCGTCCCGCGAACTGTCGATCAAGCACGACGTCGATCCTTCCGAGGTCGTCAACGTCGGTGACGAGGTCGAGGCGCTGGTCCTCACCAAGGAAGACAAAGAAGGCCGCCTGATCCTGTCCAAGAAGCGCGCTCAGTATGAGCGGGCCTGGGGCACCATCGAGGAGCTCAAGGAGAAGGACGAGGCCGTCAAGGGCACCGTCATCGAGGTCGTCAAGGGCGGCCTGATCCTCGACATCGGTCTGCGTGGCTTCCTCCCGGCATCGCTGGTGGAGATGCGTCGCGTCCGCGATCTGCAGCCGTACATCGGCAAGGAGATCGAGGCCAAGATCATCGAGCTCGACAAGAACCGCAACAACGTGGTCCTGTCGCGTCGCGCCTGGCTCGAGCAGACCCAGTCCGAGGTCCGCAGCGAGTTCCTGCACCAGCTGCAGAAGGGCCAGGTCCGCAAGGGCGTCGTGTCCTCGATCGTCAACTTCGGTGCGTTCGTCGATCTCGGCGGCGTCGACGGCCTGGTGCACGTCTCCGAGCTGTCGTGGAAGCACATCGACCACCCGTCCGAGGTTGTCGCCGTGGGCGACGAGGTCACCGTCGAGGTCCTCGACGTCGATCTCGACCGCGAGCGCGTGTCGCTGTCGCTCAAGGCCACCCAGGAAGATCCGTGGCGTCAGTTCGCCCGCACCCACGCCATCGGCCAGATCGTGCCCGGCAAGGTCACCAAGCTGGTGCCGTTCGGTGCGTTCGTCCGTGTCGACGAGGGCATCGAGGGTCTGGTCCACATCTCCGAGCTGGCCGAGCGCCACGTCGAGGTGCCGGATCAGGTCGTGTCCGTCGGTGACGACGCGATGGTCAAGGTCATCGACATCGACCTGGAGCGTCGCCGGATCTCGCTGAGCCTCAAGCAGGCCAACGAGGACTACACCGAAGAGTTCGACCCGTCGAAGTACGGCATGGCCGACAGCTACGACGAGCAGGGCAATTACATCTTCCCCGAGGGCTTCGATCCCGAGACCAACGAATGGCTCGAAGGCTTCGAAACCCAGCAGAAGGAATGGGAAGCCCGCTACGCCGAGGCTGAGCGTCGTCACAAGATGCACACCACCCAGATGGAGAAGTTCGCCGCCGCAGCCGCCGAGGCCGCCGCAGCACCGTCGGACTACTCCTCGTCCTCCTCTGAAGGTGGCCGTGGTGGATCGTCGTCGTCCTCGACCGGCGCCTCCTCCGGTGGCTCGCTGGCCAGCGACGAGCAGCTCGCCGCTCTCCGCGAGAAGCTGTCGGGCAACGCCTGATCGCCTAACCGCATAGCAACAGCGCCCCGGCTCATCTGAGCCGGGGTGCTGTTGTGTCGTGTGCCCTGTTGTCACGGATGCGGAATCCGGGGGAAGTCGCGGGAGCCCCTAGATTAGTACTGCTAAGTAACCTACCATCGGGCACATGAGTCCCTTCAACAACAATAGTCACTCCTGTAACACCCGACAGCGCTCGTTCCGGCGCCGCTTGTTCGCTGTGCCGTTGGTGGGTGCGCTGACGATCGGCGCGCTCATGGGGACGGCGGACGCCACGGCGGCGCCGTCGACCGGATCCTCGGGATCATCCTCGGGGTCCTCTGGATCGTCGACAGGATCGGCGGACCTGCTCGGCGGGCTTGTCGATCTGGTGATCGGTTCGTCGGGGGAGTCGACGGGGTCCGAGTCGACGGGATCTGCGGACGGATCGCTCGGCAGTGCCGAGATCGGCACGCCGGAGCAGCGATCGACCCGCGCGAGCCGGTACCTGTTCGCCGATCCGGCCGACCGTTACATCGTCGTACTCGGGGCCAAGATCGGCACGCTGGGCAGATTTCCGGACATCCTCCTCAAACGACTCGACCTCGCCGCCCGGCTGTCGCGCCAGAACCCGCTCAGCAAGGTGGTCGTGACCGGCGGCGACACCTGGTGGCTGCCGGTCAGCGAGGCCCAGTTCATGAACGTCGGCATGATCCGCCGCGGAGTGCCGCCCTGGCGGATGCTCAACGAGGACAAGGCCACCAGCACGGTCCAGAATGCCGACTACACGGTGCAGCTTCTCAAGAAGCGCAAGGCGACCGGGGCGGTGATCGTCACCAACGACTTCCATATGGACCGCGCCCTCAAGAACTTCCGGGACGCCGCGAAGACTCAGAAGGCCGACATGAGCTTCATTCCCGCATACGCCGGCGACTGACGGACCGCCGCGGTCCGGCGCCTGGTGCTGGGTGCGGATACCCATGCGGTGTTGACAATAATTTTCATTAAGCCGTTAACTGACCGCGTGAGAACAACACGAACACCCACCCTGTACCTGGCCGCGCTGGTCGCTGCCACCACTCTCGCGCTGTCGGCCTGCGGCTCGCCCGATTCCGATGGTGGCGAGACCTCGGCGTCGAGTCGGGTGGCAGAACAGGCCGGACCCACACCGCGTCTGGCGCTCAGTTATGACGGCGGCGTGCTGGTTCTCGACGCGACAACGCTCGAGCAGATCGCCGACATTCCGATCGACGGCTTCGTCCGGCTCAACACCGCCGCCAACGGACGCAACGTCTTCGTTTCCGCGGCAGGAGGATTCCGTGTCATCGACATGGGGACCTGGACGGTACAGCACGGCGACCATGGTCATTCCTACACCACCGCACCGAAACTCACCGAACTGCGCTTCGGCGGAGCGGAACCGGGGCACGTCGTGCCGCACGATGCCCGGATCGCCTTGTTCAGCGACGGAACCGGTGACGTCGATATCGTCGAACCCGCCGAACTGGCCGACGGCAAAGCGAAATCCACGCGGTACACCGTTCCCGAACCGCACCACGGGGTCGCGGTGTCACGGGGCGACGGCAGCCTCGTGGTCAGCGTCGGCGACGAGGACTCCCGCACCGGAGTCGCCATCATCGACCGGGACCACAAGCGGATCGCCGGGAATGATCAGTGCCCGGGCGTGCACGGAGAGGCTGCTGCCGCCGGCGGGGTGCTCGTCTTCGGCTGCGAGGACGGGCTGCTCGTCGTCGACGGCAACAACATCCGCAAGGTGGCGAGCCCGGATGCCTATGGGCGCATCGGTAATCAGGCCGGGGCGGAGAGTTCGCCGATAGTGCTGGGCGACTACAAGACCCAGAAGGATGCCAAGGCCGAACACCCGAACAGATTCACCCTGACCGACACGCGCACCGGCTCACTCCGAGTGGTGCCGTTTCCGGCGAGCTACAGCTTCCGTGGCCTCGAACGGGGACCGAATGGGGAAGCGCTGATTCTCGGCACCGACGGTGCCTTGCACCTCATCGACGCCGAGACGGGTGCCGAAACCGCGAAGATCCCGGTGATCGAACGGTGGACCGAGCCGACGCGGTGGCAGGATCCGATGCCCAACCTGTTCGTCCTCGACTCGATTGCCTACGTGAGTGATCCGGCGACCAGGACGATCCACGCCGTCGACCTCACCGAGCGCAAGCGCGTCAACCAGGCCGGACTGGACAAGCCGACCATCGAGCTCACCGGCGTGACCGGCTGACTCGACGGCGGTGGGTGAGTGGGGCGGCGGTCCCGGTTGTGACCGCTGCCTCAATCGTCTGCCAGACTGGACGACGTGATCAGAGTGGGATTGACCGGGGGTATCGGCGCGGGCAAGTCGACGGTGGCCAAGACTTTCACCGAGCGGGGCGCGTACCTCATCGACGCCGACAAGATCGCCCGCGAGGTGGTCGAACCGGGCTCGGACGGTCTGCGCCGGCTCGTGGACGCGTTCGGTCCGGAGATCCTGGGCTCCGACGGCTCGCTCGACCGGCCCGCGCTCGCGGCCCGGGTATTTTCCGACGACGAGCAGCGACAGAAACTCAATGCCGTCACGCACCCGCTGATCGGGGCGAGAACGCAGGCACTGCTTGACGCCGCACCCGCGGATGCGATTGTGGTGCAGGATATTCCGCTACTCGTGGAGAATCACTCAGCGCCGTTCTTTCACTTCGTGGTGATCGTCGGAGCCGACGAGGAACTGCGCGTACACCGGCTCACCACCTCGCGCGGCCTCGACGAGGCCGACGCACGGGCGCGGATCGCGGCGCAGGCCACCGACGACCAGCGGCGTGCCGTCGCCGACGCCTGGCTCGACAACTCCGGAACACCCGAACAACTCGCGGAGGCGGCGGCACGGCTGTGGGACGAGCGTCTGGTGCCGCTCGAGGAGGCCGTTCGGCAGGGAGCCCCGGCCGAACCGGATGCCGCGGCGGTGGCGTGGGATCCCAGCCCGGCGTCGCTGGAGACCCGCCTGACCAACCGGTTGTGGGCGCTGTGCGGCGCCAACGCCACCGCGGTCGAGGTGGCCACCAGCGGACTGGTGCCCTCGCTGCGGGTGGTGGCCAGGGATGACGACGCGGTTGCGGCGATCACCGCGGCGCTGCCTGCCGGAGGCTTCGCCGCTACGTCGCCGGGTGAGTTCGCATCGGCCGATGCGGGCAGGCCCGCGGTGATCGGCGTGGCGGTGAAGGCCGGGTAAGGCCTTACGCTCCGGGCGAGTCCAGCCAGGTCAACGGCTCACCGACCTGCGCGTTGAGCCAGTCCTGCACCTTGTGGTCATGGTCGGCGGCCCCCACCAGCGCCCGCGTCGCCACGAACACCGCCTCCTGGGCGTCGGCCGTGCTGAGCAGGCCCGCGGAACAGGCGTCGAACAACTCATCGACGTCGATCAGCTCCAGCGGCTGCGGCGGGGTGTCCACCAGGTCCAGGTACCAGTCGGTGGCGTGCCAGCGGCCCTCGTCGTCGGGGCCGTGGAAGCGGCCCACGTCGAGATACAGTCGCTGCCCGGGACGGTGACCCTCGGTGAAGTGAAAGATGTTGGCGCGCAACCCCAGTGCGGGGAGCAACCAGGTCTCGAGGTGGCTGAACTTGGCGTGATCGGCAGTGCGGGACATGTACAGGCCGTAGTCGGTCTCGCGGTACTGCTGCACCGGCCGCACGAAGCCCTTGTTGTCGGTGTTGGTCATCGCCGGTACGTCGAAGACCTCGTACTTGGGGGGATGCGGTGCCGCTGTCATGGTGGTGACAGTAGCGGGCGAATACGACAAGGGCTTGAGGAACGAAACTGTCCGCATTCGGGTTTACCCTGACGCTATGGCGTTTGCAGCAGAACATCCGGTGATCGCGCACTCCGAGTTCCGGCCCGTCGGTGAGATCGAACGTACCGGCCGGGAGTTCGAGGTGGTCAGCCAGTACGAGCCGGCCGGCGACCAGCCGCAGGCCATCGACGACCTCGAACGCAGGCTCAAGGCGGGCGAGAAGGACATCGTGCTGCTAGGTGCCACCGGTACCGGTAAGTCGGCCACCACCGCCTGGCTCATCGAGCGGGTGCAGCGGCCCACGCTGGTGATGGCGCCCAATAAGACACTGGCTGCGCAGCTGGCCAATGAGCTGCGGGAGATGTTGCCCAACAACGCGGTCGAGTACTTCGTCTCGTACTACGACTACTACCAGCCCGAGGCGTACATCGCGCAGACCGATACCTACATCGAGAAGGACTCGTCCATCAACGACGACGTGGAGCGGTTGCGGCATTCGGCCACCTCCAATCTGCTCTCGCGCCGCGACGTGGTGGTGGTCGCCTCGGTTTCCTGCATCTACGGTCTCGGTACGCCGCAGTCCTACCTCGACCGGTCCGTCGAATTGTCGGTGGGGCAGGAGGTGGACCGCGATGCGCTGCTGCGGCTGCTGGTGGACGTGCAGTACACCCGCAACGACATGTCCTTCACCCGGGGCGGCTTCCGGGTGCGCGGCGACACCGTCGAGATCATCCCGTCGTACGAGGAGCTCGCGGTGCGGATCGAGTTCTTCGGTGACGAGGTGGAGGCACTGTACTACCTGCATCCTCTGACCGGAGATGTTGTGCGGGAAGTTGATTCGCTGCGAATCTTCCCCGCCACGCACTATGTCGCGGGTCCGGAGCGCATGGAGAAGGCGATGGCCGGCATCGAGGCCGAACTCGAGGAGCGGCTCGCCGATCTGGAGGGCAAGGGCAAACTCCTTGAAGCACAGCGGCTGCGGATGCGCACCACCTACGACCTGGAGATGATGCGGCAGGTGGGTTTCTGCTCCGGCATCGAGAACTATTCGCGGCACATCGACGGTCGCCCCGCGGGGAGTGCGCCCGCCACCCTCATCGACTACTTCCCGGACGATTTCCTGCTGGTCATCGACGAATCGCATGTGACGGTGCCGCAGATCGGCGCGATGTACGAGGGTGACATGTCCCGCAAACGCAACCTCGTCGAGTACGGCTTCCGGCTGCCCTCGGCCGTCGACAACCGGCCGCTGACCTGGGACGAGTTCGTCGACCGTATCGGGCAGACCGTGTACCTGTCGGCCACCCCCGGAGCGTACGAGCTGGGGCAGTCGCAGGGTGAGTTCGTCGAGCAGGTGATCCGCCCGACCGGTCTCGTCGATCCCGAGGTCATCGTCAAACCCACCAAGGGGCAGATCGATGATCTGGTGCACGAGATCCGGGAACGCACCGAACGCGACGAACGGGTCCTGGTCACCACCCTCACCAAGAAAATGTCCGAAGACCTCACCGACTACCTGCTGGAACTCGGCATCCGGGTCCGATACCTGCATTCGGAGGTCGACACACTGCGCCGCGTCGAGCTGCTGCGGCAGTTGCGCACCGGCGAGTACGACGTCCTGGTGGGCATCAACCTGCTCCGCGAGGGCCTCGACCTGCCCGAGGTGTCGCTGGTGGCGATCCTCGACGCGGACAAGGAGGGCTTCCTGCGCAGCACCACCTCGCTGATCCAGACCATCGGCCGCGCCGCCCGCAACGTGTCCGGGCAGGTGCACATGTACGCCGACAAGATCACCGACTCGATGCGCAACGCCATCGACGAGACCGAACGCCGCCGCGAGAAGCAGATCGCCTACAACACCGAGCACGGCATCGACCCGCAACCGCTGCGCAAGAAGATCGCCGACATCCTCGATCAGGTGTACCGGGAGGCCGACGACACCGTGGAGGTCGGCGGGTCGGGCCGCAACGCCAGCCGGGGCCGCCGCGCCCAGGGGGAGGTCTCGAAGGCGAAGGGCAGCGCCGGCGTGATCGAAAAACGCGACACCTCGGCGATGCCGCGTGCCGAACTTGCCGATCTGGTCGGTCAGCTCACCGAGCAGATGATGAGCGCGGCCCGCGACCTACAGTTCGAGCTCGCCGGCCGGCTGCGTGATGAGATCGCCGACCTGAAGAAGGAACTCCGGGGCATGGACGCGGCCGGTATCAAGTAGGAGGTGACGCCCGATCGATCGGCGCGCCATTGTGCCGATCGCCACGAATCGGCGACAAAACTGTTACCCTCCCGCTACTGTCGCGATTCAAGGGGTTCCGTGGGGGCGCGCGCCACCCGGCATCCCCGCCGGTCCACCGGCCGGCGGCATGTCCTATGGGCGACAAACTGAACTATGGAGGAATGGATGAGCGCATACCAAACGATCGTCGTCGGCACCGACGGTTCTGAGTCGTCGTTGAAGGCGGTGGAGCGTGCGGGTGCCTTGGCCGGCGGGGAGGGCAAGCTGGTGATCGCGTGCGCATACCTGCCCAACGACCGGGGCCCGGGTGAGGCCGCCGACATCCTGAAAGACGAGGCTTACCAGATCCAGGGCTCCACCCCCACCGAAGAGGTGCTGCGCACCGCCAAGGAACGCGCCGGCAAGGCCGGTGCCGCCAACGTGGTGTTGCGTCCGGTCAAGGGTGCCCCGGTCGACGCTCTGCTGCAACTGGTCACCGACGTGTCGGCGGACCTGCTGGTGGTGGGTAACCGCGGCCTGAACTCGATCGCCGGGCGCCTGCTCGGTTCGGTTCCGGCGGATGTGGCCCGCAAGTCGGCATCGGACGTGCTGATCGTCCACACCACCTAGACCCATCGGACCTGACGGTGCGGGTCAATCGTTCCGTACCGGCAGGTCTTTCAGTTCGTCAGGCAGCGGCTCGTCGTAGACCACGACGAGCCGCTGTGTTGCTCGAGTGAGCGCGACGTACAGGTCGCTGTGCCCGCGGGGCGACTGTCGCAGGATCTCTGCCGGACCGACGACCACCACGTTGTCGAATTCGAGTCCCTTGCACGCCGATACGGTCAGGACCCGGATCTCGTCACCGCCGCTGGTCCGGCCATCGAGTTCGGCGGCGATACCCGCACATTGGTTGTCGGGTGCGATGATCGCGGTCAGTCCCGGCCAGTCGCCGCCGAGTGCCGTGACAACCGCGGACGGGACTGAGGATCCCGCCGCGGTCATCGCGTACGGTTCGATTCCGTTGCTGCGCAATGATGTCGGCGGTGAGTGCTCCGGATTGATCTGGTGCAGCACGCGATTGGCGTACCGGGTGATCTCCGAGGGCGTGCGGTAGTTGACCGTCAACTCCCGCAACTGCCAGCGTTTGGCCACATACGGTTCCAGCACCGCCTGCCACGATCGCGTGCCCGCGAGGTCACCGGTCTGGGCGGTGTCACCGATGATCGTCATCCAGCGGTTCGGGATCCGCCGCATGAGCATGCGCCACGCCATCGCCGACAGTTCCTGCGCCTCGTCCACGATCACATGGCCGAACGCCCACTGCCGGTCGCCGACGGCTCGTTCGGCCGTCGTCAGGTTCCGGCGCCGAGTCTGCCGCTCGGCGAGCTGCTCGGCATCGATCAGGTCATAGGCCATCAGGATCTCGGGATCGAGATCATCCTCGAGATCCTGGGGTGCCGACCCGGTCAGGATGTCGAGCGCCTCCTGCGCCTCCGCGAGCTGCCTGCGCCACTGGGCGCGCTGCTCGCGTTCGTCGTCCTCGGTGCCGAACCCGATGAGCTCGGCGATCTCGTCGAGCAGCGGGACGTCGGCGGGGGAGAAGTCGGCGCCTTCGGGACGCGGTGCGGCCACCCTGTGTAGTGCCGCGCGATCGTCGTCGGACCAGCCGGGGGTGGCCCGACGGATCGCGGCCGGATCGGCGTACAGATCACGCAGCACATCGAGCGGCGTCAGCGTGGGCCAGAAGCGCAGCAACTCCCGGCGGATATCGGGATCCTGCGCCATCTCCTCCCGGATGTCGGCGATATCGCCGGCGCTGAGCAACTGCGAACCGTCGAGTAGGCTCGCGCCGATGGTGCGGGCGTGAGCCTGCGCCAGCCCGTCGAGCCCGGCCCGCACGAAGATCCGCTGTGCCTGGTTGTGCGCCTTGCGGGAACTGCGGGCCTTGGCTCGGGCATCCTTGATCAGCTGCGAGGTGATCTGCACCTCGTAGGTGTCGAAGGTGACCGGAACCGGCATCGACGGCAGCGACTGGTAGGCACGCACCGTTCGTTTGACGACGTCCACCATGCGCAGGTCACCCTTGACGGCCATCGTCTCCCGGCTGTCGGTGGCCGCTGCGCTCACCCCGGGGAACAGATCCCCGACTGTCGAGAGCAGCACCCCCGACTCGCCCAGCGACGGCAGCACCTGCCCGATGTAGTCCAGGAAGTCGTCGTTGGGGCCGACGATCAGGATTCCGCTGCGCGAGAGCGTGTCCCGGTGTGTGTAAAGCAGGTAGGCCGCACGGTGCAGGGCCACCGCGGTCTTGCCCGTGCCCGGGCCGCCCTGGATCACGGTCACCCCGCGGTGCGTCGAGCGGATGATGATGTCCTGCTCCCGCTGGATGGTCTCGACGATGTCGGTCATCTCGCCGGTGCGGGCGGCATTGAGCGCGGACACCAGCGCCGACTCGTTGACCACGTCGCCGTGGGCGGACATATCGGTGACCGCGTGCTCACCGGTCAGGTACTCGTCGTTGACCGCACGCACCATGCGGTTGCGGGTGCGGATATGGCGCCGCATCTCCACGGATTCGGGAGCCGCGGGGGTGGCGAGATAGAACGGGCGGGACAGGGGAGCGCGCCAGTCGAGCAGTAGCGTGCTGTCGGCCTCATCATCGTCGAGGATGCCGATGCGCCCGATCCGGCGGATCTCACCGTCCTCCAGGTCGAGCCGGCCGAAGTACAGATTGTGTTCGGCCGCATCGAACTTGGTGAGATCGTCGGTGTAGAGACGCTCGTACGATTCGCGTTCGGACAGCGCCTGCGGGTTGTCCTCGGTCTCCCGCAACGCCTCCGACAACCGGCGGTTCGTGTTGGCGCGCATCCGATCCAGCCGCGCGTAGGTGAGGTCGAGATGCTGCTGTTCCTCATCGACACGGATATCGGAGCCGGTCGTGTTGTGCCGGGTCGGGCCTGTGTGTTCGATCGTCACTGGTCGTTCTGGTGTCTCTGGTCGTTCTGATAGCGCTGCCTGGTCGCGGGTCACTGACGGTCTGAACCGCTCTTGGCCAGTGCCTCGGTGCCGGCCGCCCGGGCCTTGCGCCACAGCCGTTGTCCGTCCTTGGCCTTGTCCGCCGCTGCCTCGGCGGCGGTCGAGGCGAGCTCGCGCGCTGCCTGAGCCACCTCCGGGGCCCGTTCACGTGCCGCCTCGACCACTTCGGGCGCCCGGTCCCGGGTCTTCACCGCGACGTCCGACACGATTCCGCGTGCGGCCTCGGCGACCTGGGGTGCGTGGTCGCGGGCCTTGGCCGCGACGCCGGCTCCCCGCGCTTCGAGTGCGTGCACGGCGTCCTGCACGGTTTCGGACGCTCCGGCCGACCGCTCGGCCACCGCCTCGGCACCCTCGGCGGCTTTCGACCGCAGGGAGTCCCACGCGGATGCCGATGTGCCGGCGCCGACCGGGAGGGCGGCCACCACCGTTTCGGCGGCGCGGCGTCCGCGCCAGCCGAGCGAGGGTTTGCCCTCGGTGTCGGCGGCGGCGATCAGCAGGCCACCGAGCAGGCTGACGTTCTTGACGAACTGGGTGCGTTGCTGTGCCTTGAGTGCCGGGTCGGTCTCGTTCCAGAACGCGTGCCCGGCGACGGTGGTGGGGACCAGGGATCCGGCGAGGAGAGCGGCGGCCGGGCGGGGGAACTTGCCGCTCGCGAGCAGCAGGCCCGCGGCGACCTGGATGGCGCCGTTGACCCGGATGACGGTTTCGGCATCCGTCGGCACGTTGGCGGTCACCGTGTCCGGCAGCGCCTGGACCGATCCGTCGATGAAACCTTGCGCCGCGGCGGCCTTACCGGCCGGATTCCGGAGGGAATCGACACCTCCGACCACGAACACGGATGCGAGCATCGGGCGGGCGATACGGCGGAGAATCATGCGATCACGACCTTCGTTTCTGGTGAACTTCGGGTGTCACATCCGGGCCCGGCTCTCGAGCGCGGATTCGATCCACTTTACGCGCGCATCGGCGCGTGCCCCGGAAACGACGGCCGTGATCGGCTCACGGGGTGCTCACCAACCGCGTTCGCGCCACTCGTCCAGGTGCGGTCGTTCGGCGCCGAGGGTGGTGTCCTTTCCGTGGCCGGGATAGACGACGGTGTCGTCGGGGTACCGGTCGAACACCTTCCGGGTGACATCGCCGAGGAGGATCTCGAAGTCACCCTCCTTCCAGGTCTTACCGACCCCGCCGGGGAACAAACAGTCACCGGAGAACAGGTGCACTGTGCCACTTTCCCCGTCGCTGCGTTCGCCCCGGCCGCCGTCGGTGAGGGCCAGTGCGATCGATCCCGGTGTGTGCCCGACCAGATGGATGGCGTCGAAGGTGAGGTCACCCACCACGATCGTGTCGCCGTCGTCGACGAGCCGGTCGGGGGTGACCGGGAGTTCGGCGGCGTCGAGCCGCCCGGCGGCGGTGGGTACCTTCAGGGCCGAGCTGACCTCGGCCAGCGCCTGCCAGTGGTCGAAATGCTGGTGGGTGGTGAGCAGCAGCGCCGGGCGTCCGTCGGAGGCGGCCACCGTCGCCAGGATCCGGTCGGCGTCGTTGGCGGCGTCGATGATCAGCTGGTCGCCGGTCGCGCGGCTGGTCACCAGGTACACGTTGTTGTCCATCGGGCCGACGGACAGTTTCACGATCGTCGCCGAACCCAATGTGCGACGCTGTGGTTCGGGCGATTCGGACAGGTCGCCGGTATAGGTGTCGGAGATGGTGGTGGGAGGGGAAGTCATGCCGAAAGGTTATCGCGCGGCGGCCCTGGTCCGGCGGAGTACAGTGGAGAGCCGATCGCACGTCTGTTCGCCTAGTGAGTTGAGGAAGTGCCAGTGGTAGACCGGCTGATCGTTCGCGGGGCGCGCGAGCACAACCTGCGCGGAATCGACGTGGACCTGCCACGAGACAGCCTGATCGTCTTCACAGGGCTGTCCGGATCCGGCAAGTCGTCGCTCGCGTTCGACACGATCTTCGCCGAGGGACAGCGTCGCTACGTCGAGTCGCTGTCGGCGTACGCCCGCCAGTTCCTCGGCCAGATGGACAAGCCCGACGTCGACTTCATCGAGGGTCTCTCACCCGCGGTGTCGATCGACCAGAAGTCCACCAACCGCAACCCGCGATCGACCGTCGGCACCATCACCGAGGTGTACGACTATCTGCGTCTGCTGTACGCGCGGGCGGGCCGCGCGCACTGCCCCGAGTGCGGCGAACTGATCGCCAAACAGACTCCGCAGCAGATCGTCGACCAGGTACTCGACATGGAGGAGGGCACCCGCTTCCAGGTGCTCGCGCCCGTCGTACGCACCCGTAAGGGCGAGTTCGTCGACCTGTTCGCCGAACTGCAGACGCAGGGTTTCTCCCGTATCCGTGTCGACGGTGTGGTGCATCAGCTCACCAGCCCGCCCAAGCTCAAGAAGCAGGAGAAGCACGACATCGAGGTGGTCGTGGACCGTCTCGTGGTCAAGGCCTCGGCCAAGCAGCGGCTCACCGACTCGGTGGAGACCGCGCTGCGCCTGGCCGACGGCATCGTGGTGCTCGACTTCGTCGACAGGGACGAGAGCGACCCCGACCGCGAACGTCGCTTCTCCGAACAGATGGCCTGTCCCAACGGGCATCCCATCGCGATCGACGACCTCGAACCGAGGTCCTTCTCGTTCAACTCGCCTTACGGCGCCTGCCCCGAATGCGATGGGCTCGGAGTGCGCAAGGAGATCGACGAGGACCTCGTCGTGCCCGATCCTGAGCTCACCCTCACCGAGGGTGCGATCGCGCCATGGTCGAGCGGCCATAACGCCGACTACTTCCTGCGGCTGATATCCGGTCTCGCCGACGAGATGGGTTTCGACCTCGACACCCCGTGGAAGAAGCTGCCGATCAAGGCGCGCCGGGCCATCCTCAACGGCAGCGACCACCAGGTGCACGTCAAGTTCCGCAACCGCTACGGCCGCACCCGCTCGTACTACACCGAGTTCGAGGGGGTGATGTCGTTCCTGAGCCGCCGGATGGACCAGACCGAGTCCGAGCAGATGAAGGAACGCTACGAGGGTTACATGCGCGACGTGCCGTGCCCGGCGTGCGCGGGTGCCCGGCTGCGGCCCGAAATCCTGTCGGTGACCCTCGACCATCCCACGCACGGCGAGAAGTCGATCGCCGACGTGTGCGCGATGTCGGTGGCCGACTGCGCCGACTATCTCGACGGTCTCGCCCTCGACGAGCGTCAGCAGGCCATCGCCGGCCGCGTCCTCAAGGAGGTGCAGGCGCGGATCCGCTTCCTGCTCGACGTCGGACTGGAGTATCTGTCCCTGGCCCGGGCGGCGGGCTCACTGTCCGGTGGTGAGGCCCAGCGCATCCGGCTCGCCACGCAGATCGGGTCCGGCCTGGCCGGTGTGCTGTACGTCCTCGACGAACCGTCGATCGGGCTGCACCAGCGCGACAACCGCCGTCTCATCGAAACCCTCACCCGGCTCCGCGATCTGGGCAACACCCTCATCGTCGTCGAACACGACGAGGACACCATCCGGGCCGCCGACTGGATCGTCGACATCGGTCCGCTCGCCGGTGAACACGGCGGTCAGGTGGTGCATTCGGGCAGCTACAAGGACCTGCTCAAGAACCGCAAGTCGCTGACGGGGGCGTATCTGTCGGGCCGGGACACGCTGCCGGTACCCGCGATCCGCCGGCCCATCGACCGCAAGAAGCAACTCGTGGTCGTCGGCGCACGGGAGCACAACCTGCGCGGTATCGAGGTGTCCTTCCCGCTGGGCGTGCTGACCGCGGTCACCGGTGTCTCCGGCTCGGGCAAATCGACGCTCGTCAACGACATCCTGGCGACGGTGCTGGCCAACAAACTCAACGGCGCCCGGCAGGTGCCCGGCCGGCACACCCGGGTCAAGGGTCTGGAACACCTCGACAAGCTGGTACAGGTCGACCAGTCACCGATCGGCCGCACCCCGCGATCAAACCCGGCCACCTACACCGGCGTATTCGACAAGATCCGCACCCTGTTCGCCGCCACCACCGAGGCCAAGGTCCGCGGCTACCAGCCGGGCCGGTTCTCGTTCAACGTCAAGGGCGGCCGGTGTGAGGCGTGTGCCGGTGAGGGCACCATCAAGATCGAGATGAACTTCCTGCCCGACGTGTACGTGCCGTGCGAGGTGTGCCACGGGGCGCGGTACAACCGGGAGACCTTGGAGGTCCATTACAAGGGCAAGACCATCTCCGAGGTCCTCGACATGCCGATCGAGGAGGCCGCCGACTTCTTCGAACCCGTCACCTCCATCCACCGCTACCTGAAAACGCTCGTCGACGTGGGACTGGGTTATGTGCGGCTCGGACAGCCCGCACCCACGCTGTCCGGTGGCGAGGCGCAGCGTGTGAAGCTGGCCGCCGAACTGCAGAAGCGTTCCACCGGCCGCACCGTCTACATTCTCGACGAACCCACCACCGGCCTGCACTTCGAGGACATCAAGAAGCTGCTGAAGGTGATCAACGGCCTTGTCGACAAAGGCAATTCGGTGATCGTCATCGAACACAACCTCGATGTCATCAAGACCGCCGACTGGATCATCGACATGGGTCCGGAGGGCGGTGTCGGCGGTGGCACCGTCGTCGCCGAGGGAGATCCGGAAGATGTTGCGGGCGTTGCCGAAAGCTACACCGGCAAGTTCCTCGCCGAAATCCTGGAGGGATAGCAGCCGGCGTCGGCCGCGAGTCGCAATCGAAGACAACACGAACTCATCACCGATGTGCGTGGCGGCGACATCCGGCAGCTCGATGATTCGGCGTCGTCCGAACCGGGTGTCTGACTTCTCGTATTGTCGCCCGGAGGGTTTCAGCCCAGCCACACCGATTTCGCGCCTGCATCACCGATACGGATCACCCAGACGATCGCACCCAGTGCCAGCACGATGACGGTGAGCGTCGTGACGAGCCGGGCGAGGTCGCGCCACCGATCGGGAACCTCAGGCACCCACTGCCACCGCGACAGGTCGGCCGCCGCCGCCCAGTGAACGGTGATCGCGGCGAAAAGCCCGGCGACCCAATAGACCATCTGATCGCCGAGGTGGACGTGCCGGGCGAGATCGGGGTTCATCGGCGTGGTCTTCTCGAGCGATTCGCCGGCCGATGTCGTCAGCGGTGTCACGATCACCGCGACGAGAGTGATCGCGACCGCACCCCATCCGAGCCAACGTCGCGCCCGCGGCCACGACACCGCGACGATGTCGGTCAGCGCCGCGAACGGAATCGATACCACCGCCAGATGGGCGAGCAGCGGATGGATCGGCATTCCCTGAATGGTGTTCACGGACCGATGGTTTCAGGGATGCGCTTAAGGTCGGCTGAAATTGTCGCGGGCGCTGCCGCGGGTCGGCGGATCGCCGGTCCGGACAACCGTCGCGTGTAGCATCGCCGGAATGCGGGTGCTGGTGGTGGAGGACGATCCGGCGGTGGCCGAGACGCTTCGCCGGGTGCTCACCGCCGACGGCTGGAATGTGGTGACCGCCGCCGACGGCGCACTCGGATTGGCCCGGGCGTGCGGTGAACATTTCGACGCCGTCATCCTCGACATCATGCTGCCCGAACTCAACGGTTTCCTGGTCGTGCGCGAACTACGGGCCCGCAACAACTGGGTCCCCGTTCTCATGCTCTCGGCGAAGGACGGCGAGTACGACCAGGCCGAGGCGCTGGACTACGGCGCCGACGATTACCTGGTCAAACCGTTCTCCGGGGTGGTGCTGCGGGCGCATCTGCGTGCCGTCGCTCGCCGCGGCGCACAGGAGCGTCCGGTCGATCTGATCGCCGGAACGCTCGTACTCAACCCGGCGACCCGGCAGGTGCATCGGGGCGGAGTGCGGATCGAACTGACGTCGAGGGAGTTCGCCGTCCTGGAATACCTGATGCGCAATCGGGGCCGGGCGGTGGCCAAGAATGCGATCCTGCGCTCGGTGTGGGACGAATTCTACGAAGGCAGCGAGAATATCGTCGAGGTGTATATCAGGTATCTCCGCAAACGGATCGATATCCCGTTCGGGGTGGCCTCTATCGAGACGGTCCGCGGCGCGGGATATCGCCTCGTGGACGCGTAGTCCCGACGGCCGGGTGGGTGTCACATGCTGGTACCGATCGGCAGCCGTAGCTCGAACGCGGCGCCGCCACGATGGTCGTCGACCACCCGGATTCGCCCGCCGTGGGCATCGGTGATCTGCCGGACGATTGCCAGGCCAAGTCCGGCGCCGTCGGCCCTCCGGCGGTCCGGGTCGAGCCGGGCGAACCGGTCGAAGATTCTGTCCCGCTGGTCTTCCGGGACGCCGGGACCGTCATCGCTGATGGTGATCACGGCCCAGTCATCGACGGTGTTCATGGTCAGCGACACGGTCGATGCCGCGTGTCGCGTGGCGTTGTCGGACAGATTGCGCAGAGCACGGCCGATCAGGTCCGGGTCGGCGTGCACGCGGATCGGTTCGATATGAATGCTCACGCGGATACTGTCCTGCGCCCGTACCCGGGCGGCCTCGGCCAGTACCAGATCATCGAGATCGATGTCGACGGGATGTACGCGTAGACCCTTCTCGTCGGCGCGTGCGAGCAGCAGCAGGTCATCGACCATCCGCTTCATCCGGCGGACCTCCGGCAGCAGAACGGTGCGTACTGTGTCCACATCGACGGCGGTCTCGGTGTCGTCGGCCAGATCGAGCAGCCCCACCACGGTCGTCAGCGGGCTGCGCAATTCGTGTGACGCGTCGCCGACGAGACGTACATGTGCGTTGTGGCTTGCCTCCAGTCGATCGAGCATCGCATTGATCGTCATTGCCAGACTCCGGATCTCGTCCCGCGGAGCGGGAACCGGCACACGCCGGCTCAACGACGACGCGGTAATCGCCCGGGCTTGGCCGGTGATCCGCGAGACAGGTGCCAGCGACCGGCCGATCAACAGATAGCAGACGCCTGCGGTGATGAGCAGGATGATCGGGAATTCGATGAGCAGAACGGTCGCGGTGGTGATCTCGCTGCGGTGCAACGACTCTCCACTGGCCGCGGCCAGCACCGTATAGGTGCGTCCGTCGTGCCTGGTGGTCCGTATCGCGATGTTCAAGGTCGTATGCCTGCCGGGAATCGAAACGCCGGTGACATAGTGCATCGCTTCGTCGAGCGCACGATCGATGCCGACCATCGGCGTGTGGGGTGTCTCCGGCGAACCGTCGACGACGATGCCGTCCTCATCGACTACCTGTGTGATCTCGACACCTCCACCGGGTGTCTTGTCGTCCTCGTCGAGGCGGGGCAATCCGCCGGCACCGATCTCGTCGGCCATCTCCTGGGCCCGCAGCGTGGCGGCGGTTCTGGTGGAATTCTCGTTCTGTCGGTGCAGGATCAACAGGGTCACAACACCGCTGACCACCAGCGCGAGCGCGATGATGATGGCAGAGATCACCGCGGACCGGCCGCGGATTCCGAGCCGGTGCCAAATGCTTGATCTGCGCACTGTCACCACCATTCGGACCTGGTGTGCCGATACTACGGTGCCTCTGGTACGCGCACCACGACGGCGATTTCAGCGGCATTTAAGCAACACGGGGCAAGCTGGGTACGCCCTGCCGAACTACCGGCCCACGACGGGTTCGGGCACGACGGGTTCGGCCGCTGTTCGGTGACGATCGCGGGAAAGGAGGACAATGCCTGTGTTATCGGCTGCACTGTCGGACATCGGCGACACCGATTCGCCGCTCCCGGGATTGGAACGGATCGAATCCTCGTCACGGGCGCGGGTGGCGTCGGTGTTGGTGAACACTTTGCGGTCGGTGCATTCGCACAAACAGATCTACGGGGACCACTGGTCGATACAGGAATTCATCGACGCGCCTGCACGTGATGTCTTCAACTGGCTGGCCGACCCCCGGTCGCTGGAGGAGTGGACGATCAGCCTGCGCGGTTTTCGGCCGGCCGATGAGCCGGGGCTGTGGAGCGCCGACGACCTCATCGCCGATGACGTCCACCCCTACATCCGCTCCATTGCCAACTCGCATGCCATGACGGTCGACTATCACTGCGCCTGGGACCAGGGCCGTGACCTGTGGATCGTGTACCTGATGCGGGTGGTCAACGCGCAGATGGTCCTCGGACGGCCTGGCTCGGTCGTGGTGTGCAACAGCTGGCGGCATCCGTTCCACGACCACAATCCGTATCCGCACACCACCCCCGCCGGTCGTTCGGTTTGGGTGGGCGACCTGTGGCCGATCGCGTCGGCCGCCCACCGTGTCGAACTCCGCAATCTCAAGGTGATCGCCGAATACCGCCACCGGCGCGGACTCCCGCTCACCCCGGAGTGGATGGCCTAGCGACGACGGCCGAGTGGGTAGCCGGCTGCTAGCCGCCCATCGACTTTCGGATCTCGTCGAGCTTCTTCTTGGCGGCCTCGGTGCGTTTGCGGAGCGCCTCGTCGGCCTGCTGCCCCTCGGCGGAGGATTCGGCGAGAACCTCCGAGCCGATGGCGGTGGAGATGCGTTTCTCGATCTTGTCGCGGACGAAGTCGAACGACGGCACCCCGGCCTCGGAGTAGTCCGGGTCGGGCAGTACCGGTGCCGCGCCCACACCGGGCAGGCCCGGGGATGCCGGGGGTTGCTCAACGACTTCGGCGTCAACGATCTCCGGGTCGGTTCCGCCGGGTGATTCTGGTGTGCTCACACCGTCCAGCGTACGTGGGTGACGGGTAGCCGCGGCGCTATGCGCGCACCGGTCCGGTGTACTTCTCGCCGGGGCCCTCGCCGGGTGCGTCGGGGTAGGCACTCTTCTCGCGGAACGCGAGTTGCAGACCCTTGAGTCCGTCGCGGACCGGGGCGGCGTGCAGCCCGAGATCGGCCTTCGACGCGTCGACCAGGCCCGCGAGCGCGGTGATGAGTTTGCGGGCCTCGTCGAGGTCGACGGCATCGTCGCCGGCCCCCTCGGCCAGGCCCAGTTTCTCCGCGGCGGCGCTCATCAGCATGACGATCGACTTGGTGATGACCTCGATGGACGGAATATCGGCGAGGTCGCGGACGTTGCTTTCACCGGTCTGCAGCTGCTCGTCTCCAGCACCGACAGCGTCGCCTTCGGGTGAATCCCCAGGTGACGAATAGGAGTTTGAGGTCATGGCTGCTAGACTCCCACAGTACGACCGCCCCGGTTCTCGCCGGGGTCGCAAGTGGAGTTCCGCTCCCACCGTCACGACACGGCGATTCGTCGCCGAAGTTGTACGGTCCGGTTCCCAGCCGAGCCACGTCGCATCGCAGCCGATGCACGAGTTCGGGCCGACAGGCATGTCGGTGGACCGGTCGGTAACGGAGCCCTGTGGACATTGTGTCCCAGGGCTCTTGTGCTGAGTGTGCAGCTCCCGCGATCCTGCCGAGCAGCTCCCGGTGGTCACCATGAAAGTTTTGATCAAGGAGGCCCCATCAGCACTGAGACCCGCATCAACGAGCGCATCCGCGTACCGGAGGTCCGTCTTGTCGGACCCAATTCGGAGCAGGTGGGCATCGTGCGTGTTGAAGATGCGCTTCGCCTGGCCTACGAGGCCGACCTGGACTTGGTAGAAGTCGCGCCGGACGCCCGGCCGCCCGTGTGCAAGATCATGGACTACGGCAAGTTCAAGTACGAAGCGGCCCAGAAGCAGCGCGAAGCGCGCCGCAACCAGCAGATGACCGTCATCAAGGAGCAGAAGCTCCGCCCGAAGATCGACGACCACGACTACGAGACCAAGAAGGGTCACGTCGTCCGGTTCCTGAAGGACGGGTCCAAGGTGAAGGTCACCATCATGTTCCGCGGACGTGAGCAGTCCCGTCCCGAACTCGGCTTCCGCCTGTTGCAGCGTCTGGGCAACGACGTCGCCGAATACGGGTTCGTCGAGACCTCGGCCAAGCAGGACGGCCGCAACATGACCATGGTGCTGGCCCCGCACAAGGGTGCCAAGACCCGCGTCAAGGCCCAGCAGGAGCGCGGCGGCAAGCCGCAGCCGGGTCCGGACGCAGCACCGACCAGCTAGCCACATTTGCGCCGGCGGCAGTATCGCCGGCGTCAACCGCAGTCCCTGCGAACGAGAACGCACCGGGTGACCGGCGCGCGTTCTCGTTCGCTCGAATGAAGGAAGATTCATGCCGAAGAGCAAGACCCACAAGGGCACCGCGAAGCGATTCAAGGTGACCGGCAGCGGCAAGATCGTGCGCCAGAAGGCCAACCGCCGCCACCTCCTGGAGCACAAGTCCTCGCGCCGCACCCGCCGTCTCGACGGTGTTGCCGTCGTCAGCGAGAACGACGCCCCCCGCATCAAGCGCCTGCTCAACCGCTGACCAGCGGCCCCGCTTGAGACCAGATTTCTGACGAACTAGAAGGATTTAAGACATGGCACGCGTGAAAAGGGCCGTCAACGCCCAGAAGAAGCGCCGGACAACCCTTGAGGCCTCCAAGGGCTACCGCGGTCAGCGGTCGCGGCTGTACCGCAAGGCCAAGGAGCAGCAGCTCCACTCGCTGACCTACGCCTACCGGGACCGCCGTGCCCGCAAGGGTGAGTTCCGCAAGCTGTGGATCGCGCGTATCAACGCCGCCGCCCGCGCCAACGACATCACCTACAACCGCTTCATCCAGGGCCTCAAGGCCGCCGGTGTCGAGGTTGACCGCAAGGTGCTCGCCGACATCGCCGTCACCGACCCCGCTGCCTTCACCGGCCTCGTCGAGGTCGCCCGCAAGGCGCTGCCGGCCGACGTCAACGCACCGGCCGCCTGATCGGCTGGTTGTCATAGACGACAACGTTTCACGACCCGCGACGGATGTTCTCAGCGAACGTTCGTCGCGGGTCGTGTCGTATGCGAAGCTGCACCGTTCGTCGGTCCGTCGTGCCGAGGGACGCTTCCTGGTGGAGGGCGCCAACTCGGTGACCGCCGCCCTCGACTCCGGCCGTGCCGCAGTCGTGCTGGTTCGGGCCGCCGACGCCGACCGTCACCACGATGTGGTGGCCGCGGCGGTTGAGCGCGGCGTCGATGTTCTGTGGCTCTCCGAGCGGGCAGTCGCCAAGTTGTCGGAGGCGACGACACCACCCGGAGTCTTCGCGGTGTGCGACCTGCTCGACGCCGAACTGGCCGAGGTCCTGGCCGCCGAACCACGCCTGCTGGCAGTGGCCGTCGAGGCCCGTGAACCCGGCAATGCGGGCACCATCATCCGCTGCGCCGATGCAATGGGTGCCGATGCCGTTGTCCTGCTGGGGGATTCGGTCGACCCGCATAACGGCAAATGCGTCCGGTCCAGCGCCGGCAGCATTTTTCATCTGCCGATCGTGCGGGAACGGTCGATCACCGAGGGCCTCAACCGGATTCGCACCGCCGGGCTCACCGCCCTGGCGACGGCCGCCGACGGTGAGCTGTCCCTCGACGACGCCGCCGACGTGCTCGCCCGGCCGACGGCATGGCTGCTCGGCAACGAGGCGCACGGCCTCGCCGACGAGGTGCTCGCCGCCGCCGACCATCGGGTCTCCATCCCGATCCGCGGCCACGCCGAAAGTCTCAACATCGCTGCGGCGGCCGCCATCTGCCTCTACGAAAGCGCCCGCATCCAGGCACGATAGGCGGCCGGAATGTCGTAGGCCGGTTGTACAAAGAGGCCATGGGATTCATGGGAAAAGAGAACACTCCGGAGACGAACTATCTGGAGGACACCGGCGCCAGGTTCGTTCGCATCGAACTGAAGGACGGCCGCTTCAGACTGATCGGCCAGTTCTTCAGCCCCAGCGAGTACGAATTCAGCTACAGCCTCGATGCCGATGCGACCCGGCAGTTCGCCGATCTGCTCGGCCTGCCCCTGGACGACGAGTTCCTCGCGGCGGTCGCCGCCCGGTTCGAGCGGAGCAACTCCCAGATCGAGGACTTCCTGAAGGACAACGAGATCCCGCACATGTTCTGGAACCACTGGGAGACTCCGGACGGCCCGTGGTGACGACCGGTCCCGGACCACTTCGTCGGCCTGCGGCCAGAGCGTTGGCGCCGGTCGACTAGTCTTTATGGGGTCCAATCGGGCACACCCAGCGACAACAAGAGGAGATCGCCGACCGTGGCCAACTCTGACGCCCCCACCGCAGACGGAACCCTGACGTTCCCGGAACCGGCCGAGCTCGACGCCGCCGCGTCGGCTGCGATCGAGGCGTTTGCCGCTGCCGCCGATCTCGACGCACTCGCCGAGGCCAAGACCGCGCACCTGGGTGACAAGTCGCCGATCGCCCTGGCCCGCCGCGCGCTGGGCAGCATCCCCAAGGATCAGCGGTCGGCCGGCGGCAAGCTCGTCAACGAGGTGCGCGGCAAGGTGAACGCCGCCCTCGATGCCCGCACCGAGGTGCTGCATGCCGAACGCGACGCCGCGGTCCTGGCCGCCGAACGTGTCGACGTGACGCTGCCGAGCGGCCGGCGCCGGGTCGGTGCTCGGCACCCCATCACGGTGATCGGCGAGCAGGTCGCCGACGTCTTCATCGGCATGGGCTGGGAGATCGCCGAAGGCCCCGAGGTAGAGACCGAACACCACAACTTCGACGCCCTCAACTTCCTGCCCGACCATCCGGCGCGCTCGATGCAGGACACCTTCTACATCGCCCCCGAAGGGTCGCGGCAGGTACTGCGTACCCACACCTCGCCGGTGCAGGTGCGTTCGATGCTCAGCCGCGAACTGCCGATCTACGTCGCCTGCCCGGGCCGCACGTTCCGCACCGACGAACTCGATGCCACCCACACTCCGGTGTTCCACCAGATCGAGGGCCTGGCCGTCGACAAGGGTCTGACGCTGGCCAATCTGCGCGGAACGCTCGAAGTGTTCGCCAAGGCGCTGTTCGGTCCCGATACCACCACCCGGATGCGGCCGAGTTACTTCCCGTTCACCGAACCGTCCGCCGAGGTCGACGTGTGGTTCCCCGCCAAGAAGGGCGGCGCGGGCTGGGTCGAGTGGGGCGGCTGCGGCATGGTCAACCCGAACGTATTGCGGGCCAGTGGAATCGACCCCGATGTCTATTCCGGTTTCGCCTTCGGCATGGGCCTGGAACGCACGCTGCAGTTCCGCAACGACCTGCCCGACATGCGCGACATGGTCGAGGGCGACATCCGCTTCACCCAGCCGTTCGGCCCCGCAGTCTGACCACGACCACCACTTTTCGACGAAAGTAGCTGACTTCACGTGCGTGCTCCACTGTCTTGGTTCACCGACGTTCTCCGGCAGGGCGACCCGGCCTGGTCGGCCACCGCGGAGGAGGTCGACGCCGGTTTCGTGCGCGTCGGATTCGAGATCGAGGACGTCGAACCGTTCCCGGAGATCACGGGTCCGCTCGTCGTCGGTCGTGTCGAGTCCATCGAGGAACTGACCGAGTTCAAGAAGCCGATCCGCTTCTGCCAGGTCGACGTGGGCGAGGAGCAGCCGCGAGGCATCGTGTGCGGCGCCCGCAACTTCGCCGAGGGCGACCTGATCGTTGCCGCGCTGCCCGGTGTGGTGCTGCCCGGCCCGTTCGAGATCGCGAGCCGCAAGACATACGGCAAGGTCTCCGACGGCATGATCTGCTCGGTCGCCGAGATGGGTATCGGCGCCGACGCGTCGGGCATCCTCGTGCTGGCCCCGGGCACCGCTCAGCCGGGTGCAGACGCGCGCGAGGTGCTGGGTCTGGCCGACACCGCCATCGACATCAACGTCACCCCGGACCGCGGCTACGCGTTCTCGGTGCGCGGTCTCGGCCGCGAGCTGGCCGGCAGCTTCGGTGTGCCGTTCGTCGATCCCGGTGCCGACCGTCCGGCCCTCGCCGACGACGGTAGCCGCGACGCGTGGCCGGTGGTGATCGAGCCCGATTCGTCGGCCACCCGCTACACGGCGCGCGTCATCGCCGGAGTCGACGCCGCGGCGGTGTCGCCGTGGTGGATGCAGAAACGTCTGCTCGTGGCCGGGATCCGCCCGATCTCGGCGATCGTCGACATCACCAACTACGTGATGATCGAACTCGGTCAGCCGCTGCACGCCTTCGACGCCGACAAGGTCACCGGCACCGTCACCGTCCGGTCGGCGGCGCCGGGGGAGAAGCTGACCACCCTCGACGGCGCCGAACGCGCTCTCGATCCCGAGGATGTGGTGATCGCCGACGAGTCCGGGCCGATCGCCCTGGCCGGTGTGATGGGCGGCAGCACCACCGAGGTGTCCACCGACACCACCGCGGTGCTGCTGGAGTCGGCGACGTTCGATCAGGTGCGGGTGTTCCGCACCGGCAAACGGCACAAACTGACCTCGGAGGCGTCTAAGCGGTTCGAGCGGATCGTCGACCCCGAGATCACCGTCGCCGCCTCCGATCGCGCAGCCGAGCTGATCGTGCAGATTGCCGGTGGTGTGATCGCCTCCCCGCTGGCCGGGGTGCGCGTCGACACCGAACCGGTCACCCCGATCACGATCGCCGCCGACGAACCGGACCGCGTCGCCGGCATCTCGTATGAGCCGGGCACCACGGCAAAGCGGCTTACCGAGGTTGGTTGCGCCGTGACCGGCACCGACCCGCTGAGCGTCACGCCGGCGTCCTGGCGGCCGGATCTGCGTCAGCGTGCCGACCTGGTCGAGGAGGTGCTGCGGCTGGAAGGACTGGAGCTGATCCCGGCGATCCCACCGAAGGCACCCGCCGGAACCGGGCTCACCGCCGCCCAGCGCAGGCGCCGCGGCATCGGCCGGGTACTGGCCGTCGACGGTTTCACCGAAGTGCTGCCGTACCCGTTCATGCCGGCCGGGGTGTTCGACCTGTGGGGCCTGGCCCCCGACGCCGAACGCCGCCGCACCGTCAAGGTGCTCAATCCGCTCGAACGTGACCGTCCCGAGCTCAACACCACGCTGCTGCCGGGTCTGCTGGAGATGACCACCCGCAATATCGCACGCGGACAACGCGATCTGGCGCTGTTCACCATCGGTCAGGTGGTCATCGCGGGCGACAATGTCACCGCCGTCGACGCTCTCGACGTCACCAGACGGCCCGACGATGCCGAGATCGCCGCCCTCGACGCCTCGCTGCCGCATCAGCCGCTGCATGTGGCCGGTGTGCTGACCGGCCTGATCGATCCGGCCGGACCGTGGGGGCCCGGCCGGGTCGCCGACTATCTCGACGCCTTCGAGGCCGCCCGCACGGTCGCGGGTGCCGCGGGTGTCGAGATCGAACTGACGGCCGCCGACGTCGCCCCCTGGCATCCGGGCCGCTGTGCCGCCGTCATCGTCGACGGCAAGACCGTCGGCCACGCCGGAGAGCTACACCCGGCGATCCTCGAACGTGCCGGACTGCCGAAGCGCCTGTGCGCCTTCGAGATCGACATCGACGCGCTGCCGCTCACCACGGTGCTGCCTTCGCCCAAGGTTTCCGTGTTCCCGGCGGTCCTGCAGGACCTCGCCGTGGTGGTCGACGCCTCGGTGCCGTCCGCCGACGTCGCCGCCGCCCTGCGCGACGGCGCCGGAGACCTGCTGGAATCCCTGGAACTGTTCGACGTGTTCACCGGTGATCAGGTGGGTGAGGGCAACAAGTCACTCGCCTTCGCCCTCCGCTTCCGGGCCGGTGACCGCACCCTCACCGAGGACGAGGCCAACGCCGCGAAACTCGCCGCCGTCGACGCGGCCGGCAGCCGCGTCGGCGCCCGCCTGCGCTGATCGGGACGGTGCTGTCCGCTCCTCGTGCGGAGCAGACAGCACCGTCGCGCATGGGGTCTGGCTAGCGGTTGTCCACGGTGATAGACACACGAGCCCGATCACGCGGCTCGTTCTCAGCCGTGTTGCTCACGTTGACGGTGGTATCGACCGCTCTCCCGGCTGGGATCGTGAGCTTCCTGATGCGGGCCGTTCCATCGAGGTCGTTGGTGGAGTCGGTGTCGCCTTCGTAGAAGTTGACCCGGCCGGCGGTGAGGAACACCGTGCCGTTCTCCTGATCAAGTGTGTACTTGACTTCGACCCGTATCTCCCCGCCGCACCTTGCTCTAGAAGTCCTGTGGAAATAGTGCTCGTCGTCCAGATTCTCGACTCTTCTGGTTGTCGGGGTACAGATTTCGTCCGACCCGATGGTTTCGTAGTCGTTGATCTGGTAGCTGATCCTGACCTGGACGGTCCGGGTGACGGCATCGGCAGGCGCGGTTGTCGCAACGAGCCCGACAGCACTTGCCATGCAGGCTGCGCCTACCCACCACCGCGCTGTGTGTCGCGCACGGGGGCACTCGGGGACAATTGGGTCTTGGCGGTGTAAAAACATGTCTTCCTCCAACTGAGCAGGGTTGAACCGGCCAGTGCGTGGGACCAATGAACCGCCAACAATGGTGCGCGAACCCGGTTGTTCTATGAAAACAGAGGTGCGGGATGCGGGCAACACGTCGTCGTCTATGTGACAGACGATGAGCGTGGTCGGGTGGAGGATCTTGCAGAATGTCGCGACTGAATCCGGTGGCAGCGTCCGCACTCCGGTAGGTCCCGACCCGGTCTTGGTAGCCGTTGATCGCGTGGATGAACTCTGGGAGAGGAATATGCCCCTCGGATCGTCCCCCCGAGTCAGTGGTGCTCGTCATCGTTGCGGGCCGCAGGCCTGGAGGTGAGAACTTCCTCGGTCGCAGTGCCGGTATCGGTGTCAATCAGCACCGGATTCAGGGACAGCTTGATCGTCTGGGTTGCCGTACTCGTCGCCGACCCTTCGTTGCGGCGGCCCGTCCGTGCGGCCTCTGTGGATCTACCTGTGGTGCTGCGTCTGGAGGGTCTGGAACTGATCCCGGCAATCCCGCCGAAAGCACCCGCCGGGACCGGGCTCACCGCGGCCCAGCGCCGTCGCCGCAGCATCGGTCGCGTACTGGCCGTCGACGGTTTCACCGAGGTACTGCCGTACCCGTTCATGCCCGCCGGCGTGTTCGACCAGTGCGGCCTGGCCCCCCGACGCCGAGCGTCGCCGCCGTCGGTGGACGAATCTCCTACATACTTCGGATCGTTGAGTTCGTAGCGGGGTGTCAGATCGCTCATCATATCTGCATCACGGCATCATCGCATATGATGCAATCTATGAGGACCACCGTCGAGCTTGCCCCCGAACTGCATCAGCGTGTCGTCGAGTTGGCCAGATCCAGGGGTCAGTCTCTATCGGCGACGCTCGCCGAGCTGACGGCGCGAGGGCTGTCGCATCTAGGTGAGCCACTGTGCATCGCTACGGATGCGGTGTCAGGGTTTCCGGTGGTCAGCGTCGGTCGGAGAATCACTTCCCAAGCGGTCGCCGACGCACTGGATGACGAGTGACCACCTACCTGCTCGATGCGAACGTGCTGATTGCGCTCACCGTCGTAGAGCATGAGCATCACACGCGGGCATCTGAATGGGCGGCCGGCATCGAACGTTTCGCCGTCTGTCCGGTGGTCGAGGGGGCTCTTGTTCGGTTCCTGGTGCGGATCGGGGAGAAGGCCGAGACTGCTGCTGCGGTCCTGCGGCAGGTTCGTGCGCGACCCGGCTATGAGTTCTGGGCCGATTCGATGTCGTACGCGGACGCGTCCCTTGGTCATGTACGCGGGCATCGTCAAGTGACCGACGCCTACCTTGCCTCGCTCGCAACTGATCGCGGCGGAATGCTCGCAACATTGGACGAAGCGTTGGTCGCGGTCTTGCCGAATAGCGCGGTCCTTGTTGCGCCGCACTGACTTCGGCAAGGCCGGTCACCGGCCTTCGTTCAGCCGTTGTTGAGGGTGAATTCTACGCGAGCCCAGTCGCGTGGCTCATTCTCATCGCGGTTGTATACGAATGGGGAGTACGTCATTGATTGACCCGGTGTGATGTTGTCGGCCTTGAGTCGCTTTGTTCCGTCCAAATCGTTGGTGTTCTCGCTGTCGCCTTCAAAGAAATCGACTCGGCCTTTGGTGAGGTAGACGGTGCCGTTCTCCTCACGGACCGTGTAGTGGAGCTCGACCCGGATCTCCCCACCGCATCTGGCCGTGGCGACCCTCGAACGGGTCTGCCCGGACGTCAGCGTGAAGTTGATATTGACATCACGGTTGCAACGTTCGTCGGAACCGAAGTTTTCGTAGTCGTTGATCACGAACGAGGCGTCGCCGGTTACCGTTCGGGTCGCCGCGTGGGCGGGTGCCGTCGTTACGGCGAGCCCGACGACAGCAGATACGCAGGTAGCGGCTGCGCACCATCGTGACAGGGGTCGGGTCGCGGATCTTGAGCGTAGGGGCTGCCTGAAAAGCGAATTGTGGCGAAGTGAGAACATGATTCCTCCGAGTGTGCGTAGTTGTTCACGCCAGCTCGTGGACCAGAGCCCCGGCACGGAGGAGACACGCAGGCTGGTCACTATATGAAAGCACTGGTGCTGATTCCGGGCAAGAAAGTTGTCGGGCGCAATCCTCCGGCAATATTATTGCTTTGGATAAGGAATGAAATAGATCAAGCCGGCAACTCGCGCCGATACGTTATGCACGGCTGTGCAATAAATGCGCTGTTGTCCGTGGGCGTTGATTCCGCTTGCCGGCTCTGTGGTGTCGTCCACGTCGGTTGAATGAACAGTGCTTTCGCGTCCGGTCGCTGTAGAATTCACAGTGCGGCGGCTTGACTACAGGAGGCTTTTATGTGGCACTTCTTTCTCAATTTCGTCACGACCATTTCCGCCGCGGTGTGGGCGATCGTCTGGATCGTCATCATGTTTGCCACCGGCAACGCCCTGCTCGGCGTGATAGTGGGAGCGGTGGCCGGCGGGATTGTCTACTACTTCCTCAGCAAGCTCGAGAAGAGGATCTGGCGGCCCATAGACCGGGTGACCGAGCGAGGCGCCGACGCGATGTGGGACTGGGTGCGATCGCGAGGTGGTCCGCACGCGTAGCGGCGACAGACCGAACGTCGGGGCCCGGCACCACGCGTGAATTGATTTGCATCGTCGTGCATAATGATCGCATGACGATCAGAGTGGCTGTCGCCGGTGCCAGTGGCTACGCGGGCGGGGAGATCCTGCGCCTGCTCCTCGGACACCCACGCCTGCGATCGGGTGACCTCGAGATAGGCGCCCTGACAGCGGGTGGCAATGCGGGCAGCGCGCTCGGCACCCAGCATCCGCACCTGCTTCCGCTGGCCAACCGGATCCTGCAGGAGACCACCCCCGACACCCTCGCCGGTCACGATGTCGTGTTCCTCGGCCTGCCGCACGGCCAGTCGGCCGTCATCGCGAATGCCCTGCCGCCCACGACCATCGTCATCGACTGCGGTGCCGACTTCCGGCTGCAGAACGCGCAGGACTGGGCCCAGTACTACGGCGGTGAGCACGCCGGTACCTGGCCCTATGGGCTGCCCGAGCTTCCCGGCAACCGGGAGAGGCTGGCTGACGCCTCCCGGATCGCGGTGCCGGGCTGCTATCCGACGGTGTCGATCCTCGCGCTCCGGCCCGCGATGGCCGCGGGTCTCATCGAGCCACACGTCACCATCGTCGCGGTGAGCGGCACCTCGGGCGCCGGCCGCTCACCCAAGGTGGACCTGCTGGCGGCCGAGGTCATCGGCTCGTCGCGGGCCTACGGGGTCGGGGGAGTGCACCGGCACACCCCGGAGATCTCACAGGCACTGTCCGAAGCGGCGAACCTGCCGGTGTCCGTCTCGTTCACGCCTGTTCTCGTGCCGACCTCACGAGGCATCCTGGCCACCTGCACGGCCAAGACCACCGCATCGGCGTCCGACGTCCGCGCGGTCTACGAGAAGGCGTACGCCGACGAGCCTTTCATTCATCTCCTGCCCGAGGGGCAGCTCCCGGCAACCGGTAGCGTCATCGGTTCCAACGCGGTGACCCTGCAGGTGGCCGTCGATGAACGCGCCGGAACCCTTGTGGTGGTCGGCGCCGTCGACAACCTGGCCAAGGGGACCGGTGGCGCGGCAGTGCAATCAATGAACCTCGCCCTCGGCTGGGATGAGACCGAAGGCCTTTCGACCGTGGGAGTGGCACCGTGACCGACAACAAGGACGAACTGGACCGGATCGAAGGCGGTGCACCGCTCGACGCGCCCCGCATCGTCCGCGGCCAGGGCGTGACCGCACCCCTCGGATTCCGGGCCGCCGGGCTGGCTGCGGGTATCAAGAAGTCCGGAAAGCAGGATCTCGCACTGGTTTTCAACGAGGGTCCCGAGTACGCGGCAGCTGGTGTGTTCACCCGCAACCAGGTGAAGGCAGCCCCCGTGCTGTGGAGCAAGCAGGTGCTCACCACCGGACGGCTCCGGGCGGTGATCCTCAACTCCGGTGGAGCCAACGCGTGCACCGGCCCCGGCGGATTCCAGGACGCGCACCAAACCGCCGAGGCGGTGGCCGAGACACTCAGCAACTGGGGCACCGAGACCGGGGCCGTCGAGGTCGCCGTCTGCTCCACCGGACTCATCGGTGACCGGCTGCCCATGGACAAGGTGCTGAACGGTGTCACCGAGATCGTTCACGAGATGGGCGGCGGCCTGTCCGGCGGCACCGACGCCGCGCACGCGATCATGACCACCGACACCGTCCCCAAACAGGTTGCGCTGCATCATCCCCAGGGCTGGAACGTCGGCGGCATGGGCAAAGGCGCGGGCATGATGGCGCCCTCGCTCGCGACGATGCTCGTCGTGCTCACCACCGACGCCGTCGCCTCCGCCGGACAACTCGACACCGCCCTGCGCAATGCGGCGGGCAAGACCTTCGACCGACTCGACATCGACGGCTCCACCTCCACCAACGACACCGTGCTGCTGCTGAGCTCGGGTGCGAGCGGGATTCCCGTCGACCAGGCCGACCTCGATGCCGCCGTGTACGCCGTCTGCGACGACCTCGCCGCACAGATGCAGGCCGACGCCGAGGGCGTGACCAAGCGGGTCGTCATCACCGTCACCGGTGCGGTCACCGAGGACGACGCCGTGACGGTGGCGCGTGCCGTGGCGCGCGACTCGCTGGTGAAGACCGCGATGTTCGGCTCCGACCCCAACTGGGGCCGGGTCCTGGCGGCGGTCGGCATCTCGCCGGTCACCGTCAACCCCGACATCATCTCGGTCTCGTTCAACGGACAGGCCGTGTGCCGCAACGGATACGGCGCCGAAGGCGCTCGCGACGTCGACCTGTCGGGTACGGATATCGACGTGATCGTCGACCTCGGGCTCGGCGACGCGACGGGATGGGTGCGCACCACCGACCTGTCGCACGCGTACGTCGAAGAGAACTCGGCGTATTCGTCATGAGCGAGGCATCGTTCAGCGCGCTCGACAAGGCGGCCATCCTCGCCGAATCACTTCCCGCGCTACAGGAACTGCACGGCGCCACCGTCGTCGTCAAATACGGCGGCAACGCCATGGTCGACGAGGAGCTCAAAGCAGCCTTCGCCGCCGACATGGTGTTCTTGCGCGCCTGCGGCATGCACCCGATCGTCGTCCACGGTGGCGGCCCGCAGATCTCCGCGATGCTCACACGCCTCGGCCTGCAAGGGGAGTTCCGCGGCGGTTTCCGCGTCACCACCCCCGAGGTGATGGACGTGGCCCGGATGGTGCTGTTCGGGCAGGTGGGCCGCGAACTCGTCGGCCTCATCAACGCCTACGGCCCGTACGCCGTCGGTATCACCGGTGAGGACGCCCACCTGTTCACCGCCACCCGGCGCACCGTGCAGGTCGACGGCGTGGCGACCGACATCGGCCTCGTCGGCGACATCACCTCCGTGAACACCTCGGCCGTACTCGATCTTGTTGCCGCCGGGCGTATTCCGGTGGTGTCCACGATCGCGCCCGACAAGGACGGGGTGGTGCACAACATCAACGCCGACACCGCCGCCGGCGCACTCGCCGAAGCCCTGGGCGCGGCGCGGCTGGTGATGCTGACCGACGTCGAAGGCCTGTACACCGACTGGCCGGACCGATCGTCTCTGGTGTCATCGATCAGCACCGCCGACCTCACCGAACTCTTACCGACACTCGATTCGGGCATGATCCCGAAGATGGAGGCCTGCCTGCGTGCCGTCGACGGCGGTGTGCAGCGTGCCCACGTCGTCGACGGCAGGGTGCCGCACGCGGTACTCGCAGAACTCCTCACCTCCAGCTCCGCGGGGACGCGGGTAGAACGGACCGACGCATGACAACCTTGCAACAGCGGTGGTCGGCATCGCTGATGAACAACTACGGAACACCCCCGCTGGCACTCGTAGGCGGACGGGGCGCGGTGGTCACCGACGCCGAGGGCCGCGAATACCTCGACCTGCTCGGTGGGATCGCGGTCAACGCGCTCGGCCACGCCCACCCGGCGATCATTGCGGCCGTCACCGAGCAACTGAACACCCTCGGCCACGTCTCCAACCTGTACGTCAACCCGCGGGTCGTCGAACTCGCCGAGAAACTGCTCGACAAGTTCGGGCACCCCGGACGCGCGTTCTTCTGCAACTCCGGCACCGAGGCCAACGAGGCCGCGTTCAAGCTGGCCAGGCTCACCGGTCGGCCCGAGATCGTGGCCACCGAGATGGGGTTTCACGGCCGCACCATGGGATCGCTCGCGATGACCGGCCAGCCCGCCAAACGGGCGCCGTTCGAGCCGATGCCCGCAGGTGTGCGGTTCGTGCCCTACGGCGACGCCGCCGCACTCGAGGCCGCGGTCACCGACCAGACCGCCGCGGTCATCCTCGAACCCATCCAGGGCGAGGCGGGCGTCATCGTCCCGCCCGCCGACTACCTGGCGCACGTCCGGCGGATCACCGCAGACAGGGGAGCACTGCTCATCCTGGACGAGGTGCAGACCGGTGTGGCCCGGACCGGACCCTTCTTCGCGCACCAGAGCGCCGGCATTGTTCCCGACGTGCTCACCCTCGCCAAGGGACTCGGCGGCGGGCTGCCGATCGGTGCGGTCCTGGCCACCGGGCCGGCCGCCGAGCTGTTCGGCCCGGGCCAGCACGGCACCACCTTCGGTGGTAACCCGGTGGCGGCGGCCGCCGCACTCGCCGTCATCGAGACGATCGAGGCCGAGGGTCTGTGCGATCACGTCTCGGCGGTGGGCAAGTCGATCGCCGCGGGCATCGAAGAACTGGCCCACCCGCTGGTGGCCGGCGTCCGCGGGGTCGGTCTGCTGCTGGGAGTGACTCTGGCACAGCCCGTCTCGTCGGCCGTCGAGATGGCTGCCCGCGACGCGGGCTACCTGATCAACGCACCTGCACCCGACGTAGTGCGGCTCGCCCCGCCGCTGATCCTCACCGAGGAGCAGGGTAAACAGTTCGTCGGCGCACTTCCCGCGATCCTCGACGCCGCCACCGCCGATCAGGAGGCACAACAGTGACCCGGCATTTCCTGCGTGACGACGACATCACGCCCGAGGAGCAGGCGCAGATCCTCGCCCTCGCAGCCACCGTCAAGGCCGACCCGTTCAGCGCGCGGCCGCTCGAAGGTCCGCGCGGTGTCGGGGTGATCTTCGACAAGAACTCCACCCGCACCCGCTTCTCGTTCGAACTCGGCGTCGCCCAGCTGGGCGGTCACGCGGTGGTCGTCGACGGCACCACCACCCAGCTCGGCCGCGACGAGACGATCGAAGACACCGCCCGCGTCCTGTCCCGGTTCGTCGAGGCCATCGTGTGGCGCACCTCGGGGCACGAACGGCTCGAAGCGATGGCGTCGCAGGCGAGCGTTCCGGTGATCAACGCGCTGTCGGACATGTGGCACCCCTGCCAGGTGCTGGCCGACCTGCAGACGATCATCGAACGCAAGGGCAAGGCCGCCGGCCTGTCGATGACCTACCTCGGTGACGGCGCCAACAACATGGCTCACTCGCTGGCCCTCGGCGGTGTGACCGCCGGCATGCACGTGACCATCTCCGGGCCCGAGGGATTCGACCCGGATCCCGCCGTCATCGAGGCGACCCGGGCACGGGCCGCCGAGACCGGCGGATCGGTCACCATCGAACGCGACCCGCGGGCCGCGGCGGCCGGAGCCGATGTGCTGGTCACCGACACCTGGGTGTCGATGGGGCAGGAGAGTGACGGCAAGGACCGCCGCGCACCCTTCCGTCCGTACCAGATCAACACCGATCTGCTGGCGCTGGCGGACCCGGAAGCGATTGTGCTGCACTGCCTTCCCGCGCACCGCGGCGACGAGATCACCGACGAGGTGATCGACGGTCCGGCGAGTGTCGTCTTCGACGAGGCCGAGAACCGGCTGCACGCGCAGAAAGCGCTGTTGATCTGGTTACTGGAGCAGTAGTGACCGCCGCGGGCACCTCAGACACCCCGGGCGACACGGCAGCCGAGCGGCTGCCGGAGTCCCGGCTCGCGCAGACCCGTGCGGGTCGGCATGCGCTGATCGTCACGCTCCTGTCGTCCCGGCAGGTGCGCAGTCAGTCGGCGCTGCAGCAGTTGCTGGCAGCCGAAGGCGTCGACGCGACGCAGGCAACCCTGTCCCGCGACCTCGACGAGTTGGGTGCGGTCAAGCTGCGCGCCGCCGACGGCGGAGCAGGCATCTACGTGGTGCCCGAGGACGGTTCGCCGGTGCGTGGGGTGTCCGGCGGCACCGACCGGCTGGCCCGGTTGCTGTCCGAACTGCTGGTGTCCACCGACGCCAGCGGCAATCTCGCGGTGCTGCGCACCCCGCCGGGGGCGGCGCACTACCTGGCCAGCGCCATCGACCGGGCGAGTCTGCCCGACATCGTCGGCACCATCGCCGGCGACGACACCATTCTTGTGGTCGCCCGCGAACCGCTCGACGGCGCCGGACTGGCCCGACGAATCGAGGGCCTGGTGTAGTCCGGCCCCATCTCCCGACCTCCCCGCCCGACTGGGCGATCCCCGGGGTGATCACAACACCCGGACACTCATAGACTTTCCTCTCGACACAAAGGAGCGCACATCCCATGACCGAACGCGTTGTTCTCGCCTACTCCGGCGGCCTCGACACCTCCGTTGCCATCAGCTGGATCCAAAAGGAAACCGGCAAAGAGGTCGTGGCCGTGGCCCTCGACCTCGGCCAGGGCGGCGAGGACATGGAAGTGGTGCGCCAGCGTGCCCTCGACTGCGGTGCCGTCGAGGCCGTCGTCGTCGATGCCCGCGACGAGTTCGCCGAGGAGTACTGCTTGCCGGCGATCACCTCCAACGCCCTCTACATGGACCGCTACCCGCTGGTGTCGGCGCTCTCGCGCCCGCTGATCGCCAAGCACCTCGTGCAGGCCGCCCGCGACCACGGCGGCACCGTCGTCGCGCACGGCTGCACCGGTAAGGGCAACGACCAGGTGCGCTTCGAGGTCGGCTTCGCCACCCTCGCACCCGATCTCGAAGTGCTCGCGCCGGTGCGCGACTACGCGTGGACCCGGGAGAAGGCGATCGCCTTCGCCGAGGAGAACGCCATCCCGATCAACGTCACCAAGAAGTCGCCGTTCTCCATCGACCAGAACGTGTGGGGCCGCGCCGTCGAAACCGGCTTCCTGGAGGACCTCTGGAACGCGCCCACCAAGGACGTCTACGACTACACCGACGACCCCACCCTCAACTGGCAGTCGCCCGATGAGGTCATCATCTCCTTCGAGAAGGGCAAGCCCGTCGCCATCGACGGTCGCCCGGTGACCGTGCTCGAAGCGATCGTCGAACTCAACCGGCGCGCGGGCGCACAGGGTGTCGGCCGTCTCGACGTGGTCGAGGACCGACTCGTCGGCATCAAGAGCCGCGAGGTGTACGAGGCCCCCGGCGCGATGGTGCTGATCCGGGCCCACGAGGAACTCGAGCACGTGACCCTCGAACGTGAGCTCGGCCGGTACAAGCGCGGCACCGACCAGAAGTGGGCCGAACTGGTGTACGACGGCCTGTGGTTCTCGCCGCTGCGCCGCTCGCTCGAGGCATTCGTCGACGCCACCCAGGCACACGTCAGCGGTGACATCCGGCTGGTCCTGCACGGCGGTCACATCGCCGCCACCGGCCGCCGCAGCAGCGAATCGCTGTACGACTTCAACCTCGCCACCTACGACGAGGGCGACAGCTTCGACCAGTCGGCCGCTCGTGGTTTCGTTGAGCTGCACGGACTCTCGTCCAAGATTTCGGCGAAGCGGGACCTGGGTCTGTGACCGAGAACGCTGGCGGCTCCACCAACGAGGGCTCGCTGTGGGGTGGCCGGTTCGCCGACGGACCGGCCGCCGCCATGGCGGCCCTGAGCAAGTCGACCCAGTTCGACTGGGTGCTGGCGCCGTACGACATCCAGGCGTCCAAGGCGCATGCGCGCGTGCTCAACAAGGCCGGGCTGCTCGTCGACGACGATCTGACCGCGATGCTGGCCGGTCTCGACCGGCTCGCCGCCGACGTCGCGGACGGGACCTTCGCGCCCGCCGAGTCCGATGAGGACGTGCACGGCGCTCTCGAACGTGGACTCATCGAGCGGGTCGGCACCGAACTCGGTGGCCGCCTGCGTGCCGGCCGGTCCCGAAACGACCAGGTGGCCACCCTGTTCCGGATGTGGCTGCGCGATGCGATGCGCCGCGTCGGTTCGGGAGTCCTGGATGTGGTGGAGGCGCTCACCGCGCAGGCCGCCGCCCACCCCGACGTGGTGATGCCGGGCAAGACCCACCTGCAGGCCGCCCAGCCGGTGCTGCTGGCCCACCACCTGCTCGCACACGCCCAGCCCTTGCTGCGCGACGTCGACCGGCTCGCGGATGCCGATCGCCGCACCGCGGTGTCCCCGTACGGTTCCGGGGCGCTCGCCGGCTCGTCGCTCGGCCTCGACCCGGCGGCGATCGCGGCCGACCTGGGCTTCGCGGCTGCCGCGGAGAACTCGATCGACGCCACCTCGTCGCGGGATTTCGCGGCCGAGGCGCTGTTCGTGTTCACGATGATCGCGATCGACCTGTCGCGGCTGAGCGAAGAGATCATCATCTGGAGCACACCGGAATTCGGCTACATCACCCTCGCCGACGCGTGGTCCACCGGTAGTTCGATCATGCCGCAGAAGAAGAACCCCGACGTTGCCGAGCTGACCCGTGGCAAGACGGGCCGCCTCATCGGTGATCTCACCGGCCTGCTGGCGACGCTCAAGGCGCAACCGCTGGCCTACAACAGGGATCTGCAGGAGGACAAGGAGCCGGTCTTCGACGCGGTGGCGCAGCTCGAACTGCTGCTGCCCGCCATCACCGGACTCGTGGCCACCCTCGAATTCCACGCCGACCGCATGGCGGAGCTGGCGCCGGCCGGCTTCACCCTCGCCACCGACATTGCTGAATGGCTTGTCCGGCAGGGTGTTCCGTTCCGGGTGGCGCACGAGGTGGCCGGTGCCTGCGTGCGGGAGGCAGAGTCGCGGGGCGTCGGGCTCGACGAACTCGACGACGATGTGCTGGCCGCGATCAATCCGGCACTGACGCCCGCGGTCCGCGACGTGCTCACGGTACGCGGTTCCATCGAGTCACGTGACGCTCTCGGCGGCACGTCACCGACACAGGTCCGGCGGCAACTCGATGTCATCGGGGCGGCGCTGCCCGCGCTTCGTGACCGGTGGCCGGGAAACACGAACCGGTAGTCGCGATCACACCGGAGACCGGTGGGTAAAGTGAGCCGCACGTCGCGACGTGTGGGTCGCTTGACCGGGTAGGGAGCTAGGTGACGATGGTGGGATTCGGGATTCCGGGTGTGGGAGCCGCAGTCGAGCGTGTACTGGCCACCGCCCAGAATGGGCTGGAGGTCCTGCGCTTCGGTGCGCTGGACACGGGGACCGAGCCCACACCGTTCATCGTCGTCGAGAACGAGCGGATGTTCCGGCTGCGCCGGTACTTTCCCGACGATCCGGGAACCGGCCCGCATGTTCTGCTGATCCCGCCGCTCATGGTCGCGGCCAATGTCTATGACGTCACCCAGGACAACGGCGCGGTGTCGATCCTGCACGAGCAGGGCATCATCCCGTGGGTGATCGACTTCGGGTCGCCCGATGCGGAGGAGGGCGGGCTCGAACGGACCCTCGCCGACCACGTGCTCGCGGTGAGCCGGGCGATCGACATCGTCGTGGAGACCACCGGCCGCGACATCCACCTCGCCGGCTACTCGCAGGGCGGGATGTTCGCCTACCAGGCGGCGTCCTACCGGCATTCGAAGAACATCACCAGCATCACCACCTACGGCAGCCCTGTCGACGTGCTCGGTGGTCTGCCGATGCACGTTCCCGCGTCCATCGCCGCGCCGGTATCGGAGTTCCTCGCCGACAACGTGGTCAGCAAGCTGTGGATCCCGGGATGGATGTCGCGCACCGGTTTCCAGTTGCTCGACCCGGTGAAGACCATCAAGGGCCGGATCGACTTCCTGCGCAAGCTGCACGATCGCGACGCGCTGCTGCCCCGGGAGGAGGCGCGCCGGTTCCTTGAGGTCGACGGCTGGGTGGCCTGGTCCGGCCCGGCGATCGCCGAACTACTGCGCCAGTTCGTCGCCCACAACCGCATGATGTCCGGCGGCTTCGTGATCGACGGCGACCTGGTGTCGCTCACCGAACTCACGATGCCGATTCTGGCGTTCGTCGGCACGGCCGACGACATCGGGCAGCCGGTCGCGGTGCGCGGCATCGCCCGCGCCGCATCCAACGCCGAGGTCTACGAATCAACGATGCCGGTGGGGCATTTCGGCCTTGTGGTGGGCAGTGCGGCTGGTGCGCATTCCTGGCCTGTCACCGCCGAGTGGATCAATTGGCATGACGGCGCGGGGCCACGTCCCGAGGTCATCGAGAAGATGGCCGAGACCCCCGAGCGCGGCCAGGGCTCCGGTGTCAGCCTGTCCTCGCGCCTGACGCATGGTTTCGGGTCGGTCGCCATGGCGGGTGCGAACCTGACCAAGGAGGTCGCCGACGCGGCGGGCTCGATCCAGCGCACGGCGACCGCCGTCGCCCGCGAATCGGTGCGCAGCGTGCCCATGATGCTCAGCCGCATGGGCCAGATCCAGCCGGACACCCGGGTGTCGCTCGGCAAGCTCATGTCCGAGAACAACCGGCGCAGCGGCGATAAGGAACTGTTCCTCTTCGAGAACCGCGTCCTCACCCACGCCCAGGTGAACACCCGTATCGACAATGTCGTGAAGGGCCTCATCCACTGCGGGATCCGCCCGGGCGCCCCCGTCGGCGTCCTGATGGAGACCAGGCCCAGTGCTCTCGTCGTGGTGGCCGCGCTGTCCCGGCTCGGCGCGGTGGCCGTCATGCTCTCACCCGACGGCGATCTCGGGGAGATGCTGCGCGTCGCGCACTGCCCGGCCGTCGTCACCGACCCCGACAACCTCGATGCCGCGCGCGCCGGCTGCGATCACATCCTCGTGCTCGGCGGTGGCAGCGGCCAGTCACGGCAGATCGCCGAAGCCGACGGCACGACGGTCGTCGATATGGAACAGATCGATCCCGACGCCGTGCACGTCCCGTCGTGGTACCGCCGCGACCCCGGTGTCGCAGGCGACGTCGCGTTCATCCTGTTCACCCGGTCGGGCGGCAAGCTCAATCCGTGGCGGGTCACCAACCACCGGTTCGCGATCTCGGCCTTCGGCGCGGCCTCGGCGGCGGCACTCACAGACCGCGACACCGTCTACTGCCTCCCGCCGCTGCACCACGCGTCGGGCCTGCTGACGACGCTGGGTGCGACAGTCGCAGGACGGTCCAGGATCGCGCTGTCGAACGCGATCGAACCGGAGACCTTCGCCACCGAGGTCGATCGTTACGGCGTGACCGTCGTCTCCTACACCTGGTCGATGCTGCGGGAGGTTATCCGGGCCGACGATCTGCAGATCAACCGGTACAACCCGATCCGCCTGTTCATGGGTTCGGGTATGCCCGGCGGGCTCTGGGACGATGTCATCGAGACCTTCCCCCGCGCCCGCGTGCTGGAGTTCTTCGCCACCGCCGACGGCTCGGTCATCCTCGCCAATGTCGCCGGTGACAAACCTGGTGCGATGGGGCAGCCGCTGCCGGGCACCAGCACGGTCGAACTCGCCGCGTACGACGTGGTCAAGGACCGGCTGATCATCGACGACTCCGGGTTCGTCCGCAAGGCCGACGTGGGTATGCCGGGCCTGCTGCTGTCACGGTCGTCGCACCGGTTCGACAACAACGGAACCGTGTTGCGGGGGGTGTTCGCTCGCGGCGACCGGTGGGAGGTCGTCGGCCAGCTGTTCGTTCGCGATGTCGACGACGACCTGTGGCTGGTCTCGGCGGTCGACAGGGTGATCCGCAGTGCCGACGGCGCGCTGTTCTGCCCACCGGTCGAGTACCACCTGTCGCAGGTCAACGGGGTCGACCAGGTGGCCGCCTACGCGGTGGGCAAGCCGGGCAAGCAGATCATGGTCGCGGCTCTCACCCTCCGCGAAGAGGCATCCGCCGATTCGTTGACCGTCACCACTCTGCGCCTGGCGCTCGGCGAGATCCCCGCGGCGCTGCGCCCCCACCTGATCTGCGTCGTCGACGAGATTCCCGTGTCGAGTTCGTATCGCCCGCTCGCCGCGGTGCTCGCCGCTCAGGGAATCCCCGAACCCGGATCGAAGGTCTGGTACCGCGACGACGAAGGCCGCTATCGGCGCTACACCGCCAACGTGGCGGCAGAGATCGACTGGACCAACCGGACGCTGGGGCGCAGGGATGAGCCGAGCGCGTCCCGCTGACCACCGTTCGGGCCGCGCCGATAAGGTGGCTTCGGATCACCGTCCGGATCACACCGGTGCGGGTGCAGTAAACGAAAGAGGAATCGCGTGAGTACACGGGCAGAGTCGATCCCGCAGGTCGTCCGGGAGCGCTTGGTGTGTCCGCAGGATCACGGACCGCTGCTCGACGCCGGCGACGAGCTCTACAATCCGCGGTTGCGGGTCGCGTACCCGATCGATGCCGACGGAATCCCCGACATGCTGGTCAGCGACGCACGCAACGTGACCGACGACGCCGAACACGAGCGACTGACCGCTTCGCGCTGACTGTCCGGCCGGCAGTGCCCGGTATCGGTCCGGTGGTCGCCGGCGGGAATCGGGCAGATGGCAGGATTGACGCGTGACGACAGACCAGACCCAGCGCACCGGCGACAACACCACCGATCTCGACGGCATCATCGATGAGCTCACGTGGCGCGGGCTGATCGCTCAGTCGACGGATATCGACGAACTCCGGTCTGCGCTGAAAGAGCCGATCTCGCTCTACGCGGGCTTCGATCCGACGGCGTCGAGCCTGCACGCGGGACATCTCGTCCCCCTGCTCACGCTGCGGCGTTTCCAGCTCGCCGGTCACCGTCCCGTGGTTCTTGCCGGCGGCGCCACCGGACTGATCGGTGATCCACGCGACGTGGGCGAGCGGACGATGAACTCCACCGACACCGTCGCCGAATGGGCCGCCCGCATCGACGGCCAGCTGCGCAGGTTCGTCGCGATTGATGATTCGGCCAACAGTGCCGTGCTCGTGAACAACATGGAGTGGACATCGCAGTTGAGCGCCGTCGACTTCCTACGGGACATCGGCAAACACTTCTCAGTGAACGTGATGCTCGCCCGCGAGACGGTCCGCCGCAGGCTCGAATCCGACGGCATCAGCTACACCGAGTTCAGTTACGTACTGCTGCAGTCCAACGACTTCCTCGAACTCCGGCGCCGGTACGGCTGCGTCCTGCAGATCGGCGGATCCGACCAGTGGGGCAACATCGTCGGCGGCGTCGACCTCATCCGCCGGGTCGATGGCGAATCGGCCCATGCGATCACCGTTCCTCTGGTCACTTCCTCGGACGGCAAGAAGTTCGGCAAGTCCACCGGCGGTGGCAGCCTCTGGCTCGACCCCGAACTCACCAGCCCGTACGTCTGGTACCAGTACTTCGTCAACACCGCCGACGCGGACGTCGTTCGCTACCTGCGCTGGTTCACCTTCCTCGACCGCGAAGAGATCGACGAACTGGAACGCGCCACGGCGGAGACCCCACATCTGCGCTTGGCGCAGAAGAAGCTGGCCGCGGAGATGACCACGCTCATTCACGGTGCCGAACACACCGCGGCTGTCGAACTCGCAAGCCAGGCGCTGTTCGGCCGGGCGGAGCTGACCGATCTCGATGAGGGCACCCTCTCCGCGGCGGTAGGGGAGACCAAGGTCGCCGAATTCGCCGGCGAACGTCCGACCATCGTCGAACTGCTGGTGGCGACCGGCCTGTCCGACAGCAACAAGGCCGCGCGCCGTGCCGTCGACGAGGGCGGTGCGTACGTCAACAACACCAAGATCACCGACGCCCAGTGGACTCCTTCCGACGGGGATCTGCTGCATGGCCGATGGCTGGTCGTCCGACGCGGCAAGAAGAGCTTCGCCGGCGCACGATTCAGCTCCTGACCAGGCGATTTGACCTCGTGTTCGCGCCTGTGTAACTTAGTTGAAGCATCGCCGAGAGCAACCGCCCCGGAATCAAGCGAAACCGGGCGGGCTTGGCTGCCTCTGACACGAAGGTCCTGGACCGGAGAGTCGCAGACAGGGTCCAGTCGGCCGCGATCACCACAACCGAAAATCCGCGACTTGCGAAGCGGAAATCGGATCTGGTAGGCTGGTGGAGTTGCCCCGGAGAGGGTGACACACTCCAAAACTGAGCTTGTGCTCACTGAAGTTCGCCGGCTGTGGTGCCGGTGGTGTTGGTGGGTGTGTGTTCTTTGAGAACTCGATAGTGTGTGACAAACTTTGTTTGATGCCAATATTTTTTGGTAGTCAAATCTTTTTTTGAATGCCAGTTTGTTTTTTTGAGGATTTTTTGGTCAGGTTTTTCTCTCTGGTCTGAGAATTGTGTTGAAACTTTTTGTTTCAGTGTTTTTTCATGGAGAGTTTGATCCTGGCTCAGGACGAACGCTGGCGGCGTGCTTAACACATGCAAGTCGAACGGAAAGGCCCCTTCGGGGGTACTCGAGTGGCGAACGGGTGAGTAACACGTGGGTGATCTGCCCCTGACTTTGGGATAAGCCTGGGAAACTGGGTCTAATACCGGATATGACCTGCTCCTGCATGGGGGTGGGTGGAAAGCTTTTGCGGTCAGGGATGGGCCCGCGGCCTATCAGCTTGTTGGTGGGGTAATGGCCTACCAAGGCGACGACGGGTAGCCGACCTGAGAGGGTGATCGGCCACACTGGGACTGAGACACGGCCCAGACTCCTACGGGAGGCAGCAGTGGGGAATATTGCACAATGGGCGCAAGCCTGATGCAGCGACGCCGCGTGAGGGATGACGGCCTTCGGGTTGTAAACCTCTTTCGCCAGGGACGAAGCTTCGGTGACGGTACCTGGAGAAGAAGCACCGGCCAACTACGTGCCAGCAGCCGCGGTAATACGTAGGGTGCGAGCGTTGTCCGGAATTACTGGGCGTAAAGAGCTCGTAGGCGGTTTGTCGCGTCGTCTGTGAAATTCTGCAACTCAATTGTAGGCGTGCAGGCGATACGGGCAGACTTGAGTACTACAGGGGAGACTGGAATTCCTGGTGTAGCGGTGAAATGCGCAGATATCAGGAGGAACACCGGTGGCGAAGGCGGGTCTCTGGGTAGTAACTGACGCTGAGGAGCGAAAGCGTGGGTAGCGAACAGGATTAGATACCCTGGTAGTCCACGCCGTAAACGGTGGGTACTAGGTGTGGGTTCCTTTTCACGGGATCCGTGCCGTAGCTAACGCATTAAGTACCCCGCCTGGGGAGTACGGCCGCAAGGCTAAAACTCAAAGGAATTGACGGGGGCCCGCACAAGCGGCGGAGCATGTGGATTAATTCGATGCAACGCGAAGAACCTTACCTGGGTTTGACATACACCAGACGCCGGCAGAGATGTCGGTTCCCTTGTGGCTGGTGTACAGGTGGTGCATGGCTGTCGTCAGCTCGTGTCGTGAGATGTTGGGTTAAGTCCCGCAACGAGCGCAACCCTTGTCCTGTATTGCCAGCGGGTTATGCCGGGGACTTGCAGGAGACTGCCGGGGTCAACTCGGAGGAAGGTGGGGATGACGTCAAGTCATCATGCCCCTTATGTCCAGGGCTTCACACATGCTACAATGGCGCGTACAGAGGGCTGCGATACCGTGAGGTGGAGCGAATCCCTTAAAGCGCGTCTCAGTTCGGATTGGGGTCTGCAACTCGACCCCATGAAGTCGGAGTCGCTAGTAATCGCAGATCAGCAACGCTGCGGTGAATACGTTCCCGGGCCTTGTACACACCGCCCGTCACGTCATGAAAGTCGGTAACACCCGAAGCCGGTGGCCTAACCCCTTGTGGGAGGGAGCTGTCGAAGGTGGGATCGGCGATTGGGACGAAGTCGTAACAAGGTAGCCGTACCGGAAGGTGCGGCTGGATCACCTCCTTTCTAAGGAGCA
>WBZQ01000134.1_pt1 | contig 44768 bp, 32 predicted proteins | sample 5204251 | NCBI WGS metagenome assembly WBZQ01 (sample SAMN12412402, study PRJNA552823) | activated sludge metagenome | isolation source: activated sludge from nitrification reactor of wastewater treatment plant... | place: USA: Virginia | collected 2017-09 | reverse complement strand
GAGGTCTTGGCATCGCTGTTCATCATCAGCGGATCGGTGTCCGCCATGAGATGACCACGGCTGCGGTAGGCGGCGATCATCTCGAGCACGCGGGTGCTCTTGTCCACCAGGCCGGCCGGGATGTCCCGGCGCCAGCGGATCGGCTCGTAGGGGATCTTGAACGCGGTGAAGATCTCGTCGAAGAAGCCGTCGTCGAGGAGCAGCGCGTGCACGCGGCGCAGGAAGTCGCCGGACTCGGCGCCCTGGATGATCCGGTGATCGTAGGTGGAGGTGAGCGTGATCAGCTTGCCCACACCCAGATCGGCGATCTGCTCGTCGCTGGCGCCCTGGAACTCCGCCGGGTACTCCATCGCACCGGCACCGATGATGGCGCCCTGACCCTTCATCAGGCGCGGCACCGAATGCACGGTACCGATGGTGCCCGGGTTGGTGAGCGAGATGGTGACACCCGCGAAATCCTCGGCGGTCAGCTTGCCCTCACGGGCCCGGCGCACGACGTCCTCGTAGGCCGCGTGGAACTCGCCGAAGCTCATCGTCTCGCAGCCCTTGATGGCCGCGACGACGAGCGTGCGGTTGCCGTCCTTGCCGACGAGGTCGATCGCCAGGCCCAGGTTGGTATGGGCGGGGGTGATCACATTCGGCTTCCCGTCGACCTCGGCGAAGTGCCGGTTCATGTTCGGGAAGTCCTTGATCGCCTGGACGAGCGCGTAACCGAGGATGTGGGTGAAGCTGATCTTGCCGCCGCGGGTGCGGGCGAGGTGGTTGTTGATGACGATCCGGTTATCGATCATCAGCTTGGCCGGGATGGCGCGAACGCTGGTCGCGGTGGGGATCGCCAGCGACAGGTTCATGTTCTTGACGATCGCCGCGGCCGGGCCGCGCAGCACCTTGTTCTCGTCGGCGGCCGGTGCGGGAGCGGGGGTCTTGGCGCCGCCGGCGGTGGTCGAGGCGGCCGAACCGTCCCGGCTGGCGGTGCCGCGTCCGGCCGCGGCCTTGGTGGCCGGGGCCTCCTTGGCGGGCGCCGGTTTGCGGGTGGTCGTCGGCCGGGCCGGCACGGTGTCGAGGGTGATCTGGTTGTTGGCCTTCGGCGGGGCCGCTGCGGCGGGCTTCGCCGGAGTCGCGGGTTGTGCCGGGGCCGCGGGTTGTGCGGGTGCCTTGGGCTGGGCCGGCGCGCTGCCGTTGCTCGACGCGGTGGCACCGGCGTCCGCCGCTTCGGGCTTGTAGTTCTTCAGTACGTCGTGCCAACTCGGGTCGACAGAAGACGGGTCTTTGATGAATTGCTGGTACATCTCTTCGACCAGCCATGTGTTCTGTCCGAAATCCGAAACCGAACTGCTCACTGCGCTCTCTCGCCTCAATTCCCTCTGGTATCGGGTCGCTGATCACGTCCTAGGTCTCTTGTGAAGACTCTCGTCGTGGATCAACCCCTGATGGTACGCGGTCCGGGACTGTATGCGGTGCTGGGACCTCACAGCACTCGGGATGCATTAAATGAAGCACAATCACGGCGATATTGTGGCCGGATTCTCACACCAGTTTCGCCTCACCGGACTCCCACAATTGCAGGTACAGACCGCCCTGCGCGAGGAGTTCGGCGTGGGTCCCCGACTCCACCACCCGGCCGCCGTCGATGACCGCGATCCGGTCGGCCCGCGCGGCCGTGGCGAGCCGGTGCGCGACGATCACCGAGGTGCGGCGAGCGGTCACCGCGGCCCCGGCCGCCAGCACCAGTGCCTCGGTCTCCTGGTCGAGGGTCGCGGTCGCCTCATCGAGCAGCAGCAGGTCGGGTTCGACCAGTTCGGCGCGGGCCAGCGCGACCAGTTGCCGCTGTCCCGACGACAGCTCCCGGCCGCGTTCGCCGACCTGCTGATTCATTCCGTGCGGTAGACGGGCGATCACCCCGAGCGCGCCGACCGCACGGGCAGCGGCGGTGATGGCGGCACGGTCCGCGCCGGGCCGCCCGTACGCGATGCTCTCGGCGACGGTGCCGGCGAACAGGTGTGATTCCTGCGGCACCACGCCGAGCCGGTGCCGGTAGCCGGTGAGCGTGAAGTCGCGGATGTCGGTGCCGTCCATGCGCACCACGCCCGTCGTCGGGTCGTAGAAGCGGGCCAGCAGTTTGACGATGGTCGACTTTCCGGCACCCGTGCGCCCGACCAGCGCCAGTGAGGTGCCGCCCGGGATCGTCAGGCCGACATCGTCGAGGGCGAACCGTCCGGTCCGCCCGTACCGGAAGCCGACGCCGTCGAAGGTGACATCACCGTCGAGGGCGCCCGGTGGCCGTGCCCGGGGGTTGTCCGGCAGCGACGACTCGGTGCCCAGTAGCTCGGCGATCCGGCGCAGTCCGACGGCTGCCTGCTGGTAGCCGTCGAACACCTGCGAGAGCTGCTGGACCGGACCGAACAGCATCGACAGGTACAGCACGAACGCCACCAGCGTGCCCGCCGACAGATCACCGGAGGTGATCTGGTGCGCGCCGATCGCCACCGCGGCGGCCGCCGCCACATCGGCGGTGAACGTGATGAACGGGAAGTACACCGAGATCGCCCGCTGCGAGGTCATGCGGGCCTCGACCCACGCGTACGTGCGGCCCGCGAACCGGGCGCGGGCCGCCGGAACGCCCCGATAGGTCTGGGTGGTCTTGATGCCGGTGATGTTCTCCTGGAAGTCGGCGTTCACGGCGCTCACCAGTTCCCGCGACCGCGTGTACGCGCGGGAGGCGATGCGCCGGAAGAACACCGTCGCGGCGATCAGCAGCGGGAACAGCGGCAGCATCGCCGCGCCGAGCGCCGGATCGGTGATCACCAGCGCGGCGCCCACCCCGCCGAGCGTCAGCACCGCCACCACCGCCGACGGCAGCCCGGTCTGCAGGAACGTCGACAGGGCGTCGATGTCGGTGGTCATCCGGGTCATGATGCGCCCGGACAGTTCCCGCTCGTAGTAGTCGAGGCCGAGCCGCTGGATGTGGGCGTAGCTGCGGATCCGCAGCCCGTACAGGATGCGTTCGCCCGCCCGCGTGGAGGCGATGACGGTCACCCGGGCGGCCGCCCACGCCAGGGCCACGGCCACCACACCGATCGCCGACACCCGCCACACGGTGGCCTCGTCGCCGGCGGCGTCGAGAACGGTGCGGGCCAGCGACGGGAACACCAGACCGACGAGGGTGTCCACGCCGATCCCGACCATCGTCAGGGCGATCAGCGGCCGGACCGGGCTGAGCAGTCCGCGCAGCGAGAACGGTTGTGCCTCCGACCGGGCCGCGGCGACGTCGACACGCGGGTCCTCCGTCGCCGGTGGCAACGCCGCCACGGCCGCGGCGAGTCGGGGGGTGGCGGGCATCGACCCGAGCGCACCCGATCGGCCGCGCCCGGAAGCCGGAGCCGGAGTGACGGACGGTGCCCAGGCACTGCCGGTGGGAGCGGACCCGGCGTCGGGAACCTCGGGCCACAGTTCATCGGTGGACGGTTCCGGGGCGGCGGCGATCGCTTCACCGGCGGTGTCGGGGCCGATGCTCATCAGCGCCCGGAACCGTGCGCTCCGGGCATCGAGTTCGGCGACCGTCCCGATGTCGGTGATCCGGCCGTCGTCGAGGACCACGACGCGGTCGGCGATCGCCAGCGTCGACCGGCGGTGCGCCAGCACCAGCATCGTCGTCGCCGACTCCGGTGACCGCAACCTGCTCAGGATGGTCTGTTCCGTGGCGGCGTCCACGGCCGAGGTCGCGTCGTCGAGCACCATGATCCGGGGCCGGGCGAACATCGCCCGCGCCAGGGCGACGCGCTGGCGCTGTCCGCCCGAGAGGGTCAGTCCGCGTTCGCCGACCACGGTGTCGAAGCCGTCGGGCAGCGCGTCGACGAACTCGGTGGCGCAGGCCTGGTCGGCGGCCTCCCGGATGCGCGACCCGGCCGCACCGGGCACCCCGAGCGCGATGTTGGCGCCGATCGTGTCGGAGAACAGGAACGGCTCGTCGAAGACGACCGACACCGCCGAGTGCAGCGAGTCGGCGCTCAGTTCGGCCACGTCGATGTGGTGATCACCCGCGCCCACCGACACCGTCCCGGACACCGGCCGGTAGTAGCGGCACACGAGGTCGGCGATGGTCGACTTCCCCGACCCGGGCGGTCCCACCACGGCGACGCATTCACCGGGTGCGATGTCGAGGGAGACATCGTCGAGTACCGAGCGACCGCTGAGTTCGGCACTCACCGACGACAGCCGCAGTCCCAGTGGGCCGTCGGGTGCCGCGGTGGTGCCGGCGAGAGTGGGATCGGGCCGATGGTCGGCCACCTCGTAGACGCGTTCGACGGCCGAGCGCGCCAGCTGCGCTGTCACCAGCAGGCCGGTCACCATGCGGGACAGCGAGGTCATCGACGCCACATAGGTGGCGAACGCGAGGAAGGTGCCTGCGGTGATCGTGCCGCGGATGGTCAGGTAGCCGCCGACCGCGATCACCAGCACCATGCCCAGCTGCGGTACCGCCGACAGGGTGGGCCCGAGCATCGCGTTGATGCGGGCGGCCCGCAGCCGCAGCCGGTACAGCCGGGCGCCGAGACCGACGAGCGTGTCGACGGCCCGTTCCTCCTGTCCGAAGCCTTTCACCACCCGGACCCCGGTGACGGTCTCCTCCACGTGCCCGGCGACATCGGCGGCGGCCTGCTGCGCCGACCACGTCGCGGCGAACAGCCGGCGGCGCACCCGCACCACCACGACGGCGACGACCGGGACCGTGACCAGCGCGACGCACGTCAACACCGGCGACAGATACGCCATGATCGCGACGGCCACCACCAGTTGCACCCCGGAGCCGAGCGCCAGCGGCACCTGGGCGAGCAGACCCTGGATGATCTGCAGGTCGGAGATCGACCGGGACACGATCTGCCCGGTGCGGATCTGGTCCTGAGCCGCACCGTCGAGCCGCAGCAGCGTGTCGAACAGCCGCAACCGCAACGTGTTCTGCACGACGATCGACAGCCGGCCGGCCGTCATCCGGCGGCCGAACTGACACGCGAACCGGATCACCGCGGCGACGACCAGCGCCGTCACAATCAGCAGCAGTCCGGGACCGGTGTCGGTGACACCGGTCGCGTCATCGATGGCGGCCTTCGCCAGGAGTGGGGAGGCCAGGTCCACGGCCACCGCGATCAGCGTCGCGGCGACGGTGAGCACCACCAGCCGCCGGTGCTCCAGGCACTGGGCGGTGAGCCGCCGGATCCAGCCGGGTTCGGGCTCCGTACTACCGCTCACACCCGGCCGACCGGGCGGTCACTCCCGTCGGTCGGCAGCGAACGCACGGACGGGATCGCGCCGGGCTCCTCGCCGGTGACGACGGATCCGTCGATCACCTGCCAGTGCACGGGTGCGGGACCGAATGCTTCGCGGGCGTTCTCGACGATCTTCTTGCCGATCGCCCGGTTACCGATACCGCCGATGAGCGCGCCGACACCCGCCGGCAGCAACTTGCCGAAGATCAGCGGCGCACGCTTGATGGCGTAGCGGCGGACGAACTTGCCGGCGAGTTTGCGGTTGAGCTGCCCGATCCGGCTGTCGGGGGTGGTGCTCTGGTTGAGCCGGCGCAGGGTGCCGCTGCGTGAACCCACCACCTTGCCGACGGCCAGGATGCCCTCCTCGCCGAGGGCGACGGCCAGCACCAGCGCGGTGCGCCGCTCGTTGTCGTGCATCGGGATGCCGTGCACTTCGGCGATCGCCAGGGCGAGCAGTGCCGAGGTCTCGAGGAACAGTGCGGTTTCGCCGGTGGCGGCGCCCATCGCCGTGATGGTGCCGACGCCCGGTACCGCGGCCGCCGCGCCCACCGCGCTGCCCGTTCCGGTGACGGTGCGCAGGTAGTGCTTCTCCAGTCGCTCGATGATTTGTTGCGGCGATTCGTCGGGGTGCCGGCGGCGAATGCTGTCGACGTACTTCTTGACCTGTGGGGCCTGCAGACGCTGGGCCTTGTCCAGCAGCTTGCTCACTGCCGTCAGAGTCAGCTTCGAGGGCTGCTTCTCCTGTACCTGCGCGGTCGTGGACTGCTCGACACGCTTGATGATGTTGCTCATTCGGTGGGTACCCAATTCTCTGCGGGGACTGCTTCTGCGGGCTTCGGGGGTGGCGGCGGGGTGCCGTCGCCGAACGGCCGGCCGCCGAGTTGTTCACGATGGTGGGGGGTCAGCCAGTGTGACAGATCCGGCCCCTTGGGCACGATGCCGGTGGGGTTGATGTCGCGGTGAACGATGTAATAGTGCTGCTTGATCTGTGTGAAGTCGACGGTGTCGCCGAATCCGGGGGTCTGGAACAGGTCGCGGGCATAGGCCCACAGCACCGGCAGGGCGCTCAGCGTCGACCGGTTGCACTTGAAGTGCCCGTGGTAGACGGGATCGAACCGGGTCAGGGTGGTGAACAGCCGCACGTCGGCCTCGGTGATGGTCTTGCCCACCAGGTAGCGCTGCCGTGACAACCGCTCCGACAGTTCGTCGAGTTTGGTGAACAACCGGTCGTAGGCGGCCTCGTACGAGGCCTGGTCACCGGCGAAACCGCAGCGGTAGACCCCGTTGTTGACCTCGGTGTACACGCCCTGGTTGACCTCGTCGATCTCCGCGCGCAGCGCGTCCGGATACAGCTCGGGGGCACCGTCGCGGTGGAAGGCCGTCCATTCCAGCGAGAAGTCGATGGTGATCTGCGGGAAGTCGTTGGTCACCACCGCACCCGACGGCACATCGACGATGGCCGGGACGGTGATGCCCTTGGGGTAGTCGGGGAACCGCCGCTCATAGGCGTCCTTGATGCGGGGGATGCCGAGCACCGGATCGAGGCCGCCCGGGTCGAGGTCGAATGTCCACGAATCGGCGTCGTGGGTGGGTCCGCACAGGCCGAGGGAGATCGCGTCCTCCAGACCGAGGAGCCTGCGGACGATGAGGGTCCGGTTGGCCCACGGGCAGGCGCGTGCGGCCACCAGGCGGTAGCGGCCGGCCTCCACCGGGTAGCCGTCACGGCCGTCGGCGGTGATCCGGGTCTCGATGTACTTGGTGTCGCGGACGAACCCCTGCCCCTCGGTCACGTACCTGCCGGGGTTGGCGGCGTCCGGTCCGGTTCCGGCGGCGGGCGTATCGGCCGGTGGCATGTTCGTCGACATGGTCTCCACAGTAGTGACCGGCCTGCCCGGATGGCGGTGATCCGGCCCGGGTGCGGGATGATCCGGGCCGGGTTCAGGGTTGATCGGGAAGGTTCGGGCGTCCGGACGCGGTTGAGCATCGAGCCCGTCCGGTATGCCGGGAACCTCCCGGTTGACGCGTTATACCGATTGGTCGGGGCGATCGTGGACCGTTAGCGTCGAGAGAAAGCGGGGCTCCCCGCGGTTCTTCCTGCTACAAACCCTTTCCTTCTACCGGAAGTACCTGAGTCATATGACAACCGAATCGCCCGGCGCGCAGCGTACCGTCACCACCCGGCCGTGGGTCGCGCTGATGGCGTTGTGCGTGGGCTTCTTCATGATCCTGGTGGACATGACGATCGTGGCCGTCGCGCAGCCTCAGATCATGGAATCCCTGGGCACCGACGTCAACGGTGTGGTGTGGGTGACCAGCGCCTACCTGCTCACCTACGCGGTGCCACTGCTCGTCACCGGCCGCCTCGGCGACAAGTTCGGCCCGAAGCGGGTGTATCAGGCGGGTCTGCTGGTGTTCACACTCGCCAGCCTGTGGTGCGGACTGTCCGGGTCGATCGGCGAGCTGATCGCGGCTCGAGCGCTCCAGGGTCTGGGCGCCTCGCTCATCACCCCGCAGACGATGGCACTGATCACCCGCATCTTCCCACCGGAGAAGCGGGGCACGGCGATGGGCGTGTGGGGCACCGTCGCGGGCGTCGCGACGCTCGTCGGCCCGCTGCTCGGCGGTGTGCTCACCGACGGCCTCGGCTGGGAATGGATCTTCTTCGTCAACCTGCCGGTAGGCGCGATCGGTCTCGTTCTGGCGGCAACCCTCGTCCCGACAGTCGACACCCACGACCACCGGTTCGACCTCCTCGGGGTGGTGCTGTCGGCGGTCGGCATGTTCGCGCTCATCTTCGGCATCCAGGAGGGTGAGAAGAACGACTGGGCGTGGTGGATCTGGACGCTGATCGCCGGCGGCATCGTGGTGCTCGGGGTGTTCGTCTACTGGCAGTCGAGGATCCGCACCGAACCGCTGTTGCCGCTAGGACTGTTCCGGGACCGCAACTTCACCCTGTCCAACCTGGGCATCGCGTCGATGGGCTTCGCGGTGTCGGGCCTGATGATCCCGATCATGTTCTTCCTGCAGTTGGTCGGCGGAATGTCACCCACCCAGTCGGCGGGGATGATGGTGCCGCAGGCGGTCATCACCGGAGTCCTCGCCCCGGTGGTGGGCCGGATCCTGGACCGGGTCGATCCGCGCGTCATCATCTGCACGGGACTGGCGCTGGCCGCCATCTCGATGGGCTGGCTGGGTCTGGCGGTCAGGCCGGCCACGCCGGTCTGGGTAATCCTGATCCCGATGGCGCTCATGGGTGTCGCCTCGGCCGGTATCTGGGCGCCGCTGGCCGCCACCGCGACCCGCAACCTCCCGTGGCATCAGGCAGGTGCCGGTGCGGGCGTGTACAACACCACCCGGCTCATCGGCTCCGTGCTCGGTTCGGCGATGGTGGGCGCACTCATCCAGACCCGGCTCGCGGCCGAACTGCCCACCGGCGTCGGCACCGAGAGCGCACAGGGCACGGTCGAGCGGTTGCCGGAGTTCCTGCGCGACGGCTTCTCGACCGCGATGGGGCAGTCGATCTATCTGCCCGCGGCGGTGCTGGTGCTCGGAGTGGTCGTCACCTCATTCCTGCAGCGGCCAGCCTCGGCGTATCGCGACGGCGCGTCGGCCGTGGCTCCCGAAGGCGCCCCCGAACCCGCGGGTGAGAAGAGTCGCTGACCGTTCCGCGACGGCCGCCCCCGGGCTTTCGTAATCCGGGGGCCGCGCCGTATGCGGGGATTGTCGTACGCGGCTCGTAGGATCGGGGATCAGTGACCGGTGACCATCCTGGTTGCCGTCACCAGCCAGTACGCCCGTAGGGGAACCACCGCGAGCCAGAGAAGGAGCGTCGATGACGGCGTCGTTGTTCGACCTGCCCGAGTTCGAGCCGCTTCCCGGCATGGAGTCCCTCGCCCCCACACGGCGGTCCAAGGCGCCCCGGCTGGTCACCGAGCCGGCTCAGGAGGTCGCCTCCGCCGCACCCGAACCCTCTGCGCCCGGACCCTCTGCGCCGGAACCCTCTGCGCCGGAACCCTCTGCGCCGGAACCCACTGTGCCGGAACCTTCAGCGCCCGAACCGCCCGTCGCCCCACCGGCGACGGCACATACAGTCACATTCGTCCACACCGCCGACTGGCAGATCGGCATGACCCGGCACTACCTCGACGCCGACGCCGCCCACGCGTACGCAGCCGCCCGGCGAGACGCGATTGCCCGCATCGGTGCCGTCGCCCGCGAGGCCGGCGCCGAGTTCATCGTCGTCAGCGGCGACGTCTTCGAGGATCACCGGGTGTCGGACAAGACGATCCGGCAGACGATGGACGTCCTCGCCGGCTGTGGCATGCCGGTGTACCTGCTGCCCGGCAACCACGACACCGCCGACCCGGCCGGCGTGTACCGCTCGCGCGCATTCCTCGACGCCGGGCCCGCCAACGTCACCGTGCTGTCGGCCGACGGGACCGTCCGGGTGCGCGAGGGCATCGAGCTCGTGCCCGCGCCGTGGGCGCACAAACATCCGCTCACCGACCTGGTCAACACCCAGATCGAACGCGCCGGAACCAACGACGGCAACGTGATCCGCATCGTCGTCGGGCACGGCGGCGTCGACACGATCGTGCCCGGCGACGATCCGGCACTGATCTCGGTCGACGCGCTGGAACGGGCCGTCGGGTCGGGGCTGGTCGACTACGTGGCCCTGGGCGACAGACATTCGGTCACCGATATCGGTGCGAGCGGGCGCATCTGGTACTCGGGAGCGCACGAGGTCACCAACTTCGACCACATCGAGGCCGACCCCGGCAATGTTCTGGTGGTCACCCTGCGCCGCGAGGGCGCAGACCGCGACATCGAGGTCACCCCACACCGGGTGGGCGAGTGGAGTTTCCGCAGCATCACCCGCGACATCACCGGCGCCGACGACATCGACGCGTTGCGCGGTCAACTCGAAGCCATCACGGACAAGACCCGTGTCGTGGTGCAGCTGGGTCTGGTCGGGTCGGTCACCATCGCCGAGCAAGCGCTCCTGGAGGAGATGCTCGAGGCGTTCCGGGACCGATTCGCCGCGCTGGTGCCGTGGGTCAAGAACGACGACCTCACCGTCGTCGGCGCCGAATCCGACGTCGACTCACTGGGTTTGTCCGGATATGCCACCGAGGCCGCGCATGAGCTGCTCGATGTCGCGGACTCCGCCGACGATGTGGCGCCCACCGCCCGTGACGCGCTCGCCCTGCTGCGCAGACTGGCCTCGCGATGAGACTGCACCGGCTGGCGCTGCGCGACTTCCGGGGTATCGGCGAGCGGGAGGTGCGGTTCGCCGACGAGGGTGTGACGGTGGTCGAGGGCCGCAACGAGGCCGGCAAGTCGTCGATGATCGAGGCGCTCGATATGCTCCTGAAGTACCGGGACAGCAGCAAATCCGCCGCGGTGCGCTCGATCATGCCCTCCGGGCGCGACGTCGGATCCGAGGTTGAGGCCGAGATCAGCTGCGGTAAATGGCATTTCACCTACTTCAAACGCTTCAATAAACAGCCGGCGACAACGCTGACCGTGCTCGAACCCACTCCGGAGCAACTCACCGGCCGCGACGCGCACGATCGGGTCGACGAGATCCTCGACTCGACCGTCGACAGGGCGCTGTTCGACGCGCTCAAGCTGTTGCAGTCGGGCACCGATCCGGCGCTCACCGATCTGTCGGCCGCGGCGGCGTTGTCACGAGCACTCGACCGGGTCGCCTCCGGCGGCGGTGACCCGGCCGGTTCCAGCGATGCGTCCGATGCCGTCGACACTGAAGACGACACCGTACTCCTGGATGCGGTCACCGAGGAATACGGGCGGTACCACACCCTCAAACAGGGCAAGCCGACCGGCGAACTGGCCACGGCCACCGCCCGGTCCACCGCGGCCGGCGAACGGTACGAGCGGCTGCGCCGGGCGCGCGAGGTGCTCGACGACGACATCGAACGACTGCGGGAGGCGGTCTCGCGCCGCGGCGAACTACAGCGCGCGGCCGAACTCCTGCGTGCCGATCAGGAGCAGGTCGACACCGTGTGGCAGGCAGCCCAGGCCGTGCTCTCGAAGGTGGCCGACGCCGCGCAGAACGTCGGTCACCGCCGGACGGCGCTGACGCTTGCCGAGCGGGTGCTGGACGAGCGCACCGATATCCGGCGGCAGCGGGCCGCCGCGGCCGCGGAGGCTGCCGACCTCGACGAGCAACTCGCCGGGATCGTCGCCGACGCCGCGCGGGCGCTGTCGGAGGCGACCGCCCTGGAAAGTGAATTATACTCGGCCAGAAAGGTTCTCGATAGCCTTCGGGAGCAGTTGAGTGCGGCCCGGCATGCGCAGAAGCGGGAGCGGCTGACCGCCGAGGTCGCCGAACTCACCGACAAACTCGACAAACTCGCCGGTCTCGGAGCCGAACTCGACGCCGTCGACGGCGAGTTGGCAACGCACACCGTGGATGCCGAGGTCGCGGCGGCGGCGCAGGCGCTGGCCGGCCGCATCGATGTGGCGCGCGGGCGGTTGGAGGCGGCATCGGCGACGCTGCGGGTCGAGATGCTGGGTGACCTGCCCGTGACGGTCGACGGTGCCGCCGTCGGCAACGGTGACGCCGCCGAGTTCGTGGCCGTCGCGGACCGGGTCATCGAGGCGGACGGCGTGGTGCGGGTGACGGTGCGGCGCAGCGTCGACACCCGATCGCTTGCCGAGGAACTCGACCGGTTGCAGTGGTCGGCCCAGAACCTGTGTGACACACACGGTCTGACCGATCTGTCGCAGGCCACGGCGAAGGCTGCCGCGCGCACCGATCTCGCCCACAAGCGGGCGCTGATCTGTGAACGCCGCGACGGGCTGCTCAAGTGGAAGACCGTCGCCGAGATCCGGGACTGGCGCGATGTGGTGCGCGCCGAACTGGACGGGCTCCCCGAAGCCGAGGCGTCGCAACAGGAATCGGTCGACGACCTCGTCGAGGCCGAGCGCGCGCAGGCCGATCTTGTGGGCCGGGCGCATGCGGCCGCGGTGCGGCGCCGGTCGGAGGCATCGGCGCTGGGGGAGCGGCAGGAGTCGCTGTCCGCCCGGCGTGACCGGGCCGGTAAGCAGGTCGACGACCTGGATGCCCGGCTGGCGGAACTGGTGTTCGCGTTGCCCGACGACGAGGCCACCGAGGCGGCCCGACGTGCCCGCGACGACCTCAAGGCCGCACTCGAGGCGCAGACGCGGCTCGCGGCCCAGGCCGCCGAACTCGATGCCGCCGGAATCGAGTTGCGGCGTGAGCAGATCGCCCGCGACATCGCCCACGGCGACGCTGAACTCGACGCCGTCGGGCATCTGATCACCGAACTGAGCACCAAACTCGAGGTGTACCGCAGTGAGTCCCGCCTCGACGAGTTCGATGAGGCGCAGGCCGAATGGGAGGAGGCCTGCGCGGTACTGCGCCGCGTCACCCGCCGCGCCGAGGCCGCAAAGCTGTTGTACGAGACGCTGACCCGGGCACGTCTGGCATCACGGGCCAAATATGCCGATCCGTTCACCCGCCGCCTCGACCAGCTCGGCGCCATAGTTTTCGGCGACTCGGTCCGCTTCGACGTCGACGACGACCTCAACGTGGTCTCCCGCACCGTCGACGGAGTCACCGTGCCCCGTGACGACCTGTCCGGCGGCGCCAAGGAGCAACTCGGCCTGCTGTCCCGCCTCGCCTGCGCCTCCCTGGTTGATCGTGCCGACGGCGTGCCGGTGATCATCGACGACGCCCTCGGCTACAGCGACCCCGACCGCATCGCGGCCATGGCCTCGGTGCTCACCGAGGCCGGCCGCGACGCCCAGGTGATCGTCCTGACCTGCAGCCCGCAGCGTTACGCCGACGTCCGCGACGCCCACGTCGTCACCGTCTGACCCTTCCACCCATAACCGCAACCTCCTCCGCACACGAAGGGTGGATCTTCCGGTACCGGGTGGAAATACCCGATGACCATAGGGTTTGGGGAGTTCGGTATCGGTACGCTACTCTGACTCTCGCCCAATGAGCCCCCCTAGCTCAGGGGATAGAGCGTCTGCCTCCGGAGCAGAAGGTCGCAGGTTCGAATCCTGCGGGGGGCACAGAATTTCTTTCGCGAGTTTTCTTCGCATCCGAGTTGCCTCATCTACAGGTACGGCTCGGTCAGCATCTCCAGGTAGTGGCCGGACGGGTCCTTGAAGTAGACCCGGCGGCCTTCGTCGGTGCTGATCTCCCCGGGACGCCGCATCTGCGGGTCGGCCCAGTGCTCCACCTCGTGATCCACCAGATACCGGTAGCCGCGGTCGAATTCGGCGTCGTCCATGAGGAACGCCATGTGGATGGCGTCGTTGACCGGGGCCGGGGCGAACTGCAGCAGGGTGTGGTCATCGAGTAGGAGATTGATGAACGGCCCCCAGTTGGGTGCCTCCCGGGCGCCGAGGACTGCTCTGTAAAACTCCGCTGACTCCGCGGGATTGTGCGCACCGATGATTGTGTGATTGAAACTTACTGCCACGAAACCACTTTCGTGTTCGGCGCCTCCATGCCTGACGCGGTCCGCCACCGGCACGCGACGCTGCCACTGATCCTACGTCCGGCCCGTATATGCGGCAATCATCTGTAATGTAAAGAAATCCCAACATCGGTTCCATTGCCGCTCGATGTTGGGATTTCTTGTCATCGGTCACTCGGATGTCTAATGTCGGGATATGTCAACATCGGACGACTTCGAGGTCACGGCAGAGTCCGCCGCGGGCCTGGGCCGCGCGATTCGTGCGGCGCGTCTCGAACATGGTCTGACACAGGCGGAACTCGCCGAACGGGCTCTCACCAATCGCTTCTCCATCACCCAGATCGAGAAGGGGGAGACCACCAAGGCGGTGGAGAAACTGTTCGACGCCCTCGCCGCGCTCGATCTCGAGTTGGTGGTGCGGCCGCGGCAGGGCTGGCGGACATCGTGATGGCGCTGGACATCTGGCTGAACGGACGGCTGACGGCGCACATAGTTTCCCAAGGCCCGCGGCGGCAAGATGTCGATCGAGTACACGGACTCCGGACGCGACGGATACCGGGACGGCGCGCCGATCCTGTCGTGGTCGCTGCCATCGGTTGCGGCGCCGCAACCGCCGGCGGTGTCCCGGGTGTACCTCGAAGGACTGCTGCCGGAAGGTAGGGCGCTGGCCGCCGCCGCCCGGCTGCGAGGCGTCGGCCTCGACCTGACGGGCGCACCGGCCACACCGGGTGACGTGGTGGCCCTGCTCGCTGAGTACGGCCGCGAATGCGCCGGGGCTGTCACGGTGATGCCCGCCGACGAAGGGCCGCCGGGGCCTGGGCACCACGGAAAGAACTACCGCACCGTCGGCGGGCCCGCGGAAACAGTGATCGACACGATCCGGACACGGGTGCGCCGGCTGGAGTCCGGGGAGCGATTGGGCGGTCCACGCCGAACACCCCGCCGTGCCTCCGGCACTCTCGATCAGATCTCGGCGGACAGGCGCCGGTAGCCGTTGAGAATGTCTTATCTACCCGGTTCGGAGGGTCGCTCGCGAGTGGCCGCCTGCCCCGGGTGGAGTCGATTGTCCCGGCAAGGGACCCGGAACATAGGATGAATACCCGTGACTCCTGCCGCCCTCGCTGCGCTTCTCCGCGAGATAACGCTGACCGTCGTGACCGATCGGGGACTCGATATCTCGCTGGTGCCCGAGACCGTCGTCGTCGAGCGTCCCCGCAACGCCGACCACGGTGACTACGCCACCAATATCGCCCTGCAACTGGGCAAACGCCTCGGCGTGGTGCCGCGTGAGTTCGCCGGCTGGCTCGCCGACGCGTTCGCCGCCGCCGACGGCATCGACAAGGCCGAGGTCGCCGGCCCCGGCTTCGTCAACGTGTGGCTCGCCGCCGCCGCGCAGAACACCGTCGTCGACTCCGTCCTGGCCAAGGGCGGCGAGTACGGGCGCGGCTCCGAACTGTCCGGCACCTCGATCAACCTGGAGTTCGTCTCCGCCAACCCCACCGGCCCCATCCACCTCGGCGGTACCCGCTGGGCAGCCGTCGGTGACGCGCTGGGCCGGGTGTTCGCCGCCCGCGGCGCCGCGGTGACGCGCGAGTACTACTTCAACGACCACGGCGGCCAGATCGACAGGTTCGCCCGGTCGCTGGAGGCCTCCGCGCTGGGTGAGCCCACCCCCGAGGACGGTTACGCGGGCGACTACATCGCCGAGATCGCCGGCCAGGTGGTCGCCGCGGTGCCCGGCGTGCTCGAGCAGCAGGGCGACGAGCGCCGCGAAACGTTCCGCGCCCAGGGAGTGGAGCTGATGTTCGACCAGATCAAGCGGAGCCTGCACGAGTTCGGCACCGACTTCGATGTGTACACCCACGAGAACTCGATGTTCGAGTCCGGTCTCGTCGACACCTGCATCGAACAGCTCAAGGCCAACGGCAACCTGTACGAGAAGGACGGCGCGTGGTGGCTGCGCACCACCGACTTCGGCGACGACAAGGACCGGGTGGTCATCAAGAGCGACGGTGAGGCCGCCTACATCGCCGGTGACATCGCCTACTTCCGGGACAAGCGCAACCGCGGCTTCGACCTGTGCGTCTACATGCTCGGCGCCGACCACCACGGCTACATCAAGCGGCTCAAAGCCGCCGCGGCGGCACTGGGCGATGACCCGGCCACCGTCGAGGTCCTGATCGGGCAGATGGTGAACCTGGTCAAGGATGGCAAGCCGGTGCGGATGAGCAAGCGCGCAGGCAACGTGATCACCATGGACGACCTCGTCGGTGCTGTCGGTGTCGACGGCGCGCGATACTCGCTGATCCGCTCGTCCGTGGACGTCAATATCGACATCGACCTCGACCTGCTGGTCAAGCAGTCCAACGACAACCCCGTGTACTACGTCCAGTACGCACACGCCCGGCTCTCGGCTTTGGCCCGCAACGCCGCCGAACTGGGCCTCGGGCGCAGCGCCGACAACCTCGGTCTGCTCGACGATCCGGCCGAAGGCGACCTGATCCGCACCATCGGCGACTTCGACGAGGTGGTCGCGACCGCGGCCGAACTGCGCGAACCGCATCGCGTGTGCCGGTACCTGGAGTCGCTGGCCGGCGCTTACCACCGCTTCTACGCCCGCTGCCGCGTCCTGCCGCAGGGCGACGAGGAGGCAGGTGACATCCACCGCGCCCGGCTGGCCCTGTGCGAGGCGACCCGGCAGGTGCTGGCCAACGGCCTGGACCTGGTCGGCGTGAGCGCACCGGAGCGGATGTGAGTCCCGCGCATCCGGCCGGGCCCCGGCACGCGGACATCCCGGCGGCGCCCCACCTGGCCGAGCGTCCCAACGATCCGGCGGTTCTCGCGGAGATTCCCGCGAATGTGTGGCCGCGCAACGCTGTTCGCGACGGCTCCGGTGAGCTGACGCTAGCCGGTGTGCCGGTGGGCGATCTGGCCCGCGAGTACGGAACACCGCTGTTCGTGGTGGACGAGAAGGACTTCCGATCCCGCTGCGCCGACATGATCGGCGCGTTCGGGCAGTACGGCCGCGTGCACTACGCGTCGAAGGCGTTCCTGAGCACCGAGATCGCGCGCTGGGTGAACGAGGAGGGCCTGTGCCTGGACGTGTGCTCGGGCGGCGAACTGGCCGTCGCGCTGCACGCCGGGTTCCCTGCCGAACGAATCGCGTTGCACGGCAACAACAAGAGCTCCGCCGAACTCGCCGCTGCGCTCGACGCCGGTGTCGGCCACATCGTGCTCGACTCACTGACCGAGATCGACCGGCTCGACGCACTCGCGGGTGAGCGCGGCGCCGTCGCCGACGTTCTCGTGCGGATCACCGTCGGCGTGGAGGCGCACACCCACGAATTCATCGCCACCGCCCACGAGGACCAGAAGTTCGGGTTCGCGCTGTCCGGTGGCGTGGCGATGGACGCGGTGCGCCGGGTGTTCGCCACCGACAACCTGCGGCTGGTGGGTCTGCACAGCCACATCGGTTCGCAGATCTTCGACATGGACGGTTTCGAGCTGGCCGCGCACCGTGTGCTCGGGCTGCTCAAGGAGATCGTCTCCGAGTTCGGCGTCGACAAGACCGCCCAGCTGGAGATCATCGATCTCGGTGGGGGCCTGGGGATCTCGTACCTCGAAGAGGATGATCCGCTGCCGGTCAAGGACGTCGCCGACACCCTGGCCGACATCGTCCGGCGCGAGTCGGCCGCCGTGGGACTGCCGATGCCCACCCTGGCCGTCGAGCCGGGCCGGGCTATCGCCGGGCCCGGCACCGTCACCGTGTACGAGGTCGGGACCATCAAGGATGTCGAACTCGAGCGGGGCGCGATCCGGCGTTACGTCTCCGTCGACGGTGGGATGAGTGACAATATCCGCACCGTGCTGTACCAGGCCGAGTACGACGTACGATTGGTCTCGCGTGTATCGTCGGCGCCCGCGGTGGTGAGCCGCGTGGTGGGCAAACACTGCGAGAGCGGCGACGTCGTCATCAAGGACTGCTGGCTGCCGGGTGACCTGCGGCCGGGCGACCTGCTGGCCGTGGCGGCGACGGGGGCATACTGCTACTCGATGTCGAGCCGGTACAACATGGTGATGCGCCCGCCGGTGGTTGCCGTCGCCGACGGCGCATCGCGACTGCTGATCCGTCGGGAGACGATCGAAGACTTCTTGCGACTGGAGGTGTCCAAGTGACCGAAGCCGTTCAGAACCGGCCGGCCATCGGTGTGGCCGTGCTCGGCATGGGCAATGTCGGTGCCGAGGTCGTGCGCATCCTGGAGGAGAACGCCGACGACCTGCGTGCCCGCGTCGGTGCGCCGCTGGAGATCCGTGGCGTCGCGGTGCGTGACCTGTCCAAGCCCCGCAAGATCGATTCGGCGCTGCTCACCACCGACGCCGCCGCCCTGGTCGCCCGCGACGACGTCGACATCGTCGTCGAGCTCGTCGGCGGTATCGATCCGGCACGCGAACTGATCCGTACCGCGCTGACCGGCGGAAAGTCCGTGGTCTCGGCCAATAAGGCGCTGCTGGCCGACTACACGGGCGAACTGGCCGGCGCCGCCGCCGACGCCAAGGTCGACCTGTACTTCGAGGCAGCGGTGGCCGGTGCGATCCCGGTGATCCGGCCGCTGATGCAGTCGCTGGCCGGTGACAAGGTGGAGCGGGTCGCCGGAATCGTCAACGGCACCACCAACTTCATCCTCTCGGCGATGGACGAGACCGGTGCCGGCTACGACGAGACCCTCGCGGAGGCCGGACGCCTCGGTTACGCGGAGGCCGATCCCACCGCCGATGTCGGCGGCTACGATGCGGCGGCCAAGGCCGCGATCCTGGCCTCGATCGCGTTCCACACCCGGGTCACGGCCGCCGACGTGTACCGCGAAGGCATCACGGAGGTCACCGCCGACGATCTGGCCGCGGCCAAGAAGTTCGACTGCACGGTGAAGCTCCTCGCCATCTGCGAGCGTGTCGTCGGCGACGGCGGCGAGCGGGTCTCCGCCCGCGTCTACCCGGCGCTGGTCCCGCTGTCCCATCCGCTGGCCTCGGTCAACGGCGCGTTCAATGCCGTCGTGGTGGAGGCCGAGAACGCGGGCCGGCTGATGTTCTACGGCCAGGGTGCCGGTGGCGCACCCACCGCCTCGGCCGTGATGGGCGATCTGGTGATGGCGGCACGTAACAAGGTGCACGGCGGTCGCGGGCCGCTGGAATCCACCTATGCCGAACTTCCGGTCGCCTCCATCGACGACGTGCCGACCCGGTACTACGTGTCGATGCGGGTCGCCGACCGGCCAGGGGTCCTCGCCCAGGTGGCGGGAGAATTCTCCAAGCGTGCGGTGAGCATCGCCGCCGTGCGGCAGGAAGGCGCGGGCGACGACGCCCGGCTGATCGTCGTGACCCATCGCGCACCCGACCGCGCACAGTCGGAAACCGTTGCGGCACTGGAAGACATGGATGCGGTGATCAAGGTATCCAGCGTCCTCCGAATGGAAGGAACCGATGACTGACGTGAGCCCTACCCCCGTTCACCGCGCCTGGCCCGGCCTCGTTGAGGCCTACCGCTCGCGGATGCCCGTCGAAGCCGACTGGAAGATCGTGACGTTGCTGGAGGGCGGCACCCCACTGGTATCCGCGCCGCACCTGTCCGAGCTCACCGGCTGCGAGGTGTACCTCAAGGTGGAGGGCCTGAACCCGACCGGCTCCTTCAAGGACCGTGGGATGACGATGGCCGTCACCACCGCCGTCAACAACGGCAAGCGTGCGGTGCTGTGCGCATCCACGGGCAACACGTCGGCGTCGGCGGCCGCCTACGCGACCCGTGCGGGCATCACCTGCGCCGTGCTGATCCCCGAGGGCAAGATCGCCATGGGCAAACTCGCTCAGGCTGTTATGCACGGCGCCAAGATCATTCAGGTGCAGGGCAACTTCGACGACTGCCTCGAACTGGCCCGTAAGGTCACCGCGGACTTCCCGGAGATCGAACTGGTGAACTCGGTCAACCCGGCCCGGATCGAGGGCCAGAAGACCGCCGCGTTCGAGATCGTCGACGTGCTGGGCCGCGCGCCCGATGTGCACGCGCTGCCCGTGGGCAACGCCGGCAACATCACCGCGTACTGGAAGGGCTACCGCGAGTACCACGCCGACGGCATCAGCGACAGCCTGCCGCGGATGCTGGGCGTGCAGGCCGCGGGCGCCGCTCCGCTGGTCAACGGCGCCCCGGTGAAGAACCCGGAAACCATCGCCACCGCGATCCGCATCGGCTCGCCGGCGAGCTGGAATCAGGCTGTGGCCGCCAAGGACGAGTCGAACGGACAGTTCCGGGCCGCGACCGACGAGAAATTGCTGGAGGCCTACCGGCTGGTCGCGGGCAACGAGGGCGTCTTCGTGGAGCCCGCGTCGGCGGCCAGTGTCGCCGGGCTGCTCGCCGCCCACGCCGACGGCTGGATTGAGCCGGGCAGCACCGTCGTGTGCACGGTGACCGGAAACGGTCTCAAGGACCCGGATACGGCGCTGTCCGGAATGCCAGAGGTGAACGCCATCCCGGTCGATCCGGTCGCGGTTGCGGATGCCCTCGGTGTCGGCTGATCTGGAGATGGCCGGCGACGTCATGCCGGAGGCGCCCTCGTCCGTCGGGGGTGCCGATACCGTTCTGCCCGAGGGGCTTTCGGTGCGCGTGCGGGTCCCTGCGTCCAGTGCCAACCTGGGGCCGGGCTTCGACTGCCTCGGGATCGCGCTGGGTGTGTATGACGAGCTGACCGTCGAGACGACGGCGTCGGGCATCCAGATCGACGCCGTCGGTGAGGGTGCGGCCGACATTCCGCGCGACGAGCGGCATCTGGTGGCGCGGGCGGTGCGCCGCGGCCTGGAATACGGCGGCGCGAGCGCGCGCGGCCTCGCCCTGCGGTGCGTCAACGCGATCCCGCATTCGCGGGGTCTGGGATCGTCTGCGGCAGCGGCCGTGTCCGGTTTCGCCGCCGCGTCCGGCCTGCTCGCCGCCGCCGGGGTGCGCGCACCGTTCACAGACGCCGAACTCGTGCAGCTCGCCGGCGAGTTCGAGGGTCACCCCGACAACGCGGCCGCGAGCGTGCTCGGCGGAGCGGTCGTGACCTGGACCGACAGCCCGCTGGAGGCGAATCCCGACGGCGTGGTGGCCACCGGCGACGTCTACCTCGCCCGTCGGCTCGAGGTCCACCCCGACATCCGGGCCACGGTGTTCGTGCCCGAGACGGAGTCATCGACCTCGCACACCCGGGGATTGTTGCCCGATTCCGTCCCGCGTACCGACGCGGTCTTCAACTTGTCGCGTTCGGCACTCACGGTGGTGGCGCTGACCACAGCCCCGGAATGCCTGGTCGACGCGACCGTCGACCGGCTGCACCAGCCGTACCGGGCCCCGTCGATGCCGCAGACCGCCGAACTCGTCGCGGCCCTGCGGAAACGGGGCTACGCCGCGATGGTGTCGGGAGCCGGCCCGTCGGTGCTGATTCTCGGTGCGCTCCCGGTGACCGACGATGTGGTGGCGCTGGCACACGGTATCGGATTCGCCACCTGGCCCGTCGATGTTGCGCAGGGCGTCGAGATCTCCTGGTGAGAAGCACCTCCGAACTGGTGTGATGTCCGTCGGTTGTGTTTTCGCGCGTGTTGCCCGTAGTATCCGGAAACGGCCAGCGTATTATGGGCTTCGGCCGCGCAGAGTTTTCTGCCACGCTTCTCTTCCGCAATCCGGCACATCTCTTCCCGGACACCTCACCGGGGTGCGGCCGATGTGAACAGCCGCCCGGGCACGAGCCGAGTGTCACCCGCTGCGGAGCATGAAGAAGCGGGATTCTCGTGGCGCATGCCCCAAAATAGCTTCCCTGCCGACGTCCACCCGGACGTACACCTCCCGCTGAGCGAGGGGGCAGCCTAGACCCCGATCTCACGAATCGAGATCAGGGGAACGAAAGGACATCCGTGACCGATACGGACGTGATCACCGCACCGAAGAGCAGGGCACGTGCCGGACTTTCCGGTATGGTCCTCACCGAATTGCGTGCTCTGGCCGGTGAGCTGGGCATCAAAGGCACCTCGGGCATGCGTAAAGGCGATCTCATCGCCGCGATCAAGGAACGCCAGGGCGGCGAACGTCCAAGCGGCACCGACCAGCTCACCCTGACCCCCGACGAGCCCAAGAGCGCGGACGCGGCCAAGGCCGTGAAGACCAAGGCGCCCCGGACCACCCGGGCGACCCGCGCCGCCAAGGCCCCGGCGGAGCCGCAGGACGCGCCGAGCGCGCCCGAGATGGAGCCTGCCGCACAGCCCGCCGACAGCGGTGCCGCGCAGGCACGCAGTGCCGAACCGGCCCAGAAGGAATCAGGCAAGAACGAGTCCGGCAAGAACGAGTCCGGTAGGGGCGAGTCGCCCCGGGCCGAGGGCGGCGACCAGCAGGACAGCCCCCAGGGCGAGGGCCGCGGCCGCAACCGGAACCGCAATCAACAGGGCCAGAACACCAACCAGCGCGGCGAGAACCAGCGCGGGGAGAACCAGCGCGGGGAGAACCAGCGCGGGGAGAACCAGCAGGGCAAGAACCAGCAGGGCGGTGGCCAGAACGGCCCGCGCGACGACGACGAGGACGGCGGTGGCCGCGGCCGGCGTGGCCGCCGGTTCCGTGAGCGCCGCCGCGGACGCGACCGCGACTCATCCACCGCGGGTGAGCCGCAGATCTCCGAGGACGACGTCCTGCAGCCCGTCGCGGGCATTCTCGATGTCCTCGACAACTACGCCTTCGTACGCACCTCCGGCTATCTGGCCGGGCAGAACGACGTCTACGTGTCGATGAATCTGGTGCGCCGCTACGGATTGCGCCGCGGCGACGCGGTGACCGGCGCGGTGAAGGTACTCAAGGACGGCGAACAGCCCAACCAGCGGCAGAAGTTCAATCCGCTGGCCCGACTGGACACCGTCAACGGCGGCGATCCCGAAGCCGCCCGCAAGCGCCCCGAGTTCAACAAGCTCACCCCGCTGTACCCGAATCAGCGGCTGCGCCTGGAAACCACGCCCGAGCGTCTCGACACCCGCGTCATCGACCTGATCATGCCCATCGGCAAGGGTCAGCGTGCGCTGATCGTGTCGCCGCCCAAGGCTGGTAAGACCACGATCCTGCAGGACATCGCCAACGCGATCACCACCAACAACCCCGAATGCCACCTGATGGTGGTGCTGGTGGACGAGCGTCCCGAAGAGGTCACAGACATGCAGCGTTCGGTGAAGGGTGAGGTCATCGCCTCCACCTTCGACCGGCCGCCGTCAGACCACACCTCGGTGGCCGAACTGGCCATCGAGCGGGCCAAGCGCCTCGTGGAGCAGGGCAAGGACGTCGTCGTGCTGCTTGACTCGATCACCCGTCTCGGCCGCGCCTACAACAACGCCTCGCCGGCGTCCGGACGCATCCTGTCCGGTGGTGTCGACTCGACGGCCCTGTACCCGCCCAAGCGGTTCCTCGGTGCGGCCCGCAACATCGAGAACGGCGGTTCGCTCACGATCATCGCGTCGGCGCTGGTGGAGACCGGATCGACCGGTGACACGGTCATCTTCGAGGAGTTCAAGGGCACTGGCAACGCCGAGCTCAAGCTCGACCGTAAGATCTCCGAACGCCGGGTGTTCCCCGCGGTCGACGTGAACCTGTCGAGCACCCGCAAGGATGAGCTGCTGCTCTCGCCCGAGGAGTTCTCGATCGTGCACAAGCTGCGCCGCGTGCTCAGTGGTCTCGACTCGCAGCAGGCTATCGACCTGCTGATCTCGCAGCTCAAGAAGACCAAGACCAACATCGAGTTCCTGATGCAGGTCCAGACGAACGCCCCCGGCGCCATGAAGGACGACTGAGCGACACACGACTGGGCGAGCACGACGGTCTGAACGACGACAACACCCCCGGCCATTCGGTCGGGGGTGTGTCGTACGGGTGGCAGGTGCTCAGGCGGCGAGGTCGCTGATGAGCTGGTCCCATGCCTCTGAGGCGATGGTGGCGACCGGTCCGGTCTGGGTGGCCACAAGGCTGCAGCGGCCGTGCCGGTCGTACAGTTCGATGGCCCCGGTGCGCCCGCACGCGCCCTGCGTCCAGGTGATCCAGCAGTGCTCGACCAGGTTGAAATTGATCATCACGCGGGCGGTGCCCGACGCGATCACCATGGTGCCGTTGTGTTCCCGGCATCCGTCCAGGGCGGCGTGGCGCATCTGCAGACAGCCCGCGGCGACCGCGCACAGGGTCACCGGCATGCCCAGCAGGGCGGCGTGTTCGAGCGCCGGGATCACCCGCTCGACGTCGACGCGGACCGCCGAACCCAGGGAGGGGGAGGACACGGCGGCGTCCGGCCCGGCCAGGCGCGTGAGTCGCCCGGCACCACCGTCATCGAGCAGCGCGTCGAACAGCGCGATCTGGTCGTCGTCGGGTGCCGAGGACGGCGCCGAGCCGGTGGCCCGGACCTCAGGCGGTCCGGCATCGGAGGGGGCGGCGTCGGTGCCGGCCTGCGGCGCGACGAGCGAGAGCGCCTCGAACGCGAGCCGGTCCGAATGCTCGGTCAGATACGTCGCGTGCGCGGTGTTCCCGTCGGCGTCGAAGATCCGCAGCGTCGGCGGAACGTGTGCCGCGGGCTCGGTGACCAGCGCTTTACCGAGGCGTGCGGGGTTGATGCGGAGCGAGATGTGCGCGTCGTCGGACCGCAGCGGCCCACCCATCTCACCCGGCGTGCTGTGCACACCGACGTCGTTCATGATGACCGGGCCGGCCACGGTCACGCCGACCACGCGATCGAGCAGCGACAGGTTCGCGGCCAGCTCGCAGACCGGGGTGTCGAGCACGGATCCGGCGAAACCGGGCGTGGCCAGCAGCGCATCCAGATCACTCGTGGCCTGCCGCGCCCGGCCCGGACAGTAACAGCCCGATGCGTTCGCGCATCCGTGCCCGGTGGCACCGCCGACCGTATGGTCGGCGTCGGCACCTGAATCATCGGGGGTCCTGTCCGGGGAATCTGGCATCGTTGCCGGTTCCTTCCCGCTCGCGCCGGGCGAGCCGCTAGTACACGTCGCGCAGGTAGCGCTTGTCGGATTTGAGCTTGCTGATGTAAGCCTCGGCGCCGTTGGCCGAGAGCCCGCCGTGCTGCGCGACGATCTCGTGCAGCGCCTCGTCGACGTCGTGTGCCATCCGGGTGGCGTCGCCGCACACGTAGATGTGCGCGCCGGACTCGAGCCAGGAGAAGAACTCGGCGCCCTTCTCGAGCATCCGGTTCTGGACGTACACCTTGTGCTCCTGATCCCGGGAGAACGCCAGGTCGAGGTGGGTGAGCACGCCGTCGGTGACGAACTGCCCGAACTCGTCGGCGTAGATGAAGTCGGAGGCGCGGTGCTGATCGCCGAAGAACAGCCAGTTGTCGCCGGTCGCGCCACGGTGGACCCGTTCGTGCAGGAACGCGCGGAACGGTGCGACCCCGGTGCCGGGGCCGATCATGATGACCTTGGCGTCGTCGGCGGGCAGCCGGAACGACTTGTTGGGGGTGATGTATACGCCCACCTGCTCACCCACGGGACGACGGTCGGCGAGGTAGGTGGAGCAGACGCCGCCACGGTCACGGTCCCCCGTGCGGTAGCGGACGGCGGCCATCGTGATGTGCACCGAACCCTCGTGGACCCGGGGGCTCGAGGAGATCGAGTAGACGCGGGCCGCGAGCGGCTTCAGCTCGGCGATCAGCTCCTCGGGGGTGATCGTCAGATCCGGGTCGACGTTGAGGACGTCGAGCACGTCGCGGCCGTACAGCCAGGCGTCGAGGGCCTCGTGATCGCCGGTGTCGACGAGATGGCCGATCTCCGGGTCGTGAGTGCGTTTGGCGATGTAGTCGACGAGGTACTTGGTGGGCACCCCGATCTCATAGTGGTAGGTGAGCGCGTCCCGCAGTGAGTGTTCGGTCTTGCGGTCCTTGATCACCTCGTCGCCGGTGGCGCCGATGCGCTTGAGGATCAGGTCCACCACCGACGGGTCGTTGACGGCGGCGATGCTGATGCCGTCGCCCGGCTCGTACGCGATGCCGCTGTCACCGAGGGAGATCTCGATGTGGCGCACCTCCTTGGCGGAGGTAGCCCCCGACAGCACCGAGTTGGTGACGATGGTGGCCGGATACGGGTTCTTGCGGCCCCAGTCGGACTTGCTCGTGGACTTGGCCGGGGCCGCCTCGGGTGCCGGCGGTTCCGCGACGGGTGTGTCGGCTATTGCGGGGGCGGGTTCTTCCGCGACCGGCTCAGCGGCGACCTGTTCCGCGACAACCGCAGCTGTGGCAACCGCGGGTTCTGCCCCGGCGGCGGCGAGTGCGGGGAGCGCGTCGACGATCCATTCGTCGGCGGGTCCCTGATAGTCCACGTCGCAGTCGACGCGGTCGATGACGCGGGTGGCGCCCAGTTCGGCGAGGCGGGCGTCGAAGTTCTTGCCCGCCTGGCAGAAGCCGTCGTAAATGGAGTCGCCCAGTGCAACGACACCGAAGAACGCACCGTCGAGGCGGGGTGCGTCGGGGCCTGCGACCTCCTGCCAGAAGTCCTCGGCATCGTCGGGCATCTCACCCTCGCCGTAGGTGGAGCACACGATGACCAGGTGTTTCGCCGCGGCCAGGGTGTCCAGGTCCATGTCGCCCATGTCCTTGGTCTCGGCGGCGAAGCCATGCTCGGCGGCGGCCGTCTCGACCTGCTCGGCGACGTACTCGGCGTTGCCGGTCTGCGTGCCGTAGACGATCAGCAGCGGGCGCGGACCCGCGTCGGCCGCCGCGGGCCCGGCGGCGGCCTCCGGCTGCGGGGCGGCGCCGCCACCAACAGCAGGGGCGGCGACGGCGGCGGTGGCAGCGGCCGCGACAGCCGCCGGTGCGGGCTCCGAAGGCAGCCCGATCCGGGTGTTCAATCCGGCGAGAAACCCTGCCAGCCAGGCCTTTTGTTCGCCCGTGAAGGGTACGTCCGAGGGAATGTGGGGCAGTTGCATGTCATCCGACCTTTGATTTGGCAGTGCGATTTGCGTCACTGTGATATATACCGGCCGCAATGGTAGCCGTGACATCCGGTACTGCTCTTGAGGCGAACAGCTCATCGAATCCGGGCAGTCCGCCAAGCTTCTCGCGGTTCACCGCGTCCTGGTGCAGCACCCAGCCGTAGGTCGCCGGCGCGTCGATCGACCGGACGTTGCGCAGCCACAAGGCGTTCTTGTAATCGGTGACCCGTTTGTTGCCGATCAGGGCGGCGAGCTGCTCGTCGGTATAGCCGGTGAGGATGTCGCGGGCGTACTTCTTGACCCGGCCGGTGAGTTCGAAGTCCTCGGTCAGCACCAGATTGCGTGCGGCCTTGGCGATCGCGGCCTCGCCGGCGTCGGTCTTGCGTAGTCGGCGGGTGGCCACCTCGCGGGCGAGTTCGAACACGATGAACGCACCGAGAACCCGGAACATCTGTTCGTCGTCGGTGTGCCCGAACTCGGGGGTCAGTCCGTCGGCGACGGGCGCCTTGTGCCGGATCGAGATCTTCAGCTTGCGGACCTGGTCGCCGGCGATCGCGGTGGACAGTTCGTCGAGCAACTCACGCTGCGACAGCGTGGCCATGATGGTCGTGCTGTCCTGGTGCTGCAGCAGCGCCCTGGGCATGGCGTAGCTGACGTAGTGGCGTTCGGTCTCCCAATTCTGGATCAGCCGGGTGGCCAGCGCCGATCCGGTCGCCTCCGCGTGCATGTGCAGCAGGGTGCGGGCGGCGTGCTGGTGAAACGGGGCGTACCGATCGCCCACACCGGTGATGGCGCCCACGATCACCGAATCGGAACTGATCCGCGATTCCAGAGCACACGCCGGGTCGTATTGATAGAGGAACCCGCCGCTCATCCCGTTGGCCAGGCCCTTGCCGTACCCGCCGAGGTTGAACACCGCGCCATTGGTCATGTACTCGCAGCCGTACTCGCCGAGACCCTCGACGACGGCCGTGGCACCGGAGTTGCGCACCGCGAACCGGTCGCCCGCCTCACCCTCGACGAACAACCGGCCGCCGGTGGCGCCGAACAACGCGAAATTGCCGACCAGGACGTTGCCGCCGGCCGCGGGCGAGCCGCCGCCGGGGGAGCGCACGATCACCGTGCCGCCCGACATCGACTTGCCGACGCCGTCGTTGCAGGTGCCCGTGTGGACCATCCGCATGCCGTCGGTGCAGAACGCCGCGTACGAGAGCCCAGCCGATCCGGTGGTGGGCACCGTGACGGCGTCGGCGTCGAGGTACCGGCGTCCGCGATCGTCGGTGTACACCGGGCGCAGCGTCGCGGCGGCCGCGTCGTCGATCTCATAGTTGAGGACCCGTTCGAGGTCGATGGCCAACTGCGCGCCGACGCTCTTGTTGCGATTGCCCAGGTGCACAGGCTGGGTGGTCACCGCCGTCGCCCCGCCCTCGAGGAGGGTGTCCCGCACCTGCTCGAGGAGCCGGTCGTCGACGGCGTAGTCGCGTTCGAGGTACACCGGATCGTCGATGTGCGGGTGATCGACGACCGCCAGCAGCGCGTCGGAGCGCAGGGTGCCGACCAGTGCCGGATGGTCGAGCACCGACAGCAGATCGGCACGGCCACGTACGGCCCGCAGATCCGGCAGGCCGAGCGAGGCCAGGATCTCCCGCACCTCATGCGCCACGTTGAGCAGGTACTGCGCCATCGCCCGCGGGTCGCCCTCGAACACCTCGGGGTTGGTGGTCAGGCCGGCCGGGCATTGGACATTGCAGGCCTTGGCGATGACGCAGCCCACCATCATCAGCGCCGCGGTCCCGAACTCGAAACTGTCGGCGCCGAGCAGCGCGGAGGTCACCACGTCGTGACCGGTCTGATGGGCACCAGAGGTGCGTAGGACGACCTTGTCTCGCAATCCGTTGGCGCACAGCGCCTGATGCACCTCGGCGAGCCCGATCTCGGCGGCCCGGCCCGCGTAGCGCAGGCTCGTCACCGACGCCGCGCCGGTGCCGCCGGTGTTGCCGGCCACGTTGATCACGTCGGCGCCCGCCTTGGCTACGCCGACGGCGATAGTGCCGATGCCCTCGGACGAGACCAGTTTGACGATGACCCGCACCCGTGCGGCCTTGCAGTCGTGGATCAGCTGCGCGAGATCCTCGATCGAATAGGTGTCGTGATGCGGCGGCGGCGAGACAAGTTCGACGCCGGGTGTGCCGCCGCGGGCCGCGGCGATCTCCACGGTCACCTTCGCCGCGGGTAACTGCCCGCCCTCGCCGGGCTTGGCGCCCTGGCCGATCTTGATCTCGAGCTCCTCGAGCATCGGGTCGGCCAGATATCCCGACCAGATCCCGAACCGGCCCGAGGCGAACTGTTTGATCCGCGAGGCACGGATGGTGCCGTACCGGGACAGGTGTTCGCCGCCCTCACCGCTGTTCGACAGGCCGCCCACCATGTTGGTGCCGTGCGCGACGGCCTCGTGCGCTGGTGCCACCAGCGCGCCGTGGCTCATCGCCCCCGAGGCGAACGTGGCGGTGATCTCGTGTGCGGGGGACACCTCGGACAAGGCGATCGCGGGGCCGGCAGGGCGGGCGGACAGGATGTCACGCAGCGCGCTGGGCCGTTCCTGGCGGGCCTGCGCGATATCCGCGGCGAACTCCCGGTAGGCCGGGGTGATCGCGAAACCGTCGATGGTCTCGTCGGAGAGCCGGTCGAAGCCGCTGCCGTCGTACACCGAGGCGTCGAGGCCGAACGCGGAATCGAGCGCGGTCAGGGTGAGCAGGGGCAGCGACCCCGAGGCGTCTTTGGCCGCTGCCGCCGCCGAGACCTTCTCCGCCGCCGCGTAGCTCAGCTTCTCGGAGGTGAGGCCCTCGTAGCGTTTCACCGCTCTGGTGCCGAATGAGTGCCCCGCTCCGCCTGCTCGCTCCTTGAACAGACCCAGCAGCGGCAGATCCTTGTCCGAGGCAGGCACCTCGGCCGGGTCGGTGGCCCGGCGATGCGCGTCGAGCAGAACCTCCGCGACGGCGTTGAGGCCCACACCGCCGACCGGTGACGGCGAGCCGGGGAACCAGCGGCGCAGGTCCGCGTCGGCGGTGTCGAGGAAGTTCGGTTCGAAGAATTCGCCGCCGATGTAGCTCTCGACGGTGCACAGGCCGACCCTGCCCATCGTCTTCATCAGGGACTTCTCGGCTGCCTTGGCCCAGTTCTTGAACGCACCCTCGGGGTCGGGGCGTGTCGCCGCGCGTCGGGCCACCGAATGCGGGTGCACGGCAGAGGCGCCGAATCCGAGCAGGGTGGCCAGGTGATGCGACGACTCGACCTGACCGCTGTCGACGACCAGGGAGATCCGCAGGCGCAGACCCTCCTCGATGAGCCGCTGGTTGATGGCCGAGACGACGAAGGTCATCGGCAGCGCGGCGTGGTCCGCGTCGATACCGCGGTCGGTGATGATCGCGATACCGCCGCGACGCTTGGCGAAGGCCACGATCTCCTCACCGAGATGGTCGATGGCGGTGACGATGCGCCCCCCGCCGACGTTCGCGCTGCCGGGACCGACCGGGTAGAGCGCGGGGAACGTGCTCACCGGTGTTTCGGTCTGCGCACCCAGTACCGCGAGGTGGGTGGCCGTCACGACGGGTGAGCGCAGGATGATCTGTCGCGTGCGGATGAGCGAGTCGTGGCGGTGGTCGCGACCGGACACCTCGGGCCGGATACCGAGCGCCACCCGCAGCGTCATGCCGTCCGCCTCCCGGATGCTGTCCAGCGGCGGGTTGGTGACCTGCGCGAATCGCTGCGAGAAGAACCGGGTGATGCTGGGTTCGATGTTGCTCAGCGCGTTGATCGCGTTGCCGAATCCCATCGCGGACACCAGTTCGGCACCCTTGTCGAGCATCGGATCCATGAAGTAGCGGAAGCTCTCCTGGTCCAGGTAGTACGCGCGATAGTGCTGATGGTCGGTGAGCGCCGGGGCGTCCCCGGTGCCCGCACCGGGACGGGCCACGACCTGCTGATCGGACTCGAACCCGATCGGCCCGAACGCCTGCAGATCGTCGAGGTCGACCTTGGCCGCGGCCAGCAGCGCCGGATAGTCGGCCGCGGCGGCGAGCTTCTCGTAGGCGTCCTCGGTGGTGTAGGTGCGATGTTCGCGGTGGTCGTAGAAGATCATCCCGCCGGCGGACACCCGGCCGCGGGAGATCACCGAGTCCGGATGCACGTCGATCTGGCCGGCCTCGGAGAACGCGCACAGGTATTTGTTGGTCTCCAGCGTCCGCAGGGGGCGCAGGCCGAGCCGGTCGAGCCGGGCCCCGATGATCGATCCGTTGCCGAAGACGACGGCGGCCGGGCCGTCGTTCTTCTCCTCGTACAGTGAGAAGTACTCGAACATCGCGCGCACCCGCAGCGAGAGCGAGGCGTCGTTCTCCCAGGCCGGCGGCATCATCGACACGATGGCGGTGACCAGGTCGAGTCCGTCCTCGGTGACCCGGGTGGCCACGGTCTGGTCGAGCCGCGAACTGTCGGACTGCCCGGGCGGGCGCACGATGGTGCGGCGCTGGGCCGCCGCGGCCGTCACCTGCGCGATGCGGTTCTTCTTGTCGGTGTTGAGCTCGCCGTTGTGGGCGAGGAACCGGAATGGCTGGGCCATCGTCGGATGCGGATCGGTGTTGGTGGAGAACCGGGTGTGGAAGAACAGCGTGTGCACCGCGTGATCGGGGTCGGTCAGGTCGGCGAAGTAGCCGACCACCTCGGGAGAGGAGAGCCGGCCTTTGAGCACCTGGGTGCGCGCCGACAGCGACAGCGGATACAGGCCGGCCAGCGCGGGCTCCGTGTAGCCGACCGCCTCGATGTGCAGCAGCGCCTGCTGTACCAGCAGGTCGAGCCGGGCCGGACTCGGCGTGGGCTCGGGCGCCCCGAACACCCACTGCCGGATGGGCAGCTGATGGGCGACGGCCGCCGGCCGCAGCACCGAGTTGTTCACCGGCACATCGCGAACGGCGAGTACGGAGAACCCGCGCTCGGCCATCGTGGACTCGATCAGGTGCTCGGCGCGAGTTTCCTCCCCGGCGGGGAGGAAGAAGTTGCCGACGCAGAACCGGCCGAGGGACAGGTCCTCGACCCCGGTGATCTTGCGGAAGAACGCCTGTGACAGGTCCATCGACACGCCGCCGCCGTCGCCCACGCCCTCGGCCGACATGCCGCCGCGGTGGGGGACCGAGCACAGCGCCTCGGATGCCTTGACGATGACCTCGTGGCTTTGCACGCCGTCCTTGCGGGTGATGAACCCGACGCCGCAACTACTCTTGTCGTCGCTGGGGTCCCACAGCAGGGCCTGCGTGCGCGGTTCGCGCTTCATACGTCTCCTGTATCGAGCCGGCTGGATGCTTGATACGCCCCTGCGACGTTGAAGTGGCGTCCGATCACTATAGCTAAGCCAATCCTAATTTAACTAAGCCATACCTTATTAGTGCTGGAGTGACTGGTAGTCGGGCCGGGGAATAGTGACGCCCCGGGGTTGCGTTACCGGTGCTGTGCCGACTGTGCCCGGCGGACCCGGTTGTCACCGATTTCATTCGGGATGGCCTGTCGTGGCATAGTGGCAAGGTTGAGTCCGGTACCGGTTCACACCGTCGAACATCGGCGGTGACCCGGCGACCACCATCGAAGGGACACCAGGAAATGAAGAAGGGTATTCACCCGGATTACGTCGCCACCACCGTCGTGTGTGGCTGCGGCAACACGTTCGAGACCCGGAGCACCGCCTCGAGCGGCCGGATCACCGTCGAAGTCTGCTCGCAGTGCCACCCGTTCTACACGGGCAAGCAGAAGATCCTCGACACCGGCGGTCGCGTCGCGCGCTTCGAGAAGCGCTACGGCAAGCGGAACAAGAGCGCAGCCTCCAGCTAGCTTCAGCGACGGCGCCCGCCTGGGAGTTTCCCGGGCCGGGCGCCGTTCTGCTTTGTTCAAACCGAGTGATCCACCGATTTCCAGTGAGGCGAATGTGAGCAGCACCAGCCCGTCCGCGATCGATGATGTCGTCGCCGAGCACGAGGGTCTGGAGCGCCAGCTGGCCGACCCCGCGCTGCACAACGACCCGGCCGCCGCGCGCCGCGTCGGCAAACGGTTCGCCGAGCTGGCGCCCGTGATGGCCACCTACCGCAAACTGCAGGCCGCCCGCGACGATCTGGAAGCCGCCCGCGAGCTCGCGGCCGACGACGCCGCCTTCGCCGAGGAGATCCCGGGCCTGGAAACGACGGTCGCCGAACTCGACGCGACGCTGACCGATCTGCTCGCCCCGCGCGACCCGCACGACGCCGACGACGTGGTCATGGAGATCAAATCCGGTGCGGGAGGGGAGGAGTCGGCGCTGTTCGCCTCCGACCTGGCGCGCATGTACCTCAAGTACTGCGAGAAGCGCGGCTGGAAGGCGCAGGTCCTCGGCGTCACCGAATCGGATCTCGGCGGCTACAAAGAGGCCACGATCTCGATCAAGGCGCGCGAATCGGTGCGCGACGGCGTGTGGTCGTGGCTGAAGTTCGAGGGCGGCGTGCACCGGGTGCAGCGGGTGCCGGTGACCGAGTCGCAGGGCCGGATCCACACCTCCGCCGCCGGTGTGCTCATCTACCCCGAGCCCGACGAGGTCGAGGAGGTCGCGATCGACGAGTCGGACCTGCGCATCGACGTCTACCGGTCCTCGGGCAAGGGCGGTCAGGGCGTCAACACCACCGACTCGGCCGTGCGCATCACCCACCTGCCCACCGGAATCGTCGTCACCTGCCAGAACGAGCGCTCGCAGCTGCAGAACAAGGCCCGCGCCATGCAGGTGCTCGCCGCGCGCCTGCAGGCCGCGGCCGAGGAGGAGGCCGAGGCGGCGGCGGCGCAGGGACGCGCCGCGCAGATCCGCACCGTCGACCGTTCCGAGCGGATCCGCACCTACAACTTCCCCGAGAACCGCATCACCGACCATCGCATCGGCTACAAGGCCAACAACCTCGACACGGTGCTGGCCGGCGACATGGACGCGCTGCTCGACGCGCTCGTCGCCGCCGACCGGCAGGCCCGGCTCGCCGCCGAATGACGGCTTTTCGCGTCACCGACGAGATCGCAGGCGCGACAAGGCGACTCGCCGATGCCGGAATCGAGGCGCCGCGGGCCGACGCGGAATGGCTGCTGTGCCACGTGCTCGGCATCGACCGCGGCAGACTCCTCGTCGCCGACGACCTGACCGTCGACGCCGCGGCCCGGTACCGGGACCTGGTGGACCGGCGCGCACAGCGGATCCCGCTGCAACATCTGACCGGTTCGGCGGCGTTCGGCCCGCTGGAGTTGTCCGTCGGCCCGGGCGTCTTCGTGCCCCGGCCGGAGACCGAATGGCTGCTCGAATGGGCGGTGTCCGAACTGCCGGGGGTGTGCGCGCCCGTCGTCGTCGATCTGTGCAGCGGCAGCGGCGCGCTCGCCATCGGCATCGCCGCACTTGTGCCGACGGCCCGTGTCTTCGCTGTCGAGAAGTCGCCTGAGGCGGGGGAGTGGTTGCGCCGCAATATCATCCACTGCGCGGTCGCCGACCGCTGTGTGGCCGTGCGCGCCGACGTGACCGATCGTCATGGCGCTCTCGACGCGCTGACGGAGGCGGGGTGGGAGGGTCCGGCGGATCTGGTCGTGAGTAACCCGCCGTACGTCCCCGAAGGTACCGACACGTCCGTGGAGGTCGGGTGGGATCCGCACGCGGCGGTGTTCGGCGGCGACGACGGTATGTCGGTGATCACACCGATGCTTCCCCTGATCGGGGCGCTGCTCCGGCCCGGGGGCGTGGCCGGGATCGAACACGACGAGACCACGGCGCCGGCGGTGCTCGCCGCAGCCCAGATGTCAGGTCTGTTCACCGAGGTCACCGGGCACGACGACCTGACCGGCAGGCCGCGCTTCGTGACGATGCGCCGCGCCGACGCGGGAGCGGGCGAACCTCGTGCAAGGATGGCAGAGTGAGTTTTTCGGCGCCCACCTCCGGCGGTGGGCCACACCCGGAAGTGAGTGAGGATCGTCAGTGAGCACCGTGTATGACTGCAACGAAGCCGACTCCCGGGGAGCCGGTATCCGTGCGGCGGTCGGTGCCGCGAAGGCGGGGCGGCTCGTGGTGCTGCCCACCGACACGCTCTACGGGATCGGCTGCGACGCATTCGACTCCGAGGCAGTGGCGTCTCTGCTGGCCGCAAAGGGACGTGGCCGCGATATGCCGGTGCCGGTGCTCGTCGGCTCCTGGCACACCATCGACGGGCTCGTCCTGTCGGTGTCGGCCGACATGCGGGCTCTCGTCGAGTCGTTCTGGCCTGGCGGCCTGAGCATCGTCGTCGAGCAGGCGCCGTCGTTGTCGTGGGATCTCGGCGACGCCGACGGCACCGTGATGGTGCGAATGCCCCTGCATCCGGTGGCGATCGAGTTGCTGCGCGAGGTGGGTCCGATGGCGGTCTCGAGCGCCAACGCGTCGGGACAGCCGCCGGCGACCACCGTCGCGGAGGCGCGCGCGCAACTCGGCGACGAGGTGTCGGTCTATCTCGACGGGGGCCCGGCGGCGCTGGCGCAGCCGTCGACCATCATCGACCTGACCGGTATGACGCCCCGGATCCTGCGCGAGGGCGCGGTGTCCACCGCCGACATCGCCGCGGTGCTCGACATCGATCCGGCAGTGCTGACCGGAGAGCGGTGAGCGGCCGGCGCCGCACGAGTTGTCGCGATGCACCCTGACCTGATGCAGCCGGATCTCCTGCTCGCCGCCGACTCGGGCGGGGGAGCGGGCGTCCCGTTCAGGGAGCTGCTGCTGATCGGTCTGACCGCGGCCGCCGTCACCTATCTTGTCACCTCGCTGGTCCGAACCGGGGCGATCAGGGCCGGCGCCGTCGCGGTGCCCCGGACCCGTGACGTCCACGTCATCCCGACGCCCCGGCTCGGCGGTGTCGGGATGTTCGCCGGTGTCCTGGCCGCCATCATGCTGGCCGCCAATCTGCCCGCCCTGACCCGCGGTTTCGCCTACACCAACGACATGAGCGCGGTGCTGGCCGCCGGCACGGTCATCGTCCTGGTCGGGGTCATCGACGACCGGTGGGGCCTGGACGCTCTCACCAAGTTCCTCGGCCAGGTCACCGCGGCGGGGGTGCTGGTGGTGATGGGGGTGAGCTGGTACCTGGTGCCGGTGCCGTTCGGCGATATCGACACCATCGTCCTCGATCCGTTCCAGGCCGGGCTGCTGACCGTGTTCATCACGGTCGCCACGATCAACGCGGTCAACTTCGTCGACGGCCTCGACGGCCTGGCCGCGGGTCTGGGGGCGATCTCGGCGCTGGCGATCTGCCTGTTCTCCCTGGGCCTGCTCCGCGACCAGGGCGGCGACGTCAGCTACTACCCGCCGGCCCTGATCGCGGCGGCGCTGGCCGGCGCGTGTCTGGGTTTCCTGCCGCACAACTTCTCACCCGCGCGGATCTTCATGGGTGACTCGGGCGCGATGCTCATCGGGCTGCTGCTGGCAGCCGCCGCGACCAGCGCGTCGGGGCGCATCGCGATCTACTCCTACGGCCCGGCCGACGTGTTCACCCTGCTCAGCCCGTTGATCCTGGTGGCGGCGGTGGTGTTCATCCCGATGCTGGACATGCTGATGGCGGTCGTCCGCCGTACCCGCGCGGGCGTCGGCTTTTACACGCCCGACAAGATGCACCTGCACCACCGGCTGCTCGAACTCGGGCACTCGCAGCGCAGGGTCGCCCTGATCATCTACCTCTGGGTGGGTGTGCTGGCATTTTCGGTCGCCGCCAGCACCATCTTCCCGGTCAGATATGTCGCCCCGGGGTTCGCGGCGGGGCTCATCCTGGCCGTCACTGCGACGATGGCGCCCGGACTGCAGCGCCGCTACGCGGAATGGCGTACGGGCGCCCGACACCGGGTGTGAGGTCGCAGGTCTGAGGTCGCGCGTCTGACGTCATCGGGGCTCCCGCCGGGGGCCAGGGTAAGGTAAGAGTAAAGCAGCGTGTACTATCTACCGTAGTAGAGCAGTTCTGCTCACGACGACTCGCCGGGAATCGGATACATACCCCCCGGTGACGTCGGTTTCCCTGTGTTGATAAGGTCACAGAGCACCCGCGGGTCACCCGGCTTCACACCGGCTGTCCGGAACCCCGCGCGGTACCCTGTGCCCGCTTTGGATGGGCTGAGTCCACCCGGAACGGGCTCAAAGGAGTTGAGGAGAGGCGCATGACGACATCTGCACCCGAATCAGCCCCCGTCTATCCGCAGGCACCCACGGGCCTGCGCCGCCCGGGAATCATCGCGGTCGTCGTCACGGCGATCGTGATCGGCGTGACGATCTGGCTCGGACACCCCTTGGTCGGGGTGTTCTTTCTTGTGGGCGTGGTGGGCATCTTCATCAACGCGGTCGCCGTGCGCAACGTCGTCGGCGCGATCGCGGCAGAGGCCAACCCGCACAAGAAGTCTTTGGCCCTCAATTCCGCGGCCCGGCTCGGCGCCATCACGGTGCTGGCGCTGGCGGCGGCCTTCCTGGTCCGGCCCGATGGGCTGGGCGTTATGTTCGGACTCGCGGTTGGACAGGTGATCCTGGTACTCAACTCGGTGATCCCGGTGATGAAAGGACTGCGTAAGCAGCTATGAGCGAAACCTCCACTTTGGCGGCTTCCATCGAAGTTGGTCACCACCGCGAGGCCGAGTGGCTCGGGATGACCTTCAACGTCGACACCATCATCGCCTCGGCGCTCGCCGCGGTGATCGTGATCGGCCTGGCCTTCTTCGTCAAGGCCAAGATGACCTCGGGCAAACCGAACACCGTGCAGATCTACTTCGAGACGATCACGGTGCAGATGCGTCAGCAGATCGAGCAGGGCATCGGCATGAAGATCGCCGGCTTCGTCCTGCCGCTGGCGGTCACGCTGTTCACCTACATCCTCATCGCCAACTGGATCGGCGTCATCCCGTGGCAGTACGGCGAGAAGGTCGACGGCGAGAACGTCGCCAAGGAAGTGCTGATGACGCCGTCCGGCGACGTCAACTTCGTCTACGCGATGGCCCTGTTCGTGTTCGTCTGGTACCACGCCGCCGGTGTCAAGCGCCGCGGCATCATCGGCCACCCGGTGAAGCTGATCAAGGGACACGCGATCGGCCTGGCCCCGATCAACATCATCGAAGAGATCGCCAAGCCCGTCTCGCTCTCCCTCCGTCTTTTCGGCAACATGTTCGCCGGCGGCACGATGCTCGCGGTCATCGCCATGTTCCCCGCCTACATCCTGTGGGCCCCCAACGCGCTGTGGAAGTCGTTCGACCTCTTCGTCGGCCTCATCCAGGCGTTCATCTTCTCGCTGCTGACTGTTCTCTACTTCAGTCAGGCGATGGAGACCGAAGACCATCACTGACGAAACCCCTGACCGGCGCCGCCGGGCAGGCCTATAGACCTGGCGAGTGATATCGCCAGTTTCCACCCGAAAGGAAAGTTCAGAATGGATCCAACAATTGGTATGGGCGCCCTGATCGGCGGCGGTCTCATCATGGCCGGCGGTGCGATCGGTGCCGGTATCGGTGACGGTCTGGCCGGTGCTCAGCTGATCGCGGGTATCGCTCGTCAGCCCGAGGCTCAGGGTCGTCTGTTCACCCCGTTCTTCATCACCGTCGGTCTGGTCGAGGCTGCGTACTTCATCAACCTCGCGTTCATGGCGCTGTTCGTCTTCGCCACCCCGATCTCCGCCGAGTGACATCAGGTTCAATAGAAAGAATCAATCACCATGTATCTCGCCTCAGGATCCGAGGGTGAGGGAACCAGCAACTTCCTGATCCCCAACGGCACGTTTTTCGTGTGCCTGTTGATCTTCGTAGTCGTGTTTCTGGTCATCAAGTTCTACGTGGTACCGCCGATCGTCCAGGTCCTCGACGAACGCGATGCCCGGGTTGCGAAGACTGCCGAGGACAACAAGGCAGCTGCGGCGAGCTACGAGGCTGCCACCACCGAGTACGAGGCCGCGCTCAAAGACGCTCGTGGTGTGGCAACCGGTATCCGGGACGAGGCACGGGCACAAGGTAACGACGAACTGGCAGAGGCGAAGCGGCGCGCGACCGAGAAGGCCGACGCCGCTCTCGCCAAAACCACGGCGTCTCTGCGCACCGAGGCCGACGCGGCCGCGGCCACCGCGCAGCAGGACGTCGAGCGTCTGTCCGAGACACTCGCCGGGCGCGTGCTCGGCGTCGACGTCCGGACTGGCAAGGCAATTCAGGAGACGGTGAGCTAACAGTGGGAATCTTCATCGGACAGCTCGTCGGCTTCGCCGTCGTCGCTTTCCTTATCTGGAAGTTCGTCGTGCCGCTCCTCGGCAAGATGGTGAAGAACACGCAGGACACCATCGGCCAGCAGATCGTCGACAGCGAGGCGGCCGAGGCCAAGGCCAAGGAAGCGGCAATCGCCCACGACAAGGCGGTCGAGAACGCCAAGGTCGAGGGTGAGAAGCTGCGGAAGAACGCCGTCTCCGACGCCGAGGACATCGTCACCGACCTGCGGGGCCACGCCGACCGTGAGGTCCGCCGGATCTCGGAGGGCAGCGCCAACCAGGGCGAACTCGTCCGGTCCACCATGGTGCGCAAGCTGCGCACCGACCTTGGCCTGAGTGCTGTCGGCCAGGCGGGCGAACTGGTCCGCGGGCACCTCGCCGACCCGGCCGCCAAGGAGCAGAGCGTCGATCGCGTCATCAGTGAGCTCGAGGCGATGTCTGCGGCCACGCCGGCCTCGCACACGCGTGCCGAGCTGATCGGTCTGCACTCGCTGCGGGCCACCAGCCGCGACGGCGCACAGGCCGTGGCCGAGACCTTCGAGGCCGACGCCGCGGGCAAGGACTCCGCAGATCTCATCGCGGCCTCCGAGGATCTCACCCAGATCATCGCGCTTCTCGACAAGAACCCGGTTCTGCGCAAGAAGCTCACCGAGGATGACGAGTTCCCGCAGGGCAAGACCGCCCTGGTCAACTCGCTGTTCGCGGGCAAGGCATCGCCGGTGGCAGTCGACATCGTCGCCGCCGCCGCCCGGCAGCGCTGGTCGACCACCGCCGACTTCGGCACCGCGCTGCGGCGCCAGAACTCGCTCGTCGTGCTCGCCGCGGCCGAGCGCGACGGCTCCATCGAAAGCGTCGAGGACGAACTCTTCCGGGTCTCGCGACTCCTCGACGGCAATCCGCAGCTCGCTTCGCTGCTGTCGGATCACACCCACGGCGCCGATAACCGGATCGGGCTGCTGGACAAGCTGATCGGTGGCAAGGTCGGCGCACATACGCAGACCCTGCTCTCCCACACGGTGCGGTTGCTGCACGGTCAGCCCGTGGAGCTGGCCGTCGGACATCTCGCCGAACTGGCCGCCGCGCGTCGCGGTGAGTCGGTCGCCCACGTCGTGTCGGCAGCGCCGCTGACCGACGCGCAGATTCAGCGCCTCGCCGGCGTTCTGGGCAACATCTACGGCCGCTCCATCTCGGTGCAGACGGAGGTCGACCCGGAGATCCTCGGCGGCCTGCGTATCGCCGTCGGCGACGAGGTCATCGAGGCCGACATCGCCACACGGCTGGCCAAAGCGGCCCAGACCCTGCCGCGCTGACGCGCGAGCTCACCACATCACCAGCACAGACCTGAACCGATTCAAGGAAAGACGAGAACACCCATGGCGGAGTTGACGATCTCACCAGAGGAGATCAAGGGAGCGATCGAGCAGTACGTCTCGTCGTTCGAGGCAGAGGCGTCCCGCGACGAAGTGGGCATCATCACCCACACCGCTGACGGTATCGCCCAGGTCAGTGGCCTGCCCGGTGCGATGGCCAACGAACTGCTCAAGTTCGAGGGCGGCATCCTCGGCGTCGCCCTCAACCTCGACGAGGACGAGATCGGCGCCGTCATCCTCGGTGACTTCCAGTCGCTCGAAGAGGGCCAGCAGGTCAGCCGCACCGGTGAGGTTCTGTCGGTTCCGGTCGGTGACAAGTTCCTCGGCCGCGTCATCGACCCGCTCGGCGCCCCGATCGACGGCCTCGGCGACATCGAGTCCGAGGGCGAGCGCGTCCTCGAACTCCAGGCCGCCACCGTGCTGCAGCGCCAGCCCGTCGAGGAGTCGCTGGCCACCGGCATCAAGGCCATCGACGCCATGACCGCCATCGGACGGGGCCAGCGTCAGCTGGTCATCGGCGACCGCAAGACCGGCAAGACCGCGGTCTGCATCGACGCGATCCTCAACCAGAAGGCGAACTGGGACAGCGGCGACCCGAACAAGCAGGTCCGCTGCATCTACGTCGCGATCGGCCAGAAGGGTTCGACCATCGCCGGCGTCAAGACCGCCCTCGAAGAGGCCGGCGCGATGGAGTACACCACCATCGTCGCCGCTCCCGCCTCCGACTCGGCCGGCTTCAAGTGGCTCGCACCGTACACCGGTTCTGCCATCGGCCAGCACTGGATGTACGAGGGCAAGCACGTCCTGATCGTGTTCGACGACCTCACCAAGCAGGCCGAGGCCTACCGCGCGATCTCGCTGCTGCTGCGCCGCCCGCCGGGCCGCGAGGCATACCCCGGTGACGTCTTCTACCTGCACTCGCGTCTGCTGGAACGTGCCGCCAAGCTGTCCGACGACATGGGCGGCGGCTCGATGACCGCTCTGCCGATCATCGAGACCAAGGCCAACGACGTGTCGGCGTTCATCCCGACCAACGTCATCTCGATCACCGACGGTCAGGTCTTCCTCGAATCGGACCTGTTCAACAAGGGCGTCCGCCCCGCCATCAACGTCGGTACCTCGGTGTCGCGCGTCGGTGGTGCCGCTCAGACCAAGGGCCTGAAGAAGGTCTCCGGTTCGCTGCGTCTGGAACTGGCCCAGTTCCGTGAGCTCGAGGCGTTCTCCGCCTTCGCCTCCGACCTCGACGACGCCTCCAAGGCTCAGCTCGAGCGCGGTGCCCGCTGGGTCGAGATGCTCAAGCAGGACCAGTACAGCCCGTTCTCGGTGGAGGACCAGATCGTGTCGATCTACCTCTGCGGTGAGGGCCACTACGACTCGGTGCCGGTCAACGACGTGCGCAACTTCGAGTCGCAGCTGCTCTCGCACCTGCACCACAACGCCAAGGGCGTCTACGCCTCCATCGAGGGTGGCCAGGTGCTCAGCGCCGATCAGGCCGAGGCCCTCGTCTCCGAGGTCGACGCGTTCAAGAAGGGCTACCTGACCCACGACGGCAAGCGTGTTGTCAACGACACCGCCGTCGGTGCGATGGACGCCGAGGACGTGGAGCGCGAAGCCATCAAGGTGAAGAAGTAGTCCGTGGACAACCGATTCTTTCGTCAGAAAGGGGTGAGGGTTCATGGCCAGCATCCGTGAGCTGCGCTCACGCATCCGGTCGGTGCAGTCGACCAAGAAGATCACCAAGGCGCAGGAGCTGATCGCGACCTCGCAGATCACCAAGGCACAGGCCCGGGTGGCGGCGGCCAAGCCGTACTCGGCCGAGATGACCGCGGTGCTCGCGGAGCTGGCCGGCAGTGCCGGTTCGCTCGATCACCCGCTGCTGGTGGAACGGGAAGCCCCCAAGCGTGCCGCAGTGCTGGTGGTCACCAGCGACCGCGGTATGTGCGGCGGCTACAACTCCAACGCGCTGCGTTCGGCGCGTGAGCTCATCGCCCTCCTCCAGGAGGAGGGCAAGGAGCCCGTGCTGTTCGTCACCGGGCAAAAAGGTATCGGTTACTTCACGTTCCGCGGCCAGTCACTCGCCGGGTCGTGGAGCGGCTTCTCGCAGAAGCCGACGTTCAGCGATGCCGCCGAGGCGGCCGATCTGCTCGTCGACCTGTTCATGGCCGGTTCGGGTGAGACCGTCGAGCTTCCGGAAGGCGGTTCGCTGGAGGGTGTCGACGAGATCCACATGGTCTACACCCGGTTCGTCACGATGCTGACGCAGACGCCTGAGGTCCGCCGGGTCGCTCCGCTCGTGGTCGCCGAGGCCGAGGAGTCCGATCCGTCGACGCCGGATCGCAACTACAGCTTCGAGCCCGGCGCAGACGCTCTGCTCGATTCGCTGCTGCCCAAGTACGTGGCGACGCGGATCCACGCGGCGTTGCTCGACTCGTCCGCATCGGAGTCGGCGGCGCGCCGCACCGCCATGAAGGCGGCAACCGACAACGCGGAGGAACTGTCGAAGTCGTTGTCCCGTGAGGCCAACCAGCTGCGTCAGGCCCAGATCACCCAGGAACTCAGCGAGATCGTCGGCGGCACCGCCGCACTGACCTGAGTGCGCCGGCGCGAGCGCGCCCAACCGAAACGTTTACCCAAGAGGAAGTGACCCAACCACAATGACCGCAGCTGTTTCGACACCAACGGAAGGGAAGGCGGGCTCGACCCAGGGCCGCGTCGTCCGCATCATCGGCCCCGTGGTCGACGTCGAGTTCCCCCGGGGCTCGATCCCTGAACTGTTCAACGCTCTCAACGCAGAGGTCACGCTGGCGGCCGTCGCCAAGACGCTGACCCTTGAGGTAGCCCAGCACCTCGGCGACAACCTGGTGCGTACCATCTCGATGCAGCCCACCGATGGCCTGGTCCGTGGCGCTGCGGTCTCCGACACCGGCTTCCCGATCCGGGTGCCCGTCGGTGACGTGGTCAAGGGTCACGTGTTCAACGCGCTCGGCGACTGCCTCGACAGCCCGGGCCTGGGTCGCGACGGCGAGCAGTGGGGCATCCACCGCAAGCCCCCGGCCTTCTCCGAGCTCGAGGGTAAGACCGAGATCCTGGAGACCGGCATCAAGGTCATCGACCTGCTGACCCCGTACGTGAAGGGCGGCAAGATCGGTCTGTTCGGTGGTGCCGGCGTCGGCAAGACCGTTCTGATCCAGGAGATGATCACCCGTATCGCTCGCGAGTTCTCGGGCACCTCGGTGTTCGCGGGCGTCGGTGAGCGTACCCGTGAGGGCACCGACCTCCACCTCGAAATGGAGGAGATGGGCGTTCTCGGTGATACCGCCCTCGTCTTCGGCCAGATGGACGAGCCGCCGGGCACCCGTATGCGCGTCGCCCTGTCGGCGCTGACCATGGCGGAGTACTTCCGCGATGTGAAGCACCAGGACGTGCTGCTGTTCATCGACAACATCTTCCGCTTCACGCAGGCGGGCTCGGAGGTCTCGACCCTCCTCGGCCGTATGCCTTCCGCGGTGGGTTACCAGCCGACGCTGGCCGACGAGATGGGTGAGCTCCAGGAGCGCATCACCTCGACCAAGGGCCGGTCGATCACCTCGCTGCAGGCCATCTACGTGCCCGCCGACGACTACACCGACCCGGCGCCGGCCACCACGTTCGCCCACCTCGACGCGACCACCGAGCTCTCGCGCCCGATCTCGCAGCTGGGTATCTACCCCGCCGTGGATCCGCTGACCTCGACCTCGCGAATCCTGGAGGCCTCGATCGTCGGTGACGAGCACTTCCGCGTCGCCAACGAGGTCAAGCGCATCCTGCAGAAGTACAAGGAGCTGCAGGACATCATCGCCATCCTCGGTATGGACGAACTGTCCGAAGAGGACAAGGTGACGGTGCAGCGTGCCCGTCGTCTGCAGAAGTTCCTCGGCCAGAACTTCCTGGTCGCCGAGAAGTTCACCGGCCAGGTCGGTTCGGTCGTGCCGCTCGCCGACACCATCGAGGCGTTCGATCGTGTCTGCAAGGGCGAGTTCGATCACCTGCCGGAGCAGGCGTTCAACAGCTGTGGTGGCCTCGACGACGTGGAAGCCGCCGCTGCCAAGATCGCCGGAAAGTAGCACATCACCATGGCAGACAAGTCCTTCCACGTGGAGGTCGTCTCCCCGGACCAGGAGCTGTACTCGGGTCAGGCGACCTTCGTGATCGCCCAGACCACGGTGGGTGAGCTCGGTGTCCTGGCGGGACACGAGCCTCTTCTCGGTGAGCTTGTGCCTGGCGGTTTCGTCGTCATCGTCGAGGAGAACGGCGACCGCAAGGCCGCTGCCGTCGAGGGTGGGTTCCTCTCGGTGACCGGTGAGCGGGTGACCATTCTCGCCGATACCGCGGAGTGGGCCGACGACGTCGACGTGGCCGCTCAG